>Ga0187777_10002889_pt1 | contig 10975 bp, 9 predicted proteins | sample 1015_Q2_SP5_10_M_FD_132416 | JGI IMG/M metagenome (GOLD analysis project Ga0187777, IMG submission 132416) | Tropical peat soil microbial communities from peatlands in Department of Meta, Colombia - 1015_Q2_SP5_10_MG | ecosystem: Environmental > Terrestrial > Soil > Wetlands > Peat | place...
ACCAGAGCGAAGCGAGCCGCTCGATGCCGAGGCGGCGCTTGTTGGGTTGCTGAGCCGGTGCGTTCTCCGCAGCGGAGGGGTCGATCACGTGGCGCGTGAAGCTGTCGAACTGCGCCGCGATGTCCGAATTTCCCGTCAATGCCAGCGGGACCCCCGAGTTGAGCGCCGTCGACACGGTCTTGTAGTCGCTCGGGAACGTGTGATGAATCGGGTGGCCGAGCGCGCCTTCGATCTGCTTCGGCGGTATCGGGAAAGGCTCGGCGGCCCGGTTCAGCAGAATCCGGACGCGCTCGCCGCAGGCGCCGAGCTGGCGCACGCGGTCCAGGAGCCGCTGCGCATTGCGAACCGACGGCACGTCGGGGTTGGCCACGAGAAACATCGAGTCGGCGCCGTACAGCGTCGCGACGGAGACCGAGTTGATCTGGCTCCCGGCGTCCACGAGGATGTACTCGTACTGGCGGCCGAGCAGCCGCAGCAGCTCTTCCACCGCGCTGGCGTCCGCCGCGCCGGGACGATCGAAGTTCTCCGATCCCGCGAGAATCTCGAGCTTCGACTTGTGGACGACGACGAGCTCGCGCAGGAACTCCCGATCGAGCCGATGCAGGTTGTCGATGGCGTCGATGATCGTGTAGCGCGGGCGCACGCCGAGGAACAGCGCCACCTCGCCGAGGCCGGGTTTGAGGTCGACGATCACCGTCGAGCGATTCGTCAACCGCGCGAGCTCGACGCCGCAGTTCACGGCGACGGTGGTCGTGCCGGCGCCGCCCTTCGCGCCGAAGAACACGAGCGTCGTCGCGGCCGGCCGGGCGCCAGCCGTCGCCTCGCGCCGGGCCGCCACGCGCCTGATGGCGCCGTGGAACGTCTCTTCAGGCGGCGGCCAGGTGAAGAACTCGTTCGCCCCCGCGCGCATCGACTGCAGGATCAAATCGGGATCGGTACTCGAGGCGACGACGAAGATGCCGGCCGCCGGCGCGGCACCCCGCAGCCGCTCGATCGTCGCCATCGCCGCGCCCTGGTCATCCCGCACGTCGACGATGACGAGGTCCGGCGGCGCGCCGCCTTCCCGATGTGGATCGACGACGCTGACCGGGATCGCGCCGGCCCGCAGGAGCCGGCCCATCTGCTTCGCGAACCCCGCGTCTTCACTGACAATCTGACCCGCGAGCTGAGCCATCGTCCGCCTCTACTTGTTGGCCGTGTCGGCCTGCTTGTTCGCGGTCTCTTGCTGGAAGACGCCTTCGGCCGCGCGAATCTTGGCCTGGGCTTCGGCGATCGCCTTGTCGCGCTTCTGGCGCGCTTCTTCTTCCCGCTTGGCCGTTTCCTTGTCCTTTTCGGCCTGCTTCTTCGCCGCCTCGCGGTCGGCGGCGGCCTTGTTCACCTCGGCCTGGTGCGCCTTCTTCTCCGCTTCGGCATCGCGCTCCGCCTGCTCGCGCGCGAGCTTCGCCTGGCGCTCCGCCTCCGCCTTCTGCTTTTTCGCGTCGGCCGCGCTCTGCTTGGTGCCGATCGCCGCCGACGAGGGAGCGGCGCTTGCCGGCTGCGCCGCGGGCTTCGGGGCGACCGTCTGCGGCGTCACGCTGCCGGCGGCCGTCGCGTCGGTCGACGTGACCGCATTACCCGACGTATCGACATGCACGTTCGGCGGCTGCGTGACCGGCGACAGCGCGCGCACGGCAGCCGCAGCGGCCTTCGGATCACGCGAGGCGTTCGCGCGGGGAGCGGGCGCGGCCTGCGCCGCGGGCGTCGCCGGCGCCGGCTCGGCCTGCGAGCTCGCGGCCGGCGCGGTGAACGCCGCAGGCGGCGGCTCAATCGACTGCTTCTGCGGCACCGGCGGCAGGTACGGCTCGACGATCCGCGGCAGCGTGGTGGTCACGCCGGGCGAGTTGAGCGGCAGGATCTCCGGCGTGATCATCACGACCAGCTCGGTCTGATCCTTCTCCGCCGCCTTGCTCTGGAACAGAAGGCCGAGGATCGGGATGTCGCCGATGCCCGGAATCTTCTGGAGCGTCTTCGTCATCTGGTTGTTCAGCAGCCCGGCAATCGCGAACGTCTGGTGGTCGTTCAGTTCGAGCTCCGTTTCCGTCCGCCGCGTCGTCAGCGCCGGAATACGGAAGCCCTGGAGGACGACGGCGTTGCCGAAGTCGAGCGTGCTGACCTCCGGCTTCAGCTTGAGGTGCACGCGATTGCCGTTGACGACCGGCGTAAAGGTCAGGCGGATGCCGTATTCCTTGTAGGCGATCGTGATCGCGACGCCGCCGCCGGACGGCTGCGGCACCGGCACCGGATATTCGCCGCCGGCCAGGAAGCTCGCTTCCTTCCCGCTCTCCGCGACGACGTTGGGCTCCGCCAGGCTCTGGAAGAGGCCGCGCGTCTGCAGCGCCTTGACGACGGCGCCGATGTCGTACTTCTCGTTGAAGAGGAACAGGTTCAGGAAATCGCTGAAGTTGATTTGACCCTGAGCGCTGGTGACGTCGCTGCCGAACGAGGAGGTCGCCTTCGAGAACTGAATCCCGCTGAAGTCCGCCGACGGGAACTGCTCGGTCGTGACGCGTCCCAGCGTGTTGTCGATGCCGGTGGCGCTCGTGAACAGGCCGACGCCGAGCTGCGTCAACGCGCTCCGGCTCACTTCGGCGAACCGGACGCGCAGCAGCACCTGGTTGCTCGGCGCGCTCTGCGCGAGCTGGAGCAGCGATACGACCTCGTCACGCGACTCGACGAAACCGGCCGCGAGGTTCGTGAGCTTCTCCATGGCGTCCTTGCTCGAGACGACGCCGGAGAGCACGATGTTCTTGCCGTTGGCCCGCACCTCGATCTTCTCGTCCGGGAAGATCTGGTGAATCTGCTCCTCGAGGCGCGCGAGGTCGCGCTGGACGCTGACCTCGTAGCGTCGGATCGTGCCGCCCTTGTCCCACACGAACATGGAGATCGTGCCGGGCATCTTGCCGTTGAGCAGGAGTTCGGCCGGCGCGGTCACCACCGCGTCGGCGATGTCGGCGCTCGTCAGCGACACGCGCGCGATCGGCGTGCCGACGTCGACGATCGTCGAGCGGCCGACGAGCAGACGGACCGGCTGCGTGCCCGAGTCGATCGGAGCGGCGAGCGAGATCGGCCGCGCCGCGATCGGCGACTGCGCGTAGAGAATCGCGGACCCGAAGACGGCCACGATCAAGATCACCGCACTGAGCGTGCGACGCATGTTCATAACGGCTCCTGAGTTAGTTCTGACCGACGACTTCGCGCGCACGCTTGTCGCCACGGATGATTTCGACGGTCGGCAGATCGGCGGCGGCCACGGTCGGCTTCGGCGCCGGGCGTGGCGCGGTCGATTTCGGCGTCGTCGCCTGGGCGCCGAGCAGTGCGGCCGGCCGGACGCCGCGGGTCGTCGGGGTCGCTCTGTCGAGCGGGTTCCGGAGGGCGAGCTGAATCTTGCCTTCGGTGCTGGCGAGCGTCAGGCGCTCCGACTGATCGGGATCGACGAGCAGGGTGACCACGGTCACCGCGATCGGCTTGTTCTTGTCGGTCTCCCGGTCGATGCGGGTGCCCGCGGCGAGGACCTGCACGTTCGTCAGAATCACCTTCGACGTCACGTCGTTCTGCTGCTGAGACGGGTTGAGCGTCACGAGCACGTCGACGTACGTGCCCGGCAGGACGTAGCCCGCCACGCCGATGACCTCGTTCACCCGCACGGAGACGGCGCGCAGCCCGGGCGGAATCGCCGGCGGCAGTCCGGAGCCGGCTTCCTTCGACGCGAGCTTCAGCTGAAGGAACGGCTCGTTCTGAATCATGGGCAGGACGAGCCCGCGGCCGATGACTTCGGTCGGATTCGAGATCGTCCCCGGTGGGACGGCGTTCGCCGGCCAGTCGATCACGCGGATGTCGTCCCGGGTGATTTCGGCGCCGACCTCGAGGTCGTTCGCGGCCACGACGACCGGCTTGGTCGGGATGGTGGTCGTACGGACGGGCGTCTTCTGCACGTAGTTGTACGTGGCAAACGCGAAGACACCGCCGACCGACAGCGCCAGCGCGAGCACGAGGAAGACTCGGACGCGATTCATGGGATCACCCTATCAACCTCAGCGGCCACAGGGCCGCTGCAAGCGCGCCGGCGACGATCGCCGGCGCGTACGCGAAGCGGTTGTGCACGTCGGCCTCGATCGTCCGCGCGACCGAGCCGCGGGTCGTGATGAGCGCGACGGTTCGAGCGAGCGTCCGGCCGGCCCGCCGGCGATGCGCCGCGGCGGCGAGCGCCAGGACTCCGCCGGCAACGGCTCCGTACAGGAAGGCCGACGCCGTTCCCGCCGGCCCAAGGAGCGTCGCGAGAGCGGCGAACAGTTTCACGTCGCCCGCGCCCGTGGCGCCGATGACATGAGCGGGCAGCATCAGCGCGAGCGCCAGGAGGACGCTCACGGCCGCCGCGCCGATGCCGACCGGCGTCGCGCCGAGAGCCGCCAGCACGAGCCCGCAGATCGCGGTCGTGAACGTGAGGCGGTTCGGCACGCGGCGCGTCCGCACGTCGATCACGGCCGCGATGGCTCCCGCGGCGGCGATGACGGCGAAGGCGACGAGCTCAGAAGTTCTGAACAATGGGCCCCCAGAACACGGAGTTGAGCGTGGTCCCGAGCGTCGACACGGCGGCCATCACGACGATCGCGATGAGCGCCATGAGCAGCCCGTATTCGAGCAGGTCCTGGCCGTGTTCGAGACGGCGCAGCCGACAGAGCATCCGGTCGACACGTTGAATGATTCCGTTCATCGCGAGCTCCCTCTCGGGATGGATTCGGGATTCGGGACTTGGGATCCGGGGTTCGGCGAATCCCGAACCCCGAATCCCGAATCACGCTTCAACTACGAAGACGGCAGCGCCGTCGCGATGTTGTTGAAGATCGTGTTGACCTTCAGCCCGGCCGCGGTAACCGCGCCGATGACCACGAGGGCGATGAGCGCCACAAGCAGCGCGTACTCGAGCAGGTCCTGGCCCTCCTCGTCACGCACGAACCCGCGAATGCGAGAGATCAACAGACTCATGTCCTTCCTCCTGCGCGCTTCCTCCAGCGCGCGTGCCGTGTTCGAAAGACGACCACGCGTTGTGCGCGATCGCGTCAGGCGAGGGTCCATTGCGCAACCGGTGTGCCACGGCACGCACTCGACGCCGCCGCGGCCACACAAGTGACGTGACGTCGGTCGACTTAGCGACGGCGGAACGAAAAGCGTGATCGGACACGAAGCGACACGCTTCCACGCCGCGCCTGCGGATTTGGTAAGCACGCGCCGCAATTTCGTGTGCCCGATCGCGTCCGCGAACGGCACACGAAGCCGCGCGCGGCCGAATGTCGAGCAATTCGATGTAGGCGCGCAGAGGAACGGGACTTGCGTTTGAGTGACTGTCGCCCCTTGTCTATCGCCCGGGGCGCCGTGAGCCATGTCGAACGGCGGCGCACAAGCTGGCTATCCGGAACGGAAGGGGTTCGCCATGCGACGAGCATTCGGCGAAACGGCGATGTCGATTGGCGCCATGGGCATCGTCCTCCTGGCGCTGGTCGCCATAGACCCGCGCGTCCGCGAGCAGGTCTCGCTGCGGGTATCGCGGCCGTCGATTCCAATCGCCGAGGCGAGCCAGCAGATGCACAGCCTCACCTCGGTCGTCGCGACCGCGGTGCGGGATCAGAGCATCGATCACGCGCCGATGCTGATCTTCGTGCTGGTGGCGGCCGTGCTCGTACTCTTCATGACTCGGACGTAGCGAATGACTCCCCTTATCCTGGCCATCGAATCCGATTACCGTCAGGCGGCGCACCTCCGCAGCATCATCAAGCACCGCGTCGGCGCCGAGCTCGTCCTGGCGGACACGACCGAGCGGGCGCTCGACGCGCTCGGCTTCCGAGTGCCCGACCTGGTGCTCGTGCCGGCGCTGCTCTCGCCGCAAGACGACGCCGCGATCGCGCAGGCGCTGCGCGTCATCGCGAGCGCCGCCCACGTGCAGATGCTCACGATTCCGCTGCTCGCCGCGCCGGCGCCGGCATCGGCGCTGCCGAAGGGCGGCGTGCTTTCCGCGCTGCTGCGCGATCGCCCGCGAGCCGTGTCGACCGAAGGGTGCGATCCGGCGGTCTTCGCGGAGCAGATTCGCTCCTATCTCGAACAGCGCGCGCGCGAACACGAAGAACGCCTCGACGACTTCGAAGAGTCGGCACCGATTCACGAAGACGTTCCGGAGATCCCGCAGCCCGTCGAGGAACCGGTCGCGACCGAGCCGCTGGTCGCGGCTGCGCCGCCGGAGCCAGAGCCGGAGTTCGAGCCGCTCGTCGAGCCGCTCCCCTCGCCGGTCTTCGCCGAGGAGCCCCCGCCGACCGCGTTCGCAAACCTGCTGCATCTGTTCCGGGAACCCGAGCCTCCTGCGCCGGCCCCTGTCGCCCCCGCGACGGCCGAGAGTGTCGACATCGCCGCGATCGACGAACTGATCGCCGAGCTGGCCGCGTCCGAACTGCCGCGCATCGAGGAAGTCCGCGCGGAAACGTGGCCGCAAGAAGCGGACACAGCACCCGCCGCGCTCATCGAGGAAGAAGAGGAAGAAGAAATCGTGCTGGACCTCGACGAGCCCGCCCAGCCAGAACCGACCGCCGCGCCCTCGACCACCTCGCCCGAGTGGGTCGCGCTCATCGCCTCGCTGCGGCAGGACATGGAACGGCGGCGAACCGACCCTACGCCGCGGCCCGCGCAGCCGCGCCGGCGCGGACGGCCCGCGCCCGTTCAGGACGAGTGGGGGTTCTTCGATCCGGAGCAGTGCGGGTTCGCCGCGCTGCTGGCGAAGCTTGAGGAGATCACTCAGTAGGGTCCGAGGGTCCGGGGGGGCAAGGGTCCGGCGCTCGGGTATGATGGCGGACCGTGGGCACGCGGCCGCGGTTCAGTCTCTTCTGGATTGCCGCGGCGTGCCTCGTTCTCGCGCGCTCGGCCCTCGCCCAGGTTCCTTCGCCCGAATCGTTCTTTGGTTTCCGCCTCGGCACGGACGGCCGTCTCGCGTCAGCCGAGCAGATCGAGCGGTACTTCGAGGCCGTCGCCGCTCAATCGAACCGCGCGCGCATCGTCGATCTCGGGCCGACCACCGAAGGTCATCGCACAATCGCGGCCATCGTCAGCGCGCCGGAGAACATCCAGAATCTCGAACGGATCCGCGACGCGAACCAGCGCCTTGCCGATCCGCGGACGCTGTTGCCCGACGACGCGCACCAGCTGGAACGGACGCAAAAGGCGGTCGTCGCGATTGGCGGCAGTATTCACGCGTCGGAGATTGGCGCGACGCAGGCTCTCACGGAGCTGCTCTACACGCTCGCGACGTCAGCCGAGCCGGCCACCCTCGACGAGCTGCGCAACCTCGTGATCATTGTCATCCCGTCGCTCAACCCCGACGGCCATCGCCTCGTCGTCGATTGGTACAACAGCCACAGCGGCACGATGTACGACGGCGGCCCGATGCCGTCGCTGTATCACAAGTACGCCGGGCACGATCTCAACCGCGACGCGTTCATGATGAACATGGCGGAGAGCCGCAACCTCGGGAAGTTCTTCTACACCAGTTGGCACCCGCAGGTGTTCCTGACGATGCACCAGATGGGTACGGGCGGTCCCCGCTTCGCCGCGCCTCCGACGACCGACCCGATCGATCCGAATTACGACCCGATCATCTGGCGCGAGGCCGGGCTGCTCGGCAGCGCGATGACGCTGCAACTCGCCCGCGACGGCCGCCACGGGGTCGTCTCGAACGCCCTTTATGACTACTTCTGGCCGGGATACGAGGACTCGGCGCCGCTCGGGCACAACACCGTGTGCCTGCTCACCGAAGCGGCGAGCGTGCAGATCGCGTCGCCGGTGACCGTCTCGCCGTCGGACCTTCGAGCCGGCGGGCGTGGGCTGTCGCTCGTTCGTCCGCAGGTCAACTTCCCGGATCCCTGGCCCGGCGGACGTTGGACGCTGCGCGACATCGTCGACTACGACCTGAGCGCCGTTACCGGGCTGCTGAACGCGGCATCGCTCTACCGGGAACAGATTGTCGGCAACTTCTACGAAATGGGCGCGAAGGCCGTGGCGGCCGGCGCGCGGGGCGGACCATTCGCGTTCATCATCCCACCCGAGCAGCGCGATCGCCTGGCGACGAAGAAGCTCGAAGAGCTCCTGATCGCCGGCGGCGTCGAGATTCAGCGCGCGCTGGAGCCGTTCAGGGCCGATGGCGATCCGTATCCACCCGGCTCCGACATCGTCCTGCTCGCGCAGCCGTATCGCGCATACGTCAAGACGCTCCTCGAACGCCAACGGTATCCGGGTGACGCCGACGGCCGCGGCAGCGCCGCCGCGACGTCGTACGACGCGGTCGGCTGGACGCTGCCGGCGCAGATGGGCGTCGACGTGATCACGATCGAGCGGACGTTCGAGCCGCCCGCGATGTCGCGGGTGACCGCGCCGGCGATCCCGCCCGCGCGCGCGTGGGCGGACAAGAATCCGTCGTTCTACGTGCTCGACGCCCACGGCGTCGCCGGCGCAATCGCCGCCAACCGGCTGCTCGCCTCAGGGCTCGCTCCCCAATGGCTGACGGCGGACCTCGACGTGCGCGGCGTCAGGTACCCGACGGGCTCGCTGGTCGTGGTCGTCTCGAAGGCCGCGAAGGCGGCGCCGATGGTGCTGCAAAGGCTCGCGACGGAGTTCGGCCTCCGCAGCGACGGCCTCTCGGGAAAGCCGCCAGCGACGGTGCGACCGGTCGCACGGTCACGAATCGCGCTCTACAAGCCGTGGACCGAGAACACCGACGAGGGCTGGACCCGCTGGCTCCTCGAACAGTTCGAGTTCCCGGTGAAATCGATCACCGACGCCGACATCCGAGCGGGAAACCTTCGGACCGAGTTCGACGTGATCGTTCTGCCAAGCGAGTCGGCGGCACGCATCCGCTCAGGACAGCCGATTGAGCTCGTGCCGGCACAGTACGCCGGCGGGCTCGGCGAACCCGGGACGGCCGCGATCAAGGCATTCGTGGAGGCCGGCGGGACGATTGTCGCGCTGGATCAGTCCACGGAGTTTGCGATCTCGGCGCTTGGTCTCCCGGTACGCGACGTGACGCGCGATCCCGCAAGCGCGCAGTTCTCATGTCCCGGATCGCTCGTTCGACTCGACGTCGACCGCGGAAATCCGCTCGCGTACGGCATCGACGCCGGGGCGGCCGGATTCTTCGCGTCCAGCTCCGCATTCGACGCGGACGGCGCAAGTGCGTCGGTCGCCGTTCGATATGTGAATCGCGACGTGCTCGTGAGCGGCTGGATCGAACACGAAGAGGTGATCGCCGGCCGTGCAGCCGCCCTTCGCATCCCTGCCGGTTCCGGCAGCGTCGTCCTCCTGGGATTTCCAGCGCAGCATCGCGGCCAGTCCTACGCGACATTCAGACTGCTCTTCAACGCCCTTCTGACCTCGGCACGCTGATTGCGGTACGCCCTGCATTTGTAGTGCGGACCTTCAGGTCAGCCACTGTGGCAGGCCAAAAGGCCTGCGCTACAGATGGCCTCGAGGGACGTGTCTGTAATGTCGCTTTCAACTTCGGCATCTCGCCTCCGGCTGACGCTCTACGCGCTCCTCGCGCTCGCGCAGTGGGCGTGGCTGTTTCGCGTCGTGCCGGCGCTGCACGGTAACGATTTCGGGATCTTCTACCGAAGCGCGGCATCGACACAGCCTTACGTCGGGCATCCGGGCAATCCAACCACCGGCGACGGACAGCTCCTGACGAACCTGAACCCGCCGCATTTTCTCCTGGTGCTGAAGCCGTTCACCCTTCTCCCGCTGGTGGCCGCGTGCGTGGTGTGGTGGCTGCTGTCGCTCGGCCTGATCGTCGCGGGCTTGACGTGGTGGCTCAGAACGCAGGGCGAGCGCTGGACGATCGAGCGCGCAATCTGGGCGGCCTTGTGGGCGCCTGTTCTGACGATGGGATTTACCGGTCAGGTGACGGCGGTGCTGGGGGTCGCGGTGTGGCTCGCGTATCGGAACCTCAGGCGCGGCCACGACTGGCGCGGAGGCGCCTGGCTTGGCCTCGTGCTCTCGGTGAAGCCGATCCTGTGGCCGCTCGCGATCTGGTTCGTCGTCCGACGTGAATGGAAAGCGGTGTTCGGGATGGCGGCCGCCGGCGCGGCTTCTGTCGCCATCGGCCTGGCCGTGTTCGGCCTTCGGACGTACTGGATGTGGATCGGAGCGCTCCGCGGAATCGACTGGGGCCAAGAGGCAATGAACGCGTCGATCTCCGGGATTGCATCCCGGCTTCCGATCCACGTTCCACACGCCGCTTCGCTGCTCGTCGGTTTCGCCGTTGCGTGCACGACGGTTTGGCGCTCGCGCGGCTGGACGCTCGACCGCGCATGGATGCCGCTCGTGGCAGCGAGCCTCCTCGCCTCGCCGCTTGGATGGGTGTACTACGGAGTCTGGCTGCTGCCTGGTACGTCGATCGCGCAGTGGACGAAGGGCGTTGCGCGCTTCTGGTGCGCTCCGCTCATCGTGGTGATCGGTATCGGGAACCTGTCCGCGGGCCTCTGGGCGAGCGTCGGCTGCTGCTACGGCTGGACGCTGCTCGCCATGTGGTACCGGTCGGGCGTTGTCAGGACCGCCCAGGTCGGACCGCTGTACAGGGCCCTCCACCCATCGGCTTCGAGCCGCTGGGAAACGAGGGAGGTCGCGGGCACGAACGCGCACCGGATCGCGTAACGGTCGAAGAGGGATCGGTACTCGCCGCTTCTCTCAGCGGCGATTTGCGCGTGAACGAGGGCCGGCGGAAAGGGATCCTGCCGGCTGTCCAGAAACACCGCCTGGTTCGCGAACCAGATCAGATACCCGCCGTCGTCGTACCGGTTGTAGATCGGCCCGGGACAACGATCAAGCGCCTCTACCACGTCGTGCGACAGCGGATGCCATGCCAACCTGGAAGTCTCGCGAGCCCACGAATAGGCGACGACGACGACCG
>Ga0187777_10002890_pt1 | contig 10973 bp, 9 predicted proteins | sample 1015_Q2_SP5_10_M_FD_132416 | JGI IMG/M metagenome (GOLD analysis project Ga0187777, IMG submission 132416) | Tropical peat soil microbial communities from peatlands in Department of Meta, Colombia - 1015_Q2_SP5_10_MG | ecosystem: Environmental > Terrestrial > Soil > Wetlands > Peat | place...
AACGTCAGCGTCATCGCGTCGGCGGAGAAGCTCTCGAACTCGAGGTCGCCGCGGTCGCCGCCGTCCATCGTGTAGGCGCAGACGGCGCCGAACGCCTCGACGTCGAAGTGCTTCGTTCCGCGGCCGATTTCCTCGTCGGGCGTGAACGCGATCCGCACGGGCCCGTGCGCGATCTCCGGGTGCGCCACGAGCTGCGCGGCCGCGGTCACGATCTCGGCGACGCCGGCTTTGTTGTCCGCGCCGAGCAGCGTCGCGCCGGATGCCGTGACGATGTCGTCGCCGAGGCGCTCGGCGAGCGGCGGACAGTCGGCAACCCGGAGTACCGCGGACGGATCGTCGGGGAGCACGATGTCGCGGCCGTCGTAGGCGCGATGGACGAGCGGCTTCACCCCGGCGCCGCTCATTTCCGGCGACGTGTCGACGTGCGCGATGAAGCCGATGGCGGGCACGCCCGCGCGTCCGGTCGTCGCCGGAACGGTCGCGGTGACGTAGCCGTGGCCGTCGATCGCGGCGTCGGTCAGGCCGAGCTCGCGCAGCTCCACCGCCAGATCGCGCAGAAGTACCAGCTGTTTCTCTGTGCTCGGATAGGTCGTGGAGGACTCATCGGACTGCGTGTCGTATCGAACGTACCGCAGGAGCCGCTCGAGGACCGGCGGGTTCATGCGGTCACGCGAACGTGGCGACGACGGGCGCGTGGTCGCTGGTGCCGACGTCTTTCTGCACGGGACAGGATGCGGCGTTCGCCGCCAGCGCGCCGCTGGCCAGCACGTAGTCGAGACGCCAGCCGATGTTCCGGTCGCGCATGTTCCGCCACGGCGCCCACCACGTGAACATCCCGTCGTTGTCGGGATCGAGGGCCCGGCCGACGTCGACCAGTCCACGCGCGAGGATCCGTTCGATGAGCGCGCGCTCTTCCGGCAGCTGACCGATCGCGCGTGGCTTCCGCTCCTTCGGGTGGACGTCCTTCTCGGTGCGCGCGACGTTCAGGTCGCCGCACAGCACGAGCGTGCGGCCGGTCGCGGCAAACGAGTCGGCGTACCGATCCAGCGCCTCGAGGAAGCGCATCTTGGCCGGGAAGTCCTTCCCCCCGTTCGGTACGTACACCGACGCGATCGTGGCCGCGCCGAACGGCGTCGCGAGCTCGACGGCGGCGATGCGGTTTTCGAAGTTGAACTCGGGATGGGAGAAGAGGGGACGTTCGGGTGCGAGCTCACGGCTGACGTGCAGCGCGACGCCCGAGTAGCCCTTGCCGCCGTGCCAATAGCACCAGTAGCCCTCCATCTCACACAGGGCTTCCGGGACCCGATCGCTGGCGGCCTTGATTTCCTGCAGGCAGACGACGTCCGGGCGCTCACGCGCGATCCACTCGTGGACCTGCGCCTGCCGCGCCCGGATGCCGTTGACGTTCCAGGTGGCTATCTTCAGAACCGCGCGTGCGCGGCCTGGCGCTCAGCAGCGGGCACCGCCATGATGTCGGGGTGCGAGGCGACGTGCTGCTTGACGATCGCTTCGGCCTTGGCCATCGAATCGGCGTCGCCGTTGCGGTACACGGCGTTCGCCTCGATGAGATCCTTCTGGTGCGCCGGCGTCGCGTCGGGGCTCTCGTAAATCGCCGCAACCGGGCAGGCCGGTACGCACGCGCCGCAGTCGATGCATTCTTCCGGGTGGATGTAGAGCATCGTCATCGACGCGTACTCGGGCTCGTCTTTTCGCGGGTGGATGCAATCGACCGGACACACGTCCACGCAGGCCGTGTCCTTCGTTTCAATGCAGGGATCGGTGATGATGAAAGGCATTCTGACGCGTCTCCGTCTCTAAAGGATAAGGGCCAAGCCGACGGATTATACTACGAGGCTCCGATGGCAACAGAAGTGTCAACCGAGAAGCGACGCGGCCCCGAGCCGCCGGATCTCAGTGAAAAAGGCGGCATGAGGGACGGCCAGCCGCAGCGCGCGGACCGCCGCCTGTTCATGCAGTTTCTGGCGTTCGGGGGCTGTCCCGACGCGCGGCCGCTCGGCGAGGCGCTCACCCGGGCCGGGATCGCGGGCGTCGTGTATCAGGACGTGAACGACGCGCGTGGCGCCGGCCTGCTGACGTTCAGCGACGACCCGGCGTTCTTCGTCGACCGAGTGCGGCCGGCCCTGAACGCCGCGCCCTTCGACACGCTGTCGCAGAAGCCGGAGTACACGATGCTCGGCCGGACGTATTCGCTCGGATACGAGCCGGACCTGCTCGACGTGCTGCTCGATCGTCCGCGCCGGACCGTGCTCAACCCGGAGTGGCGATGGGCGGGGTGGTATCCCCTTCGCCGCAGCGGCCGGTTCGCGCAGCTGCCGATCGACGAGCAGCGCACGATTCTCGCCGAGCACGGCGCCATCGGCATGTCGTTCGGGGCGGCTGATTATGCGCACGACATCCGCCTCGCATGCCACGGCCTCGACAAAGAGGACAACGATTTCATCGTCGGCCTCGTCGGCAAGGAGCTGTTCCCGCTGTCGGCGATCGTGCAGTCGATGCGCAAGACGCAGCAGACGGCGCTCTACCTCGAGCGGCTCGGACCGTTCTTCGTCGGCCGCGCTGTGTGGCAGGGTTCCCTATGAGCCTCGCGTGTCGTGCAGGCCTTTAGGGCCGCGAGATATCGGGCAGACCTGAAGGTCTGCACGACGGGCAGACCTGAAGGTCTGCTCTACATGTGAAGATCTCTGCGAGTTCTGCGGTCAACGGAGATCCGCGGACGCCGCGAAGGTCGGCGGACGTCGATGTCTTGTCGCCTGCTCGTAGGCGTACGCCAGCCTGAGGAGCGTCGGCTCGCTCCACGCGCGCCCGACGAATGAAATCCCGACCGGAAGGCCGCGCACCTGGCCCATCGGCACGGTGATGTGCGGGTAGCCGGCGACCGCCGCGACGGTCGACGGCGCGGCGTTCGACGCCGTGCCCCCGTCGCCGTTCACCGGATCGATGAGCCACGCGGGCCCTCCCGTCGGCGCGATGAGCGCATCCAGGTGGAACTTCGTCATCGCCGCGTCGATGCCGAGCGTCCGCGCGGCGCGGTGGTTCTTCGCCAGCTCCCGTCGATACTTCATGGCCGTGAGCGGACCCTTCCGTTCGGCCATGACGAACAGCTCCTGCCCGAACAGCGGCAGCTCCTCCGGCGCGTGCGCCTGGTCGAACGCGATGACGTCTTTCAGCGAGTGGACGGGAGCCGCCGGTCCGAGGGCGGCGAGGTAACGGTTCAAGTCGGCCTTGAACTCGTAGAGCAGCACATCGAGCTCGCTGTCGTCGAATGTGCCGAGCGTGGGGATGTCGACCGGATCGACAATCACCGCGCCGAGCGCTTTCATGTCGGCGACGGCCGCTTCCGCGAGGCGGTCGGTGGCCGGACTCGAGCCGAACAGCCTGTTCCGCACGACGCCGATCCGGGCCCCTTTGAGGCCGTTCGGATCGAGGAAGCGCGTGTAGTCGCGTTGACCGCGCCGGTCGGCGGGCGCGGTGGCCGGATCCGCGGGGTCGCTCCCGGCCATCACGCCCAGGAGCAGCGCGGCATCGGCGACGCTGCGCGCGATCGGTCCCGCGGTGTCCTGGCTGTGCGCGATCGGAACGATGCCGGTTCGGCTGACGAGGCCGAGGGTCGGCTTGATGCCGACCACGCCGCTGACGTTCGACGGCGACACGATCGATCCGTCCGTTTCGGTGCCGACCGCGACGGCGGTCAGGTTGGCGGCAACGGCCACGGCGGACCCCGAGCTCGACCCCGACGGGTTTCGATCGAGCGCGTATGGATTGCGCGTCTGCCCGCCGCGGCCGCTCCAGCCGCTCGACGAGTGCGTCGATCGGAAGTTCGCCCATTCGCTCAGGTTGGTCTTGCCGAGAATCACCGCGCCGGCTTCGCGCAGCCGTGCGACGAGGAACGCGTCGGCGGGCGTCGGCACACCGGCGAGCGCGAGCGAGCCGGCGGATGTCGCCATGCGATCCGCGGTGGCGATGTTGTCCTTGAGCAGCACCGGTATCCCATGGAGCGGTCCGCGGATGCGCCCCGCGCGCCGTTCCGCGTCGCGCTGGTCCGCGATCGCGCCCGCGTCGGGGTTGATCTCGAGCACGCTGCGCAGCGCGGGGCCTTCACGGTCCAGCGCGCCGATCCGCGCGAGGTACTTGTCCACGAGCGAGCGCGCGCTGTCCTGACCGGACGACAGGCGCCGCTGGAGGTCGGCAATCGTCGCTTCGTCGAGATCGAACGGGCTGCGCTGTGCCTGCGGCCGCGCCGGCACGGCAAGCGCGGCGCAGACGACGAGGGCGGCGAGAGCGGTCGCGAGGCGCATGAATGGTGGATGATAGCAACAGGATGCCGCGCGCGAAGACCTGGACCGGACTGCTCGAGCAGCTGTTCGCCGGCTCGTGGAACCCGGCGCTTGGCCGCTTCCGCTCGTCGTACGCCTATCGCGGGGCGGGGCTGGCATCCGAAGACCTGTCGAGCGGTCTCGTCAGGCTGGCTGCCGGCCGCACCGACGTCGGGCGGCTGGAGCTGCACCTGCTCCGGAATTTCCGCAAGTACGCCTACGGGCAGGGTGGCGGCGACAACATCTGGCACTGGCTGGCGCTCGCTCAGCATCGCGGGCTTCCAACGCGCCTGCTGGACTGGACCTATTCGCCGTTCGTCGCGCTGCACTTCGTCACGGCGAACCTGGACGAGATGAACGAGGACGGCGTGGTCTGGGCGATCGATTTCGCGCACGCGAACCGGTTCGTCCCGCGGCGTATCCAGCGGATCCTCCGCGAGGAGGGATCCGATACCGTCACCGTCGACATGCTCGGCGCGTTTCAATCGTTGAGGGAGTTCGACCGATCGAGCCGCACGCCGTTCGTGCTGTTCCTCGAACCGCCCTCGCTCGATCCCCGCATCGTCAATCAGTTCGCGCTGTTCTCGCTCATGTCGAGCGCGAGCGCGACGCTCGACGGCTGGGTCCGCGAGCACCGGGCGATCGTGCGGCGGGTGGTCGTGCCGGCGGCGCTCAAATGGGAAGTGCGCGACAAGCTCGATCAGGCGAACATCAACGAGCGTGTGCTCTTTCCGGGGCTGGACGGCTTGAGCCGGTGGCTGATGCGGTATTACACGCCGACGCGATTGACGGGCAGGCCTCAAGGCCTGCGCTCCAGGAGACAGGTGTAGCGCGGACCTTCAGGTCCGGCGCGATCCCGTGGCCGCGCTTTCGATGAACGCCTCGATGTCCGCCGCCGGACGCGCGCCGGTCGTGCGCGAGGCCTCGCGGCCGCCGGCGAAGACGGCGAGCGTCGGAATCGATCGGACGGCGAACCGCTGACCCAGATCCGACAGCACGTCGGTATTCACCTTCACGACGAGGACGCGGCCGGCCTGCCGCGCCGCCACCTTCTGCAGCTCGGGCGCCACCATCCGGCACGGTCCGCACCACGGCGCCCAGTAGTCCACGACGACCGGAATCGGCGAGGCCGCAATCAGCTGATCGAACACGGCGCTCGTCGCCACTTCAATCGGCTCCGCTGGAGCGGGCAGATCGTGCTTGCAGCTGCCGCACCGCTGCGGCTGCCCGAGGCGGTCGTAGCGAAGGCGGTTGGCCTTGCCGCATGATGGGCACGGCGCGACCACGCCGCGATCGTCGAGTGTGAGACTGCTCATGGAGCGATCTTACGATGGACGGCTCAAGGCCACGGCTCAGCGGATCGAATCCGCCAGCAACCCGACCGTAATCGCGTAGGCGTGCGCGCAGTTGTATTCGAGCAGCGCGTCGTAGTTGGGATAGACGAGAAATGAGCGTCTGCCGCCCGACACCAGCGACGCGCTGATGTCCTGCTTCGGCAGCGCCCGCCCGGCGAGCGTGCGAACGCCGAGGCGCTGCCATTCGGAGAGCGGAAGCGCCACCGTCATGTCGCGCCGCGCCTGACAGGAGCCGTTCCGGCGTCCAACCTCGTCGACGATGCGCCGCTGCGCCTCGGGCGAAACCTTCACCTCGCGGCCCCACGATTGACCCGCGGTCCATCCGTTCGATTTCAGGAAGTTGGCGATGGACGCGAACACATCCGCCGGCGACGACCAGATGTCCCGTCGTCCATCGCCGTCGAAGTCCTCGGCCCATTTCAAATAGCTCGACGGCATGAACTGGGGCTGACCCATCGCGCCGGCCCACGACCCGCGCATGCGGTCGAGCTCGACGTCGCCGTGATCGAGGATCGTCAACGCGTCGAAGAGCTCGTTGCGAAACAGCGTGGCCCGCCGCGGGTCCCACGCCAGGGTGGCCAGCGCCGCGATGGTCGGGCGCACGCCGCTGAACTTGCCGAAGTTCGACTCGAGGCCCCAGATGCCGACGATCAGGCGCGGCGGAACGCCGTAGCGATCGCCGACTTCTTTGAGGACCTCCTGATTCTTCCCGTACCGCTCGCGCGCCGCACGAAGGACACTCGGCTTGAGCTGGCGGGCGATGTACTTGTCGAGGCTGAGAACGGTCTCGGCCTGCGTCCGGTCGCGCTCGATGACCGTCGGCTCCGGCTCCGACACCGTGGCGAGCGCGGCGTCGACCGTGGCCTGGCTGATGCCGCGCGCGATCGCTTCGGTGCGCACGCCGGCGAGCCACTCGGCGAAGGACGGGCGCGCGTCCTGAGCCGCCATGGGTGCGCCAAGGAGGACCGCCAGACAGAGCGCCGCACCCGCGCACGCCGGCAGCCGCGCACCCCGCACCCTCGCACCCCGCACCTAGTCAGTTTACAGCCGCCGGAGGGCGACGATTGTCGTTCCTGGAATCGTCTGCTTCACGTTTGCGCACGCCTTCCATGGATCGATCTTGTCGTCGCGAGGGCCGGGGCGAAATCCAGCACGTGGTCAATGTCGATCGATTGAAGGTTGAGCTCTCCGGTCGCTTCCGTCCTGCCCTCTGCCCTTTGGACCCTGACCAGCGCCCTGCTCGGCGTCCGTGAGCGCGGCCCGCAGCGCAGGTTCGCTCGGATTCAAGCGGGCGGCTTCCTGCAGTTGCTGGATCGCCTCCTCGCGCTTGCCGGCGCGCGTGAGCAGCATGCCCAGATTCGCGCGATAGACCCACGACGTGGGATCGAGCCGGACCGTCGCGGTGTACTCCGCAATCGCGTCCGGCAGGCGCCCTGTCTGCGCGAACGCGCTTCCGAGGTTGGCGTGCGCCGCGGCGAACGAGGCGTCGATGACGATCGCCTGCTTCAGCTGCGCGATCGCCTCGTCAGGCCGTCCGAGCTTGACGAGCACCTTGCCGAGGTTGTTGTGAGTGAACGCGAGATGCTGGTTCAGCGACAACGCCTTGCGGTATTGGTTCGCGGCATCGGCGAATTGCCCGCGGCCTTCCAACAGCGCCCCAAGATTGTTGTAGGTCTCCACGTAATCGGGCTTGATGCGAATCGTGTCCCGGTATTCGCGGATCGCCTCGTCGGTCCGTCCCGCGCTGCTCATGTCGACGGCGAGGTTGAAATGCGCCAGCCACGAGTCGGGGTTGCGTGCCAGTGTCTCGCGGTACAGGGTGTCGGCGTCGACATACTGGCGGCTATACGCGAAGGTCAGCGCCGAGAGGGGCGCGACGATGAGCGCCATCGCGACCGCGGCGACCGCCGGCGCAAGACGGAGGCGGCCGGCGGCCAGGCCGGCGCCCGCCGCGGCCAGCGCGAAGACGCCGATGCAGGCCAGATACTGAAAGTGATCGGCCACGAACGAGAAGCGGAAAGGATAGACGTCCACGAACCCCATCGCCGGAGCGACCGTGACGCAGAAGAACAGGAGCGCCGCGAGCGGCGCGCGCGTCCGGCGGCGGATCATCCACAGGGCAGCCAGCGTGGCCGCAAGCATGAGGGGGAAGAGGTACTGCCACCACACGGCGGCGTCGATCGTCCAGCGCGGGTAGTTGAACATCAGATTTGCCGGCCAGACGAGCTTCGCGAGATAGAACCACACCACGCGCCCGGCAATCAGGCACCGCTCCAGGAACGAGAACCGAAAATCGGTGCCCTGGGCGCCGATCTGCGTCCGTTCCATCCACGTCGTGAGGCTTCCGCCGACGATGGCGACGACGAAGAAGGGCAGGAGCGGCGCGACATCTTCACGCCAGCGGATGCGTCCGCGCTGCCACCAGAACACGATCAGCAGCGCCGCCGGCAGCGTCGCGGTGACCGACTTCGCGAGCACGGCGAGCACGAACAGCACCAGTGCGATGGTGTAGCGCCGGCGATCGCGAGCCTCGTCGAACCGCAGGTATACAAGAGCCGCCGCAAGATACAGCACCCCTGACAGGCAGTTCTTCAGCTCCGTCATCCACGCAACCGATTCGACCTGCACGGGATGGAGCGCGAACAGGAACGCCGCGAAGGCCGGCGCCGGCACGCGAAGACGGGCGAGGATGCACAGGATCAGGAACGCGGACGCCGCGTGGAGCACGATGTTGGCGATGTGATAGCCGAGCGTGTCGTCGCCCCACGCCGCGTGCATCATCCAGAACGCGGAGTGGACGACGGGGTAGTACTGCTGCGTGGCGCCGACGTCGAACCAGATCCGCCGCAGGCCGTCCGCCGACTGCAGCTCCACCTTCGTGAGGTGGCCGTCGTCGTCCCACAACCGGCCGCCGTGCCAGGCCGGCTGGTAGGCGAGCAGCGTGGCGACGAGCAGGAGCGGAAAGAAAACCCAGAGGCGGCGATCGACACTCGAATCGCGGAGCGGTCCCGGCTGCGGGCGCCGCTTCTCCGTTCGCCGTCTGGCCATTCGCCGGGAATTATAGGGTCAGTGGGCTCCAGCGACTGGTCCGCCGCGCGGACGGCGCATGAGGAGCACGAGCGGAATCAGCGCGAGGAAGATGTATCCGAGCAGCTGGAACAGTCCGACGAAGGCGACCATCGTCGCTTGGCGCTGCACCATCCCGTACACCGCCGCGAAGGCACGGTTCGAGGCGGTCACCGCGTCGGCGCCGGCCGCCATGAATGCCGCGCGCATCTGATACAGCATCGACTGCGCCCGCGGGTCGTACGGGTTCACGTTCGAGACGAGGACGGCGCCGGTCGACTGGCTGTGCCGCGCGAGCATCGTGCCCGTCGTGGCGATGCCGACGCTGCCGCCGATGTTGCGCATCAGATTGAAGAGGCTGGTCGCGTTGCCCATGCGCTCGCGCGGGATCTGGTCCATCGACGCGGTCGTGAGCGGGACGAACGTGAGCGACATGCCGACGCCCTGAATCAGCTGCGGCCAGAAGATGTCCCAGTAGCCCGCGTAGAGGTTCAGATCGGCGAGCCAGAGCAGCGTGACGCCGCCGATGATGAAGCCGCATGTGAGCAGCTTGCGTGCGTCGAACCGGCCGGTCATCAGGCCGGTCAAGGGCATCATGAAGAACGATCCGATGCCCCGGGGCGCCATGGCGATACCCGCCTGGAGCGACGGGTAGCCGAGCAGCGTCTGGAGCATGATCGGCAGCAGCACCATGCTGCCGTAGAGCACGAACCCGAGCACCGTCATGAGGAACACGCCGACGGCGTAGCTGCGTTCCTTGAAGACGCGCAGGTCGACCACCGGATCGTCGGTCGTCAGTTCGTGAATCACGAGCGCGACGAGCGTGACCGCCGCGATCACCGCCAGCGTGGTGATCGTGCGCGACGAGAACCAGTCCGCTTCCTGGCCCTTGTCCAGCACGAACTGCAGCGCGCCGATGCCGACGGCGAGCATGCCGATGCCCCAGTAATCGATGGCCCGGTTCTCCTGCCGCAGGTACGGCGGGTCGAAGATGAAAAGCTTCGTCATCACGATCGACGCGATGCCGACGGGGATGTTGATGTAGAAGACCCAGCGCCAGCTGTAGCTGTCGGTCAGCCACCCGCCGAGCACTGGTCCGAGAATCGGCGCGACGACGATGCCGAGGCCCCAGAAGCCCATGGCCTTCCCGCGATCCTCGGGTGGAAACGCTTCGAGGAGCACCGCCTGGGACAGCGGCTGCAGCGCGCCGCCGGTCGCGCCCTGGATGATTCGGAAGAGGATGAGCGACCAGAGGTTCGGTGCGAGCCCGCAGAGGAATGACGCGCTCGTGAAGCCGACGACCGACAGCATCAGCAGGTTCTTGCGTCCGAACCGGCTCGCGAGCCAGCCGGTCATCGGCAGGATGATCGCGTTCGCCACGAGATACGAGGTGAGCGCCCACGTCGCCTCGTCAATCGTCGCCGAGAGGCTGCCCGCGATGTGCGGCAGCGACACGTTGACGACCGTGGTGTCCAGCACCTCCATGAAGGTGGCGAACATCACCGAGATGGCGATGATCCACGGGTTGACGTGCCGATGCTCTTCGGTCACTTCCTCACTTCCTCACTTCCTCACTTCGTATAGACCGTCGGCACCACCGACATACCGGGACGGAGCAGATGCTCCGGATCCTGTCCTTCGTCGATCAGGATCTTCACCGGGACGCGCTGGACGACCTTCACGTAGTTGCCCGTCGCGTTCTCCGGCGGCAGCAGGCTGAAGCGCGCGCCGGTGGCGGCCGCGATGCTGTCGACGTGGCCGTTGAACTCGCGCCCGCCGTAGGCGTCGACCGTCACGACCGCCTTCTGTCCCGGACGCATGCCCGTCAGCTGCGTTTCCTTGAAGTTCGCGGTGATCCAGACCTCGTTCAGCGGAATGAGCGCCATCAGCGGCTGGCTGGGCTGGATGATCTGGCCCGGCTCGACCGTCTTGCGGCTCACGATTCCTTTCACCGGCGCCTTGACCGTCGCGTATTGGAGGTTCAGCTCCGCTTGCGCCACGGCGGCCTTCTGCTGCTGGACGCGCGCGGCGGCCGACTCGGCGCGCGCGCGCGTCGCTGCGACCTGCTCGGGCCCGGTTCGCGCCGCCTGCAGCTCCGCCGCCGCCCGCTGCGCTCCTGCGCGCGCCTCAATCAGCTGGCTCTCCGCCATGCGGATGCCCGCGTCGGCTTCGGCGGCCTGCGACTGCGCGGAGTCGACCGCCGCCTTTTGCGCGTCGG
>Ga0187777_10002891_pt1 | contig 10973 bp, 8 predicted proteins | sample 1015_Q2_SP5_10_M_FD_132416 | JGI IMG/M metagenome (GOLD analysis project Ga0187777, IMG submission 132416) | Tropical peat soil microbial communities from peatlands in Department of Meta, Colombia - 1015_Q2_SP5_10_MG | ecosystem: Environmental > Terrestrial > Soil > Wetlands > Peat | place...
AGGGACCCATATTGTCGATTCATTCACATTGCCATACCCATCCGATAACGGTATCGCCGTCTCGCCCGATGGATCGACCATTGTTTACACGAGCTCGTCGCCGACTCGAATCAGCGATCTATTTGCGTTGAATTTGCAACCGCAGAATTCCGGCCCGCGACAAATCACCAATATCAACCAAGACCTCTTCTCCCAGTTGAACCTGACGGAGCCGGAAGAAATTCATTACAAATCGTTTGATGGAAAAGAAATCCAGGCGTGGGTGCAAAAGCCGCCAGACTTCAGTGCGGCGAAAAAATATCCGCTGATTCTAAACATCCACGGCGGTCCGCACGGCGCATACGGATACATTTTCGAACACGAATTTCAATGGATGGCCGCAAAGGGTTACGTTGTGCTTTATCCAAATCCTCGTGGCAGCACGACCTATGGGCAGGATTTTGGCAACGTGATCCAGTATCATTATCCCGGGGACGATTACAAAGATCTGATGGCCGGCGTCGATGAATTGGTGAAGCGGGGATACGTCGACGAGAAGAAAATGGGCGTTACCGGCGGGAGCGGCGGCGGGTTGCTGACAGACTGGGTGGTCGGCCAGACCAATCGCTTCGCCGCTGCCGTCGCGCAACGGGATATCGCGAGCTGGAGCGACTGGTGGTACACCGCTGATTTTACCCTGTTTCAGCCACGCTGGTTTAAGGGGCCACCGTTCGATGAGGAACAGGATTTCAAGGCGCGATCGCCGATCACTTATATCAAGAATGTGAGAACGCCGATGATGTTTATTGTGGGCGAAGCCGATTTTAGGACGCCGCCGGGCGCGGGCGGCGAGGAAATGTTCCGCGCGCTTAAATTCCAGAAAGTTCCGACTGTCATGGTGCGCTTCCCTAACGAATCGCACGAACTGTCACGCTCTGGCCAACCGTGGCACCGAGTCGAACGCCTGCAACATATCGTTGGGTGGTTTGATCACTGGCTGATGGGTGCCTCCAAACCCGAATACGAAATCGCTCAGCAAGGAGAAGTCCCCGCCAAACCGGAAAGCGCGCCGGCAAGGCAGCCCTCGCCAGTCCAGAAAAATTGAATATATTGCCCTTGCGGCGGAGGGATCTTCTCGCCCCATTCCGGCGCGGTCGCTGCGATAAACAGAGACCCGGTCTTTTAAATCTATATTTTTACTAACGACACAAAGCGTTGCTCCGTTATTATTTAGATCATGGCTGAATCATCGCTCAGGCAATGCGTCGAACGCTGCCGGGGTCATTGCGACGACATTTGTTTGTCGGAGGATATCAATCATGTGAGATTCCCAGAAGACTTTATCGATAATGCGCACAGAAACATCGATAAGGCCTTTAACAGGTGTATGTTTTACGTCTTACCGCGCCTGGCCACGAACGACCGTTTTTCAAGGAGCGACTGAGGTTTTCCCAACATTGCGTTCATGCCCAACTTGCCTCCGAAGAATCGAATCGATGTAGCCTGGAGTGATGTTGTCTCCTTTCTTCGGCAATTAAGTCACGATATCCGGAATCATTTGAACGCGGCCGAGCTTCAGGCGGCGTATCTGGGCGAGTTGGCCGAAAGCGCGGAAATGAAGGAGGAAGTGAAGCGACTGCGCGAGATGATCGGCGAGGTTAGCAAAGCGCTGCAAGCTGTGACCTCCCGAGCCGCCGGGATCAGCCCAACGCGTATCCGATATCGCTGTGCCAATCTTATCGAAGATGTGAAACAAAGACTGGACTCGTTAGGCAAGAGGGACGCGACGGAATGGGATGTTCAAGCTGGAGACGCGGAAATTGAGATCGACCCGCAGTTGTTGCAGGAGGCGTTGCTGGAGCTTTTCACCAATGCCTTTCTTTACCGTTCAGGAGAGGAGGTAATGCTCGCCATTGCGAAAATCGAAAACGGAAAGTTCAGTTTCACTTTGCGCGAGCCCAAGAAGGAATTCGACGCCGATACGAGAAATTGGGGACGGCAACCGCTCCGAAAAGTCGGGCGCGGGCGTTACGGCCTGGGATTAAATCGTGTGCGAATGATTGTGGAAGCAAATGATGGCAGTTTTAATGCGAAATATGACGCGAAAGCCTCGACACTGCTGAGTCGGATTGTGATACCGTTGGCGAAACCGCCTTCTGCATGACTGCTGAGAACCGGCGCATCCTGATCGTTGATGATGAGCGTCCAATCCTTTTGACGCTGGAGGCGTTGCTCGGACGGCATGGCTATGTGACCGAAACCGTTTCACGGCAACAAAAAGAAGGCAGCACAGCTTCTCGGAATTCAGCGCCCAACGCTTTTTAACAAAATGAAACGCTACGCGATCGAACTCTGATCGCGGCGCTGGTTTTTTAAATTCTCGATCTTAAATTGCACTGAGGTCGACCACCGCATGGCACGTGCACATTTGGACAAGGTTCTGGCCCATGCCGAAGAACAACTCGGCGTGGCGGGTAAACGACGGCCAACGGAGATCCTTCCGATTTACAAAAAGTTTTTGAAAATTGAGGAGCACCGTTTGCGATTGAAGCATCAGGCAGGCGGTGGTGGCCGGGAAATCTGTCAACGGCGGGTGGATTTGGTGGACGTTCTTTTGCGTCATATTTTTGCGGCGGCGGCAAACACCGTTCGAACGCCCGAACCAAATCCTCCGCTTGCGTTGATCGCCCTGGGCGGGTACGGCCGCTGCGAGCTCAATCCCTTCAGCGACGTGGATGTGATGCTGTTGCACGGCGGCAACGGGGCGAAGATTTCAGGTTACATCGGCGCGATGGCCGAGCAGATCCTTTATTTGCTCTGGGACATTGGATTTAAGGTTGGACATTCCACCCGCTCGATTCGTGAAGCCATCGCTCAGGCGAATCAAGACATGCTCACCAAAACCGCAATGCTCGAATCGCGTTATCTCGCCGGCGATGAAGCGTTGAGCCGCAACTTTCGCGAGCAATTCCGCCTCAAGTGTGTCGCTGGCCATGAGCGTGAGTTTGCCGAGATGCGGATGCAAGACCAGGCAGCTCGCCATGCAAAATTCGGGGATAGTGTTTACATGCAGGAGCCGAATGTGAAGAACGGCTGCGGCGGTTTGCGGGATTATCAAAACCTGCTCTGGATGTCTTATTTCAATGAGGGCATGCTCACCACCCGGCATCTGGTTGCGGGAGACTGGTTGAGCGAATCGGACCAAAGGCGCATCGAGCGCGCATATGATTTTCTGTTGCGGGTCAGAACCGATCTGCATTATGCGAGCGGGCGCGCGAGCGACGTGCTGCACTTCAATATTCAAGAACGGATCGCCAAGCGGCTGAACTACGAACAAGAAAAGAGCCAGCACCGAAGCGAGTCGTTGATGCGGGACTACTACGAACATACGCGAAATATTTTTCGCGTGACCGAACAAATCACCGAGCAATTTGCAACCGGCTTTGCAACCGCTCGGACGCGGTCGCTCTTTAGTTTTCTGCCGCTCAGGAGAGCTGCGCAAAAGAAAGTTGGTTCATTTTTCATTCGCAACCAGCAGCTTCACCTGGCGCAGCCTGAAATCTTTAAGGAAGATCCGCTCCAGATCATGCGCGCTTTTCAGGTTGCGCAGGAACACAATGCCGATCTCAGCGCCGAACTGGCGGACTCGATCAACCGAAATTTGGGCTCGATCACGCGGACCTATTGTTATGCGAAAGCGCCACGAGAGATTTTCAAAGAAATCTTATCCAAAAAAGGAAACGTCGGTCGCGTGCTGCGCATGATGCACAGCGTCAATTTTCTGGGTCGATACATTCCTGAGTTCGGCCAGCTGACCTGTCTGGTTCAGCATGAATTTTTTCATCGTTACACCGCGGACGAGCACACGCTGCTTTGCATCGATAAATTGGACGCCCTTACCACAACCGAATCTCCGAAACTGCTCGGATACCGGCGCCTGTTTGAAAAATTCGAACAGCCGCTGATCCTGTATCTCGCGCTGTTGCTTCACGATACCGGGCGTGCAGTCGGTGCGAGGCCGCATTCCGAAGCGAGCGCAGTGTTCGGGCAACGAGTTGCGAGCCGCCTCCAGCTTTCACCGGAGCAACGCAAGTCGCTCATCCTTCTCGTCGACCATCACATCACGCTGTCGAGTACGGCTCAGCAACGAAATCTGGACGACCCGGTGACCGTGACAGAGTTCGCCCACATCATTAAGAGTCAAACCAATCTCGACGCGCTCATTTTACTAACCCTTGCGGACGGGCAAGGCACGAGCGGACAAAGCTGGTCTGATTGGAAGGAATCGCTCGTGTGGCAACTCTACCACTTCACTTCCCAATACCTTACCGACCAACATTCGTACCTCGATCAAATAAAAATTGAGCGCGAGGCCTTGCAGAACGCCGTCAGCGCGCAGTTACCGGCTGATTATGCCGACGATATTGAAGCGCATTTCGATTTCATGCCGGACAACTATTTCCGCGCTTCCAAAGTGCCTGACGTCGTCAAGCATCTCAAAATCTTTCGCTCGTTTATTGAGAATGCGACGGCGACTGGCGATGAGGCGCTGATCCCGGCGCTCTCCTGGGAAGCATTTCCCGAACAAGGACACAGTATCGTTTCGATTTGCACGTGGGACCGGGAACAACTGCTGGCCAAAATCGCGGGATCGTTTTCGGTGGTTCCACTCAATATCCTGAGCGCGGACGTTTTCAGCCGCGGGGACAACGCGGTGCTGGATATTTTTCGGGTCTGCGACACTCAAGGCCGATCGGTCGCGGACAAGAACGCGATAACGTTGGTCGAGAACACTCTGCGCCTGGCGCTTCAGGAAACAAGTTTCGACTTCGCCCCGTACCTGGAGAAAGCGCGGCGCGCGATGAAAAGCAGAGCAACACCGGATTTGGAATTCCCAACCTCGATCGCCGCCGATAATAGAGCGCATCCGAGCTGCACGTTGCTGCAAATCCAAACGCCGGACCGGATTGGCCTGTTGTACGATTTACTGTCCTGTTTTGACGCCGAAGGCGTTTCGATTGTTCTCTCGCGCATCAGCACGCAGAACGGCGCTGCGATCGACACTTTTTATGTCACCGATGGTACGACACGCGCAAAAATTACCGATCCGCATCGCATCGCAATACTCCAAAAGCATTTGCAAGAGGCGGCGCTGCGCGGGATCGAGAGTTGATGATAAGCCATCGCGTCATCCCAAAGGCCTGGAAAAGAAAACCCATTGTGTGATGGCTTGATTGCGATACGCGATCTCAACTGGCGCATCCGGGATGCGTGACTATCGTGGCGCGTTCATGAATGCTCTCATCCTGGCGGCCGGTTACGCCACCCGCCTCTATCCGCTGACCTTGAACAAGGCCAAGCCACTGCTGGAAATCGCGGGCAAACCGATCGTCGAATGGCTGGTCGATAACCTGATCGCCGAGCCCGATTTGGAGGGAATCTACATCGTAACGAACGACAAATTTGCCGCCGATTTTCAAAAGTGGGCGACACGCTATCAGACTCAACATCCGAACGCGCGAATTGCGGTCATTAACGACGGTTCGCGAAGCGATGACGACAAGCTGGGAGCGATTGGGGACATCAATCTTGTTCTCACGCAAGAAAAGACCTTGTCGAAAAGCGACCTGCTGATCGTTGCGGGAGACAATTTGTTTCAAGAACCGCTCGCGCGCTTCATTCACGAAGCGAAGCCTGCGATCGCGACGGTCGCCGTCCACGATATTGGAGATTTAAACGAGATGAAGAAGTACGGAGTCGTTACTGTGTCAGCCGACGACAAGGTGACACATTTTGACGAAAAACCTGAGAACCCGCAGAGCACACTTGCTGCAATGGCGCTGTACTATTATTCACGCGCCGTGCTGCCATTGTTCGCGACCTACCTCGCCGATGGAAACAATCCCGATCAACCGGGTCGATTTCTTCAGTGGCTTTACACCCGCAAACCGGTCAAGGCTTTCAAAATGCAAGGACAGTGGCTCGATATCGGCAGCAAAGAAACCCTTGAAACGGCCCGTAGGATTTTTGAAAGGTCTGGCGGAGCGTCCTGAAAATTGCTCAACAAATTGCCGCCCTAATAATCTAACGCTTGATGAAGGCGATCCTGCTTTCGATCTCCGCCGCCCTGGCCGTCTTGTTGTTCGGAATATTGATTGGTCGCGAATCTGTGGGACGAGCACCTGCACGCCCGCGCCAATTCACGAATGAGTCGCCGGCGAAAACAACAGCTGACTTCACGCCCTCGCCTTCGAAAGGCAACGCTCCCTCATTGATTTCTCCATCTTCGGAAAAAGTGGCCGAGAAATCTGCTAAGATCGACATTGTAAGTGGCCTGAAGGAAGCGTTGGCCCATTCCGGTAGTCGCCATACCTTGACGACTTTGTCCAACCTGGTGGATTCCGCCGACACAACGAACATCGCCGACGTGCTGGCGTTTGCGCAAAGTCTGACGAGACCGCAGGATAAAAATCTTGTTTTGCCGCTCGTATTTGGCAAGTGGGCCGAGTTAAATCCCGCGGACGCAGTCGCATTTGCCCAGAGCGTTCCAGCGGGGCCGGAACGAAATCGTGCGATTGGAAGCGTAGTGAGCGGTTGGGCCGAAAAGGATCCGGCGGCGGCGTTCAGCTGGAGTCAGCAATTGCCGCCAGGTCAGGTGCGCGATCAGGCGATCCAGACTGCCATCGGCGCGATCGCGGAGAAAGATCCGCATGGGGCTCTCAACCTCTTGCAAAACATGTCGGGGATTCGAAATCGTCAGGCCATTTATTGGTCGCTTTTCAGTCGTTGGACGGCCAACGACCCATCGGCTGCGGCCGAAGGCGCGAGCCGTCTTCCCGCCGGAACGCCACGCGAAAGCGCGCTCTCGATCGTTGCTTCAAACTGGACAGCGCAAGACCCGGAGGGCGCGTTCGCTTGGGCAAACGCGTTGCCGAACGCTCAAGCGCGCAACCGCGCGCTGCAAAGTGTTGTCTCGAGTTGGGCCTATCGCGATCCCGAAAAAGCGGCCAGCCTTGCGGTATCGCTTCCACCGGGACCGGCGCGAGAGCAATCGATTGGTCAGGTTGCGCTGCAGTGGGCGCAAAGTGACGCGCGAGCAGCGTTGGAATGGGCACGGGACCTGCCGGCAAGCGACGGTCAGATTCGGGCGATCTCAAGTGTTCTTCAGAGTTGGGCCCAATTAGAGCCGGCCGCCGCCGCCGATTATGTCGCCTCCATGCCAGGCGGACGTTTGCAGGAAAGCGCCATTAATTCGGTCGCATGGCAGCTTGCAAATAGCGATGTGCAAACAGCGATCGCATGGGTGCAAAAGCTTCCCGCGAGTTCGGCGCGACAATCGGCGATGAGCAACGTCGTTTCCCAGTGGGCCGATGTCGATCCGCACGCCGCCGCCGATTTCGCGATGCAATCCAGCGACGGCCGAACCAACGTCGCTTTGGTGCAAAGTGTGACCACTCGCTGGGCACGCAATGATGCCCAAGCAGCGCTCGCCTGGGCTGGCAACCTGAGTGATTCATCCCTTCGCGATGCCGTTCTTCCAAACGTTCTCGGAGCTGTGGCCGAAACTGATCCAGCCAAAGCGGCGCAAATGTTGTCTCGCTTATCGTCTGGCGCCCAGGAGAATGCGGTCGGCTCAATCGCTTCGCAGTGGGCGGGCAGCGATCCTCAAGGTGCCAGCCGCTGGGCAACGGAATTGCCCGAGGGAAAATCGCGGCAGCGCGCGTTTGAAAATATCGTCAATCGTTGGACGCAAACGGATGTGGTGGGCACTGGCACATGGCTAAGCACTTTGCCGCAAAGTGAGTCGCGCGATGCGGCGGTCGCGGATTATTCCCGTGCGATTTCATCTTCTGATCCGCAATCGGCTGCACAATGGGCGGACAGTATCGGAAATGAAGGAATGAGGAACGGTCAGATCGAATCGATCCTGCTCAAATGGCTCCAAAGTGACGCGCGTGCAGCGGCGGCCTGGATTTCAAATTCGTCTCTGCCCGACCAGATGAAAGCGCGATTGTTAGGACAAAAGTGACTGTTCGCCACAGCGAATCCGTCCGATGGCGGACCGGCGTTTATTTCAGACGGCCTTCGTCGAATTCGATCAAGTCGAAATATGTCCGAATATCTTTGCGTCCATCGCCGCCGGCTTCCCTGAGAAAATGATTGAACCGCGCTTTTTTTGCGGCCGTGTCCGGATGGCGCGACACCATTGCTTCATTCCATTGCTCGATTGCAACATCAGAGTGCTTTTTACAGTTCTTCTGAACCCAATCTAAAATCGCATTATCCTCTTCCAAGCGATTTACGGCCTCCTCAAAGGCGTCACCATCAATTTTCAAGAACGCGAGGAGGTGTTTATCGAACCCAACGGTTTTATAGTTGTAACCGTTGAGCAATCCTTTCCGGTGCAGCTTTGCCTTGTCGATCAAACGTGGCAGATGAACGTATCCGCCGAGTTTTTCGTAGGGACTGCGTGGATGCAGTCTTTGCATTGAATCAAGAACTAGGTAGCCGGCAGCGGTTGCACCGCGATTGGAGCGTTTGCTCCTCCGTCGCGCGCCGCGACAGGTGTTTCAGTGGGCAACAATTCTCCCTGAGTCAGACCGGCCTGACCGATCGCCAACTGTCCCGAGAAAAGTCCGCCTTTTTCAATCGCGATCGATTTCGCCGTCACATTTCCTTCAAGCGTGCCGGTCTTGTGAATCGTGACCGCGCCCGTTGCCACGATCTCCGCCGACATCCGGCCTTTGATTTCTATGCTGTTGACCGTGACGCGCCGAAAACACTGCACTTCCGATTTTCGCTCGATCACGATCTGTTTCGCCGCGATCCGCCCCGGAATTTTGCCAATGAAATTAACCGTGATGGTTTCGTCGCACTGGAGGTTGCCCCGCAATTTTCCTTCGATCACCGCCGAGTGACAAACCACATTCGTGCTGCTGAGATCGCCTTTGCTGGTGAGAAAGACGTTACCCCGCGTGCGAATCGAGCGGCTGAAGCTGGTGGTGATTTTATAATCGCGCAGATCGATGTGCGCGCTGCAACCAGGGCAGTTTGTCGATGTTGCTGCATCGCTGACCTCATGTTTTCGCTTGCACTCAAAGCATGAAACAAGGCGCGTGCCGCGCCCCTTCCATAAACCCTCGAATTTGCGCAAGGGCGAGGCAGCCTCCTGCGCCGCCGCTTCATCTTTGGTGGCGAGTTTCAGTCCCGGCTTGGGCGCACTCGGACAAAAATTCCGGCCGCACTGCCGGCAAATCGTGCTCTTCGCCGCCGTGTATTCCATCTGCTTAAAGCCACAATGCGGACACTCCACATGGGCCTTGGCAGGCGTTTTGGTCACTCGGATGCTCGGCGAAGGATTCTAATCTATGCGCGCGCAGCGAAGGCCGGCTTGGCCGACTCTTCGTGACGGACAACTTCCGGTCGGCTCGAGGATTTCACACTCATTCCGCTTGAAACCTCCGACTTGCCGATAAATGTCGCGCCCTCTTCGATGATGAGACGCGCCGCTTTCAAATCGCCTTGCAGCGTGCATTTCGACTTCAATTCGCAACGTTCGCTGACGGTAATGTTGCCCTGCACCTTTCCGAATACGGTAATCGATTTGGTTTTGATTTCGCCGCGAATGTCGGCGTTTTCACCAATCGTTAGCACTCCTTCGGAGTTGATCTCTCCTTCTACCTTGCCGTCGATCAACAGCTCTTTTTGGAACTTGATCGAGCCTTTGATTTCGACGTCGCTCGAGAGCACGTCTTTGCCTGAATGTTCTGCCATAAACTTATGATAATCGTTAGTTGTGGTTCTTGTTGGTTCGCCGTAACTGGCTCGGCTGCTCTCGTCAGTCCCCGAATGAAACGATCCCTCTCCGATCGATGACATCGGCTTCTGCGGTATGAATTTTTTCAACACGCGCTATTATTGTAAGAGAGTGCGGTTCTGTCAACGGATTCCGCGTGAAAACTCGAAGTTTTTCACCGCTTATTCACAACTCGAAAGAGCTTCGCGGTCGCATTCTGGCCGGAAAAAACAAGGAATAGCGGGGCTTGTGAAGGAGCTCGGTCAATCGTTTGAGACAAAGGCTGTTGCGGAAAGCGACTCAATCCCAGAAGCGCTGCGGAATTAGTCGTGACCCGATCCGAATCGTACGCAAACACCCAGAAGACCTTGCGCCGGTCCAGGATTTCACGCGTGTCACGGGGCTTGTCAGCAACAAAAAATCGAGCGGAGTCGATGATTCCGTCCAGACTTTCGTGCGAGCTTCCGGCGACGCCAGGTTGTTCCGACCAATAAGCGATCTCGGGCGATAGCCACCAGGGCGCAAGAAATGGACGGATCTCCGTCGAGCGAATTAAAATCGCCAGCTCGCGCAGCTGGACCGATTCGTTCCGACGTTCGAGTTGCCCCGCCAGAGTCGTTTCGTTAGGCCAAAAACGTTGATCCAAATCGCGCAGGACCGGCAGCACCGACAAAGTAAACGCGAACCAAACCGCCGTGCGGGATTTGATCGACTCAAGCAAAGCAGGGAGGGCGACCACAAAAATCGAAATAAAGAAATAACCCCAGCGCGCCTGCCAAATCGTTAGGCCAAACGTGGCAATCAACAATCCCGCAACAAAGATTGGCAAGACGCGACCGTCAGCCGCGCCGAAATTTTGCCGCCGATACCCGAGCCAGATCAAAATCGGCGCTACCACGATCAGATATCCAGCCCAATGAAACCAGATCGGATCTCGTAACGAAACGAAATGAAGTTCTCCGATCGTTTGCGACCAATTCTTGAAAAGTTCAGTCGAACGAAAAATGGAAAGAGAAGGCAATCGCCGCTCGATCGCCAATGCGATCGCCAGAATCGTTAGGAATACGATCCAGCCCGGCCGTCGAGTTTTTGTGAACAGAAGACGGCGATCTTGCGCAAGCGAGATTACGACGAGCAATACCAGCAGCAACAGAGGTTCGTAGGTTGAAACCCAGAGAGCAAAGCCCCAGGCGCTTGC
>Ga0187777_10002892_pt1 | contig 10969 bp, 11 predicted proteins | sample 1015_Q2_SP5_10_M_FD_132416 | JGI IMG/M metagenome (GOLD analysis project Ga0187777, IMG submission 132416) | Tropical peat soil microbial communities from peatlands in Department of Meta, Colombia - 1015_Q2_SP5_10_MG | ecosystem: Environmental > Terrestrial > Soil > Wetlands > Peat | place...
AAGCGTACTTGGCGGAATAGGCGAGGATACGCGGCCTGTCGAAGCCTGCGCGATCGAGCGCCTGGCGCAACGCGCCGATCCTTCCGTCCATCATGTCGGACGGCGAGACGACGTCCGCGCCCGCCTCGGCGTGGCTCAATGCCTGGCGCGTCAAGGCGGCGACCGTCTCGTCATTGACCACATAGCCGGACGCATCGATCAGCCCGTCCTGGCCATGGCTGGTATAGGGGTCGAGCGCCACATCGGTGATTACCCCGAGCGACGGGAACCGGCTCTTAAGCGCGCGCACGGCCCGCTGAACCAATCCTTTGGGATCCCAAGCTGCGGCGGCATCAGGCGATTTTTGGTCCTGCGGGATCACCGGGAACAGAACGATCGCCGGCACGCCCAGCTCTTGGCATCGTTCAGCGTCACGCAACAGTCTGTCGATGCTCATGCGCGACACTCCGGGCATCGAGGGAACTGCATCCTCCCGGGAGGTCCCTTCCTGCACGAATGCGGGGTAGATCAAGTCGTCGACGGCGAGCCGATGCTCGCGCATCAGCCGGCGGGAAAAGTCGTCGCGGCGCATGCGGCGCTGCCGCCGCTCCGGGAACTTTCCTGCGAAATACATGGGCGTATCCTCCTGGCCTAGGACTTGCGATTCTGTACTGAATCGGGCGTTGCGGGCCAGTGGCTTCCTTCGGTGGAGGGCAAGCAGCAGACGGAGCCGCCGGGGCGCGGAACTCGCCGCATGCGAGCCGGTCTTATACGGTAGACGTTCTGACGTCTCCCGCTTCCCTCCCTGAGCGGGTGCCCTGCGGTCGCGTCACAGCACCGGCCGGAGGGCGTTCTTCGGCCCCCTGTCACTCCCCTTGACACCGGGGCCTTTCTTTTTGTGGGGCTCGCCGGGCTTGCCCTCCAGCCACGACGAGATCACCGCCTGCGCTTCGGCGACGCCATTGCGGTTGGTCGCGGAGAATAGTTGCGCGCTAACGCGCGCCCGCGGGTGATCCTTGTCCAGCATACGGCGGAACTCCTCGAGCGCGCGCTTGCCCACGGATCGGCTCAGCTTGTCGCTCTTGGCGAGGAGAACATGCACGGGAAGGCCCGCAGGGAGGAACCAATCGAGCGTTTGCCGGTCGAGCGGTGTCAAGGGGTGCCGCGCGTCCACGATCAACACCAGTCCCACCAGCGGTGTACGCTCGGCGAGATAGCGGGCGAGGAACTGCTGCCAGTGGCGCCGCACGCCGGCCGGCACCTGGGCATAGCCATATCCCGGAAGGTCGGCGAGCAATGCGCCCGAGCGCAGACGAAAGAAATTGATGTGCCGCGTGCGTCCCGGCGTCTTGCTTGCGAAGGCCAACTGCGTGCGTTGCGTTAGCGCGTTGATCGCCGACGACTTGCCGGCATTGGAGCGGCCCGCAAATGCAACCTCCGGCGCTCCGCCGGACGGAAGCTGCCGCCATTCCGCGGCCGTCGTCAGGAATTCGGCGTGGTGCAGCAGGCTGCCGGACGCGAGCGATAAGCGTTCGGTCTCGCTCGGCTGTTTCGGTACAATATGCTGCTTGTCTGGCTGTCGCCACATGAGTTTTGGGCGCCGGTCATCGACTCGGGTGCCGGCTCCGGCACCGCCAGAATTAGGGAGATCGGCCGAAGATGCGATACGCGATGTGGCTGGCTGCGAGCTCGTTCACAGTCGCTGTGAGCGGTGCGGCGTTGGCCGAAGTCGCAGCCAAACCCGATCTAGCGAAAGCGCAGCAGATCGTCAATCAGGTCTGCGCAGCGTGCCACGGTGCCGACGGCAACAGCCCGACTCCCGCCAACCCGAACCTTGCCGGGCAGCCGCCGCAGTATATCACCCTGCAATTGGAGCATTTCAAAAGCGGCGTGCGTAGCAACGCGGTCATGGCCGGCATGGTCGCGACGCTGGCAGCGGAAGACATGCGCGCCCTCGGCGCGTACTTTGCGCAGCAAAAGCCCAAGGCTTCCGCCGCTAAGGACCGCAACCTGGTGCTCACGGGACAGAAGGTCTACCGGGGCGGTAATGCCGCAACCGGGCTTCCCGCGTGCTCGGCGTGCCATTCGCCGACCGGCGTAGGAATTCCTTCACGGTACCCTCGCCTGAGCGGCCAGCATGCCGACTACACCTATGCGCAGCTAAAGGCGTTCAAGGCCGGCGAGCGCGGCAACGACAAGGACGGCACCGACGTCAACGGCAGGGTAATGGCGCAGGTCGCGACGCGCATGAGCGATGCCGAAATGCAGGCGGTTGCCCACTACGCCGCCGGCCTGCACTGATTCCCGCGAAGCGAACGACAGTGGGCGCCGCCGCCTTGTCTGCAGGCGCGGGTATCGAGTCCGTAGTCGATGCGACCGTTGCCGGCCTTTGGATCTATCCAGTCAAGAGTTGCCGCGGCATCGATCTCCTTGAGGCACGGCTCGGCGAGCGCGGACTCGAGCACGATCGCGAATGGATGATCGTCGATGCCGAAGGACGCTTTCTCACCCAGCGCCAGGTTCCCCGGCTTGCGCTCGTCTCGGTCGCATTGTCGGCGACCGAGCTCGCCCTCGCCGCACCAGGCGCGGCTCGGCTGGCGATACCGCTGGACGCGCTCGGACCAGTCAGCAGCGTGACCGTGTGGAATGACACTCTGCCGGCGATCGACCAGGGGCAGCGTGCCGCAACCTGGCTCTCTTCGTGGCTCGGACGCGACGCACGCTTGGTTCGTTTCGACCCCAAGGTGCGGCGCCTCTGCAACCCTGCGTACGCGGGTGACAGCAGTGCGCACACGGGCTTCGCCGATGCCTACCCCTTGCTCGTGCTCTCCGAGGCCTCGCTCGCCGATCTCAACACCCGGCTCGCCACCCCGCTGCCCATGAACCGCTTCCGGCCGAATCTCGTGCTCTCCGGCATCGAAGCCTACGACGAGGATCATATCGACCAGGCGCGCATCGGCCGAATCACCCTGAAGCTGGTCAAGCCGTGCACGCGTTGCCAGATCACCACGACCGACCAGGCGACTGCCGAGGTCGGGATCGAGCCGCTGCCTACGCTCGCGCTCTACCGGCGCAACGAGCAGCTCGATGGGGTGGCTTTCGGGATGAACGCCATCGTGCTCTACGGCGAGGGCGCCTCGCTCTCGGTCGGTGATCGCGCGAGTTGCAGTCTGAGGTTCTAAATTCGACCGGCGCTCATCGCGGCTGCAGACAGCGTCTAGCTCGCGCTCGCCACGCAAGCGGCGAGCATTTCGCGCCAATGACCGAGCTTGATCCCGAAGGTGCGCTCGAGCTTGCCCGTCCCGAGAACGCCGTACGCCGGGCGGCGTGCCGGAGTCGGGTAGTCCGCCGTGGTGATTGGCACGATGCGCGGGCGCGGCACGTCGCCGACGATGGCGCGAGCGAAGTCGAACCAGCTTGCGCTTCCCGTCCCACTCAAGTGATAGAGCCCGGCGCGCTCGGCGAGCGCCGGCAGGCCGCTGCCGATCAGCCTGGCGGTGGCCTCCGCAAGCGCGCGGCTCCAATTGGGAACGCCGATCTGATCGGCGACGATCCTGAGCTCGTCGCGCTCGGCTGCCAGGCGGCGGACGGTCAACAGAAAATTCGAACCGCGCAGGCCGTACACCCAGCTCGTGCGCAAAATGAGGCTCGCCACGCCCGCCGCGGCAATCGCCCGCTCGCCCGCAAGCTTGCTCTGCCCGTAAATGTTGAGCGGCGCGGTGGGGGCGTCTTCGGTGTATGGAGCTTCGGCGGTTCCATCGAAGACGTAATCGGTCGAATAATGGATCAAGAGCGCACCGGACCGACGCGCCTCTTCGGCAAGGATTCCAGGCGCGACGGCGTTGATCGCGTGCGCACGTTCGGGCTCGCTCTCGGCGCGGTCGACCGCGGTGTAGGCCGCCGCGTTGACGATCAATTGCGGACGAACGCGGCGCACGGTCCTGACCAGCGCTGCGGCATCCTCCAGATCCAGCGTCGCGCGATCACAGGCGACGACATCGCCGTGCACGGCAAGTGTTCTCGCGAGTTCGAAGCCTAGTTGACCCGCGGATCCGGTGAGCAGGATGATCGGCCTGCTCACGGATAGACTTCGGCGAGCGCGAGCGGTCGTCCTGCCGCGTCCTTGGCGGCCACCGTCGGGGCGCCGGCGAGCGGCCATTCGATGCCCATCGCCGGATCATTCCACAGCAGCGTGCGCTCGAACTCCGGGTACCAGTAGTCGGTGGTCTTGTACAGAAACTCGGTGGTCTCGGAGGTTACGAGGAAGCCGTGGGCGTAGCCGGGCGGGATCCACAACATGCGCTTGTTCTCGGCGGAGAGCACCATGCCCGTCCAGCGACCGAAGGTCGGCGAGCTCCGGCGGATGTCGACTGCCACGTCGAAGACCTCGCCCAGTGTCACTCGGACCAGCTTCCCCTGCGCGTGCTCGATCTGGTAGTGCAGACCGCGCAGCACGCTGCGCTTCGAGCGCGAATGGTTGTCCTGCACGAACTCGCCGGCGAGCCCTGCCTCGGCGAGCGCACGCCGGTTGTAGCTCTCGAAAAAAAAGCCGCGCTCGTCGGCGAAGACGCGCGGCTCGATCAGCAACACGTCGGGCAGCTCGGTCGGAATGACCTTCATCGCACTGCTGGCTCGCGCAGCAGGCCGAGCAAATAGCGGCCGTAGGCGTTGTGCGCCATCTGCTCCCCGAGCTTCTGCAGTGCCGACCCGTCGATATAGCCGAGCCGGTAGGCGATCTCCTCGGGACAGGCCACCTTGAGGCCCTGGCGGCGCTCGATGGTCGCAATATATTGTGCCGCCTCGAGCAGCGACTCGTGCGTGCCGGTGTCGAGCCAGGCCATGCCGCGCCCCATCACTTCCACCGCGAGCTCGCGGCTCGCGAGGTAAGCCCGGTTGACGTCGGTGATCTCGAGCTCGCCCCGTGCCGAGGGCTTGAGCGATGCTGCGATGTCGACGACGTGCTGGTCGTAGAAGTAGAGCCCGGTGACCGCGTAGCGCGACTTGGGCTGCTTCGGCTTCTCCTCGATGCTCACGACGCGTCCCGCGCTGTCCAATTCTGCAACGCCGTAACGCTCCGGATCGGCGACTGGATAGGCGAACACGGTCGCCCCCGAAGTCCGTTCGCTGGCTCGCGCGAGCATCGGCTGGAAGTCGTGGCCGTAGAAGATGTTGTCGCCGAGCACCAGCGCGGACGCGCTGCCGCCCACGAAGCTGCGGCCGACGAGAAACGCCTGAGCCAGCCCCCCGGGCGACGGCTGCACGGCGTAGCTCAAGTTGATTCCCCAGCGCGTCCCGTCGCCGAGAAGCTCCGCGAACCGGGGCGTGTCGGTGGGTGTGGAGATCACCAGGATTTCGCGTATGCCGGCGAGCATCAGCGTCGACAGCGGATAGTAGATCATCGGCTTGTCATACACCGGCAGCAGCTGCTTGGAGAGCACGTGCGTGACGGGGTAGAGCCGGGTGCCCGAACCGCCGGCGAGGATGATGCCGCGACGCTCGGTCACGAGGTTGCCTCCGCGGGATAGTTGAGCGCCGTCCACTTGAGGTATTCGCCGCTGGTGACCGCGGCAAGCCAGGCCGTGTTGTCCAGATACCAGCGCACCGTGCGCTTGAGCCCCGACTCGAAACTCTCGCGAGGCGTCCAGTCGAGCTCGGTCCTTATCTTGGTGGCGTCGATCGCGTAGCGCCGGTCGTGACCCGGACGGTCCTTGACGAAGGCGATCTGCGCCGAATAATCCGCGCCGGGCCTGAGCTCGCCCATGATCCGGCACAAGGTGCTCACGACGTCGAGGTTGGTGCGCTCGGCGTTGCCGCCGATGTTGTACGTCTCGCCCGGGCGGCCGCGCTCGAGCACCGCACGTATCGCCGCGCAGTGGTCGCCGACGTAGAGCCAATCGCGAACGTTGCCGCCGTCGCCGTAGATCGGCAGCGCCTTGCCGGCGAGCGCATGGTGGATCATCAGCGGTATCAGCTTCTCGGGAAACTGCCGTGGTCCGTAGTTGTTCGAGCAGTTGGTGGTGAGAACCGGCAGGCCGTACGTGTGGTGATAGGCGCGCACCAGGTGATCCGCGGCCGCTTTGGACGCGGCGTAGGGGCTGTTCGGAGCGTAGGGGGTGGTTTCCGAAAAGGGCGCGCCGCCCGGCCCCAGCGAGCCATAGACCTCATCGGTGGAGACGTGCAGGAAGCGAAACGACGCCTGCTCCCGCGGCGCGAGTCTTGCGTAAAAAAATCGCGCCGCGTCGAGCAGCGTGAAGGTTCCGACGACGTTGGTCTCGATGAAGGGAGCAGGACCATGGATCGAGCGATCAACGTGGCTCTCGGCCGCGAAGTTGATGACGGCCCGGGGCCGATGCTGCTCGAGCAGCTTCTCGACCAGCACGCGATCGGCAATGTCGCCGTGGGCGAAGATGTGGCGCGCGTCGCCCTTGAGCGAAGCCAGGTTGTCGAGGTTGCCGGCGTAGGTGAGCTTGTCGAGGTTGACGACCGGCTCATCGGTCTGGCTCAACCACTCGAGAACGAAGTTGGCGCCGATGAACCCGGCGCCGCCGGTGACCAGAATCACTCATCCTCCAACGCAGGGCAGAAAACCGCCGAAGGGACGTCGCCCATGGTCTTCTCGGCACTAACGGGGCGCGGATTTTATCACGCCGTGCGATAGTACTCGCTAAACCACTCTACGAAGCGCGCCAACCCTTCGGCGAGCGGCGTCGTCGGTGCGAAGCCGGTTGCCGCGGCAAGCCGCTCGACCGACGCGAAGGTCGCGGGAACATCGCCCGCCTGCAACGGCAGGTACTCTTTGACGGCGCGCCGGCCGAGCAGCCGCTCCAGACATTCGATGAAGGCCTCGAGCTCGACCGCGGTGTGATTGCCGATGTTGTAGATAGCGTGCGGCGCGTTGCTGCCGTCGTCCATCGGCGGTCGTGCCAGCGTGCGCACGACCCCCTCGACGATGTCGTCGACGTAGGTGAAGTCGCGCTGCATGCGGCCGAAGTTGAAGACCTTGATCGGCGTTCCCGCGAGAATCGCTCGAGCGAACAACGTCGGTGCCATGTCGGGGCGGCCCCACGGCCCGTACACGGTGAAAAAGCGCAGCCCGGTCGCCGGCAGACGGTAGAGATGGCTGTAGCTGTGCGCCAGCAATTCGTCCGCCCGCTTGGTTGCGGCGTAGACGCTCACCGGATGGTCGACGTTCTGGTCTTCCGAGAACGGCAAAACGTGATTCGCCCCATAAACGCTCGAGCTCGATGCGTACACCAGGTGCTCGATCCCGCTGTGGCGGCAGCCTTCGAGCACGCTGCCGAAGGCGTCGACATTGTTCCTGAGATAGGCAGCCGGGTTCACCATCGAATAGCGCACCCCGGGCTGCGCCGCGAGATGCGCGACATGGGTGTAGCGGCGTTCGCCGAAGAGCCGCGCCGTCGCCGTCGGATCCGCGAGGTCGAGCGTATCGCAGCGCACTCCGGCCGCTTCGAGCCTTGCCGCTCGCGCACGTTTCAACGCGACGTCGTAATACGAGTCGAAGCTGTCCACGCCGGCGACCTCGGCGCCGTCGCGCTTGAGCCTGAGCGCCAAGTGCATGCCGATGAATCCGGCGGCCCCCGTGACCAGCGCCTTCACCGTCCGCGCTCCGCCTGCTCGAGCGCGCGCAGCTTCGCGTACTTGCAAAAGCTGTTGAAGCAGCCGATGGTGATGTGCGCGAGTCCGGCGGTGCCATCGAGAAAACCGGCGCGCAGGACATAGAACCGAAAAAAGCGAAGTAGCGGAGAGAACACCAGGCGCAGCGCCGAGAAGCGCTCGCCCCGAGCGTACAGCGCCTCGGCCTGCAGCGTGGTGTAGCGGTTCTGCTTGGCGAGGTACGCGTCGAGCGATTCAGCGGAGGCATGAAGCAGGTCTCCGGCCAGCCTTCCGACCGGCCCCTCGGCGAGCACATGCTCGTGGACCGCGTCGTCGCTCCACCGCGCGTGACCGCGATGGAACAGGCGGACGTTCCAGTCCGGGTAGCCTTCGCCGTGCCTGAGCCAGCGCCCGAGGAAACGGTTGCGGCGCGGCATCGCGTAGGCCGTGTGACGCGGCGCCGCGAGCACCTCGCTTATCGCTGCGGCGAGCTCGGGCGACACTAGCTCGTCGGCGTCGAGGCAAAGGATCCAGTCGTGTGCTGCTTGCGCGACAGCGAAGTTCTTCTGCGGCCCGAAGCCGAGCCACGATTGCTCGATGACTCGCGCGCCGCAGCGGCGGGCGATTTCTACGGTATCATCGCGGCTGCCGGAATCGACCACGATCGACTCCGCCGCAAAGGCCGTCGAAGCGAGGCAGGCGGCGAGTTCGGCCCCGGCGTCGCGGGTAATCACCACGGCGGTCAGGGCGAGCGGGGGAAGCGGATCGGACATCGCGTTGCGCGCAGCATTTGCGCCCGGCGCGGCAGGAAGGCGCGGCCAATTCTACGTGCAAATGTATCTGCAATCCACCGGCCGGCGCGCGCAGCGGTGGCGGTGCCTCGCGTTTGTCGTCCGCCTCCAAACTAATCGCCGCCAATGCCAAGCGCGCTGATCATCCGCCCTTCTTCCTTGGGCGACATCGTGCACGCGCTACCCCTTGTGCACGACTTGAACCAACACCTGCCGGGTATCGCCGTCGACTGGGTTGCGGAGGAGCCCTTCGCCGCGCTGGTCGCGCTCAACCAGGGTGTGCGCCGCGTTATTCCAGTTGCGTTGCGGCGCTGGCGGCATCGTTTGCTGAAGCCCTCCACGTGGCGCGAGATGGCCGCATTCCGCCACGAGCTTGCGCGCGAATCCTACAGCGCGGTGATCGATCTGCAGGAGCAGGTGAAGGGCGCGCTCATTGCAAGTCTCGCGCGCGGCCCGGCACATGGACCCGACCGCACCAGTATCAGGGAGCCGCTTGCCACGCTTGCCTACCGTCACACCCATCCGATCGATCCGAACCAGCACCTGATCGATCGCTGCCGAGCGCTCGCGGGCGCCACCTTCGGATACGAGCCTGCGGGACCGGCGCACTTCGACCTGTCACCGCCGCAGCCGCGGGACCCACCGGGCGAGCGCTATGCGATCTTCTTGCACTCGACTAGCCGCGACGACAAACTGTGGCCGGAAGGTTATTGGCGCTCCCTCATCTCGCACTTCGCTGGCGCCGGGCTCACGGTGCTGTTGCCATGGGGCGATGCGCTCGAACGCTCCCGCAGCGAGCGGCTTGCGGCCGGGATCACGAGCGTGCTCGTACCGGGTCGCCGCTCTCTGCCGGAGCTTGCCGCGCTGTTCGCCCGCGCGGAGCTCGTCTGCGGTGTCGACACGGGGCTAGTCCATCTGGCTGCGGCGGTCGGCGCCCCGACGGTTTCGCTGTTCGTCGCCACCGATCCGCGCCTAGCCGGCGTCGAGCGAGCGAGCGCGCGGGCGCGCGACCTCGGCGGGGTCGGCGTCGTGCCCACGCCGGCACACGTCATTGCGGCCGTAACCGAAATCGCGCGCGGTCGGGAGCGCGTGAACCACAGCGCTTCATGAACAGTGCCCTCACCCCGGACCCGTCGCCGGCTGGGAGAGGGGAGGTTCGCGGTTCGTTCAGTGACTCCGCCGCACGCGGGCTGTATACGGCGCTCGCCTTCGCCGCGGTGCCGTTCTTGCCGATGAAGCTTTGGTGGCGCGGGCGGCGCGAGGCAGGCTACCGCCAGGCGATTGGCGAGCGCTTCGGACGGTACGCGACGTCTGCAGTCCCTGCGCCGCTCTACTGGGTGCATGCGGTCTCCGTCGGCGAAACGCGGGCGGCACTGCCGCTCGTGCAGCGGCTAAAGAGCGCACATCCGGAAGCGACGATACTGCTCACGCACATGACCGCCGCGGGACGCGAAGCCGGTCGCATGCTGCTGGGCGACGCGGTAACGCAGGCCTGGCTGCCGTACGATCTCCCTTTCGCCGTGCGCGCGTTCTTCGCTCACTTCCATCCGGTGGCCGGCTTCCTGCTCGAAACCGAGCTTTGGCCCAACTTGATCGCGCGAGCGAGCGCGTTGCGCGTCCCGCTGTTCCTGATCAACGCGCGTCTATCCGAGCGTTCGGCGCGCGGCTACGCCCGGTTCCCTGCGCTGACACGGCCGATGCTTCGCAGGCTCACTGGAGTCGCCGCGCAATCTGCGGATGATGCGAGGCGGCTCGAGGGACTGGGCGCGGCAGCGCCAGCGGTGACGGGGAACCTCAAGTTCGACTTGAGCGTTCCAGACACTGCCCGCACCCTGGCAGGCGAGTTCAGGTTGCGCTTCGGCGCCGCCACCCGGCCAGTGTGGATCGCTGCGAGCACGCGCGACGGAGAGGAAGCGCTGATCTTCGACGCAATGGCTCGTGCATCGCTGCCGGCGAGGGCGCTGACCCTGATCGTGCCGCGCCATCCGCAGCGCTTCGACGTTGTCGCCGACATCCTTCAGCGACGCGGCATCCCCTTCGTTCGACGGAGCTCCAACGCCGCGGTGCCGGCGGACGTGAGCGTCGTGCTCGGTGACTCGATGGGGGAGATGCTCGCCTATTACGCGGCAGCCGATGTCGCCTTCGTCGGAGGAAGTCTGCTGCCATTCGGAGCGCACACGCTGATCGAGCCCTTGTCCGTAGGCACTCCGGTGCTGATCGGCCGGCACACCTTCAACTTCGCCGAGGCTACGCAGAACGCGCTCTCAGCCGGCGCGGCGATCCGCGTCGAGGATGCCGACGCGCTGATTGCAAACGTCGCGCGGCTGCTCGGCGACGCAGCAGCGCGCGCAGCAATGGCTCTAGCCGCGCGCACCTTCCACGAGGCGCACCGGGGTGCTTCCGACCGCCTGTGGGCTTGGCTCGCGCCGCAGCTTAGTGTCCTGCGTTCCGCGAGCTCCGACTATAAACAGGGCTCTAGCCGCCCAGATCACGGTTGACGCGCTCGACGTCGGCGTCGACCAGGGCGCCGACCGACTGCTTGAGCCTGAGCGCGCTGATGATGAAGTTGTAGTAGGCCTGCGCGA
>Ga0187777_10002893_pt1 | contig 10967 bp, 11 predicted proteins | sample 1015_Q2_SP5_10_M_FD_132416 | JGI IMG/M metagenome (GOLD analysis project Ga0187777, IMG submission 132416) | Tropical peat soil microbial communities from peatlands in Department of Meta, Colombia - 1015_Q2_SP5_10_MG | ecosystem: Environmental > Terrestrial > Soil > Wetlands > Peat | place...
GGGCAGGCCGTACTTGGCCCCGATGAATCCCGTGCTCCACAGCAGGACGAAAATGCCCGCGAAGGCGAGCGAGCGGATTCCCCGTTGTGCCGTCATGTCAGCGCGCGCGCGGCGCGCGGCCGGTACACCGCCAAGTCGGGCGGCGGCAAGAGAACGGTATTGGCCACGCCGCTAGGCTCGCCGCAGCGGCGCTGGAGACTCACCCTCACTCATCAATGTGACATCACTGTCGTGGTCTGTACTGGCGGCCGGTCAACGAGCGCGACGACTGAATGCAGCGAACTATAGGCGGAGAACCCGGAACCTACAATTGCCTCGCCCGGAGATCGCTGCCCACGACGAGCGGAACAGCCGCTTCTCGGCGATCTGAGACAGCGGGCGGACGACTCAAACCACCCATTGCGGCTGTTCGAGGGCGTGAGCCGTACTAGCTAACGCAGGTCTCGACTTCGGGCTACCCCGTTGGAGTTGTGCCCGACACACCCTCAATCACTAGTCGGTCACGCCGGGCGAGTTCGGGGAAGAATCGCCACCACAGAGCCGCGATCGCGCAGGTACCGAGACCTCCGAGCACGACCGACGCAACGGCACCCAGCCATGCCGCAACCGCGCCTGACTCGAACTCGCCAAGCTGGTTCGAGGCTCCGATGAAGACAGAGTTAACGGCGCTGACGCGGCCGCGCATGTCATTCGGCGTCTCGAGCTGTGCGAGCGTTTGGCGGATGACGATGCTGACCATGTCTGCGGCACCGGAGACGGCTAACGCCGCCAGCGATGCGGCAAAGTTGCTCGACGCGCCGAAGACTACTGTGGCGACGCCGAAGACAGCAACGGCAGTCAGCAGGTACCGGCCCGCATTACGCGTGATGGGCCAGCGTGACAGCGCGAGCGACATGGCAAGCGCCCCCACGGCCGGCGCGCCGCGCAAGAGGCCGAGGCCCCAAGGACCGACGTGCAGTACGTCTTTCGCATAGATCGGTAACAACGCGGTCGCACCGCCAAGGAGCACCGCGAAGAGATCGAGTGACACGGCGCCAAGCACGACCCTCCGCCCGAAGACAAACCTCAACCCGGCGACGAGCGTTGCCAGTGAGGTTGCGCCTGTCGGAGGCGTATGATCGTAGTGGATTGAAAAGCAGCCGGCCGCTGCCACGAAGAACAGCACGGCGGATACGGCGTAGGTTACCTGTGCCCCGGCGATGTAGAGTACTCCTCCGAGGGCGGGTCCTGCGATGATTGCGGCCTGCATTCCGCTTGCGGTTGCCGCCAACGCCCGCGGCAGTAGTTCAGCCGGGACAAGGCACGGCGTCAGCGCCTGCTGCGCCGGCATCTGAAACGCTCGGAGCGCACCCAATGCAACGGAGATCAGCAGCAGCCAGTTGCGGCTGGTGCCTCCCCCGATTGCTAGCACAACGAGCAGCGCGGCTACAACGGCCTGACACTCGAGGCAAACTGCAAGCACCCGTGCACGATGATGCCGATCGACCACATGGCCAGCGACCAACACCAGCGCCACGGACGGGACGAATTGCAACAAACCGACCAGACCGAGATCCCACGCCGACGCCGTCAGCTCGTACATCTGCCAACCCACCGCTACGAGCAGCATCTGATTGCCGAGTGTGCCGGTGAGGCGAGCGAGCCACAGCCGGACAAAACTGCGGTGCGAGAGAAGTCGCAAGGAATCCAAAGATCGAAGCGGTCAGACTCGACCTACTCTCTTCTCGGTCAAGCAGACTGCCCGTGCGATTGTTACCGTTGCGAAAATCATTGGAGGGCAACCCTTCAAACACTAAGGATCCGCTGACCGTACAGGTTGCGGCCAAACAACTCCTGCGGACGCGTGCCCAAGATCATCGTGCAACCGCTTGCGCCGGTTGTCGTCAGGAATAAGGATAACCTGCTAAAACCGTTTACCGACTGCGCACGCCCCCTTCGAACGGCAAATCGCGACCCGAAGCCGCCTTAGGAAATTGCGAAAGCGGACGCCGTCCGAGGGATCCCAAGCCGGAGGTCGGATCGCGACCCGCTACTGCCGATTGCGAGAACCGCCGCGCTTGCGCAGTCCGTGTCATTCCACCCCTACCGGGGCGGGTATTCCGGATAGACCGGCAATTCGTCACCGGTGCAGGACCAGCTTGCGCGTGACGCAGAGAAAATGCGCGCTTGTGGCCTAATCGGGGCCTCGTCGTCCAACGACCCGGCCGGAATCATGACGACATCGGTGTCCCTTGTCTGGCGCGGTAAGCGGCTACCGCAGGTGGCGCAGAAATGGTTGGTAAACCGCTCGGCGTCGGGCACCTTGAACGCACGGATCTGCTCTTCGCCGCTGAGCCATTTAAGCATCCCCGGTTGGAGGAACAGATTTGAGGCGTGCCCGGTACCTGTCGCCTTGCGGCACCGCGAGCAATGGCAGTGGAAGAATCGCTTCGGCTCGCCGGTTACTTCATACTTCACGGCACCGCACAGGCAGCTGCCGTTAAAGGTGGACTGGGTCATAGCCCGCTCCGACTCGGTAATCTAGCGAGGGAGGATACGAGTGTCGCGGGGAGGAATGCAACGCCCGTGCTGATCGCCACCGAGGCAGCCTGGGAGCGTCGGCTTAGGTCCGGTCTGATGCTTTGGTCGACCGGCTCAAGTCGACGCTCATCAGCCATTCGCGCATCTCGCAAGTTGACGTTCGTGGCCTGCTTGGTCCCGGGCTCCATTGGCCTCAATTGCGCAACGCCATGTCGGAACGCTTCGCGGGCGTCAACGGTGCCTTCCAGGTTTATTCGAAACTCGCACTGCGTCGATGAAGGCTGCGAGCGCGGGCGACACCTGCCGCCGTCCGGGGTAGTACAAGAAGAAGCCTGGGAACGGCGGACACCAATCGTCAAGCACCCGCGACAGCAAGCCCGTCTTCACCAGTGAAACGACCTGGTCTTCGATCAGGTACGCGAGGCCGACACCGGTGAGAGCGGCACTCAGCACCATCTCTTCGTCGTCGAACGCCAGCGGTCCCTCGACGCCCACGTCGATCTTGCGGGGTCCCTTCTCGAATTCCCATTTGTAGAGCGTGCCCGCGGTCGGCAGCCGGAAGTTGATGCAGCGGTGCTTGCGCAGATCCTGCGGAGTTGACGGCTTGGCATGCACCGCGAAGTACTGCGGAGCTCCGACGACGGCCATGCGCAGTTGGCCCGTCACCGGAATGGCCACGACGTCCTTCTCGAGAGACTCGCCGAGCCGAATACCGGCGTCGAACCGTCCCTCGACAATGTTGGTCAGCCCAGGGTCGATGAGCACTTCGACAACTATCTCCGGATAGTGCTCGACGAACCGCGGCAGCACCGGCGCTATCACCATCCGCGCTGCAGTCCTTGACGCTGTGATGCGCACGCGCCCCGACGGACGGTCGAGAAGGCGACCCAGCTCGTCGACTGCGCCTGAAATCTCCTCGATCGCCGGACGAAGCCGCGCGAGCAACCGCTCCCCAGCTTCCGTCGTTGACACGCTTCTCGTGCTGCGCGCGAGCAACCTGACGCGCAATCGATCCTCGAGTCGCCGCAAGGTATGGCTAAGCGCTGAAGGCGACACGCCGAGCCGCGAGGCGGCTCGCGTGAAGCTTCGTTCCTCGGCGACGACGGCGAAAGCCGCGAGAGCGCCCCAGTCTTCCCGGTCCATTACTGACAATTTATCAGTATCGCATGCGCATTCTACCGCTTTATCCACGATTCCCGAGCGGGCATCATGTGCACAGTCGTTACCGCCCGCGCCTGGTCTGATAGCGAACAAGCACATCGGCGGGCGCGTGCAATTTCTTTTGCGGAGTCTGGAAATGGAGATCCACAGAAGCGGTTCACAACCGTCAGTTAAAGGGCCGGCTGACTACTTCACAGGCAGGGTGCGCATCGATCCGCTATTCGAGGCGCCCGAGCCAGCGCGTGCGCTGGGCGTCAGCGTGACATTCGAGCCTGGCGCGCGCACTGCTTGGCACACCCATCCACTCGGCCAGACCCTGATCGTCACAGCGGGATGCGGGCTTGTGCAGTGCTGGGGAGGACCGGTAAGGAAGCTTCGCCCCGGCGACGTCCTATGGTGTCCTCCAGGTGAGAAGCATTGGCACGGCGCGACTACAACCACTGCGATGACCCACATCGCCATCGTCGAGAAGCTCCACGGGAAGACCGTCGACTGGATGGAGAAGGTTACGGACGAGGAGTATCAGGCGGCGCAGAACGCCGGCCAGCAGAAGCCCGCGTAGGACGGTTGAGTTACTGTCGAAGGACGAGATATGCACAAGCGCAAGCTCGGAAAGAACCTCGAAGTCTCAGCGGTTGGCCTCGGCTGCATGGGCCTGAGCTATGGCTATGGCCCGGCGACGGAGAAGCAGGCTGCGATCAACCTGATTCGCTCGGCCGTCGACCTAGGCGTGACTTTTTTTGATACCGCCGAAGCGTATGGCCCGTTTGCGAACGAAGAACTGGTCGGAGAGGCGCTAGCGCCGTTTCGCGATCGCGTCGTTATCGCGACGAAGTTCGGTTTCCGATCTGGAGATGCGCATGCGGGGCTCGATAGCCGGCCGGAGCGTATCCGGGAAGTCGCTAATGCATCGCTCAGGCGTCTGCAGACCGACCGCATCGACCTGTTCTACCAGCATCGAGTCGACCCGAACGTACCCATCGAGGACGTCGCGGGCACGGTGAAGGAGCTGATTCAGCAAGGTAAGGTGAAGCACTTCGGGTTGTCGGAAGCGGGGGCGCAAACCATCCGCCGTGCCCACGGAGTGCAGGCCGTCACGGCGGTGCAGAGCGAATACTCGCTGTGGTGGCGCGAGCCGGAGAAGGAAGTCTTTCCGGTGCTCGAAGAGCTCGGGATAGGCTTCGTGCCCTTCAGCCCGTTGGGCAAGGGCTTCCTAACAGGCGCGATCGACGAGGAAACGACATTCGATCGTACCGACTTCCGGAACACGGTACCGCGCTTCAAGCCGGAGGCGCGGAAGGCCAATCGCGTTCTCGTCGATCTGCTCGGCCGGATTGCTTCGCGAAAGCAGGCGACGCCCGCGCAGATCGCGATCGCCTGGCTCCTTGCGCAAAAGCCGTGGATCGTTCCGATTCCCGGTACGACCAAGTTGCACCGCCTGAAGGAGAACGTGGGCGCGGCAGCCGTGCAACTCGCGGCGGACGATGTGCAGCAGATCGCCGACGCTCTGTCGCAGATCACCGTTCAAGGCGAGCGGTACTCGCCCGACCGACAGCAGCTTATCAACCGCTGACGAGAACGCGGCGAATCGCGAACGCCGCCTCAGCCAACTTGATGGCAAGTACGGGACGAACATCATGAACGCACAGCACACCGTGCTTGTCGTCGGCGCGACCGGCAGCATCGGCCAACTTGTCGTCGATGAAGCAATCAAGCACGGGCATTCCGTGCGTGCCCTCGTGCGCGACCGACGCAAGGCTGGTCAGCTTCCCCGCAAAGCGCAAGTGGTCAACGGCGACGTCACGCACCCCGAGACGCTCACCGGCGCGGTCGACGGCGTCGACGCCATCGTGTTCACGCTCGGATCGGACGGCCTCGGAAAGGCCGGCGCCGAGCGCGTGGATTACGGGGGCGTGCGTAACGTTCTCAGGGCGTTGGGTGCGCGCAAAGCGCGCGTCGCATTGATGACCGCCATCGGCGTCACCAACCGCACCGGCAGCTACAACCGCTCCACCGAGGCCCACGATTGGAAGCGGCGCTCGGAGCGGCTGGTACGCGCCAGCGGATTGCCGTACACGGTCGTGCGACCCGGCTGGTTCGACTACAACGGTCCGGACGAGCACCGGCTGGTGCTCCTGCAGGGCGATAGACGCCAGGCCGGCGATCCCAGCGACGGAGCGGTCGCACGGCGTCAGATCGCGGAGGTCCTCGTTCACAGCCTGAGCTCGAATCAGGCGTTGCGAAAAACCTTTGAGCTCATCTCCGCGAAGGGTGCTGCGCCGATAGACTTCGACGCGTTGTTCGCTCCGCTCGCTGCGGACCCGCCAGGTGCACTCGACGCCGTGCATGACATGGCCAACATGCCGCTCGCGACCGAGCCGCAAAGAGTTCGCGACGACCTGAACGCCATGCTCGCGTCGCGGTGATCGATCGCGCGCAAGAAGCGTGAAGACCACAATACACGAACTTAATGGAAGTTAACTATGTCGGGAGCAAGTATGAAAAACGTGATCGTAGTCATCGGAGCGGGTCAGATCGGTCAAGCGATCGCGCGGCGAGTCGGGGTGGCAAAGCACGTGTTGCTGTCCGATATGCGCCCCGACAACGCTCGTGCGGCGGCTGAGGTTCTCGGGAACGCCGGCTACGAGGTGAGCGTCGCCACGGTCGACGTGTCCTCGCGTGAGGCCGTGCATGCGCTCGTCCAGACGGCCACGAAGCTGGGCGACGTCACCGGCCTCATTCACGCTGCAGGTGTCTCGCCCACCCAGGCGTCGCCGGCAACGATCTTCAAAGTCGATCTGTATGGCACGGCGCTCGTCTTGGAGGAGTTCGGCAATGTCATTGCCCGCGGTGGGGCCGGTATCGTCATCTCGTCGCAGTCCGGGCATCGCCTTCCTCCGCTCACCGTCGAACGGAACAAGGCTTTGGCGACAACACCCGTTGAGGAGTTGCTCGCGCTTCCCTTTTTGCAGCTCGACCAGGTGAAGGATTCCCTTCACGCGTATCAGCTCTCGAAGCGCGGCAACTCGCTGCGCGTAATGGCCGAAGCGGTGCGCTGGGGCAGGCGCGGTGCGCGGGTCAACACGATCAGCCCGGGCATCGTTATGACCCCGCTCGCCAAGGACGAGCTCGGCGGACCGCGTGGCGCAGGTTACCGGCGCATGATCGAGGGGTCCGCGGTCGGCCGCGCCGGCACGCCGGACGAGGTAGGCGCGGTGGGCGCGCTGCTCATGGGCCCTGACGGTGGGTTCATCACCGGCAGCGACTTCCTCATGGACGGTGGCGTAACTGCCGGCTACTGGTACGGCGACCTCGCCGAAGTGCGTGCACAGCAATGATTCCCGAGGATGAGACGAAATGAACCTCGACCTAACATCATAAGAAGGAGCGATTGAACATGCGCACTGCTGTTATGTACCGTGCCGGAGACGTTCGCATCGAGAACGTCTCCGACGCGACCCTCGTTGATCCGACCGACGCGGTGGTCCGCGTCACGCGCGCCTGTATCTGCGGCAGCGACTTGTGGCCGTACAAGGAAATGGAGCCCGTCGAAGGTGGCCGGCGAATGGGCCACGAGGCAATCGGTGTGGTCGAAACCGTCGGCGCCGACGTGCGCAAGGTGAAGATCGGGGACGTCGTCGTGATGCCGTTCGCTTACTCGGACGGCACCTGCGCGTTCTGCCACGAAGGGCTGCAGACGTCTTGCGTTCACGGAGGCTTCTTCGGCATGCAAGTCCCAGGCGCTCAGGCAGAAGCGGTCCGCGTACCGCTGGCCGACGGAACGCTGTTCGCGCTGCCGGTGCGCGAAGATGACGCGTTGATGCCGTCGCTGCTCACGCTCTCCGATGTAATGGGGACCGGGCATCATGCCGCGCGAGCTGCCAAGGTCGGCCGCGGTCACAAAGTCGCCGTTATCGGCGACGGCGCTGTCGGTTTGTGCGGCGTCATCGCGGCGAAGCGCCTAGGCGCCGAGCAGATCATCCTGATGGGCCGCCATCCGGACCGTATCGCGCTGGCGCGCACGTTCGGTGCGACCGACGTTGTGAGTGAGCGTGGCGAGGCTGCCGTCGAGCGCGTGCGTGAGCTGACCGGCGGCTTCGGCGCGCACTCAGTCCTCGAATGCGTTGGCGCGGAACAGGCGATGGTGACCGCGCTCCACATCACGCGTCCGGGCGGCGCCATCGGGCGGGTGGGAGTGCCGCACTACGAAAGCGTCCCGGCCCCTTTGCAGTCCTTTTACAACAACATCAGCGTCGGCGGCGGCCCTGCTCCGGCTCGCGCTTACATCAAGGAGCTGCTGCCCGACGTTCTCGGAAGCAGGATCCAGCCGGGGCGCGTGTTCGACCGCGTCACCAACCTCGACGGCGTGCCCGACGGGTACCGGGCGATGAACGAGCGCGAAGCGATCAAGGTTATGATCGACTTCTGAGGGAACATAAGAGTACGGCCTGCTAAGCCGAACGCCTGCGTCCCGGCAGACCTGCCGGGCGTACAGCGAGCTCTCCTCGGACCTAGGACATGCTGCGTAGGCTGCCGAAGCCTGTGTTTGTCGCGCTTCTTCCGGCGGCGATCGCGCTTGCCTTGTATCTCGTCTATCGCCTGATCGATCCGCTTCCCCCACGTCACTTCGCAATCGCTGCCGGCATCGCAGCAACGACCTACGACGATCTCGCCCGACAATACGCACGGATACTTGCTCGAAATGGTGTGGAGCTGGAGGTTCGCAACTATGCCAGTGCGGTAGAGGATCTTAATGTGTTGCGCGATGCCGCCTCTGGAGTGCAGGCGGGCATCACCACATTCGGTTTCACGGAATCGCGTGATCCGGAGACCATGTATTCACTCGGTGGAATCTCGGATTCGCCGATATTCATCTTCTACAGGAACGCCGAGCCTATTACGCAATTCGTGCAATTCCGAGGAAAGCGCCTGTCCATCGGGACGCCGACCACCGCCTTACGGCAGCTTATGTTGGAAGTTCTAAAGGCAACGGGTGCACTGGACGATTCCATCCGTCTCGTGGATCTTGACTTCGCCGAGTCAATCGATGCACTGGTCGCGGGCGAAATCGATGCAACGATGCTTCCGGCTCAATTGGGGGACAAGCTCCTGGAGCGCGCACTCGCTGTCCCCAATGTCCGAATAATGAACGTGGCACAAGCTGAAGCTATCTCCAAGACCGTGCCCGGTCTGAAGCACGTCGTGTTATCGCGCGGTCTCGTCAGCTTGGCCCGGGACATTCCCGATTCGGACGTCAATCTCCTTGCCATCCGCAACCGGGTACTCGTCCGAAAAAACCTTCATCCCGCCTTGCAATACCTGCTGCTCGAGGCGATGCGCGAGGTGCATTGGCCGCCTGGCCCATTCAATCGTCTCGGCGAATTTCCTGCCGAGCAACCCAACGATCTGCCGCTCTCTCCGACCGCAGAGGCGTTTTATCGCTCCGGCGGTAGCTTCTGGCAACGGTATACATCCTTTTGGCTGACGTCGCTCCTCGACCGGATCGTGTTCTTTGTCGTCCCCGTCGTCGCGATATTCATTCCGCTGGTTGGGTTTGCGCCTCGCGTCTACAGATGGCTGCACGTTCGTCACATCAACCAATTGCACCGGGACCTGGGGAATGTCGAACGGGATCTCGGTCGGAACGCCGGCGCTTCGCAACTCGCACAGTACGAGAAGCGAGTCAGGGAGATCGAATCTGCGGTACGTTCACTCAAAGTCGCACATTCGTTCGAACTCGATTTGCACCGACTCAGGATTCACCTGCACATGGTGCAGGAAGATCTTGGGCGGATGGCGGCCAGTTCGCCGCATGCGGCCACGCAAGAGGCGCTCGGCGCGACCGAGGCCGGAAGTCGCGGGTCCGACAATGGGAAGCCCGTCGGGGCGTAGCCTACGGCGGCGCGCGGCTGGCAGCGCAGGTCGACGAGTTCGACGTCGATCGACAATGCCATCGAAGGACTGCTTTCAGTGACTCCGGTCTACGACCGCTGTTGGCCCGGATCGCGCCAGGCGCTAACTACCACAAAGCGGAACTTCGTGCCGCGTCCGCGCCAAAAGAATCCGCGTAGGAACGCGGCCGCTTCATCTGAAATGCCCACGAGCTTGTTCGTACCCTGGCGATAGAATTTGAAGTTGAGCTCGGTCTCGGGTCGACCGTCGTTCCAATCGGAAAAAGATCTGAGCTCGCTCCGCCCCACGCGCCGCTTCGCGCGCGCGGTGCGATTGACGGTGATACTCACACGTGGCGTTTGGCGGGCGATTCCGGGTTTCTTTGGGATCGCTTTGGCCAAGGTGACGACCCCCTTTTCGCAATGAGGCCTGGCCCGCCTTCGTTCTCGCTTGCAAAGACGAAGACCGTATCGCCTTTGGCAATGCAATGTGCTTGCCTCCGTACATTGTCTTCTGCGCGTTGAACGCAAAGGTCTTCGCCGATGGTTCGCTCACCTCGGCTTTGATGGCGCAGATCATGCTCTCGGGCCCCGCTTTAGCGTCTTGGGATGGTGCTCGGGGGCGCCTCCTTCAAGCGTCGCCGGTCGATCGGGCATAGCGTTTGATCACATAGCTCCAAGGGACGACGATTGGAACCAGAACCACGCTTATGAGGCAAGCAAACTACGTCTCCGAGGCGTACTCGTCGAGGCCCGGCCCGAGCCACATCGGCAGCGCGCGTGCCGGGCTCGTGTATCCGGAGGCGGGTCCTGTCGCGTGGACTATTGCTTCTTCCTGCTGCGTTGGGCGAGAACACCCGGTCGCAGCAGCCGTTCAGCACGCATTACGTACAGGATATAGACGCGGGAACCTTCTTGGCGGTAGAAGACCCGGCATGGAGGCTCAATAATCTGCCGGTAGCGCCATCTCTTCAGTTCTTGCGGCTTGGAGCCGCTCTTCGGGTAGGCAGCGAGCTGCTCGACGTGGCGAAAGATCCTTTGGACCAAGGCCTTTGCCGCCCCTGGATTGTCCAGGGCGATGTAGTCTGCAATGGCATCGAGATCGCTTAGCGCCGGCTCCGTCCAGACTATTTGAGCCATCGCGCCATGCGCTGCTTGGCTTTTCGGTGGGAAACGGTGCGCCCTTCCTCGATGGCCTTTTCTCCGCGTGCAAGGCCTTCGAGAAGGCTCAAGCGCTGCTGCAACGACTCGTACGTTTCAACATCGATCAGGTATGCGCTCGGCAAGCCGTGCTGGGTAATCAGAATTGGCTCCCTGTGCCTTTCCAGTTCGGAGAGCAGCGCGGTGGCTTGACGCTTAAGCGTAGTTACGAGTTCGGTCCGCATCGAGTGATAC
>Ga0187777_10002894_pt1 | contig 10966 bp, 11 predicted proteins | sample 1015_Q2_SP5_10_M_FD_132416 | JGI IMG/M metagenome (GOLD analysis project Ga0187777, IMG submission 132416) | Tropical peat soil microbial communities from peatlands in Department of Meta, Colombia - 1015_Q2_SP5_10_MG | ecosystem: Environmental > Terrestrial > Soil > Wetlands > Peat | place...
CGGCCGCGAGGTCGCCGCCCGAGCGTTCGGCGACGCGTTCGCGCGCGGTCGCGATCTCAGCATCAAAGCGCACGTCCTCGACGCGGCTTCGCGGGCGGGGCTCGACCGCGGCCAGGCGGACGAGGCCACGCGCGATCCGCAGATCAAGACCGCGCTCCGCGTGGCGACCGAGGCGGCGCACGCCCGGGGCGTGTTCGGCGTCCCCACCGTCGCGGTCGGCGAGGAGCTGTTCTGGGGTGATGACCGCCTTGAGGACGCGGCGGCACACGTCCTTTCCGTCGGGCCTGCGGCGTAGCCTCGGCTGCGCTGCCATGCCGCGACCAACTTCGATCCACATCTGCTCAGCCTGTGGCCACGAGACCCCCCGCTGGGCGGGGCGCTGTCCCGGCTGCGGCGAGTGGAACACGCTGGTGGAGGAGGTGCGCAAGACGGGGCTGTCCGCTCGGGGCCGTGCCTCGAAGTCGGGCGGTCGTGCGGTCGTGAGACCGGTCGCGCTGCGCGACGTCGTCGCGGCGGAGCGCGAACGCCTCAGCACCGGGATCGGCGAGCTCGACAACGTGCTGGGCGGTGGGATCGTGCCCGGATCGCTGGTGTTGATCGGAGGCTCGCCGGGGATCGGCAAGTCGACGCTCACCACGATGGTGCTGGCCAACCTGCACGGCGCCGGCCGTCGCACGCTGTATGTCTCCGCGGAGGAGTCGGCGGCGCAGATCCGGCTCCGGGCCGAGCGTCTCCAGACCGACGCCCTCGACATTCCGGTGATCGCGGAGACCGATCTCGAGACGGTGCTGGGAACGCTCGAGCAGCAGCGGCCTGAGGTCTGCGTGATCGACTCGGTGCAGACGCTCCACTCGATGGATCTCTCGAGCGCCGCCGGATCGGTCGGCCAGGTCCGCGAGGTCGCCGGCGAGCTGATGCGGGTGGCGAAGGCGTCAGGGATCGCGGTGCTGCTAGTCGGGCACGTGACCAAGGACGGCTCGCTCGCCGGACCGCGCGTGCTCGAGCACCTGGTCGACTGCGTGCTCTCGTTCGAGGGCGAGCGCGAGCGGACCTACCGGACCGTCCGGGCGATCAAGAACCGCTTCGGATCGACCAACGAGGCGGGCGTATTCGAGATGCGCGACGACGGCCTGGTCGAGGTCCTGGACGCCTCGGCCCGGTTCGTCGGCGAGGCCACGCGCGCGCCGGGAAGCGTCGTGCTGTGCGCGATCGAAGGCTCTCGGCCGCTGCTCGTCGAGGTCCAGGCGCTCGTCTCGAGCTCGGAACTCGTGCCGCCCCGACGGGTCACCTCAGGGCTCGATCGCAACCGGCTCGCGCTCGTGCTGGCGGTCCTGGGCCGTCATGCCGGGATCGGCGCCGGTTCCTGCGACGTGTTCGTCAACGTCGTTGGCGGCGTCCGGGTGGACGAGCCGGGGGCGGATCTGGCGGTGGCGCTCGCGATCGCCAGCGCAGTGAAAGGCGTCGCGCTCGGCGGCGCAGGGCGGCAGCCGCTGGCGTGCTTCGGCGAGCTGGGGCTGACGGGCGAGCTGCGGACCGTCGCTCACGCCGACCGGCGCGTGGCCGAGGCGGCCAAGTTCGGACTCCATCCGGTGCTCGAGCCGAGCGCTCACCGGACCTTGCGCGACGAGCTCGCCGCCGCGCTCGGTGGGGAGCGGGAGGAAGCGCTCGCGGGTCGGCGGCGGGGTGAGCTCGCCGCCTGAGACGGGTCGTGCTCGCGGCCTGAGACCGCGCTCGCGGATCAGCGGCCGTAGCGGCAGGCCCCGCCTTTTTACGGAAATCCGGTTCCATCGTACGGATAGCGAACCGACGATCGCCTCGTGCACATCCCGCCGCCTGATCCAAGCGGACGAGATGGGGCAATCGTTTGTCAAGAAGCGGTAAAATCGCTGGTGATGCCGCCGCGTTCCGGGGAAGAGCTCAAGGGAGAGCTCGAATCTCGACAGGATTCCCGGCTGGTAAGGGCGCTGGAGATGGTCGCCCCCGGAACGGCTTTGCGGGAGGGGATCGACAACATTCTCCACGCACGTACCGGCGGGCTGATCGTCATCGGCGACCCCGACGAGCTGGCGTTCCTGTTCTCGGGCGGGATCAAGCTCGACCTCGACTACTCGCCGGCGCTGCTGTACGAGCTGGCGAAGATGGACGGTGCGATCGTCCTCAGCTCGAACGCCACCAAGATCGTCCACGTCAATGTCCAGCTGACGCCGGACCCGACGATCCTGACGTTCGAGACCGGCACCCGACACCGCACCGCGGAACGCGTCTCCAAGCAAACGGACGCGCTCGTGGTCGCGATCTCCGAACGCCGCGAGGTCGTTTCGCTATACGTCGACGGCATCAAGTACATCCTGGAGGACATCCCGGTGGTGCTGGCCAAGGCCAACCAGGCGCTGGCCACGCTCGACAAGTACCGCAGTCGTCTCGACCAGGTGTCGACACGGCTGACCGCGCTCGAGTTCGAGGGCGGGGCCACGCTGCACGACGTGCTGACCGTGCTCCAACGAGCCGAGCTGGTGACGAGGATGGCGGTCGAGATCGAGCGCTACATCGTCGAGCTCGGTACCGAGGGCAGGCTGATCGAGATGCAGCTCGACGAGACCATGGTCGGCGTATCGGCCGACAAGACGGCGCTGGTGCACGACTATCTGAGCGAGGACACGGACGAGACGTTCGCGATCGCGTTCGATCAGCTGGTGCGCCTGCCCAACCAGGATCTATTGGACTTCGGTCGCCTCGCCGAGCTGCTCGGCTACGACCGCAAGCTGAATACCCTCGACTATCCGACATCTCCGCGCGGGTTCCGCATCCTGGGCCGGATTCCACGTCTGCCCAAGCTGGTTGTGCAGCGGATCGTGAGCGAGTTCGGAGGGCTCGAGGAGTTGCTCGCCGCCACAGACGGCGAGCTGGAGACCGTCGACGGAGTCGGCGAGATCCGTGCGAAGGACATCCGTGAGGGTCTCCGCCGTCAGCAGGAGATCAATCTCGTGGATCGGTACCTGCAAACGTAATTTGGGAGTGGAACGATCGAGCGCAGGTCTCCGGATTTGCGCCCGTCCCGGAAAGAGGAGGACACCATCACAGAGCTAATGGAAGAGCACCTGGAGGACCTCGAGATCGCCGAGGAGGAAGTTCCTCACATCGAGTTCGAGATCGGCGACAACGTCGTGTATCCGCACCACGGGGCGGGAAAGGTGATTCGCAAGGAGCAGAAGGAGATCCTGGGCGAGCGACGCGAGTATCTGACCATCAAGATCCTGCACAACGACATGACCGTGATGGTCCCCACCGAGAACGCGGCGCTGGCGGGTCTCCGCCGGGTGATCGATGAGGAGACGGTCCAGAAGGTGCTGGGCGTCCTCCAGGACGAGTGCTCGGAGATGCCCAAGAACTGGAACCGTCGCTTCAAGTACAACCGCGACAAGATCAAGACCGGCGACATCTACGAGCTCGCCGAGGTCGTGCGGAACCTCGCGATCCGCGAAGCCGAGAAGGGGCTGTCGACGGGCGAGAAGCAGATGTTCACGCGCGCGAAGAAGATCCTCGCCTCCGAGCTCATGTACGCGCTCGAGATGGACGACGTCGAGGTCGAGGAGCACCTCCAGGGCCTGCTGTTGGAGTCCTACAACGGGAAGAACGGCAAGTCGAACGGGAAGGTCACCGTCGGCGCCAAATAGGCGCCCACAGCGCTTGTGGCGGTCGCATTGATCGTGGCCGCCGGACGTGGGGAGCGCCTTGGGTCGGACAGGCCCAAGGCGCTTGTCACGCTTGGTGGCAGGCCGATGCTGGAGTGGAGCGTCGCCACGCTCCGCTCGATTCCGGAGATCGAGCAGATCGTGGTGGCGCTGCCGCCCGAGGCGCTGCACGCCGCGCCCGAGGGAACCGCTGCGGTCGCCGGCGGTGCGGTCCGTTCGCAATCGGTGCGTGAGGCGTTGCGAGCCTCGGGGAGCGGGGATCCGGTCGTCGTGCACGACGCGGCACGCCCGCTGGCGCCGGTGGCGCTGTTCGAGCGGGCGCTCGCTCAGCTGGAGGCATCGGGCGCGGACGCGGTGATCGCCGCCGCCCCGGTCTCCGACACGATCAAGGAGGTAGGCGGCGATCATCTCACCGTGGCGCGGACGCTGGATCGGTCGCGCCTGTGGGCGGTACAGACCCCCCAGGTCTTTCGCCGGGCTGCGCTCGAGCGCGCGCTGCTCGGCGCGGACGACGAGCTGCTCGCAGCCGCCACCGACGATGCTTGGCTGATCGAGCAAGCCGGCGGCCGGGTCCAGGTGGTTCCCTCGGCGCCCGAGAACATCAAGGTGACGACGCGGACCGACCTGAGGCTCGCCGAGCTGCTGCTGGCCGAGAGGGCGGGTTGACGATCACGACGGGGCTCGGCTACGACTGCCACCGGTTCGCCGAGGGCCGGCGGCTCGTGCTCGGCGGGGTCGAGCTCGAGCACGACCAGGGCCTCACCGGTCACTCGGACGCCGACGTCCTCACCCACGCGGTGATCGACGCGCTGCTGGGCGCGGCTGCGCTCGGCGACATCGGCGAGCACTTTCCGGACACCGACGAGCGCTACCGCGACGCGGACTCGCTCGAGCTGCTCCGCACGACGGTCGCGATGCTGTTGGCGCGCGGGTTCTCGGTCGTGCACGTCGACGTCACGGTGGTGATCGAGCGGCCGCACGTGGCGCCGGTACGCGAGGACATCCGCTTCTCGCTGGCGCAGGCGATCGGGGTCTCGCCCGAGCACGTGAGCGTGAAGGCGACGCGGGGAGAGGGGATGGGCTTCGTCGGGCGGGGGGAGGGAGCGGCGGCGCTCGCGGTTGCTACGGTCGAGCGATGAACGGCGTCCACAACGTCCTGTGCTCCTCGGGCTGGTGGGCCCGGCGCGCGGAGTTCGAGCTGGTTCCGTTCGGCCTCAAGGGAATCGATCCCGGCGACGACGTGCTCGAGATCGGTCCCGGCTTCGGCGCGACCACGCGAGTCCTCGTGCGGCAGCTCGGCAAGGTCAGCGTGCTCGAGCTCGACGCACGGTATTGCCGGCGCCTGCGAGCCGAGCTCGGCGACTCGGTCACGGTCACCCAGGGCGACGCCACCAGGCTGCCCTACCCGGACGGCCGCTTCTCGAGCGTCGTGTGCTTCACGATGCTCCACCACATCCCGTCGCTCGACCTCCAGGATCGGGCGTTCGCGGAGATCGCAAGGGTGCTGCGCCCGGGAGGGACATTCGCGGGCACCGACAGCCTCGGGACGGGGCTGGTGTTCAAGCTGATCCACATCGGCGACACGCTGAACCTGATCGACCCAGACACGCTGCCGCGCCGGCTCGAGGCCGCCGGGATGGTCGGACCCGAGGTCAAGGTGGGCGGACGCTCGTTTCGCTGGCAGGCCACGAAGGGCGGCTAGCTGGGCGTTTGCCGCCCGGGGACCTCGCGTGCCGGCGCCCGGGCGTTACTCGCGAGCGGACGGCTAAACGGCGGGCACCCGGGGGAGGGCGGTGGCGCCTCGTCGGGCCACAAGTGCACACTCGACCCCGCCCGCGGGCCGAATACATATTCGGGTGCGTATAGCGGTCGTTCCTGCGATCTCGGCGGCCGCGGTCTCTCGAGTGAGGGGGTGCGCCGTCTCTCGAGTGAGGGGGTGCGCGGTCTCTCGAGTGAGGGGTTAGGCCCGCCGGCGGCCCTGGAGTGCGCCGAGCATCCGCCTAGCCCCCGCGCGCGCCGGCGCGCCGGGCGGCCGCCCGCTTTCGCAGCTGCTCCTGATCGACCAGCCGGTCCAGTTGCCGCAGGGTCTGGCTCACGTGCCGGGACACGGTGGGGGCGGCGATCCGCTCGGCCAGCCAGCCGCTCAGGCCCGCGCCGGCGACGACGTAGGCGAGCCGGAACTCGACGCGCGTGCGGCCGCCGGCGGCCTCGCGCAGCCGCCACCGGCCGCGATGATCGAGGCCGGTGACCGACGTCCAGGCCAAGTCGCACGGCTCGTCGAACTCGACGACCTCGACCAGACCCCCAAGCTCGGCCGCGCCGATCCTGAACAGCATCCGGTACCGGGCGCCCAGGCCGGTCCGGATGTCGCCCGCGATTTCCCAGCGGGTCACGCCGGACATGTAGTTGAGGGCACGCCCGGGGTCGGTGACGATCGCCCACACGTCTTCGATCGGAGCGGTGACCAGCCTCTCGCCGCTGATCCTCATCCGAGAACCGGAAAGCGGCGCTCCGCGGCAAGCGCGTCGAGCGCGTCCTGCATCAAGCGCATCAGATGGTCGTAGATCCCGTCGACGTCGGGGTCGGGGCCGAACTCGGCGCACAGATCGATCGCCGGCAGCGTCTCGATCGTGATCTTCGCCGGCAGCGGGATGTGGCCGAGGTCGCCGATATTGACGATCCACGGCAGCGACAGCGAGATCGGCAGCACCTTCAGGCGGAACAGCCGGTCGAGCGCGAGCAGCTGCGCCAGCCGGTCGCCGCGAGTCAGGAACAGCGCGGTCTCCTGGCCGCCGATCGCGACCACGGGGACGATCGGGACTTCCTGCTCGAGCGCGAGGCGGATGAACCCCTTGCGCCCGCCGAAATCGACCCGGTTGCCCTGCCAGCTCGGGCGATGGACTTCGTAGTCGCCGCCCGGGTAGACGAGCAGCGCGGCTCCGGATGACAGCGCCTTGCGCGCGTTGCTCGGAGACGCTGCGACCGTGCCGAACTTCCGTAGCCAGCTCAGGCCGGGCAATGAGAGCACCAGGTTGTGGGCGAGCTGGTAGAAGGCGCGCTCGACCCCGAAGTACGTGCTGAACGCGACCGAAAACACCATCGTGTCGGGAATCATGTTGCCTCCCGAATGGTTGCCGACCAGCAGCACTGGGCCGTCGTCGGGGATGTTCCCCAGGCCGCGTACCTCCCCGCGGAACCACACGCTCGAGAACAGCCAGAACAGCGGGAGCTGCTCGCGGATGAAGTCGGGGTCGCGCTCGTCGAGGTCGGCGCGCGGGAGCCGGCGTTGGACGATGCCGGCGAGCTCGCGCCACGCCCGGTCGATGAGCGAGGGCGGCCGTGCCGCCCAGGCGCCGGGATCGTCGACCGTCGCCGGCGACTCGTGACCGTTGCGACTGGAGGATTTGGTCGTGTCTGCCTGGGCCATGGGGCGAGGTCAGGCCGCCTCGGCGTCCGCTCGGTAACCCCCGTCGCCGATTGCCGGCGCGAGCTGCGCGCGGCCGAAGAAGCTCAGCAGCAACTCGTTGGTCTCGTCCGGGCGCTCCACCTGGGGCACGTGCCCACAGCCGTCGATCGTCACCTGCTCGGCGTGCGGCAGCCACTTGCGGACCTGAGGGGAGAACGCCGGCGGCACGAGCCGATCATGGCTGCCCCACACGAACAGTGCCGGCGGGCGCAGTTCGGCCAGCCGGCGGTAGAACCCCTGGCGCCCGAACGGCGCCTCAAGATAGATGTTGCGCGCGCTCGCCAGCAGCGCGTAGCGGGCGCCGGCGGTGTGGTAGATGCGCAGGAACTCGTCGACCACGAGATCGGCGACCGCGGGATCGATCAGATCGCGGTCGTGGAACATGCTCCAGAACTGCGACGCGACAACCGACCGGCGGAACGTGTGTGGGAGGAGCCCGAACTCGGGCCGGAGAAGTCGCACGATTGGGTGTAGCCCGCGCTTGAGCCACGCCACCGCCGGACATAACAGTCCGAGCGCGCCGATCCGGTCCGGTGCGGTCAGGCCCATCTCGATCGCCACCCGGCCGCCCATCGAGTTGCCGACGACGTGGGCGCCGGGGATCTGGAGCTGGTCCATCAGCCCGAACATGATCTCCGCGAACCAGCGCGCGTTGTAGCCGCCGAGCGCCGGCTTGGACGAGGAGCCGAAGCCGGGGAGGTCGGGCGCGTGAACGCGGAACGAAGGGCTGAGCGCCGCGGCCGTCTCGAACAGCGAGGCCCGCGTCCCGCCGAGGCCGTGGAGCAGGAGCACGTCGGGTCCGCGGCCCATCGTCAGCGTCGATACGTGATGACGCCCGACGGGAATGTCGTGGATCTCGAGCAGCGGTGGCCGGTCGCCGACGAGCCGGAACATCCCTTCGAACGCGATCGCGTAGTCGAGATTGCCGCGCACGTTCAGCAGCCGCTGCTGAAACGCATCGATGCCGGAGAGCTCACCGCGGCGCAGGCGCAGCCAGGTCTCGGCATCGGTAGAGATCGTCACGTCGGGGGTCCGCCGAGACCCGCCCTTGCGCACGGTCGCGGCACGGCTGGTGCACCGGACCTCCCAGGTGTGACCCAGGTCGCACAGCGTGACGTTGTAGGTGGCGTCGAAGCCTGGATCGGCGCCGAGGTGACGGTCCGGAAGCGACCGAAACGCCTGCTCCACTGCGATCAGTCGCTCGTTGGATGACGGTCTCCCCGCCACTCCGCCACCCTACCGAGCCACCCGGCCAGTCGCGCCCACTGGCGGTAGGGTTGCCGGACCGTGCGAAGAGTGATTCGCCTGCATGACACGCGCACCGGCCAGGTGCTTCCGGTGGAGCCGAACGCCGACGGCGTGGTGCGGATCTACGCCTGTGGCCCGACTGTCTACGGCCGGATCCACGTGGGAAACGCCCGCCCGTTCGTCGTGTTCTCGCTGCTGGCGCGCCTGTTCGTCCATGAGGGCTACAAAGTCACATTCGTTGCAAACATAACGGACGTCAACGACAAGATTTACGCCGCCGCCCTGACCGCTGGGATTGCGAGCGAGCAGCTGGCGCGCGAGATGACGGACGCCTACATCGCCGACACCGACCGTCTCGGCGTCGGCCGGCCGGATCGCGAGCCGCGAGCCAGCGAGACGATCGCGGAGATCATCGAGCTGATCGGGGAGTTGATCCGGGGGCGTCATGCCTATGCAGTGGACGGCGACGTCTACTTCTCGGTCCGCAGTTACCCGGAATACGGCGAGCTATCGCACCGGGACGTCGACGAGCTGGACCAGGGAGAGGGCGTCGAGGGCGCCGAGCGCAAGCGCGACCCGGCCGACTTCGCGCTCTGGAAGGCTCAAAAGCCGGGCGAGGACACTGCCTGGGACGCGCCGTGGGGACGGGGCAGGCCGGGGTGGCACATCGAGTGCTCGGCGATGGCCGAGGAGCTGCTCGGCGTCGGGTTTGAGATCCACGGCGGTGGCGCCGACCTCATCTTTCCCCACCACGAGAACGAAGCTGCGCAGACGGGCGCCGCCCACGGCGCGCCGCTCGCCAAGCTGTGGGTCCACAACGGGATGATCCGGCTCGACCAGGCCAAGATGTCCAAGTCGGTGGGCAACATTTTCCTGCTCCATCAGGCGCTCGACGCGTATGGTCGGGATGCGCTGCTCATGTACTTCTGCGGCGGCCACTACCGCCAGCCGGTCGAGTTCGACGAGGAGCGGCTGGGCGAGGCCCGCGCTCGCGTCGAGCGGATCGCCGAGGCCGCTCGACGGCTCGCCCCGGGGCCGTCGCCGCTCTGGTCGGCGCCGTTGCGCGAGCGCTTCTTCGACGTCTTGGTGGACGATTTCAACACGCCGGCGGCACTCGCGGCGGTATTCGAATGGGTCCGGGAGGCGAACCGCGGCGAGCCGGGCTCCGGTGACGCCGATCTGCGCGAAATGCTCGGCGTGCTCGCGCTCGACAACCTGCTCAACGTCGCCGCCGTCGACGCCCCGGCCGCGGTCATCGAGCTCTCCGAGGCCCGCGAGCAGGCCCGCGCGGCGCGCGACTACGCCGAGGCCGACCGGTTGCGCGACGAGATCCGGGCGCACGGCTGGGAAGTCCGCGACGGTCCCGACGGCCCCGAGCTGCTGCCTGCGGCTTGACATCTCTGCAGGCCTCTGCAAAGCTCCCGCGCGGGAGAGTAACGGTAGAGTGAAGCTTTAGACTTACTGCTGTGGAGGGTTGCGCCGGACGTCGGTCGCGCCTCAACTCAATGCACAACAGGCGCCAGGGGAGGTAGTGCGCCACGACTTCTGACCGATCCGATGGCCGGGTCGAGAAGGGATCACTCGTGGCACGGCTTTCCCCCTATTCTCATTCTCAACTTCAGGTTGAGGATGGCTATCTTATCGCCCTCGCCAAGCAGGGCAACGCGGTTGCGTACGACTCCATCGTCCGCCGCTATTACGGCTTTGTCCGGCTGAAGGCGTCCTCCTACTTCCTGGCCGGCGGCGACGCGGACGATCTCATCCAGGAAGGCCTCGTCGGCCTGTACAAGGCCGTCCGCGACTACCGCACCGACCGCGAGTCCAGCTTCCGCAACTTCGCCGAGCTGTGCATCACGCGCCAGATCATCACCGCCGTCAAGACGGCCACGCGCAACAAGCACTCGCCGCTCAACCAGTACGTGTCGTTCTCGAGCTCGCCGGCCGCCGCGGCCGAGGGCGAGCCGACGCTCGACGAGATCATCCCCGGATCGCCGGTCCACGACCCGGTCAACCAGGTGATCAGCTCAGAGGAGCTCCGCGCGTTGGTGGCATGCATCTCGACCGCGCTGTCCGAGCTCGAATCCCGCGTGCTCGCCCTTTACCTCGACGGCCATTCTTACGAGGAGGTCGGCCGGCGAATCGGGTGCGATTGCAAGACCGTGGACAACGCGCTCCAGCGAGTCAAGCGGAAGGTCGGCCAGCATCTGGCGGAGCGGAGCGCGCCGGTCTAGGCGCAAGCCATACGTGGACTGCGTCCCGCCACGGGCGCAGCCTTCCTTGCGGTGGGGCAATGGCGGTTCCAGCGCCTCCGATCAACCCAACGCAGATAATCTCTATAAAAATTATTGAGATTGACGAGCCCGTAAGCTAAGGCTCGCTACGCTGCGGTTGTTAGGTATCTGACCGAACAGGAGGGCCCTCCATGAGCGCGCACGCACACGACGACCACGAGCACTCGGGGCCGGGTTATGCCTCGCCGGCGGTGGCTCGTCGGCAGCCGCCGGAGGAGTTCGTTTATGTGGCGTGTCTTTATGAGGGGACGGGGATCGATCGGCCGGAC
>Ga0187777_10002896_pt1 | contig 10962 bp, 8 predicted proteins | sample 1015_Q2_SP5_10_M_FD_132416 | JGI IMG/M metagenome (GOLD analysis project Ga0187777, IMG submission 132416) | Tropical peat soil microbial communities from peatlands in Department of Meta, Colombia - 1015_Q2_SP5_10_MG | ecosystem: Environmental > Terrestrial > Soil > Wetlands > Peat | place...
CTGGCCCACGGCCCACGGATAGAGAAACAACAGCTCGACGTCGAAGAGTAGAAACACGATGGCCACGAGATAAAACCGCACATCAAACCGCTGCCGGGCATCTCCGATCGGATCCATTCCCGATTCGAGCAGACGGTGAAACGTGTCGATGAGCACGATGTTGTGGTTCACCACGATGCCCGCCAGCGCCAACATGCCGGTGCCCGTCATGATCAGGGAGAAAGTCTGCCCCATCACCACCATGCCGAGAAGCGCTCCGATCATGGCCAGCACGACCGCAAGCAGGATAAGGCCCGCATGGTAGAAGCTGTTGAAGAGCGCCAACAGCACGATCGCAATCAGGAACAGCGCCAGAAACGCCGCTTCGACGAGGAACGCGCCGGACTCATTCTGCTGTTCGTCGGCGCCCTTGAACGCGACGCGCACGTCGTGCGGGAACGGCTGCTGCGCAATCCATTGCTTCAGCTTGACCACTTCGGCGCTCGGCAGGATCCCGAATTCCTTCTTCATGTTCGCGCGGACATGGAAGACGCGGTGGCCGTCGATCCGTTCGATCGAGTTGACCTGTTGCGTCGGCTTCAGCTGAACGAAGTTGCTGAGCGGTACCATCGCCGACGCGCCCTGTGCGCCCGGCACGGCGACGCGCAGATCGTCGAGCGCATGCACGCCGCGCTGACTGGCGGGGTAGCGCACGCGGATGTCGACTTCGTCCGTCGAGTCATCAGGGCGGTACTTGCCGACAAGAATGCCGTTCGTCACCAGCTGGACGGCCGTGCCGATCGTCTGGGTGCTGACGCCGAAGCGGCTGGCCATCTCGCGATTGATGTCGAGATCCCATTCGATGCCCGGAAGCGGCCGCGTATCTTCGACGTCGCGCAGTTCCTTCAGTCCGTCCATGTGCTCGCGAACTGCGGCCGTGACGGCGGCCAAGTCGGACGGATTGTCGGACGACACGTCGATCATGACGTCTTTGCCCGTCGGCGGGCCTTGCTGAGGTTGGCGAACCTCGACGCTGATGCCTGCCAGCTGTTCGGTCTTGCGCGTGATCTCGGCCAGAATCTGCTTGCCGGGCCGCCGATCCTTGTAGTCCTTAAGTTCGACGATGATGCGACCGATATTGTCGACCGGCACGCCGCCGTCGCGGTTGTTCGTCGATATCTGTCCGCCGCTGACCGCGTAGATCGATTTTATGCCACTGACGGTCGCTACGATGCGCTCGACGCCCATGATCAGATCGCGCTTCTCGCCGGCCGACAGGTTGCCGCGCGCCGACACGAGAACCGTTGCCTCGTCCGTATCCGTGTCGACGAAGAATTCGACGCCTCTGCCAAACAACACCACGAGACTCAACACCAGGGCTACGATGCCGAGGGCGCCCATCAGGGTGCGGCCCGGGAAGAACGTCAAACGCTCCGCCAGCCTCGCGTACCAGCCGGTGATGCCCGGTATGTCATGCCAATCGCCCGTCTCGGACGCTTCGATTGCGCGTTCATGATCCTCGTCGTGCGGAGGGGCTTTGCCGAAGATGCCGCCCAACACCGGCATGAATATGAGCGCCACGATCAACGCCGCGCTGAGCACGATGATCAGCGTGATCGGGAAGAAACTCATGAACTTGCCCGGAATGCCAGGCCACAAGAGCATCGGAAGAAACGCTCCGATCATCGTCAGGGTGGCGCTGACCACCGGCCAGAACATGCGCAAGGCCGCCTCAGCAAACGCCTGTTTGGGCTTGTGGCCTTCCGTCATTTTTCGGTCTGCATATTCGACGACGATGATCGCTCCGTCGACCAGGATGCCGACCGCCAAAAGCAGGGCGAACATGATCATGAAGTTGAGCGTGTAACCGACGCCGTTGAGGACGAAGAACGCCATCAAGAACGAAGTCGGTATCGAGACGCCGACCAGAAGTCCCGAACGCAAACCGAGCGCCGCGACCACGATGATCATGACAAGCACGATCGCGAGGACGATCGAGTCGGTCAACGAGTTCAGGTCATTGTGGATAAACGTCGACTCGTCAAACATGTACGTCAGATGCACGCCGGGCGGCCAATTTCTGGCGGCGGCGTCGACGATCTGGCGAACCGCAAGATTGTTGGCGATGACGTTCGCGCCGATGCGCTTGGTGACGTCGATCGCGATCGACGGCTGTCCGCCAACGCGCGCATATCCGGTCGCGTCGTAGAATGTGCGCCGTACGTCGGCGACATCCTTGAGCGTGACGGTCGAATCCGCTGTGGCGCGGATTGGGAGATTGAGAACATCCGACGCGGTTTCGATCACGCCAGGAACCTTGACTGCGAAGCTGCCGTGACCTGTGTCGAGCGATCCGGCGGCGATCAATCGGTTGTTCTGCGAGATCGCGTTGAACATTTCGTTCTGGGTGATGCCATAGGATTCCAGCTTGGCCGGGTCGATGACTATCTCAAGCATCTCCGGACGCGCACCGGACAGGCTTGCGTCAAGCACGCTCGGAATGGTCTTGATGTCGTCCGAAAGATCCTGCGCCAGCTTACGCAACGTACGTTCGGGTACGTCACCTGACAGTGCGACCGTGATGACCGGGAACAGGCTGGAGTTGAACTCCTGAACGATCGGCGGATTAGCGTCGACCGGTAGCCGTGCACGGGTTGCATCGACCTGGGCGCGGACGTCTTCCAGCGCCTTCTGCTTGTTAAAGTTGACGTCGAATTCCATCAGGATGACGGCCACGCCCTGATATGCGCGCGCCGTGATCGTCTTCAATCCTTCGATCGAGCGAAGGTTTGTTTCGAGCGGCTTGACCAGCAAACGCTCACTATCTTCCGGGCTGATCCCCGGGTAGGTGACCTGCACCATCAACATCGGGAAAGGTATGTCGGGGTCGGCTTCTTTGGGAATCTGAATGAACGCAATCACGCCCGTCACGATCGCGACGACGATCAGGGCGATAATGAGTCTGGTATTGTTGACGGCCCATTCGACGATGCCAGTCATGTCGCCACTCCGCCTTTGTCGAGGACCGTCTTCACATGTTCGCCGTTCGTCACGAATTCCTGTCCGACCGTGATCACGCTGACGCGATCAGGCAGTCCAGACACCCACATCCCGTCAGGACCGTCGGAAAGAATCTGAATCGGCATGAAGCGCACAATACCGTTCACGACAGCACGCACTCCAACCGATCCGGAATCGTCCAATACAAGAATTCCCGGTGAGATGTGCTGCGCCTTGAGTTGCCTGACGGGTATGTGAATGTCCGCACTGACGCCGTCGCGCAGCTTTGCCTCGGGGTTGGGCAGCTGTACTTCGACGCGGAACGTGCGTGTTGCCGGATCGGCACGGTCGGCGACGAACGTGACTTTCGCCGGCACCGTCTCGCCGGTGACGAGCGATGCGCTCGCAGTGTCTCCGACGCGGATTTCGCCGACTTCGTGTTCCGACACCGTGCCTACCGCTAGAAACGGTTCGGGCGCGATCACGAGTTCGCAGCGGTCGCCCGGCCGCATGTAATCGCCGGCATTCACGTATCGGTCGTCGACAAAGCCATCGAACGGCGCGCGGATCCGCGTGTTCGCGAGCTGGATATTCATCGTGGCCAACGCGGCCTGCGCCTGCGCGTAGGCCGCTTCCGATTGCGCCAATTGCGTCTTGGAGCGGAATCCCTGCTTGAACAGCTCCTGGGCGACCTGCAGTTCCTTCAGCGTTTGTGCGACCAATGCAGACGCCTGGGCCGCCTTGGCGCCACGATCATTCAGCTTGATCTCGCACAAGACGTCGCCTTTTTTGACCTTGTCGCCCTTGTCGAAGTGAATGGCCTCGACGACGCCCTCGACCTCCGCCCGGACATCGACTTCGTGCATGGCCTGAGTGCGGCCCCGCACGGTGATGGTTGCGTCGCGCGAGCTCGCCACGAGTTCGCTGATCCGTACCCGTGCCACGTCGTCTGGCTTGGCGACGTTTCCCGCGCCGTCGGCGGACTGCGCGCGGCTATTGAAAATTCCGGTCGCGACCCAAAGAGTGACCAGAATCGCGATCCCGCCCGCCCACTGATAGCGGGGCTTCAGGCGCAGCCAGAATCCGGGCATGTACGTGTCGTACAGGCGGCTGACCGTTGAGAAAATCTGCCCGAACATGAAAACCAAACTCCGCTATTCGGCAGCCTCAGCCGCTTGTTCTTGTTCGATTTCCGCACGATGCGTGCGCAGGAACTCCAAGGTGGCGGAATAAACCGCGCGTCCAAATCCGGTCACGAATCTCTCGCCGCCCGACTTGGATGCGGTGTCATGCGCGTTCAGATGCGCCAATTTCTCCTCTACCTGCCCGATATAGGCATCGAGCATGGTGCTGACACGGGCTGGCGGCAAAAGATCTGCAAAAAGCATCGCAAAAACGAACGGTGAGCGATGGCGGTCCTCCGGCAGCGGCTTCAAGAGAGACGCAAGGAACGCGGTGCGACCCGCCGGCGTGATGGAATAGACCTTCCGATCCGGGCGCTTCTCCTGACTCTCCTCGCGAACCGAGACATAGCCTTCCTCCGTCAGCCGATTGAGCGCCGGATAGATCGAGCCAAAGCTTGCCTCTACGAAATGCTCATAGCCGCCATCCTCGAAGAGTTTCTTGATTTCGTACCCGGTCGCGTCGCCGCGGGTCAGAATTCCCAGGCAAATCGTGCGGACGTCCATGGCAAGCCCCTGCAATCTATATAGGTCCGATATAGATCGACGCTATATATGTTCGCAGGTGCAAAATTCAAGTTACCAAACCGCCAGAAACGTGCGGCAGGGGGTTGCAGCCGAGGCAACCGTCCAGACTAGTAAAAAACTGATTTCTTTAAAGGGCTTAAATGACTTCTACACGGTCTACTTCGATACCCTTTTGGCCCTGTCGGGTCGAGTAGCGAATGCGTTGCTCGGGCTCCAGCGCCTGGATGCCAGAACGTCGCAAGGCACTGGCATGGATATAGACGTCGCCCGTGCCGCTGTCCGGCATCACGAAACCGAAGCCCTTTTGGTCATTGAAGAATTTGACCTTGCCTTCAACCATGGGGCCGCTGGGTCCGCTTTCGCGCGCCCCGGAATAGCGGTCGCCGCCGCCGAAGCGGTCGCCGCCACCGAACCTGTCGCCGCCACCGAAACGGTCGCCGCCGCCGAACCGTCCCCCGCCGCGGGGGCCGCGGTCGCCGAAATCGCGCCGCGGCCCGCGCCCGGCACTCGGGTCGGCCGTACTCGTATCGACGCTGTGGACTGCAACGACCTGGAGGCCGCGCGGCGAGTCCTGAAGATCGCAAACGATGGTCGCGCCCTGGGGCAAATCCGCGTGTCCCGCGGCCTGAAGCGCTGAGGCGTGACAGAAAGCGTCGCTGCCACTCTCAAGCGTGATGAAGCCGTACCCCTTGGTCGAGTTGAACCACTTGACCGTGCCTTTTACCGAAGCCTGCGAGAGTGACCGCGAGCCGCCATTGTCGAAGTTTGCCATGTGTAGCCGAATGCCGCTGCCCTGCCGGATGCACCGAGTCGCGCGTCCCCACGTCCGGCACGGAAGGACACGTCAATACTATCATGCGCAAAACTGGGTCTGGTTCGCAACGGGGGACACCGCAGGAAACCGGGCTTCGGCCTACGCTCTCTGGGTACCGTCCCGCCAACTGAGCGCGCTAGCGCACGCGATTGGAGACCTACAACGCGCCCAGTTGGCCATCGTCGGGTCGAATTTCATCAATTGGTGAACGGCAACCGAAAGCACGCCTACGCTCCCGGCGCGTACGCGTGCAGAGCCGACGTCAGCATAAGCGGTGACTGCTTATCTTCAATTTTGGAGCGTCTCCAGAAGCAGCGCGTTCACGCGATCCGGTTCGTCGTGAGCGACCCAGTGCGTAGCGTCCGGTAGGAATGTGAGTTGTGCATTGGCGCAGAGCGCTTGACTGGCTTCGGCCAGCGCCGGAAGCGCATACGGATCATTGCGACCCCAGATGATGTGGACCGGCATGCCGATACTTCGCGGCGCTACGGGCGCAAATTTCCGCCGTAGGATCGCGCGGTACCAGTTTACCATCGCGGTGAGAGCACCTCGCTGGCGCCAAGCGGTGCGATACTTGTCCACGTCTGCGTCGGACACCGCGCGTTTTGAACCTCGGATCGCTCCGACGAGCGCCCGATAGTTTCCGCTCCGCATCATCATCTCCGGCAGCCATGGCACGGAAAAGGCGCGCACATACCAACTCGCGCGGCGCTGCGCCGGATCGCTATCCATCGCGCTTCGCCAGATGGCAGGATGTGGACAATTCAAGACGCAGAGAGTGCGAACCCGCTGCGGGAAGCGCGTCGCGGTCCACCATGCGGCAACCGCACCCCAGTCGTGACCGACGAGGTGAAATGGTCCGCTCGTGTAGTGCGCGGCAAGAGCGATGACGTCATCTGAAAGCTTGTCGACGTCGTAGCTCGCAATGCCCGAGGGCTTGTCGCTGAGGTTGTAACCGCGTTGATCGGGCATCACGAGGTGAAATCCGGCATTCGCGAGTGGCCCGATCTGATGGCGCCACCCGAACCAGAATTCCGGGAAGCCGTGGAGAAGAATGACGAGCGGACCTTCATCGGGCCCCGCTTCCGCGACATGCAACGTAACACCGTTGCAGGCGCGTCGCGTAAAGCGCAACTCCATTGCGTCGGCCATGTCTACCTCCTCGTTTTGTCGCGTTGCGCCCGTCGACTTAACGATTAGCCGAATGCAGATCGCAACAGCACTTGAATCTTAGTGTGCAACTCGATGGGCTGTCATCGTTCGCCCCTTTGTCAGTCCTCTGCACCATGCACAGCGCGTTTGCGCGCGGGACAAAGCGGCAGCGCAAACGGCGGCTTGACTTTTCATTAAGCTTCCCCGTATAGCGTCCAAATTGTTCGCGGTCGCACGCGGCGCCGGAGTATCGGGCGCTTCCTCCGCGAACTTCATGACAACTCCCGTTAGCTCCAGATGTGCGTGGAAGACGGCAACAAGCCGTTGTTCACGCGCCAAAGGCCGTTGCGCGGCTGGGACTATAATTGTGACTATTCAGACTTTTGCATCGCTTGGGCTGTCCGACACGCTTCTTCGCGCGCTCGCCGACGAGAATTACGTAGCGCCGACGCCAATCCAGTACCGGGCGATTCCCGCGCTCCTCGCCGGGCGCGACCTTCTCGGCATCGCTCAGACCGGCACGGGCAAGACGGCCGCGTTTGGACTTCCGCTTCTACAGCGGCTGGCAGAACATCGAGGCCGCGCCAAGCATCGCAGTGCGCGTGCCCTCATTCTTGCGCCGACCCGCGAGCTTGCCGTGCAGATCGACACGAGCCTGCGAACTTACGGCCGACACTACGGCTTTCGTCATGCGGTGATTATCGGCGGCGTCAGTCAAAACCCGCAAATCGGTTCGATGAGGCAGGGTGTAGATGTTCTTGTCGCGACGCCAGGTCGACTGCTTGATCTTGTCAATCAAGGTCATATTCAGCTCGACGAGGTGAGTGTGCTCGTGGTCGACGAGGCCGATCGTATGCTCGACATGGGCTTCGTGCGGGACGTACGCAAGATCGTCTCGATGCTGCCCAGGCAGCGGCAATCGATGCTGTTTTCCGCAACCATGCCCGATGATGTGGCAAAATTGGTCCGGGAGATGCTTCACGATCCGGAGCGCGTCGAAGTATCGCCGCCTACCAAAACCGGCGACAAGATCGAGCAGCGCGTTATACACGTCGAGCAGAAGGACAAGCGCGCGCTGCTCTCGCACCTTCTCGAGGACGCGGCCCTGAAGCGCGTGATCGTTTTCACGCGCACCAAGCATGCGGCCAATCGGGTATCGGAGCATCTCGACAAAGCAGGCATTTCGTCGGGCGTGATTCACGGCAACAAGTCGCAGAACGCGCGTCAGCGCGCACTCGAGTCGTTCAAGGCCGGGCGCGCGCGCGTGTTGGTCGCGACCGACATCGCAGCGCGCGGCATCGATGTGGACGATATCAGCCACGTGATCAACTACGAATTGCCGAACGAGCCGGAAAGCTACGTCCACCGCATCGGACGGACAGCCCGCGCGGGCACGGCGGGAATCGCGATCTCATTTTGCGATCCGGCAGAGCGCAGCTACCTGCGGGACATCGAACGCCTTGTGAGAAATGAGATCGAGGTGATCAGTTCGGCTCTGCCCGCGGGAGTCCTGTCGCCAGCGAATGCGAACGAGATGCCCCGCGCGCCGGGGGCTCCGGCACGGAGCTACAAGAAACCGAAGCGTCGTTTCCATCCGCGCGGCAATCGTCGCGCTGCCTGATATTGGCAGCCGGCTGAAATTCGGGTCGCAAGTCTGAAGCGGCGATTTGGGTCCGCTCAGGTGTCGCGCACGACCTTGTCCAGGTTTTCATAGGAATACTTTGCGATCGGTTCGAGTTGCCGAACTACACTCTTGAGTTGGGCCGAACTCTCCACGACCGTGTCGAAGCTGTTAGCTCTGCTCGTTTTGAGATGGGCGAGCCGCGCTTCAAGATCCCTGCGCTCGCCTTCCGGCAGCCCGGTGGATTTCAGCAGGCCCTCCACATGCGTTATTTCGTTCGTCGTGTCGAATACCCCGTCGGCCGGCATGACTATGCGCAGAACAAGCGTGTGAATGCGCGCGCGCAACTCGGCGTCACGCAGGTCGAACAAGGTTTCCCGGTTGCGATTGTAGATGTCCGCTTCCTTGACGGCCGAGCGCAGCATGCGCAGCGTGATCGGACCGTACGGATCTCCGACGGCGCGTGTTTCGTCGGCGATCGTGAGAATTATGTTCATCGTCGTCAGCAATTCGCCGAAAAAAATGGCAGCGTTTCGTTCCCGGCGCCTGCGTTCGAGTATCCACTCGGCTTGGGTAGCCGCAAAGCCTCCCAAAGTCGCCAGGATGGCGCCGAGAAACACCGCCCAGAGCGTGCTGAAGTTCGATATGAAGTCCAAGTCTTCCGGATTAAGCGCCACAGTATCCTCCCGCCATACGTTACTCTACAGGATGGAGAGCCGATTGCGATGAGCCACTACCGTGCTTGAAATCTATGTCGATGGCGATGCCTGCCCGGTGAAGGCCGAGATCGAACGTGTCGCCGCGCGCCATGGCATCTCCGTTACTATTGTCAGCAACGGCGGGTTGCGCCCTAGTCGGAATCCGCTTCTGCGCTACGTTATCGTCCGTGAGCGCGCCGACTCGGCCGACGATTGGATCGCCGAACACATTGGTGAGAACGACATCGCCGTGACTGGGGACATTCCGCTCGCTTCGCGTTGTCTCCGGCGCGGTGCCCGCGTACTGGCGCCTACCGGCCGGCCGTTCACCGAGGCGGGCATCGGACTGGCGCTCGGTTTGCGGGACCTGCATCGCCACCTTCGTGAATCGAGCGGTCAGCAGACCTCAAATGCCGGATTTTTGCCACGTGACCGGTCGCGGTTCCTGTCCGCGCTGGAGAATGAAATCCAGGCGGTTCGACGTATTTTTGCAGGTCGGAGCGCCGGCGGTTAGCCTGCGAACCATGAAGATCGCGCGTGTCGCCGGAGCTCTCGGAGCGGAGGTTACCGATGTGGACCTCTCGACCGAATTGGCACCGGGCGAGGTCGCCGAATTGCGCCGGCTTTGGCTCGATCACTTGGTGCTGTTCTTTCGCGATCAGCCGCTTACGCCGGCGCAATTTTTCGCGTTCGCGTCGCAGTTCGGCGAACCGATGGCATATCCACTTCTCGCCGGCCTGGATGAGTTTCCGATGATCACCCCAGTCGTCAAGCTCGAGGATGAAACGGTGAACTTCGGCGGAGTCTGGCATTCCGACACGACGTACCTGCCCGAGCCGCCGAGCGCCACGGCTTTGATCGCGAGAGTGGTCCCGCCAGTCGGCGGCGACACTTTGTTCGCGAACCAGTATCTGGCCTACGACGCACTCTCTCCGGAGATGAAGCGGTTGCTTGGGAGCCTGAAGGCAATCAGCAGTTCCGCCAAGGCTGACGCGACAAAGACGCGCGAAGACCGCGTTCGCACGAGTGGCCGCACCGACGTTCCGGCGGAATACCTCGCTGTGCACCCTGTGGTTCGGACCCACCCCGAGACCGGTCGGAAGGCTCTCTACGTCAATCCGGCACATACCATACGGTTCGAAGGCATGAGCGTTGAACAGAGCGAGTCGATTCTCGCGTATCTATTTCGCCATCAGAGTCGCGCGGAATTCACCTACCGATTGTCCTGGCGCGCCGGTTCCATCGCGCTTTGGGACAACCGCTGTGTTATTCACAATCCCGTCAATGACTATCATGGGTATCGACGCGTGATGCACCGGATCACGCTCAAAGGTGATATTCCCCAATGACGAGATAATGGACATCAAAACCGCGCCGGGGAAGATCGGAACCTGGCGTGACCGCAGAGGGTCATATGAAGCTGCATCAGACTTTTTTGTCGCCATTTCCGACGCGCGTGCGTCTTGTTCTCTATGCGAAGGGCATCGAAGTCGATTTTGTCGAGCCGAACGGAATCCACGATAGCAGCGGCAAGGGAGACTATCTCAAGATCAATCCGGTGGGGCGCGTGCCGACGCTCGAGCTCGACGACGGGCGCACGTTGCCCGAATCCGAAGTCATCTGCGAATATCTGGAGGACAAATTTCCGGAGCCGACGTTGCGGCCCGCCGATCCGTGGGCCCGGGCGCAAGTGCGCCTGATCTCACGTCTGTGCGATTTCTACCTGGTGATGGCGCTGGTTCCGCTTTTCACAGCGTCCGGTATGCCGAGAAAGAAGTGGGATGCTGGCCACATTGGTGAGGCGCTTGCGGCCGTCAGAACAGCGCTCGGGTACATCGAACATTACATCGGGACAGACGGATACGCCGTCGGTCGATCGCTCACGCAGGCCGACGGAGCGCTCGCGCCGCAACTGATACTGGCTTTCGAATGGGCGCCAAACTTGTTCGGCCAGCCGAGTCCCGAGAGCGACCTCCCGAAGCTCGCCGC
>Ga0187777_10002900_pt1 | contig 10958 bp, 12 predicted proteins | sample 1015_Q2_SP5_10_M_FD_132416 | JGI IMG/M metagenome (GOLD analysis project Ga0187777, IMG submission 132416) | Tropical peat soil microbial communities from peatlands in Department of Meta, Colombia - 1015_Q2_SP5_10_MG | ecosystem: Environmental > Terrestrial > Soil > Wetlands > Peat | place...
GCTCGAGGCGCGGGTCATCCAGCATGAGCTCGACCATCTCGACGGCGTGCTCATCCTCGACCGGACCGATCCGGCCTCGCGCAAGGAGGCGCTCGCGAAGCTGCGCCCCCGCCTCCTGCTCTCCACGCGGTAGCCGTGGTGCGAATCGCCGTCGCCGCGACGGCGCCGTTCGGCGCGGATGTGCTCGCGCGGGTAGCCGTGCACCACGACGTCTCCTGCCTGCTCACCCGTCCGGATGCCCCCGCCGGACGCGGCCGGAGGCTCGCGTCGCCACCCGCGAAGAGCGTCGCGGAGGAGCTCGGCATCCGCGTCCTTCAGCCTGAGCGGCCTCAGGCAGGACTCGATCTCGGCGCGCCGACCGTCGTCGTCTGTGCGTACGGGCTGGTGATTCCCGACGAGCTGCTCGAGGAGCGCCTATGGCTGAACGTGCACCCGTCGCTCCTGCCGCGCTGGCGTGGAGCCGCACCGGTGGAGCGCGCAATCCTCGCCGGGGACGGCGAGACAGGTGTCACGATCCACCGCACGGTCCACGAACTCGACGCCGGGCCGATCGCGGCGCAGCGCGGTTTCCCGATCGAACTTGACGACGATGCGGGGGAGGTCTTCACGCACGCTGCCGAGGTCGCGGCCGGCCTACTCGACGGGGTACTCGCCGGCGCGCCGACGTTCGTCGAGCAGGCACCAGAAGGCGTGACGTATGCGGAGAAGATCGGGCCCGACGACCGCCGGCTCGACCTGACCAGGCCGGCCGAGGAGCTCGTACGCCGCGTGCGTGCGCTGTCTCCGCACATCGGTGCGCGCACCGAGCTCCAAGGGAGACCCCTAACGGTGTGGTGCGCACGTGTGGGCCTAGACGGGGCGTTCGAGCCGCTGGAGGTGCAGCCGGACGGCGGTCGCCGGATGCCGTACGAGGCATGGCTTCGCGGGCTGCGGTAGTCGCGCCGGCACGGCAGGCGGCGTTTGACGTCCTCCGCCGTGTCTTCGAGGACGACGCCTATGCAGACCGTGCGCTTCACGCAGCCGTCGTGGGGCTCGACGAGCGCGACCGCGCGCTGGCCCAGCGGCTTGCGTTCGGCGCCGTCCAGCGCGCACGGACGCTCGACCACGCGATCGCCGAGATCGGGCGACGACCGGTGGGGCGGCTCGACCCCCCTGTGCGTGCGGCGCTCCGGCTGGGTGCGTACCAGCTCGCATTCCTCGACGGCGTCCCGCGCTACGCGGCCGTGAACGAGTCGGTCGAGCTCGTTCGGGCCTCCCGACTCGAACGGGCGGTGCCGTTCGCGAACGCGGTTTTGAGGCGGCTTGCGGACAGTGCGCGCGATCTCGTCGAGGCGCTGCCCGAGGCGACAGCGGTGGAGGCCGCGCTGCGCCACTCCTATCCCGACTGGATCGCCGAGGCATGGTGGCGGGAGCTCGGCCCGGATGTGGCCAAGGAGTTGATGCGTGCGGAGAACGAGCCTGCGGAGACAGCGGTTCGACTCGTCCGCGGGGAGATCGAAGGCACGCCCGATCCGGACATCCCGGGCGCGTGGGTGGTCGAGCGGATCGACGCGGCGGCGCTGGCGGAAGGGCGGATCTGGCCGCAGAGCCGGGGCTCGCAGCTCGCCGGCCTGGCGGTCGGCTCTCGGCCCGGAGAGCGGACGCTCGACCTCTGTGCCGCGCCCGGCGGGAAGGCGACGATGCTCGCAGGGGACGTTGTCGCCGTGGAGGTGAACGAGGCGCGGGCTCGAGAGCTCGAAGAGAACGCCCGCCGGCTCGGCGCCGACGCCGTGCGCGTCGTGTGCGCAGACGGGCGCACGCTGCCCGATGACCTCCGGGAGTTCGACCGCGCGCTCGTCGACGCGCCGTGTTCCGGGCTCGGCGTTCTCGCCTCGCGACCCGATCTGCGCTGGCGCTCCGCGCCGCTTCCGGAGCTCCAGCTCGAGCTGCTCCTGGCAGCGGCGGCGCGGGTCCGGCACGGGGGCACGGTCGTCTACTCCGTCTGCACGGTGAACCGAGAGGAGTCCGAGGATGTCGTCGACGCGTCGGGGCTCGAGGTCGACGCAACCCTCGGCGACGACTGGGCGCGGTTCCGGCACGGGCGGCGGCCCGAGTTCCTGCAGACGCTGCCGCACGTGCACGGCACGAGCGGGTTCTTCGTCGCGCGCCTCGTGGTTCGGTGAGCCGCGGGCCGTAGGATCCGGTTGTGGGCTGGAGCGAGTGGATCCGCGGGGAGGTCGAGGTCGAGCCGTCCCTGTACGCCGCCGATTTCATGCGGCTCGGCGAACAGATCGAGACTCTGCTCACAGCCGGAACCCGGATCTTCCACTTCGACGTCGGCGACGCCCATTTCGTTCCGCCCGTGACGATCGGACCGGTCGTCCTCCGCTCGATCGCACCGACGATCCACGCCTTGGGCGGCGTCGTGGACTGCCATCTTATGGTCGACCAGCCTTCGCACCACTTTGCTGAGATCGCGGAGTCGGGCGGAGACTCGGTGACGTTCCACGTGGAGGCGACGAGCGATCCGGGCGGAGTCGCGGCCGCTGCGCGTCAACACGGACTGGCGGTCGGCGCGGCCTTCAACCCTGAGACGTCGCCCGACGAGGCAGCCGCGTTCGCGAGGGAGGCAGGCGCCGAGATCGTCCTCTGCATGAGCATCCATCCCGGCTACTCCGGTCAGTCGTTCATGCCGGAGGCGCTTGCGCGCGTCGCGACGCTGCACGACCTGGTCGACGTGCCGATCCAGGTCGACGGCGGCGTCGGCGAGGATAACGCCCGTGTATTGCGCGACGCCGGTGCACGCCTCTTCGTTGCCGGCAGCGCGATCTTCGCCGATCCGGATCCGGCGGCTGCATACGCGAGAATCGGGTCGGCCCTCTCGGCATGAGCCACCTCGATCAGGCGCTCGCGGTCACCGAGCCGCACCTCGGAGTCGCCTATCCCAACCCGACCGTCGGCGCCGTGATCGTCAGCCCGAGCGGTGAGGTCGTCGGGGAAGGCGTCACCGAGGCCTACGGAGGCCGACACGGGGAGATCGTCGCTCTCGATGCTGCGGGCCCCCGCGCTCGCGGCGCAACCCTCTACGTGACGCTCGAGCCGTGCTCGCACCACGGCACGACGCCGCCCTGCACGGATGCGATCGTCGCGGCCGGCGTCGCCGAGGTCGTCGTCGGGTCGCGCGACCCGAACCCCGTCGCGGGCGGCGGCATGGAACGGCTCGTCGCGGCCGGGATCGAGGTCGACGTGGTCGAGTCGTTCGAGTCTCGACGCCAGAACGAGGCCTGGCGCACCTGGATCTCGACCGGGAGGCCGTTCGTGACGTACAAGGTCGCGGCAACGCTCGATGGACGGGTCACCGTGCCCGACTCGCGCTGGGTGACAGGAGAGGAGTCGCGCCGCCTCGTGCACGAGTTGCGTGCGGTATCCGACGCCGTCGCGGTCGGGATGGGCACGGTGCGGGCGGACGACCCGCGACTCGACGCACGAGAGGTCAGTGTCCGCCGTCAGCCCCGGAGGCTCGCGTTCGGGCGGGGTCCGCTGCCGGAAGGATCTGAGCTCGAGCTGCGAACCGGCTCACCCTGCGACGAGCTCGCGGCTCTCGGTGCCGAAGGGGTCCAGTCGCTCCTGCTCGAAGGCGGGCCGACGCTCGCGACGGCGTTCTTCGCAGACGACCTCGTCGACAAAGTGCTCGTGTTCGTCGCGCCGACGCTCGCGGGTGCCGGGCAGCGGCTGCTCGGCGACCTTGCGGCTCCGGTCGCTCTGACACGACTCTCGGCTCGGCCGGTCGGGGACGACGTCCTCCTCCAGGCGTACATCCATGAGCCCTAGGGCGACGCGTCCGGGGTAGCCTTTTCCCCGTGTTCACAGGCATCGTCCGCGAGGTGGGGCGCGTCGTCGCACTCGAGGGCGGCACAGAGGACGGCGCCGTCCTCGTCGTCCGCGCGCCGAACACGGCCACGTCGACAGCTCTCGGCGATTCCGTCTCGATCGACGGCTGCTGCCTCACCGCGGAGGACGTCGCAGGTGACCGGCTCCGCTTCCACGCCGTTCCGGAGACGCTCCAGCGAACATCGCTCGTGCGACTTGTTCCCGGTGATGCCGTGAACGTCGAACCTGCCCTGCGCGCCGGCGAGCCGCTTGGCGGTCACTACGTCCAGGGACATGTCGACGGGGTCGGGCGCGTCAGAGCCGTCGAGCAGGAGGGCGAGGGCGCCCGCGTCGTCGTCGAGGCACCGGACGGCATCCTCCGGTACTGCGTCGAGAAAGGCTCGATCACGGTCGATGGGGTCTCGCTCACGATCGCCGAGCTGCTCGACGGTGGTTTCGCCGTTGTCCTCGTCCCGCACACGCTCGCCGTGACGACCCTCGGCACGCTCGCGCCCGGGCGGGGCGTGAACCTCGAGGCCGACGTGCTCGCGAAGTACGTCGAACGCCTCGTCGGGTCGTGAGCCCTGACGCGGCTACCATTCGGCGATGGCGATCGACATGACCGAGACGACCCAGACGTCGCCGTTTGCCTCCGTCGAGGACGCGATCGAGGAGATCCGCGCAGGACGGTTCGTGGTCGTGTGCGATGACGCCGACCGCGAGAACGAAGGCGACCTCACGATCGCGGCCCAATTCGTCACACCGGACGCCGTCAACTTCATGGCCACGAACGGCCGCGGGCTGATCTGCCTCTGCCTCACGCCCGAGCGCTGCGAGGAGCTCGAGCTGCGCCCCATGACAGACCGGAACGAGACGCCCTTCCAGACCGCCTTCACCGTCTCGATCGAAGCGCGCGAAGGCGTCTCCACGGGGATCTCCGCGCACGATCGCGCCCGCACGATCCAAGTCGCGATCGACCCGAGCTCGACTCCGCACGACCTCGTCCAGCCGGGCCACGTCTTCCCACTCCGCGCGAAACCGGGCGGCGTGCTCGAGCGCATCGGGCAGACCGAGGCGGCCGTCGATCTCGCCCGACTCGCCGGTCTCGTTCCCGCAGGGGTCGTCTGCGAGGTGATGAAGGACGACGGGACGATGGCCCGCGTCTCCGACTTCATCCCGTACTGCGAGCGGCACGGCCTGAAGATGATCACGGTCGCCGACCTCGTCGAGTATCGCCGCCGCCACGAGAAGCTCGTCGAGCGCGGTGCCGAGGTTCGGCTGCCCACCGAGCACGGCGAGTTCACGGCTATCGCGTTCCGCGAGAAGCTGAGCGGAAAGACTCACCTCGCACTCGTCATGGGCGAGGTCGACGGCGCCGAGGATGTGCTCGTGCGGGTCCACTCCGAGTGCCTGACGGGGGACGTGTTCCACTCGCTCCGCTGCGACTGCGGGGAGCAGCTCGATCAGGCGCTCGTCCAGATCGAGGACGAGGGGCAGGGCGTCCTGCTCTACATGGCGCAGGAGGGGCGCGGGATCGGACTCCTCAACAAGCTCCGTGCGTACGAGCTGCAAGAGGCCGGCCTGGACACGGTCGAGGCGAACCTCGAGCTCGGCTTCCCGGCCGACGCACGCGAGTACGGGATCGGCAATCAGATTCTCGCCGATCTCGGCTTGACGACGATCCGGATCCTCACGAACAACCCGAAGAAGCTGACCGGCATCGACGGCTTCGGCCTCACCGTCGTCGGCCAGGTGCCGATCGAGGTACCCGCCAACGCCGAGAACCGTCGCTATCTCGAGACGAAGCGGGAGAAGCTCGGGCATACCATCGGCCAGCGTCTTCATCATCAGGGGATCCGGTACGAACCCGACCAGTACGAGGGGGCTGAAGCGTGAGCGAGCCTTACGATCGCGTCGCCGAGGAGCGCGAGGACGACAGGTACTCGAGCCTGGGCCGAAGAGCTGAGCTGCAGACGGATGACGAGCTCGAGTCAGCGCGCGAGAACGTTCTCGACGGCTGGCCTTCCTCGGAGGACGTGTCGCGGTTCGTCAGCGGTGCCGATGACGCGGAGAGCGAGTCGATGAGTCGATCACGGCTCTCCGACACGCTGCTCGACCCGTCCGCGGCGCCGGAGCCGCTCGAGGAGGAGGAGGATCCCGAGCTCGTGCTCGCCGATCCGGAGCCGGGCGCGGAGGCGCAGCCGGAAGAGATCGCGGCGTTTCCCGAAAGGCCAGGAGACGAGGAGTTGGTGGACGAGCCGTCGGAGGAGGGCTTGGAGGACTCGGTCGTTGCGCCGCTCGTCGACCCCGCTCCCGTCGTGCCCGCGACCGGCGAGCACGCCCCGGGGGATCTCGAGGTGCCGCCGGGTTACAGCCTCCTCGAAGGGACGCCGGATGGCTCGCGCCGTGCCGTCGGGATCGTCGTCAGCCGCTTCAACGGCGAGGTCACGTCACGTCTGCTCGAGAGCGCACTCGCAGAGCTCGATGTCGCAGGCGTTGCGCACGACGCGATCACCGTGATGCCCGTGCCCGGCGCGTTCGAGCTGCCGATCGGGGCGATGGCGCTCGCGAAGACGCGCCGCTTCGCGTGCATCGTGGCGCTCGGCTGCGTCATCCGCGGCGACACGCCGCACTTCGACTTCGTCGCTTCGGAAGCCGCGAGCGGTCTCCAGCTTGCCGCGCTCGAGACCGGTGTCCCGGTCTCGTTCGGTGTGCTGACGCTCGAGCGCGCCGACCAGGCCGAGTCGAGATTCGAGAAGGGCGCCGAGGCAGTCAGGACGGCGCTGGAGATGGCCGACCTCTTCTCGCACCTTCGAGCCGCAGCAGCGCGGTAGAACCTCGCGCCGCGGGCGCCCGGAACGCTTCGGGTACACTCGTCAGCCGCATGTCCAAGGTCTGCGCCATCTGCGGCAAGAAGCCATCCTTCGGCCACAACCGGAGCCACTCGATGGTGGCGACGAAGAGGCGCTTCGACCCGAACCTGCAGCGCGTTCGCGCTGTGATAGACGGCAAGCCGACACGCGCGTACGTCTGCACCCGCTGCCTCAAGGCCGGCAAGGTCGTCAAGGCGCTGTAGCCCGTTTCAGCAGGGTCGTCTAAGGTCGCTGCGTGGAGCGCGTCCACCGTGCGGCGACGACCGACCTCGGGACAGTGTCCGTCACGTCCGAGGCCATCGCGCAGCTCGTGGGCGCCACGACGGCGGAGTGCTACGGCGTCGTCGGAATGACGAGCAGTCGAAAGCTGCCGCGGGTGCTCGCTCGCAAACGGCTCACGAAAGGCATCGACGTCGTCGCCCGGGACGACGGACTCGCGATCGACCTCCATGTCGTCGTCGAGCACGGCCTGAAGCTGGCAGAGGTCGCTGCCACCGTCCGCTCACGCGTCACCTACGAGGTGGAGCGGATCACAGGCCTGAAGGTCGCTGCGGTCGAGGTTCATATCGAGAGCGTCCGGCATGCCTGAGCTGCAGATCGACCGTGCGCGCGAGCTCGCACGAACCTCGCTTGCGAGCATCGAGGCCAATCGCCGGAGGATCGACGATCTCAACGTCTACCCGGTTCCCGACGGCGACACCGGCACCAATCTGACGTTGACGGTGCGCTCGGTCGTCGACGCCCTCGAGAAATCCCACGCGGAGGGCCAGGCGGCCGTGGCGAAGGAGTTGAGCCGCGCGGCGCTGATGGGCGCGCGGGGCAACTCCGGGGTCATCTTTTCGCAGATCGTGCGAGGCTTCGCCGAGGTTCTCGCGGAGCACGACGAGATCGACTCGACGGTTCTGTCGAAGGCGTTCCGCTCGGCGAGCGACGCCGCGTATCGCGCGGTCCGCCGTCCGGTGGAAGGCACGATGCTCACGGTTGTCCGGGAAATGGCTGAGGAGGGCGAGAAGCCCGACGTCCGCTCGCTGCCGAAGGCGGAGTTCCTCCAGCGGGTCGTCGAGCGCGGCGAGAGGGCCGTCGCCCAGACGCCGGAGCTGCTCGCCGTCCTGAAGGAGGCAGGCGTCGTCGACGCGGGCGGCGCCGGTCTGGTCGAGATCACCAGGGGGCTCGCCGCAGGGGTCGCCGGCGAGGAGCTTCCAGCGGTGCCCGCGGAACACGAGGTACTCAGCTTCGATGGGATCCACCAGGAGCTTTCGCGCTACCGCTACTGCACCGTCTTCGTCGTCGAGGGTGACGGGATGGACCCCGAGGCACTCGAGTCCGATCTGGAGCAGCTTGGGGACTCGCTTCTCGTCGTCGGCGACTCGAGTGCGCTGAAGGTGCACGTCCATACGGACGACCCCGGCGCGGCACTTCAGCTCGGCACGCGCATCGGCACGGTCGAGGGCGTCGAGATCGCGAACATGCACCGTCAGACGGTCGAGCGCGAAGAGCGCCTCTTCTCGGGCGTGCCCGACGGGATCCCGACGCTCGAGACGGGACTGGTGGCCATCGCCGCCGGCGAGGGGAACAAGCGGCTGTTCGAGAGCTACGGTGCGACCCGCGTGATCGAGGGCGGTCAGACGATGAACCCGTCGACGGCCGAGATCGTGGCTGCGATCGACGCGACGCCTGCCAGCGAGGTGATCGTGCTGCCGAACAACGGCAACGTGATCCTCAGTGCCGAGCAGGCAGTCGGGCTCGCGTCGCGGCCGGCGCGCGTCGTGCCGTCTCGGTCCGTTCAGGCCGGACTCGCGGCCATGGTCCCGTACACCGCGTCGAGCCCGGCGGACGAGAACGAGTCCGCGATGATCCATGCGCTCGCCGACGTCGTGACGGGCGAGGTCGCGCGTGCGTCCCGTACCGTCGAGCTCGACGGCATCGATGTCCGTGAGGGCGCCTGGCTCGGTCTGGTGGACGACGTCGCGGTGGCCTCCGCCGACGAGTTCGAGCAGGTCGCCGAGGCGGTCGCCGAGCGCGTGCTCGCGGACGGGCGCGAGCTCTTGACGCTCCTCACCGGAGCCGAGGAGCCCGAACTCGCGACGCTGCTCGAGCGCCTGCGCGCCCGTCACCCGTCCGTCGAGATCGAGGTGCATCCGGGTGGTCAGCCTCACTACCCGCTGCTGGTCTTCGCCGAGTAGCCTGCCCCTCGACCCGTGGCCGCGACCCGCATCCTGCTCGTGGAGGACAACGACGTCTACCGGGCGTCGCTCGAGCTCCTGCTCGGGATGCAAGATGGGCTCGAGGTCGTCGGCGGGGTCTCCGACGGAGCGGCTGCGGCGAGCGCCTGCGCCGGGCTGGGAGCCGACGTCGTCTTGATGGACCTCCGCCTGCCGGGGCTCGACGGGGCCGCTGCAACGGCGGAGGTGATCTCCGCCTGCCCAGGCGTCGCCGTGCTCGGCCTCACGGCCGAGGCGACGGACGAGGACGATGCGGCGATCCGCGAGGCGGGAGCTGTCGGGCTGGTTCGAAAGGGAGAGCCCGTGGAGGAGCTCGTCGCCGCGATTCGTGCCGCAGTCGGGAGGTACGCGTGAACCTGACGACGGCGAACACCGCGATCGTCCTGGACTCGACGAGTGACTGGCACGACGCGGCGGATCGGTTCCCGAACATGCGCGTCGTGCCTCTGTACGTACGGTTCGGCGACGAGGCGTACCGCGACTACGTCGAGCTCTCGTCGCACGACTTCTACGAGCGTCTTCGGGTTGCGAGCGAGCTGCCGACGACGTCGCAGCCGACGCCGCAGGACTTCGCGGACGCGTATGCGGACCTCGCCGCGTTCGAGCGAGTCTACGTCCTCACGGTGTCGGCGAAGCTCTCCGGTACGAACCAGTCGGCGCTGCTCGCGGCGCAGGACGAAGGGGATCGAGTGCAGGTCGTCGACACGGAGACGGCCTCGATGGCGATGGCGATGCTTGCGCTCGCGATGCAGCGACGACTCGAGCAGGGGACGACGGAGGAGGAGCTCGAGGCGCTGTTCGACCGCTTCCGCCGGGACAACCGCGTCGTCTTCACGGTCGGGACGCTCGAGTACCTCGCAAAGGGCGGCCGCATCGGCAAGGCGCAGGCCCTGGCCGGGGCCATCCTGAACGTGAAGCCGATCCTCTCGATCGAGGACGGCGAGGTGCTCCCCGTCGGCCGGGTGCGCGGGCGGCAGAAGGCCCTCGAGGAGTTCAGCAGGCTCTTCCTCGAGAGCACGGAGAACCGCCCCGGGCTGCGGGTCTCGATCGCGCATGCAGAGGCGCCGGAGTGGGTCGACGTGCTCACTGACCTCGTGCGCAAGGGGAGACCGCAGGCCGAGATCGAGTTCGTCGCGACGCTCGGGGCCGTCGTCGGGACCCATGCCGGCCCCGGCGCAGTCGGCTTCTTCTGGTTCCAGGACCCCGCTTAGCCGAGCCGAACACGCCCGGGCGGCGATCGGCCACGTCCGGACCCGGGACCTATACTCGGACCGAGGTGGCTCCGACGATGGCACCGATCCGGCACCATGCCGGCTTCGGCGGCGTGGACCCGGCCGAGGGGTGGCCGAGACCGCGGTCCGCGCCCGCGCCGGACGCGCTCCAACGGTCGGTCGAATCGCTCCCGGGTGTCGGCCCGACCGCAAGGCGGCGGCTGGCTCGACTCGGCCTCAACACGGTGGGCGATCTCCTCGCGCACAGCCCGCGACGCTACGAGCAGCCTGCTCCGGAGCGGCGGATCTCCGAGCTCTTCGGCGACGAGGAGGCCGTGCTCGAGTGCGTCGTCCGGTCGGCAACGGCTCGCCGTCGTGGACGCCTTCACATCCTCACCGCGCGCGTCGCGGACGAGACGGGCGAGATCCGCGCCACCTGGTTCAACCAGCCGTGGCTCGAGGCGAAGCTCACGCCGGGGACGAATGTCCGTCTTCGTGGCCGACCAAATCGACACGGCTTCGCGGTCGAGTCGTACGACCTCGGAGCTGCATCGGATACAGCCGACTTCGCGCCGGTCTACCCCGCCAGCGAGGAGCTCGGACAGAAGCAGCTGCGCGGCATCGTCGAGTCGGCGCTCGCGTACGCCGGTGGCGTTCCCGACCTTCTCCCTGCAGAGGTCCGCGACCGTGAGGAAGTGCTGCTCGGCGAGCGTTTCCGTCGGCGCCATCAGCGCGCCTTGGCGCCCGTTCTCGACCGCGCGCAGCAGCGCGTACAGCGCGACGACGGTCTTCCCCGACCCGAC
>Ga0187777_10002901_pt1 | contig 10957 bp, 12 predicted proteins | sample 1015_Q2_SP5_10_M_FD_132416 | JGI IMG/M metagenome (GOLD analysis project Ga0187777, IMG submission 132416) | Tropical peat soil microbial communities from peatlands in Department of Meta, Colombia - 1015_Q2_SP5_10_MG | ecosystem: Environmental > Terrestrial > Soil > Wetlands > Peat | place...
CGCGCGGCCGCGCGGTGACGGTGGACCGGCCGCGTGCCGGTTCCCGTTCAAGGAGAACCACTCGGTTGAGTACCGCGCAGTTTTCGACGTTCTTCGCGTTGTTGTCGTTGGCGTGCTGGGTCGCAACGATCACGGTGGTCGGTTTGGCCCTGGCCGTTCGGTGGCGTCGCGATCGAACGGGCGGGTCGTTGTTCGATGCGGTGAGCGGGCTGGCGTTGTGGCTGGCGTGGTTGGCCGCGTTGGTGACGACGCTGGGGAGTCTGTACTTCTCCGAGGTCGCTCACTTTACGCCGTGCAAGTTGTGTTGGTATCAGCGCATCGCGATGTATCCGTTCGCGATCGTCTTGTTGATCGCCGCGATACGTCGTGACCGTCGTGTCGCGTGGTACGTCGTGCCCGTCGCGACGATCGGCGCACTGTTCGCTGCGTATCACACGCAACTCCAGGCGTTTCCTCAACAGCATTCCTCGTTCTGCACGCTGTCCGAGCCGTGCACGGTCCGTTATGTGTGGGAGTTCGGGTTCGTGTCTTTGCCGTTCATGGCGCTGAGCGCGTTCGTGTTCATCATCACGATGACTCTCGTCGCGACGTACGCCCAACCTGTCAGGAGCACTCATGAGCAAACAACAACAGCTACATCAGACGCGTCCGCGACCAGGCCGCGCCACGCCCAAGCCGCGACAACGACCTAACCGAGCCCGTCCCGCGCGACCGAACCGCACCCCGTGGATCATCGGGGCGGTAGCGGTTGTGATCGGCTTCGCCGCGATCATCGCGGTCGGTACCGGGTCGCGTTCGAGTGTGGGCGATCAACTCGCGCCAGCGGCGCTCGTTGCCAAGACCACGACCGTGCCTGCGCACGTGTTCGACGCGGTCGGCACCGGTACCGCCAACCGGGCTCCAACGCCGATCAACGCGACCGCGCTACGCAAGGACGGTAAACCCGAGATCCTGTATATGGGAGCCGAGTACTGCCCGTACTGCGCAACAGAACGGTGGCCGATGGTCGTCGCACTCTCGCGCTTCGGCACCTTCGCCAATCTGAAGACAACCCACTCGTCAGCGAACGACGTGTACCCGAACACCCAGACATTCTCGTTCCACGACGCGTCCTACCACAGCCCTTACATTTCTTTCATCGGAGTGGAGATGCAAAGCAACCAACAACAGGGCGACGGCTATGCGACCCTCGACACGCCGACCGCCGACCAGCAACAGATTCTCGAAACCTACGACCGAGCGCCCTACCTGGGTAACGCAAACTCCAGCGGCGGTATCCCGTTCATCGACTTCGGCGGCCGTTTCGTCTCGGGTGGCGCGACCTACGACCCATCGGTACTGCAAGGCAAAAACGCAGACGAGATCGCCACGGCACTCAGCGACCCGACCAACAACATCGCACAGGGCGCGATCGGCACCGCCAACACCTTCACCGCCGCCGTCTGCGCGCTCACGCACAACCGACCCTCAACGGTTTGTGCAGATCCCATGATCGCCAAGCTCAAAGCAGCGCCATGACCTCTTCATGCACGAGGATGTGGCGAGACCGTGACAAGCGAGTGATCATGCAGATGAACCCGCGGAAATCCAGGCGACCAATCAATAACAGCCGCAGCTGTCGAGGAACATATCCCTGCCGATCGGCGCTCGACGCGGGTGGCTGGGGTGGATCCATCATGGTTCATGGCGTGTCGGCGTATCCGTCGGTCTCGGTCCCGCTGGGTTCTGTTGCAGCCGCCGCGGGCTACCGAGGGTGTTGCGGATGGGCTCGCCGAAAAGATCGTCGAGCTCCGCGAACAGCTACGTCGGTCGTTGACCTGGGACCAAGTCGGGGAGATGGCCGCTCACGCTCGCCTCACGGTCAAGTCTCGACCGTCCAGCAGCTTCCGGGCGAGTTCTGGTCGGCGGTCGACGAGGTGTCGAATCGCGTCTACTCGACGAACTTCGCGGAGTGCACCCTGTCGGTCCTCGACGCCGGACGAACACGATGCTCGACACGATCAAGATCGGCGACGGGTTCGGCCCCGAGAGCTGTTTCACCGACCAGTCGACGTGTACCTCGTTCGGTGCCTCGAGCTCGTTGCTCGCAGTCAGCCTGCAGACCGGGAAGATCTACGTGCCGAACTTCATGATCAACACGGTCACGATCTTGTCGACCCGTTCGTCATGGTGAGATGTAGTCCGTGTGCGACGCGTCGCGATTTATGAGTCGTCGGGGATGATTGAGTAGGTCGAGAAGCACATTTCGTCCTCGGTACCTTCGGCGAACACGATGTATTTCGGCGTGCGGTTGGAGTCGAGCGCGCGGTCCCAGGAACAGCTCATCTCTATCATCTCGCCCGCGTTTACGTGGATCGGATGTGCCAGGCCGTAGTTCATCTGCCAGTTGAAATTCCACGTCGGGATGTCCAACAGGATTCGTTGACTGGACGTCCCGGGATCAAGAGTGAGTCGAAACGACTTGCCGAGGGTGTGCTCGTGGCCGAACACCGAGACGATCGTGCCCGACTCCGGCACTGTGTAGTCGCACGTCGAGCTCGCGACGCCGTCGCGGAACGTCGCCGCGAGCTGATCGGCGGTTTTGCCACACAGCGCGAGCAGCGCAGGTTCGACGGACGCGCCGACCGGACCGTACAAGTGGGCATCCTCGGCGAGAGCGGCATTCCGGTCGCACAATGGCGCCTTCGTGCCGGGCATGCACGGGATCTCGACGGGCGCGATCGGGTTGATGATGTCGATGGGCCGCAACTTCTCGGTCCCGGGTGCGGTCTGGAACTCGACGGTGCTGCTGTCGGGCACCGGCGTCGTGTCGTAGTGGTAGTGAACTTGGAACGCGAGCGCGTCGCCGGGTTCGAACAGGACGCCCGAATCCTTCGGGAACACGACAGCGTCCTGGCCGGGGACCCACCCCGCGAACAGGCCTGCCTGACCGCTGAAGCCGGGCACGCGGCGCTCGGAGCTCCTGAACGCGTGACGTTGCGTGGAGGGCAAGTTGACCGTTCCGTAGCAACTCCAACCCGGCTTTCCGTCCGCGCCCGAGATCTGCCGCCCCGCGGCCGCCTGCGACGCATCGATGTGGAAGATCTGTACATGGTGGATCTCGGCGCGGTGGTCCGGGATGACCTGAAATCCGGTGACATACGTCGGTTTGGTGAAGTGCGGGTCGAGCACGAAGCAGCGATAGTCGTTGGGGACCGAAAGCGATCCCGCGTACGCCTGCGGCATGCGCAATACGACGTCTGTGCGGGGCGGCGGTCCGACCGGGCCCTGCGTGGGCCGGATCGGCGTCGACGCCGGTACGTCGAGGGGCCCGCCGCTTCGCGCCCAACTCAGGAGCTTGTCGATCGTGGCTTGATCGAGTGCGCGCGAGTGCGTGAACGGGACGCTCAGATTCGATGCGGGCCACGGCGGCATGTACTTTGCCGCGACGACCGCGCCGATGCCGTCAGAGATGTTCGCGGCGTCACCCGCGGTTCGAAGAGTCCAGTGTGCGGCACCGACCTGGCCGGCCGCGTGGCACGACGCGCAGTTGGCTGCGAGAACTGGCATGACGTCGTGCGCGAACGAGCCGTCGTAACGAACCCGTGGTGCGCCTGCGGGCGCCTCGATCGAGGTCGGTATGGCGAAGCGGGACGGGTCGAGCGCCGTCAGCTTGACCGTCAGGGTCACGTCGTCGGATGTGCTGACGAGTCCGGCGATGCTGATCGGCCCGATCCCGAACGTCGACATCTTCACGTGCGCGACGGCGGTCGCCGTCAGCTTGCCGTCGCCGATTCGCGCGTCCGTTGCCCAGTCGACGGCGGCAGGAGTCTTCTTGACCGTGAGCTGACTGTGGATCGTGAAGTGGTAGTTGTTACCGTCGACGATGTGGCTCGGGAGTCCGGAGAGTCCGGACACTGTCAAGTACGCGAGCGGATAGTCGTGTGAGTCGAGGTTCGCTTGCCGCATGCGCGCGTCGCGGAGGTTGTTGTCGGAGTGCAGCTCCTCGACGTTGACGACGATCTCCCCGATCCGGCTCGCCGATGGATGACCCGCGTTGAGCGCGACATCACCCGCGATGCCGTTGGTGGTTCCGACCGCTCGATGCGTCGTCTGACCGAACAACTTCTCGTTGAGCGCATAAGCGACCGACGACTGTGTCGGGTCGATGCGCAGGATGCGCTCGCCGTTGCCGGCGACGAGACGCGGTGCGTTCGGGACGGAGTAGTCGATGACGTTGTACTTGGCCGAGGTCAGCACGCGGTACTGCGACCACGCGTACCACGCGATTACTGCCGCGCCGATCGCGAGCAACGCTGCGATCGACAAGAGCCAGTGACGAAAGACCCACGAGCGCGGCGCCGACGTGGGCTCTTCGACACTCATGACGGTATGCTCACAGCGGCTGGCTCTCCCGTTGCCCGGAGCAAACGCTCCGGGCCCCCAGTGCGTCCTCTACGCGATCTGTGCTCGCTAATTGCACAGCCTGTGCATCGTCGCGAGACTAATTCACCATCCTGCTATCGACCAGACAGCCGCGCCGATCGTGGAACCGCACGCCTCAATCCGTCGCCTCGTGCTCGCGCCCTTGGTGGCCGCCCTCCTCGTCGGCGGCTGCTCCGACGGCGGGAACTCGGGGCGCCCTCACAGCGATGCCACCCTGGAAATCCTCGCGCCGCCGCCGGGGGCGACGACCGGCCCGAACGTCGAGCTCGTCATGCGGCTCGTCGGCGCCCGCATCGTGCCGCCGACGCAGATCGGTGGCGCGCTGCGGGGCGATCAGGGGCACATTCATCTGCTCGTCGACGGAGTGCTCGTCGCGATGCCCTTGAGTGAGCACGAGGCGCTCCCTGATCTTCCGCGCGGGCTCCACACCGTCGAAGCCGAGTTCGTCGCGTCCGACCATCTCGCCTTCGCCAACCACGTCATCGCCGCGGTGACGTTCAGGGTCCGGTGAGCATGACGACCACCGGGACCGCAGCCAGCGCCCCGCGCCGTTGGTGGACAGGCGCGCTCGCCGTCGGTGGATGTCTGCTCCTCGCGGTGCGGCCCGCACTCGTCGCATACACGCAGCGTCCGGTGACGACGCTCATGCTGGTGTTCGTCGCGCTCGGATGCGTCGGTCTGGTTGCCACGCTGCCGGTGCCCGAGCGCGCTCGCTCGGCATCGCTCACGACCGCGACGGCAAGCGTGGTGGGCATCGCCGCGTTCGCGCTTGGCCGGTTCACAGCCGGCGGCCGCGCGCCCGGCGCCTGGTCGATCGCGATCGTGGCTGCCAATATGTTGGCCGCCGCGGTCGAGGAGGTCTGGTTTCGCCGACTGTGGTTCGGTCTGCTCGAGCCCGTCGGCTCCGCGTACGCGGTCATCGGGTCGGCGGTCCTCTTCGCCGCGGTACACGTCGCGATCTACGGCGTGCGCATCCTTCCACTCGACATCGCGGCCGGGCTCCTATTCGGCTGGCAGCGCGCGACGACTGGGTCATGGCGCGCACCCGCGCTCACGCACGCCGCCGCGAACATCCTCGTGCTGTTGTGACCCGGGGAAGGATTTCCCTGCGCACGGGTCTCGGCACGGGCATGGCATTGGCGGCGGTGTACGTGATCGTCGTGTTCACGACGGTCGCGAATCGACCCGGGCTCGCGCGGCCGCTCTACGACGGTTTCGTTCCGCCTTCGTCGTATCAATGGGTGAAGCCGCCGCCGTTCTTCTCGGCGAACAACGTGAAACCAAAGTCGGTCGAGACGACGATTGCGCTGACTGCGGCGGGATCCGCGCCGGCCGGCGTCGCGACTCCCGATGGGCAGTTCGCGATCGACCTCGGGGCAGGCGCGATCGATCCGCACGAGGACTCAACACATGTTTTTGTGCGCGTGACGCCGCTGGCCGCCAGCAGTCTCCCGCCGCTCCCGAATGGCTTGCGCGGTAACGGCAACGCGTATCGGGTCGAGATGCGCTACGAGCCGCGAAACGACCCGATTGTGCGACTCAAACGTCCCGGCAGCTTGCTCATGGAGATCCCCGAGATTGGTCGACAGCTCTATCGTTCAACTGATCGCGCCACCTGGACGCCGCTACCGGCCGCCGCCATCGGGCCGAACAAGCTCACTCTGACGACCGTCTTTGATGGTCCCGGGGACTATCTCGCGGCTACGAACCTGCCCGAGCTCGTCACCGCCCCGAACGGCTCATCGAAGGGCGCGCTCACTGTCGCCGTTGTGGTCGGCCTTCTCGCGACGGCGTCGCTGGTGGGCGTCGCGTTGGTGACACGTCGGCGGATGCATGCGAGACGCACCCCCGGACCGTCGAATCGGGATTCGTAGGACGAGCGCGTGGCCTGCGCGGCGGTACGCGTTGCGCGTGATCGCAGGGAGCGACGTTTCTGGTCCGGTGTGAGGGGTAGACGTGGTGGCCGGCGACGCCAGCCGCGGATAAGTACAGCGCTCGAGGGGAAGCTCACTGAACCGTCGCGCGAGAATGTGCATATGGCGCTCGCGTTTGTCTCGGTCGCGTTCACGTGTCCGTGCGCGACGCGCGCCGGTAAGACGTTCTCTGCAGCAATCGTCGTGATCGCGTTCGTCGTGATCACGGTGTCGATTGTCGTCGAAGGGAGGCGGCGGACCCGTCGTGGCCGGTGAGGCGCGTGAGCGCGCAGGCAGGGATCGTCGTCGTTGTTCCAGACGATCGGGACAAGGAACGGGAGCGTGTTGCGCCGCAGCGTGAACGGGGCGACGCGCGAAAGTGACAAGGGAGTCCGCCTCGGTCGTCGTATGACCCCGCGGAGCGCCTATCGGATTGTCAGGTCGTGGGTCGCCGTCGATTCGTCGATCGGGGTCATGAGGGCTTTGACGGTGAGTTGCCACGTTCCGGGGAACGGGAAGACGTAGTTGCGGACGTAATGGCCCGACGCGAGTCGGATCAGCCTGACGTCGAGCGGGCCGACGTCGTGGCTCTTGTTAGTGAGCTGCATGATGACTTGTATGGGATTTGCCGTGCCGCCCTCGGGCGTCTCGGTGCTCAGGTGAATTTGGTTGTTCCCGGCTTTGGCTGGCTCGACGACGAGGTTGAACCAGACGACCGGTGGTGCGCTCGGTGAGCTTTTGAGCGTAAGAACTTGCGGTCCGTTCGTGACCTCGTACGCGGGACGTGTATCTACGAGGAACGCGGTGAGCGCGAGCACTACGACCGCGATCGCCACCTCGACCGCGACCGTCAGCCGAAGGTGTCGGTAGTTGATTCGTTCGCGCTCGTGGTCCGTTGAATCCGGCTCGTGTTGGCCACCGTCAGAGAGGTCTGGACGTTCGGCGAGCGCGACTCCGCCGCGTGCCGCGAGCGCAGCCTCCGCTTGTGGAGGTGGATATGACGACGACGGCGAGGAGCCGGCCGCCGCGAGCGCAAGCTCGCGGCGATGTTTGTCTCGTTGCGGCACGTACCAGCCGTTGACGATCTCACGGCTGAACCCCGCGACCGCGACCAGCACTCCTACCGCGAGGATTTTGGCGAGCAGGAAGTGTCCGTATGTGGTCGAGAAGAGCGCGTGCATCGTTCCGACCTGGCGTATCGCCTGGAACGCGCCCGTCGCTACGATCGCGATCACGGCGCCGATGGCGAGCACGGAATACTTGGGAACGACCCGTTCGAGCGTGTCGCTGTTTGCCGTTGGCAACAGTGCGACGGCAAGCATCAGGAGACCGCCAAACCATACGGATACGGCACTGACATGCAGCACATCGGCTGGTATTGCAACGCCGGTCCAGCGGCCGGTGGTCCCGTGGCTGGCGAGGGTGACGGTGATCACCAGCGCAACCCCGACAACAAGTGCGGCAGGTGCCCACCACGGTGGCAGCCGTGGCGGATCGTCCTTCAGGTCGCGCCCGCCGCGTAGGAGTACGAACAAGAGCGGGAGTGCCAAGAGGAGAATCGCGAGCCGCGCGACGGCAGTCTCGCCGTATCGTCCATGGAACGTATCTGCGAGCACCGTTGCATCAAGAAGTTTCCGGAAGGGGTACGCCGCCGCGTAGATGCCTTCAATACCGAAGCCGATCGCAGTCACGACGAATGTCGCCCACCACGCTGTCCATAAGACGCGGGCGGCCTGATGCGATCGACGACCGGCAGGCCAGATGACGACAACGAAGGTCGCTCCGCCGAGCAGCGCAATGAGCGAAGCGAACAACAAGAACCGCTCGATGCCGTACGCGACCCCGACGGGCCGGCTTCCATTCGCGGACGACAACAGATGGGTCGCGAGCTTGCTCACGTCCTGCCTTTGGGATCCCACCGTGAACGTGAACGCGCCGCTTACAGGGTGGGTGTCGGCGGAGATCACTCGCCAGGTCACGACGTATGTCCCCGCGCCGAGCTTGGGGAGCGACGCTTCGACGGTCGTGCCATCGCCGGGCGGATGACCGGGTGCGCCAGTGTCGATCAACGCGCCGTGTTCGTCATAGACCCGAACTGCGCCTAGCTTCACGCCGACGTCCTCACCGAAGTGCATACTGACCGAGGTCGGCGGACCTCCGACCGGAAACGAGGTGCCGTCGACCGGATTCGTTCCGAGCAATACCGCGTGAGCGAATGCTGGCGCCGCTGACAACACAACGAACACGAACGCAGCTGTGCCGATGACACCTACGCGTCGGACGTACGTCATCGTCTAGAGATGTCCTGGACCAGATCTCTTGACTCCGGGCGTGATGCCCTCATTCGACATGAGACATCCCAGAGTCTTCGGGACGCGACCCCGTGAAAACGCGTAGGAGTGGGCGTCGCGGCTTGTAGGTCGGCGTCGCCCGTCTGGTCAGCGCGGCGGCAACGGCGAAGAGTCCGGCGACGATGACAACGACCGGTAGGTGGGCGAGCTCGAACGTTGCGCTCACGAGGTTCTCGCGTTCGTCAACGACGCCCCCCACGATCTGCAGAGCGAGCACGACAACGCCGATGACCACCATGCTGTACGCGTAGCGGGGACGCCATGCGGTGACGAGCCCGGCCGCGGCAATCACCAGACCGAGCGCGCCGTCGCGCGTGAGATGCGACGCGGCGACATGCTCGTGAGGTAAGAGGCTCGCTCCGAACACCCACGGGATCGCGAGGACGAGCTGGAAGAGTGCAACGATCAGCAAGCCGACGATGCACGCGCGCGGTACGTCTCGACTCATGCGGCGAAAAAGGCTCTGCGTCTCCGGGCCGAGATCCGCCGCATAGGCCTGGCGACACCGCGGACACCGCAACACATGAAGCCGCGCCTCGCGCAGCGACGCCGCGTCGCACTCGCGCGCGTCACCGACCAGAACCAGCAACGCTTCAGTACATCGCACTCCGGGTGGCCTCATGCGCGTTCAGCCGTGCCCTCCGCCAGCTGAGCCGCAATCGCGGCTCGCGCGCGAAACAGACGCGATCGCACGGTGCCAACTGGGATCTCGAGTAATTCCGCAGCCCCGATGTAGTCGTAGCCGAGGAGGCCACATGCTGCGATGACTTCCCGCTGATGAATGGGGAGTCTGCCAATGATGTCATACAACTCGCGCACCCCGTCGGGTGCGTCCGGCAAATCCGGAACCTGATCGACCAGTTGATCAATCGATTTCGCCGAGCGATCGAACAAGCAGTGCCGGCATATGCGTATCAGCCAGCCTTCGAAAGAGCCCGACGCTCGAAACGAATCGCGATACCGCCACGCACGCAGCAGCGTCTCCTGCACGACATCATCCGCTGTCCACCGATCGGGTGCCACCGCCCGCGCATACGCGGTCAAGGCGCCGGCATGCTCGTCTACAAGTTGTGCGAACCGGCGGTCCCCGAGCATCACGAAGCACCGATCGGGCTCATCGGAGTCGACGCTACAGATGGCCGGTCCGAATGTCCCGTCACGGCGCAGCCATTTTTTTCGGTCCCGAGGGAACTTCGACGATCTCGCGGCGGTCTACCTAACCGTGAGGCAACGATCATCGTGTCGGGGTAGTGCGCGCCCTCGCGCGTCGAGAACAGTCGCTCGAGCCCTTCGAATCGGCACCCTTGTCTCGGTTGTCGGTTTCCTCGTGATGACCGCCACGCCCGCGTCAGCTCACGTTACGGTCGATCCCCCGTCCGCACCGCAAGGCGGGACAGTCAAGCTGTCGTTTCTCGCTCCGAACGAAGAGCCCCCGGCGACCGTCACCGAGCTCCAGATCTTCTTCCCGACACCACCCGCCACCCCGATACCGACTGTCACGGTCGAACCAAAGACCGGTTGGAGCTTTCATCTCACGATGCTGCACCTTACGAAGCCTCTCGTGACCGATGATGGCAACATCGCTGACATCGTGAGTGAGATCGACTGGAAAGCCCAGAGTCCCAGCGATGCCATCGGCGCGAATCAATTCGGCGAGTTCACCATCGACGCCGACGGGCTCCCAGACACCGGAACGCAAGTCGTCTTCAAAGCGCTGCAGACGTACTCCAACGGAGACGTTGTGCGCTGGATCGAACCAGTCCCTCCGAACGGACCTGAACCCGACCACCCGACTCCGATACTGCAGCTCACGCCGGCGAGTGGGACCACCACGACGCCCGCAGCTGCGCCCGTGTCCACGACCGGCCTCGCCAAGAGCTCAGACGTCGACACCGCCCGAACCATCGGCATCATCGGCATCATCATCGGCGCCATCGGTCTCATTGTCGCTGCCGTCGCACTCCTCACCCGACGGCGACACACCTGAGCGCTCACTGTTCTCGGGTTCCGCCGCGAAGCCGCGCGAGGTGTTTCCGGCGGCGTGTCGACGAAGGCTCATTCTCCGGGACCGGCTTGTCGGCTCGCTCGGATCGAAGTCGTCGATATGTGTCATCCCGACCACGCGACTTCATGCGAGTCAAACGTTGGCGACGCGGTATCAGCTGCTCGATCAGTTCGCTCCGCTACTCGTTCCGAGTCGGATCTCGCTCTGTGCCCCCGTCCTGCCCGATCCGCGCCGGAACGCGCGCTCAGAACGCGCGTCGACGC
>Ga0187777_10002903_pt1 | contig 10951 bp, 10 predicted proteins | sample 1015_Q2_SP5_10_M_FD_132416 | JGI IMG/M metagenome (GOLD analysis project Ga0187777, IMG submission 132416) | Tropical peat soil microbial communities from peatlands in Department of Meta, Colombia - 1015_Q2_SP5_10_MG | ecosystem: Environmental > Terrestrial > Soil > Wetlands > Peat | place...
CACCGCGCGCGCGATGCTCGACGGCACCGACGAGGCGATCGGCAAGATCGAGGCGCGCGTGTGGATGGACGTGTCGGAGGAGATGGCGGCCACCGGACTGTCGCGCGGGGCGATGCGCATGCTGGTCGAGACCTACGGGCGCGCCTATCCGCGCGTGCTCGACCTCGCCCGCAAGCTGCCCGACGGCTTCGAGCGGCTCTGCCCGCGCAATCCCGAGATCGTGGCGCAGCTCCACCACGCGGTGCGGGAAGAGCTGGCCGTCTCGCTGCAGGACGTGCTGCTCCGTCGCACCGGCATCGGCCAGAACCGCTGCCAGGGGCTCGACTGCGCCGAGCCCATCGCGCGCCGCATGGCCGAGCTGCTCGGCTGGTCATCGCGACGCGTCGAGGCCGAGCTGGACGCCTACTCCCAGCACGTGGAGCGCAGCCGCCGGTTCCGGCAGGCCTGACGTCACGATCCCGTCACCGGGCGGCGGCGGGACCGTGCTATAGTCTCCCGCGCGCGAGCCCCGACGCGCATTCCTCGATCTCGAACGACTGACTGGAGGTCATCCATGCCACAGACGAAGCCGTCCAGGCGGTCGGCGCTGACCGCGCTCGTGCTGGTGGCGGCGGTGCTGCTGGTGCCCGCCACGCCCGCCCTCGCCAAGACCGAGATCCAGTTCTGGCACGCGATGACCGGCCAGCTCAACGATGCGGTGAACTCGCTGGTGAGACAGTTCAACGACAGCCAGAGTGAGTACGAGGTCAAGCCGCTGCAGAAGGGCAACTATGCGGAGGCGCTCACCGCGGCGATCGCCGCGTACCGCCAGCGGCAGGCTCCGAACATCGTCCAGGTGTTCGAGGTCGGCACGCAGACCATGATGCTCTCGGGGGCGATCCTGCCGGTCTACCAGCTCATGAAGGAGCAGGAGATCGCGGTGGACTGGAAGGACTTCATCGCGCCGGTCGTCGGCTACTACTCGAAGGACGGCAACCTGTACTCGATGCCGTTCAACTCCTCGACCCCGATCCTGTTCTACAACAAGGACGCCTTCCAGAAGGCGGGCCTCGATCCGACCAAGCCGCCGCAGACGTGGAAGCAAGTCGAGGAGTACAGCAAGAAGCTGATCGCGTCGGGGGCGAGCAAGTGCGGCTTCTCCACCGGCTGGCCGTCGTGGGTGCAGGTCGAGAACATGCACGCGATGCACGACCAGCCGTTCGCGAGCAAGCACAACGGATTCGACGGGCTCGACGTCGAGCTGCTGATCAACCGGGAGTTCGGGGTCAAGCACATGGCCCAGCTCGCCGCGTGGCAGAAGGAGAACGTCTTCTCCTACGGCGGGCGACGCGGCGACGGCGACCCCAAGTTCCTGAGCGGCGACTGCGCGATGTACATGCAGTCGTCCTCGCTGATCGGCGGCTTCACCAAGGCCGCGACCTTCAAGTGGGGGACCGGCCAGCTCCCGCACTACGGCGCCCCCTACAAGCACGCGACCTCGATCATCGGCGGGGCGACCCTGTGGGTGATGAAGGGCAAGTCGGCCAACGAGAACCGCGGGACCGCACGCTTCCTGAAGTTCATCTCGGATACGAACCAGCAGATGTGGTGGCACGTGACCACCGGCTACCTGGCGATCTCCAACAGCGCGGTGAAGAACCTGGAGGCCGGCTACCACTTCAAGAAGAACCCGGACCAGTTCACCGCGTTCGCCCAGCTCACCAAGGGGACCGTGACCCCGAACAGCCAGGGCATCCGGCTGGGCAACTTCGTCCAGATCCGGGACGTGATCGAGGCGGAGATGGAGAACATCTTCGCGGGCAAGAAGTCGGCGAAGCAGGGGCTCGACGACGCGGTGGCCAAGTCCAACGATCTGCTGAAGGAGTTCGCGGCCGCGAACAAGCAATAGTGCATCGGACGGTCTTCAAGAGCCGGTGGCTGCCGTACGCGCTGGTGGCTCCGCAGATGGTGGTCACCGTGCTCTTCTTCTTCTGGCCGGCGCTCAAGTCGCTGCAGCTGTCGCTGTACCGGGTCTCCCCGTTCGGCGACAAGTCCACCTTCACCGGACTCGACAACTTCACGAAGCTGCTCACGGATCCCGCCTACTACGCGAGCGTGCTCAACTCGTTCGTGTTCTCGGGCAGCGTGACCGTGCTCGCGGTGGTGACCGCGCTCGTGCTCGCCGGCCTCGCCACCCAGAAGATCCGGGGCCTCGTGATCTACCGCACGCTGCTGCTCTGGCCCTACGGCATCGCGCCGGCGGTGGCCGGCATCATCTTCCTGTTCATCTTCCATCCCGCCTACGGCATCCTGCCCTACTTTCTCTCGTTCGTGACCGCCTACGACTTCAACTGGCTGCTCAAGGGCTGGGTGGCCATGGCCCTGGTGATCGTGGCCACCGCCTGGACGCACCTCGGCTACAACATCGCGTTCTACATCGCGGGTCTCCTCGCCATCCCCGCCTCGGTGATCGAGGCCGCCGACGTGGACGGCGCGGGGCCGGTCCGCCGCTTCGTCTCGATCGTGTTCCCGCTGGTCTCCCCGATCACGTTCTACCTGGTCGTGCTGAACATGGTCTTCGCGTTCTTCGAGTCGTTCGGGGTGATCGACGCGGTGACCAAGGGTGGCCCGGGTCAGTCCACCGAGATCATGGTGTACAAGCTCTACCGCGACGGGTTCATCGGGCTGAACCTGGGCTCCTCGGGTGCGCAGTCGGTGATCCTGATGGCGATCGTGATCGCCCTCACCGTGCTGCAGTTCCGCTTCGCCGAGAAGAAGGTGACCTACCGGTGAGCGCGGTCGACGTGGCCCGGATGGAGCGGGCGGGGGTGCGCGCGGCGGTGACCGACGCGCCGCGCCGCTGGCGGATCCCGTGGAGCGCGCTGCTGGTGCACGCGCTGCTGATCGCGTGCATCGCGGTGGTGGTGTTCCCGCTCTACTTCGCGTTCGTCATCTCCACGCAGAACATCCAGCAGGTGGTGCAGCGGCCGCCGCGTCTCCTGCCGTCGACCCACTTGCCGGAGAACTACGTCGAGGCGTGGCAGAAGTCCGACATGGGTCTCATGCTGCGCAACAGCGCGGTGATGGCGGTGACGGTCGCGGTCGGCAAGATCGTGATCTCGATGCTCTCCGCGTTCGCCATCGTATACTTCGAGTTCCGCGGGCGCGCGCTCTGCTTCTGGATGATCTTCGTGACGCTGATGCTGCCGGTGCCGGTGCGTCTCATGTCGACCTACGAGGTCATCGGGACCCTGGGCTGGCTCAACAGCTACCAGGGGCTCACGGTGCCACTGATGGCGTCGGCCACCGCCACGTTCCTGTTCCGCCAGTTCTACCTGACGATCCCCAACGAGCTGGCGGAGGCGGCCCAGCTCGACGGGGCCGGCCCGCTGCGCTTCCTGTTCCGCTTCCTGCTCCCGCTGTCGTGGGCCAACATCGCGGCGCTCTTCGTGGTGCTGTTCATCTTCGGCTGGAACCAGTACCTGTGGCCGCTCATGATCACCAACACCGAGGCGATGCGCACGGTGGTGATCGGGCTCGAGCAGCTCATCCCCCGCAGCGGCACCGACCTGCCCACCTGGAACCTGATCATGGCGGGCGCGATGATGGCGCTGATCCCGCCGGTGGCCATCATCATCTTCATGCAGCGCTGGTTCGTGAAAGGCCTGGTGGAGAGCGAGAAGTGAGGGGGCTGCTCCTCGCGCTCCTCGCGCTGGGCGGCTTCGGCGCGGTGCTCGGCACGGCGCGGGGCGCCGCGCAGGGGATGGTCGCGCCGTTCTTCGCGGCCCACCGGGGCGGCGCGCTCCTCTGGCCGGAGAACAGCCTGCTCGCCTTCCGCAACGCGCTCGCGCTGGGCGCCGACTACATCGAGCTCGACGTGCACCTTTCGCGCGACGGCGCGGTGGTGGTGATCCACGACGCCACGCTCGATCGCACCACCACCGGGCGTGGGCCGGTGCGCGAGCACACGCTGGCCGAGCTGGGGGCGCTGCGGCTCCGGGACCGCGGCGGCGCGGTCACCGATGAGCCGGTGCCCACGCTCGAGCAGGCGGTCGCCCTGGCCGCGGCGAGCCGGCGGCAGCTGCTGGTCGAGATCAAGCTCGACGACCGGAAGCGCCGCTACCCGGGCATCGAGGAGAAGGTGCTGGCGGTCCTGGACCGGCAGGGCTTCGTGCCATTCGCGGTGGTGATGGCCTTCGAGGCCGAGACCTGGCGGCGGGTGCGCGAGCTGCGGCCCGACGCGCGGGCCGGCGCGCTCTACTCGGCGCGCCAGTGGCCCGCGGCGGTCGACGGCGAGCTCGAGACGCTGCGCGCGGCGGGCGTGGCCTTCGTCGGCCTGGCCCAGGCCGCGGTGAACGCGGAGGTGGCGCGCAAGGCCCGGCAGGCCGGGCTCGCCCTGGGCGTCTGGACCGTGAACGAGCGCGCGGCGATCGAGCGCTTCATCGGGCAGGGCGTGAGCCTGGTCATCACCGATCGCCCGGACCTGGCCAAGGAGCTGCTGGGACGGTGACCGCGCGGCGCTTCGTGCTCGCGCTCGATCAGGGCACGACCGGGTCGACGGCGCTGGTGGTCGACGCCGACGGCGCGGTGCGGGCGAGGGGCTACGCGGAGCTGCCGCAGCTCTTCCCGCAGCCCGGCTGGGTCGAGCACGACCCCGACGAGATCTGGCGCATCACCGGGCAGGCCGCCGTGCAGGCGCTGGGCGCGGCCGGCGTGACCCCGGCCGAGATCGCCGCGGTGGGCATCACCAACCAGCGCGAGACCACGATCCTGTGGGAGCGCGCCACCGGGCGACCGATCGGCAACGCCATCGTCTGGCAGTGCCGCCGGACCGCCCCGCTCTGCGACCGTCTGAAGGCCGACGGCGTCGAGCCCGAGATCCGGCGCAAGACCGGGCTCGTGGTTGACCCGTACTTCTCCGGCACCAAGATCCGGTGGATGCTCGACCAGGACCCCGCTTTGCGCGCGCGCGCGGCGCGGGGCGAGCTGGCCTTCGGCACCGTCGACGCGTGGCTGCTCTGGCAGCTCACGGCCGGTGCGGTCCACGCGACCGATCCCTCCAACGCCTCGCGCACGCTCTGCTTCGACATCCACCGGCGCGCGTGGGACGAGGGCCTGTGCCGCACGCTCGGCGTGCCGATGGCGCTGCTGCCCGCGGTGATGCCGTCGGCCGGCGTGTTCGGCGAGACCGCGGCCGGGGCGTGGCTGCCCGCGGGCATCCCGGTGGCGGGCATCGCGGGCGATCAGCAGGCCGCGCTGTTCGGCCAGGCGTGCGTGGAGCCGGGCATGGCCAAGAACACCTACGGCACCGGCTGCTTCGCTCTGCTCAACACGGGCGAGCGCGCGGTGGCCTCGAGCGAGGGGCTGCTGACCACGGTGGCCTGGACCATCGAGGGCACCACCGCGTACGCGCTCGAGGGCGCGGTGTTCGTCGCGGGCGCCGCGGTGCAGTGGCTGCGCGATGGCCTCGGCGTGATCCGGCAGGCCGCGGAGACCGAGGCGCTCGCGCGCTCGGTGGAGGACACCGGCGGCGTGTACCTGGTCCCCGCGTTCGTGGGCCTGGGCGCGCCCTACTGGGATCCGTACGCGCGCGGCACCATCGTCGGCGTCACTCGCGGCACCACGCGCGCGCACCTGGCGCGCGCGGCGCTGGCGGCCATCGCGTACCAGAGCCGCGACGTGCTCGAGACGATGAAGCGCGAGTCCGACGTGCCGCTGACCACGCTGCGGGTCGACGGCGGGGCGGCCGCCAACGATTTTCTCTGTCAGTTCCAGGCCGACATCCTGGGTGTGGAGGTGCTGCGGCCGTCCGTGACCGAGACCACCGGTCTCGGCGCCGCCTATCTGGCCGGCGTCGGCGCGGGGCTCTGGAAGAGCCGCGACCTCGCCCACCGGTGGAAGCTCGAGCGCCGATTCACTCCCGCGATGGCTCCGGCCACGCGCGAGGCCGCCTACTCCGGCTGGCTTCGTGCCGTCGACCGCTCCCGCCATTGGCTCCCCTGATCGGGGCCAGGTCTTGCATTGCGACATTGGCGACCCACGAAATGTCGTAATGCAAGACCTGACCCCCCTTTGTGCCTGACTCACATCGGTGGAATAGCGAGAAACTATTATGTATCAATAGTTTGGGTTGGCTTGTCAGGTCCGGGAGGCTGTGATAGTGTTCCTGTTCACATGGCTCCGGCCGAGAAGAGGCCGCCGCGGAGTCAGACTGCACAGCTCGTCAATTTGGGGACGCTGCTGTTCGCATGTGTGGCGATCGGGCTGGCCGTGGGCTTCTTCGCCGACCGGTGGCTGGGAACGAGCCCGTGGCTACTGCTGATCGGGCTGGGCTTCGGCATCGCGGCGGCCGGCGTGAACTTCTACCGGACCATCAAGACACTGAACCAGCAGGATTCCGGGTCGGGTGAGCAGGATGATCGCTGATCTCGCGGCGCGCGTGACCTGGGCGGGATCCGTCACGGTGGCCGCCCTCACCATCACCGCGTGGTGGCTGGTGAGCGCGCACGCCGCGCTCGGGGTCGCCGGCGGCGGCGCGGTCGCGCTCGTGAACTTCCGCTGGCTCGCCCGCGACGTGAGTCGCGCCACCGCGTTGGTCGCCGACGGGCAGGGTGGCGTGGGCCGCCTCGGGCGCCTCGGCCTGCGCCAGGTCGTGACGTTCGGCGTGCTCGGCCTGCTGATCGCCAAGGGCTGGGCCCATCCGGTCGGCGTCGGGGTCGGGCTGGCCGCGCTGCCGCCGGTGCTGCTGGCCCAGGGCCTGCGCGACGCTCGCCGCAACGCCTGAGAGGACGCCCGCTCATGGAGATCATCGAGCATCCCCCGCTCCTGCACATCCCGGCGATCCCGGACCACGTCCTCTATACGTGGATCGTGATGGGGATCCTCGCGGTGGTGGCCCTGGTGGCCTCGCGGCGCCTCACGCTGGTGCCGACGGGCAGCCAGAACTTCATGGAGATCGTGCTCGAGCAGTTCGTGAAGGAGCTCGACGAGACGGTCGGGCACGAGGGCCTGCGCTACCTGCCGCTCATCGCCACGCTCGGCCTGTTCATCCTGACCTCGAACCTGATGGGGCTCGTGCCCGGGCTGGTGGCGCCGACGGCGAACCTCAACACCACCGCGGCGTGCGCCCTGATCGTGTTCGTGGCCTACCACTACATCGGCATACGCAAGCAGGGGTTCATCCCGTACTTGAAGCACTTCGCGGGGCCGGTGCCGCTGGCGCTGAAGCCGCTGATGTTCGTGATCGAGATCATCAGCCACTGCGCCCGACCGCTTTCCCTCTCGCTCCGCCTCTTCGGCAACATGCTGGCCGGCCACATCCTCCTCGCCATCTTCTTCTTCATGATGGGCTTCGACGGGATGCTCGGCTGGGCACTCTCCGGCACCCTGGGCGGTATCGTCGTCGGGGCGCCGGCCGCCATCATCATGGTCGTGTTCGTGGTGGGCTTCCTGCTGCCGCTGAAGATCCTGGTCGCGTTCATCCAGACCTTCATCTTCTGCAAGCTCGCCATGCTCTACATCTCGGCGGCGATCGAGGAAGCCGAGCATCACTGAGTCGCAGTCACCTTCAACAAGGAGGAGAGCCGTGCAACGCATTGTGACCCTGAGTGTGATGGCGCTACTGGCGGTTCCGGGAATGGCCTGGGCGGCCGACGCCGCGGCGGGTGGCGGCGACATGTCGAAGGCCTTCGCGGTGCTGGCCGCGGGGCTCGGCTTCGGCCTGGCCGCGGGCCTGTGCGGTCTCGGTCAGGGTCGCGCGGCCGGCTCGGCGGTGGACGCCATGGCGCGCCAGCCCGGTGCCATCGCGCGCATCCAGACCGCGATGCTGCTCGGCCTGGCCTTCATCGAGTCGCTGACCCTGTTCGTCTTCGTCATCGCGGTCATCCTGCTGTTCGTGAAGTCATAGGCGAGAGGCTCCAGACTTCCGTCCCGGGGCGCTGACCCCGGGACGGTGTGCGGGAATTCCCGCGAGGCGGCACGGCGGGCGCGGGTGGCGCCCGAAAACGAACATGGCGCGACGGTCCCCCTTCAAGATCCCCCGGATCCCGGAGATGACGGTCCGCCGCCTGTCCGTCTACACGCGCAGCCTGCTGCAGCTGGAGGAGGACGGGGTCAAGACCATCTCCTCCCAGGAGCTGGCCGAGCGCTTCAGCCTCAACTCGGCCCAGGTTCGCAAGGACCTGGCCTACTTCGGCGAGTTCGGCGTCCGCGGCATCGGCTACTACGTCTCCGGGCTCAAGGCCGAGCTGCAGCGCATCCTCGGGCTCGATCGCGAGTGGCAGGTGGCCCTGGTGGGCTTCGGCAACCTCGGCTCCGCGCTCTTCCACTACAAGGGGTTCGCCCGCCAGGGCTTCCGGATCTCGACGATCTTCGACGACGATCCGGCCAAGTGGGGCAAGGTGGTGGAGGGCGTCACCATCGAGCCGATGCGCGAGCTGCCGCGCGAGGCCAAGGCGCGCAATCTGCAGATCGCCATCGTGGCGGTGCCGGGCGAGGCGGCTCAGGCGGTCACCGAGAAGCTGGTGGCCGCCGGGATCAAGACCATCCTCAACTTCGCGCCGGGCCGGATCAAGGCGGGCAAGGACGTGCGCCTGAAGAACGTGGACCTGACGATCGAGCTGGAAACGCTGTCCTTCTATCTCGCGCAGGGCTCACGGTAGCCGCGCGGCGTTGACGCCGCGGGCGGCCGATGGTACGTAGGTGGTCGATCCGTCGTACGTGATGACCGCAACGGTCGAGTCAGTCCTGTCCCGCTGGGCCGCCCTCGAGGAGATCCTGGCGGCCCTCGCCAAGGGATCACCCTGCCTGCGCGCCGACGGCCTCTGGGGCTCCGCGCGTGCGCTCACCGTCGCCGCGGTGCTCCAGCGCACGGGACGGGCGAGCCTGGTGCTCACCCCGGGCCCGTCGCAGCGTCACCAGCTCGCGAAGGACGCGGAGTTCTTCCTCTCCACGCTCTCCGGCGGCTCGGTCGACGCCGACGCGGTGGGCGACGGTCGCGTGCTCGAGTTCCCCTCGGGGACGGGCGCCTCGTGGCGGGGCAACCGGCACCGCGAGCCCGACGCCGAGCGCGCGCTCTGCTGCCGCCGCCTGCTCGAAGGCGACGGGGTGGCGATCGTGGCCACGCCGTCCGGTCTCTCGATTCCGGTGCCGCCGCCGTCGGCCTTCCGGCGGCGCACGTTCACCCTGACGGTGGGAGAGTCGAGCGACCGGGAGATCCTGCTCACGCTGCTCGACGAGGCCGGATACGAGCGCGTGGAGACCGTGCTCGAGGTCGGGCAGTGGAGCCTCCGCGGCGGCATCGTCGACATTTTCTCGCCGACGCACGCGCGCCCCGTCCGCGCCGAGTTCTTCGGCGACGAGGTGGAGTCGCTGCGGATCTTCGATCCGACCACCCAGCGCTCGATCGCGCCGCTCCAGTCGCTGACCGTGCTGCCGCTCGGGGTGAAGGAGGACGAGCCGGTCACCCTGCTCGACTACCTCCCGCCGACCGCGCTGGTGGTGCTGGAAGACCCCGCGATGCTCGAAGCGCCACCCGACGACGCTCCGGCCGCGGCGCCGCTGGCCTCGCTGCTGGAGCGATTCCAGCGGCTCGAGCTGCCGCTGCTCGCGCGCGGCGAGGGCGCGACGCCGCGCGTGGCGATGGGCACGCGGTCGGTGGGCGGCTTCCGCGGCCACTTCAAGACGCTGGCCGGCGAGATCCGCGACTGGCGCGCCGAGGGCTTCGCGATCCGGCTCGTGGTCGACGACGCGCGGCAGGCCGATCGGCTCCGCCAGATGCTGGCGGAGCACGACCTGGAGGCGTGGCCCGAGGCCAGGCTCTGGACCCCGGAAGGCCTGGGCGTGCTGGTCGGCGAGTGCTCGGCGGGCTTCCAGATCCCCGCGCTCGGTCTGATCGTGCTGTGCGAGGAGGAGATCTTCGGCGCGCAGCGGCGGCGCCTCCGCCGCCCCATCTTCCAGCGCGGCGCGGCCATCGCGTCGTTCAACGACCTCGCGCCGAACGATCTGGTGGTGCACGAGCAGCACGGCATCGGCCGGTACCACGGCCTCCGCACGCTGTCGACCGACGGGCACGACGCCGACTTCCTGCTGCTCGAGTACGCCGACGGCGGCCGCCTCTACCTGCCGGTCGAGCGCCTCGACCTGATCTCCAAGTACATGGGCGCGCCGGAGGGCGCCGCGCGCCTCGACCGGCTCGGCGGCGGCGCCTGGCAGCGGGTGAAGGAGTCCGTCCGCGCGGCCCTGCGCGAGATGGCCGAGGGCCTGCTCAAGCTCTACGCGGCCCGCTCGGTGGCGGAGCGACCGCAGTTCTCCGCGGACACGCCGTGGCAGGGCGAGTTCGAGGCCGCGTTCCGCTTCGAGGAGACGCCGGACCAGCTCCGCGCCATCGACGAGGTCAAGGTCGACATGGCCGCGCGGCGCCCCATGGACCGGCTGGTGGCGGGCGACGTGGGCTACGGCAAGACCGAGGTGGCGCTCCGCGCCGCGTTCAAGGCGGTGGCGGACGGGCGACAGGCCGCGGTGCTGGTGCCCACCACCGTGCTGGCGCAGCAGCACTACAACACCTTCGTGGAGCGCTTCGCTCCGTTCCCGGCGCGGGTGGAGCTGCTCTCGCGCTTCCGCAGCCCGAAGGAGCAGAAGGCGGTGGTGGCCGGGCTGGCGTCCGGGGCGGTGGACGTGGTGATCGGCACGCACCGGCTCCTCTCCAAGGACGTGCAGTTCAAGAACCTGGGCCTCCTGGTCGTGGACGAGGAGCACCGCTTCGGCGTCTCCCACAAGGAGCGGATCAAGCAGCTGCGCACGGCGGTCGACGTCCTCACCCTGACCGCCACGCCGATCCCGCGCACCCTGCACATGGCGCTCATGGGGCTGCGCGACCTCTCGGTCATCACTACGCCGCCGGCCGATCGGCTGGCGGTACGCACGCTGGTGGCACGCTACAACGACGCGCTGGTGGTCGAAGGGGTCAAGCGCG
>Ga0187777_10002905_pt1 | contig 10949 bp, 14 predicted proteins | sample 1015_Q2_SP5_10_M_FD_132416 | JGI IMG/M metagenome (GOLD analysis project Ga0187777, IMG submission 132416) | Tropical peat soil microbial communities from peatlands in Department of Meta, Colombia - 1015_Q2_SP5_10_MG | ecosystem: Environmental > Terrestrial > Soil > Wetlands > Peat | place...
ATCATTCCACCAGGTGGAACAAGGCTGAAGTCATTCGGAACCAATTATTGGCTAGGGATATGCGTTGAGAGTTTCATTGCCGATGAGCGCTGCCGAAATCAAGGATAGGGGTAAGCAATTCAAAGGGAAACTCCGGGTACATATGGGTAAGATGAGGAACGACAAATTTGCGCAACTCAAAGGTGAGGTTGAGCAAGCTGAAGGAAGAGTCGGCGCGAAGCTAGGGCGACTCATGAGAAAAGCCAAGATGAGAATGTAAAGTGGAAGCCCGTACTTCACTCTGAAAGATCTCAGATGAAGGCGAGGTCAAGATTGCGGCTTAGTTTTTCGTTCGCTCCAAGGCCGCTACTGTAAGTAAGGGAAATAGAACGGTTGCGTCGCCGACTACGGTAACGAGTTTCTTCGGCGTTTTGACTTTACCCCAACTAATCGCCTCCTCGAGGGGGGCGCCACTGAACCCTCCTCCGTCTGCTCGATCAAGTGTGATCTGAATCGCCGCGTCCACGCCGCCCCTGTACGTGTTGGCGATCAGGGCTTGATGTTTCGGCATGCCTCCTCCCAGAATTATTACGCCAACCTTCTTTCTTTCATACGTCATATCGACGAGTTTTGAAAAGTCCTGGAAGGGATTGACGAACAATGTGTGGAGTCGGCTGTAGGTCCAGAGGTGGAGGCCGAGCATCGAGTCGAAGATGCCGGGGCAGAAGATAGGTGCTCCGCGAGCCTGGGCGGTGTGTAGAAGAGAGTTTCTATCGCCGATCTGTTTGCCGAATTCCCACAACAACTCGTAACTCCCGATATTCTTCCTCTTCGACTCGGGGATTCGGTTAAGCATCCGGTAGGTAGTCTTCTCGAGGGCTTCAATTCCCTCTTGCGTCACTAACAGGTCATAGATTCTTGACAGCCCACGTTTGCGAAGTTTCGTATCATCCGCAGTTTCGGATCCAACAATATGCCTGTGTCCCAAGGCTTCGAGAAAGTCGTGTGTAACGTTTGCTCCAGTCGGAACAATGGCATTGACGTACTCACCATCTACCAAGTCTCTGATTACGGTTCTAAGGCCGCCTGGGATCAGTGGTCCGGCGATAGAGAGAATAATTGTATAATTTCTGTCTTGGAACATCTCACTAAGTATTCTCGCAGCCTTGCCGAACCTACCCATGCCAAGAACTCTCACGGCCTCCATTCGTTCGGCTATGCTGGAAACCGTCATTCGTTTCTTGACTTTGATCTGAGACACTAACGGCATGGTAGGAGCACGCGGAATAGGGATTGGTGGAGGGGGATTAACCCTTGGTTCGCATTATCTTGTTTTGGCCTAGCATTTGCCAATACTCAACCTCAACGCCGGGCGCCAACTTGGACTTGATCTCCTCATCCTCAGGGGCGGGGGTTTCGAAAGTTTCGTAGGTTTCCATATCCATCACCTGCACATTATTTCCCACGAATGCCAAGACTTGTCCCGTTTTCTTTTCGATCATGGGGACCTCGGCGCGACCGTCCACTCCGCCAATCAGGTTCTTCTTCGTACCCGTTGTTACGCTGATGGCTACAATTCTTGCCTTAGCGGCTCCATGCTTTCCCGGTTTTGATTTTTCGTACTCCACAATCTTGCAGGGTTCGCCATCGATAATCACGTAGTGGCCGATCTTTAGGGACCCTATGTCTACTGGTTTGCTCAGTGTTCTTCGCCCGTAAGCCTAAACTCGAAACCAGTTTAGGTCCACTCTTCGTCTAAAAGGTTAACTCGTCCCGAATCTTCGGGCAAACTCGCCTTTGTCTTTTGCGGATTAACAATTGATACTTAGAACCTAGTCTTTGAGGGAAACCGTGGCCCAGCGATTGAGGAGGTTCTCACCGCTTTCATGAACTTTGAAACCTTCCAGTACTCGTTCCCACTCCTCCTTGCTGACCGATCTAGGGTCTTTTCTTCTGTACATTTTTGTTATGCTGAGATAGGCCAGGCTTTGAGGTTTGAGAATACGTTTGATCTCCGCGAGTGCGCCTGCGTGATCGACCATGCAGCAAAGAAGGCCGTTTGCGAACACGAAGTCAATCGATCGATCAGGTATCGCTCCCAAGTCGGCGGCGGAAGTGGTATGTGCCTCGATAACGTTCGCAAGCCCATGAGCGTCTGATTTTGCCTCTAGTGCTTTGATTGATTTCGGGTCCAAATCTGCGGCGTATACCTTCCCTTTCGATCCGACCCGTTCGGCAATGGGGATGGTGAAGTAACCTGGTCCGCAGCCGACATCAGCAACCACAAAACCTGCTGAGAGGAATCTTGATATCTTCTTCTCTGGGGGAGAAAACCACCGGCGTACGAAATTATCCATGACAAATGTGGGAAGGTGCCTATCATTCGTTTTGCAGCATGCGGCTTGCATCACTAGATTCCTGCCCTGCTCCCGTTGTCATATCGTTTGGAGTACGCACTACCCTCATGGGCTCACACGGTAACATGAATTTAGGCTGAGCGGGAATCAGGTCTGTTACCTCTCCCCCTCGGCACTTCACCGTCCAGCGCCCAATAGGGTAAGATCCCAAGGCTTGACTGGCTCCTGGGATCGGTGGATTGCTCATGTCTGTCAGCGATTGTAGGTACTGCAACAACTGCGGCGGCAAATGGATTCGGATTACTGTGCTCCGCAAGCGTACATTCATCTTCAAACGATGCCCACACTGCCAGAAGGATGTGGGACGGAAAACCGGGCAACTTACTCTAAACGATCAAGTTTTTCGTTAAAGCACAGTTGACTTGGTCTAATTATTCGCCTGCACCCGTTAATCCGACGTTTTGTAGGACGCGCATCGCTGCCAACGTGGCCCAACGGCTCGGTGCGCCGGAGGGTTCGACTTCAAGCCGAACTGTCTCAGCCATCATCCTCGCATAGATCGGCTTGTAGGGTGGGTCACCTTCAGGGTCGACGTCCGGGTGAGTGACATCGAGTGCCCAACGACCGTCCCCGGCTCTCTTAGAGAGGAGTAAGTCGAGCGCGGGTTTGAGGCGTATGTCCTTCGGGTCGCCTAGGGCTGTGACAAGTTCAAGGCCTAGGAGGAAATCGTAGTAGTAGTGTCTAGGGAAGTGGATGCGGCGCCAAGGCTCGTACCCCGCTTCAACCCCGAGATGTTGTTCGAGGAAAAACGCAACGCCTCGATTGATAGCACGCTTAACATCCATCGAGCGCTGTGACGAGGGGATTATGCCGAGAGCGGCGAGCGGCTCCCATGAGTCGACTGTACTACCGGGCTCATCCTCGGGGAAGCAAATTCCAACCACCATCCGCCCGTTGGTGTGCGAGTAGCCACTGGACACCTCTTTTTACGCGCGGGTCGTCGCCACGGCCGAAGTGCGTTGCTGTACGCACCATGTTTCCGGTGATGCAGAGGTGGCTGTCGTTTCGTCCGAACCCACCATCGGGTTTTGCGAAGGCTGCGAGGCATGCGTCTAGGGTCTTGATGATGCGCTCGTTGCTAGGCGCGTTCATCTGGGCTAGGGCTATGAGACGATGATGGGGCGCGCCGTACTTTGGCTCCCAAAGGTCGTTGGTATGGGAGGCATCGGTCAAGCCGTCGATGATTCTGGCAATTGAGCCATGGATGAGTGATTCTTTCTCTGTCGCTAACACTTCCTGGTCGTCGAGTGCGCGTCCTGCGAAACATATCAGGGCCTGTGCTCGCACGCCAGGTTCAGTTGGATCGATGAGCCAGGCATTGGTAGCGTCCATGAGGGTCCGGGTTTGTAAATTGCCTGTTACTAGTTGAATGAGGATTGATGAGGTTAGCTATTGCTTCTTCGACCGCTTTGCCACCAAGAATATGAGCGCAACGATGGCGCCTAGTAGAATCGATTCAATTGGGAAGCCGGGGATATTCGTCAGACCTCCTGCTGAGGAAGAGAGGGAGGACAGCACGCTTGTGATTTGCGTCACTATACTCTGTGTTTGCAGTGCGTAACTCGCTGTAGTAACCGCCATCGCTGTGAGTTGTGTTGTGTTCCCGGTCTGGGCAAGGCTAGGCGAAGCATACAACGCTGTGGAGAGTGCAACTGTCAGCAAAATCGCGCAGATTAACAGCTTTCCAAACAAGTGCTCTCCACAAAATTCGGGATACCCTCTGCGAATATAAAAGACCTTGTTGAGGTAATTCAGATCAGAATTCGGGTAATCTGCTGTTGGAAGGGAGTAGAGGGTAGATTCAGAACCAGGTCGTAAAAAACAAAAGCGGACATACTAGGCTTCCTCTTTTCCAGGGCCTTCTACCCTTACGCAAAGGACAGGTCTCAAAGGATATTCTCGCTGGAGTAACACTAGCAACTCTTGCTATCCCCGAGGTCATGGGGTACACAAGAATTGCGGGTACGCCGGTAATTACCGGTCTCTTTACGATCCTTGTCCCGATGGCCTTGTATGCACTGTTTGGGTCGTCGCGTCACCTCGTGGTCGGAGCGGATTCTGCAACAGCCGCGGTTTTGGCAGCGGGTTTAGTTGGGATCGCGACGATCGGCTCTCCCGACTACATCGCATACGCAGGATTGCTAGCGTTAATGGTTGGGACAATGCTGATTGGCGCGCGTTTGGTAAGGTTGGGTTTTCTCGCCGATTTTCTCTCAAGAACTGTGTTGGTGGGTTTCCTTGCTGGTGTGGGAGTTCAGGTCGCCATTAGGCAGATTCCTGATATGATTGGAATCCCTTCGCACGGCGCTGGCCCAGTACAGGAACTAGTTACCGATCTCGCACAGCTATCCAAGTTGAACCCGTATGCGTTAGCAATCTCCGTTACTGTTTTAGTAATGATATTTGTGATCCGGAGGATCTCGAGACAGATTCCGATTGCTCTGATCGCCGTATTTTGCCTCATCGTTGCGAGTTACGCACTCAACCTCGCTTCATACGGCGTTGCCTTGGTTGGGGGGATTCCAAGCGGTCTACCCCGCCTAGGGTTTCCGGACGCGCCGATAAATTGGAACATACTTCAACAACTCTTTCCTGCCGCCCTAGCGATGTTCATAATAATCTTGACCCAAAGTGCCGCCACATCTCAGGCATATGCGACTCGTTACGAAGAAACCTTCGACGAGAACACCGACCTAATCGGGCTAGCCGCAGCCAATATAGCCGCTGGATTATCTGGGACATTTGTCGTGAATGGTAGCCCAACTAAGACCGAGATGGTAGATAGCGCTGGCGGTCGCAGCCAGCTCTCGCAGCTCACGACGGTCGGCATCGTCGTTGCTGTTCTCCTCTTCATAACCGCCCCGCTCGCATACATGCCTATCGCCGTTCTCGCAGCCATCGTCTTCGTCATAGCCATTGAGCTGGTGAACGTCAAAGAAATGCAACAGATATTCCTCCAACGTCCAAGCGAGTTCTGGATCGCCGTGGCGACGGCCGCGACCGTAGTCGCGATTGGAGTCGAGCAAGGAATACTTCTCGCAATAGCATTATCACTCATGGACCACACCCGCAGAGGATACAGACCCAGCAATAGCCTACTTTCAATTAACGAAGAAGGGCAGTGGCGGTGGGTCACCACGACACATCCAGTACAATTCTTTACAGGAGTAATCGTTTACCGATTCAACCACAGCATGTACTACGCAAATTGTCAAGGCTTCAAGGACGAAGTTATCCGGTTAGTGACCAACGCAAGCCCGTCGATCTCTTGGTTCTGCTTGGATGGGTCAGCTGTTGATGATGTTGATTTCTCAGCGGCCGCGGCGTTGCGTGAGGCTTATGGGATCTTGAAGCAAAAGGGAATCACGCTTGTCTTGGTCGAGATTCAGGAGAAAGTTTGGACTGAGTTTGGCCGATACAAGATCACCGAAATGATCGGAAAAGAAAACTCGTTCAAAACAATCTATGATTTTGCGGCCTCCTTCAAGGAGCGGGGAGGTGCCGTCGACAAACTAGCGCAAGGAACAGACAATCAGGGTTCCAAACCTGGCTTAACCTAGGATCCTTTGCGCCAATCCTCGTAGTCCTCGATAACAGCGTCGGTCATCTTGCTCATTGCTGAATGCAGCCAATCATGTTTCCTTCTCGAGAAGTCTCGACGTACATCATTCACCGCGGATTTGCTTCCTAGGTGAATGTTTGCCGTCTCAAATCCCATCGCCCAAAGAAGGCGCTCCTCACCAACTCTCTTGGGCAGTTCAGTCAGTTCGATTCTCGAACAATCCGGAGCAAGCCGGCGAACGAGCCAACGCCCCCTTACTCGAACGAGTGGATCTACGGCTCGGCACGAAGATTCAAGTATCTCTTCATAGAGAATTCTCTCCGACCCTCTCTGGTCATTGGCCCAAACGTACGCTGACGGAGCCAAGGCCTTAGCCTCACGAGCTATTCGGCCTCCTTCCCACTTAGCAAGAGCCACAAATCGTTCGCCCCCAAGGCTACCGACGCCAGCCACACGGTGCACAAGCCGGTAGGGTTCTTCAGGAAGTAAACTCGCGAGTGCTTTCTTAGCGCTCTTGGGAACGTCACGTACAGTGGCTAGTTTATCTAACTTGGTCCAGAAGTGGGAAGCATTTCGAAGTTCTCCCATTGCTGCCTCGCGCAGCCATCTATGGTGTTCTTCTAGAACGAACGGAACTCCGCCTGCTCTCAACCCGTCTGCATAGCCCCCGCGAATTGCTTTGCTGGCGCGTGTATTGCTGATTTTGAGATGCCTGGATTTGATGGCAAGATTTGCGCTGACGGCCAAACGGACTAGATCGTTGGCATAGGACATGAAATGAGTTTCATCAAAGTCATTTACTCCCCACACCAACCGGCCCTCTCCGTCACGCCAGGTTCCGAAATTCTCGACGTGGAGATCACCCACCGCGAGCACGATCGGTCCATTCGCTAACTCAGGGCAAACGTCAGGCCAGAGTTGAGCCCAGCGATAGTAAGTAGCACGTAGGAATGTGAAGGGGTGTTCTGTCATCAGGACATGCTTTAGATCCAAATCCGCTTGGACAATAGGGATTCGTTTACTAACCCAATTCTCAAATTTCCTAGTAGCCTTAGAGACCTTCATCCGCGTTCGGCGCTCACACTATCATGTATCTGTAAGCTAGGTGAATCCCTTAATTATACTGGCAATAAGTACCAGTTTCGCTGGTAAAGAAAATTGGCTTTCACGGTCGGCCTTGTCTCACGCTTAGATGAACCACGGGCACTCGATATTGCGGCGGATCTGGCACGTCAGTTGAGGAAGCGCCGCATCTCTATTATTGCCGAATCGGAGTTGGCTAAGAGAGGCCGGCTTGGCGGCGGGAAGGTTCTAAGCGACCTCAAGGCTGACTTGATGGTTACCGTGGGCGGGGACGGTACCGTTCTGAAGACTGCTATGACGATTCCCGACAAGGAGACGCCCATCCTGGCTGTGAACATGGGACGGCGAGGTTACCTCACTGAAGTTGAACCCAACAAGGCAGTGTGGGCCGTTCAACAATTCAGCAGGGGTAAGTATCGACTTGAGAAACGCGCCAAACTGGCTATTGACATGAACGGGACACACGTGGTTGATGCGCTTAACGAGCTTGTTGTATCATCAGGAAGCCCATCTAAGATGCTTGAACTCCGGCTGGGGGTTGATTCTCAACCGCTGTTACAATTCAGAGGAGACGGCGTAATTGTCTCAACTGCAACTGGGTCAACTGCCTACGCGATGTCAGCCGGTGGGCCAATCGTCGATTCTTCCGTTGACGCTTTCGTGATCACTTTCATCTGCCCCCTCGACTTGGTAAGGCCAACCGTATTGTCAATGGAGAGAGACCTGTCGGTTCAGATAGTTAACCCGAAGTTGAAGGCGCTAGTTGTAGCTGATGGGCGTTTCCAGAGGGAGCTTACGCGAGACGTGAAATTGACCATTACGAAATCAAAGCACTACACAGCTTTCGTTCGGCTGGGACAGGGAACTCCTATGGGAAGTCTGACGCGATTGCACGAAATGGAGCGAAGAAGTTCCTGAAAGTCCTCGTACTTGATACCTCCGCGCTCATCATGGGACTCGATCCGCTCGGTCTTGAATTCGATAGTTATTCAGTGCCGGAGGTTGCCGAGGAACTTCGACAGCAGACCGGGCCGTCGTACAGGTTAACGGTATCCAGTTCTTCAGGAAAAATGAAAATTAGAGCCCCTACCTCTACTTCCCTAACTGAAGTCTTCAGCAGAGCAACAAAGCTTGGCGACAAAGTTGTCCTCTCCAAGACAGATACAAGCATCTTAGCATTAGCCCTAGACCTCAGCAAGGAGGACTTAACCCCCGTAATTGTGAGCGACGATTACGCCGTCCAGAACGTTGCGGAATCTCTTAGCCTAGCCTACCAGTCATTAGCTACCTATGGTATTCGCCAGAAATTCAACTGGGTCTTCTATTGCCCAGCCTGCTTCAGAAGATACCACGCTGGCGACACAGATGTCTGCTTAGTCTGCGGCACGAAACTGAAACGAAAACCGCTCACGAAAGAGGCTACCAAGCAGCGAAGTATCTAACGATCTAATTTTTGTTGTGGTTGCATTTTTGGGTTTATTCTCCGAGCGTAGTCAAATAGATACAGCTGCGCGTACCCCGCCCACTCTCGGTAACGCTCACGCAGAAACCTAGCCGTTTTCAACCTGCTGACCTTCCTCCCGCGGAAGTATAGCTTAGAAACAATTCTATGAATCCACACGTCCACTGGCGCGGCTTCAAGGCTGCCAGCCCCATAGAGTAGGAAACAGTCGGCAACCTTTGGGCCAACTCCCGGGAGTTCAAGGAGGGAGCTCATCGCACGTTCATAGGGCTGCTTTGTTAACCCAGTCAAATCGAGGTCACCATTAATTATCATTCGCGAAACCTGCACGACCGGTTTGGCTCTATAGCCCATCGACGTTTTTGATCTGAGCACTCTCGGGTTCAGCTTTGCCAATACTTCTACTTCTGGGAAGAGAAACGATGAAGAGCCGTCCGGAAAGCTTACTCGCCGACCAAAGTATTGCATCATAAGGCGAGCTGTCCGATTCCATAACCTAACAGAGTTATTCTGTGAGAGAATTGAGCTGATCAAGGCCTGATAGTAATCTGTTCCACGCATCAAACGTAAACCCCTTAGTTTCTTGAAGGTTGAAGACAACGGTTCATTTTCATCGGCGAATTTCTTGTAGAACGAGTTCAAATCATCGCTCAGGCCGAGAACGTGTTTGAGATGTTTCTTCAAATCCTCAACAATTCTTTCGTCCCAAACACTTGCCTTCGCTTGAACCCTCAGAGCGAAGGCGTCCACGTCGCCAAATTGATTCACACTGTACCTCACTGGAATGCCGTTCAGGACCTCGACATCAGTGAATGAAGCGCCTTCCTTCAGCCACTCTGGTTCACAGGTTTGAGCGCTTAGCTCGGTTTCCGCAAGGTTCAAGGGGCCATTGACTTGGCCGGACGGAATCTCAAATGAGTATTCGGAGAGAGGCATTGTTGAGCGGCCACTCGTGTGATTTACGCCCTTTCGGGCATTGAGCCGCTGCAAGTTAACCTACGTCTTATAAGAGATCGTAAAATCATAAGAATCATCAGGTTGTTGGGTTGTCGAATGATTCCGCATGAATTAGTGAAGAAGGCTCAGGAGCTTAAGTCGAAAGGCCTCTCGAATTATGACATAGCCGATGAATTGAAGGTTCAACCGGATACAGTCGTCTGGTTACTGCTCAAAGGGAAGGAACGAGCGGCGATACATCCACCCCACGATGTATTTGTCGACTGGAGTTCTCTCGCCTCGCACGCGAAACGCATGACGGCGGTCGCCGACGCGTTAGCTAATTTGGCAAAGGAATCCATTCGTGCATCGGAGTTCAGTGAGCCGGATGTAGTTGTCGCGATAGAGGGGAGCGGGATGGTTTTGGGAGTCGCCATAGCAAAGGAGTTGGATAAGCCCTTTGCAGCTGTGCGGCCGCATCGTGTTGCTCAACGACAACTCCTGGGCCTAGTCAACCCCTCATTTCACAGCGTTGCGGGAAAGAAGGTGCTTATTGCGGATGCGGTGCTGCGTGCGGGTGAAACTCACAAAGCAGCCATCCAAACCCTAAGGAAGGCTAAGGCGAAACCCGTGGGTATTCTCGTTTTGGTAAATAAGAGCGGAAAGACGAGGATCGAGGGAGTTCCGTTGAAGTCCTTACTGCAAATCCTACCCGTCACGATGCCTTGAACATTCGGCGCTCGCGTTTAGACAATTATTCGGAAAGCTCCCGATTGAGAGCTATTCGAGTTAGATCTCCGCGTGACCACGCCGAACCTCACCAAATGGATGATCCTGTTACTGGTAGTGCACCTGCTAGTTCCTAGCATCCATTACTTTGGGTCGAACCCTAGCCTGGTATTGTCGTGGTTCGCGTTCGATTGGTATGCAGAGCAGGGATGGATAGTGTTCATCCAGTACGCCTTCGTTGGAGTCCCTGCCTTTGTCTTCATCGGCTTGGCCGCCGTATTGCCAATACTCCTGCTAGGTGTTCTCATTCTCCGATCAAAGATGAGTCGTCGAGACCACGCGATAATCTGTTTAGTATTAGGAAGTTTGGTGTTAGCGATCTACCTCAATGGATGGTTCTTCTACACTTGGCCCATACCATATCAGCCAGTGCAGACTATCTCGATAGCCCTTCTAACCCTTCTAGCGTTCCAGTACTGGCGTCAATCCATCAAATTACAAATTAGGAAGGCCAATTTGACGGTTTGGCCTGTGAAAAATCGATTGCCGCGTTTAGGTTAAGCGTAGTCGTTTCGAGTTTTGCGTCTGATTAAGCCAAACACGATAAGCATGAGGATTGCTAGTATTGGTAGGCCCTGAGGGTATTCAGGGATTGGCGGAGCAGGGCTAGTTGTGGTTGCGGCTGGTGTGAGTGGGACCCCAATTATTCCCCAGGTGAATTCACCTGGGGAATAATTGGGGTCCCACTCACACCAGCCGCAACCACAACTAGCCCTGCTCC
>Ga0187777_10002906_pt1 | contig 10947 bp, 10 predicted proteins | sample 1015_Q2_SP5_10_M_FD_132416 | JGI IMG/M metagenome (GOLD analysis project Ga0187777, IMG submission 132416) | Tropical peat soil microbial communities from peatlands in Department of Meta, Colombia - 1015_Q2_SP5_10_MG | ecosystem: Environmental > Terrestrial > Soil > Wetlands > Peat | place...
AAGCCTGCGCTTCACAACCTCCGCCTTTTCCATCGGATGCCACTGAAAGGGAGTAAAAGGCTTCGGCACAAATGTACTCAGCGTCAGGACGATGTTGCCCCTCGGTGTTCCGTCCCTGATCTTCCTGACGAGGGTTATGATGCCCTCGATATCCTGTTCATCTTCTGTCGGAAGTCCGACCATGAAATAGAGCCTGAGATTGTCGACCCCTGCCGAAAGGATAAGCCGCGATGTCTCAAGGATGTCCTCCTCTGTTATTCGTTTATCGATGACCCGCCTCAGCCTCTCCGTTCCCGACTCTGGCGCGATCGAGACGCTCCTGTGCCCTTTGAGAAAGCCAATGAGTTCGGCGCTCAAGGGACTGGCCCTTAGGGAGGTGATAGAAAAATCGACGCCGTCGATACAGAGAACGTCTCTTATCGGAGGATAATCGGTCAGGGACGGACCGATGAGCCCGACTCTCGCTGTCACCGAGCGTGAATCACGGATCTCTCTCGTGAGGGTGGCAGGGTCTTTTTTTCGGACAGGCTTATAGACCGAGCCGGCAACGCAGAACCTGCAACTCCAGGGACAGCCCCTCATGGCCTCAAGGAGGTACATGGAGGAGAACTCCGTTTCCGGCGTGATGATCGACTGTCTGAATGAGTGGGATGAGATGTCCCGCACAAACCTTCTCTTTACCCTCTCCGGCGCACTGCCTGATGCTGTCCTGTCCGCAATCCTTCCGTCCGAGTAAGAAACGGTATAAAGGCCCGGCAGATAGAGTCCCTCTATCCCGTCAACCCTTGCGAGGAGGTCTTCCCTGCCGTCGGAATGTCTGAATGCCTCTATGAATTCAGGGAGTGTCTCTTCCGCTTCACCAATGAAACAGACGTCGAAAAAATCCGCGATCGGCTCAGGGTTGAAGGACGCACAGACCCCTCCGACGACCAGAAGCGGATGGTTACCACTTCTCTCCTCCCTCCGGAAGGGGATTTTTGACATAGCCAGTATTGCGGGGATATGGGGGTAGTCATTTTCGAAGGAGACGGAGAAGGCAACAATCTGAAACCTGTTCAATGGCCGCCCGGACTCCATCGAGAAGATCTCCGTTCCGGTTCTGATGTACTCCTCTCTGTCTCCTTCATCGGGAAGAAAGGCCCGCTCACAGACGACATCGTGCCTTTCATTGAGGAGGGTATATATCCCCTGAAACCCGAGGCTTGACATGCCTATGTGGTACGTGTTCGGATAGACGAGGCAGACGTTGACCTTACCGCCCGGCTCTTTATGAATCGTTCCTTTCTCTGCGGCGAGGAGGGAAGCAATCTTCTTCAGGATCTTCCTGCTGGCCATTCTTTATAGTATACCCCATTTTTTTTCAGCATACTGATTATACGGGCGACATGAGGGCTGCCGACAGGAGAAGGGTATGAACGATTCGCTGACCTTCGGTGGTTTCTCACCGGATGACAGGCTACGGGAGAATTCTGCAAGCGAGCACATTTGAGAACCGATTGCCTAGACAATGAGTGGTTCCGGCGGATGTCAGTCTAACCTCGGATGTTTCTTCCTGTATTCCTGGCCTGATTCTGTAAGGCCCTCTCTTCCCCAAATGCCTCTTTTCCCTTCTTTTGCCTCATTCTGCGCATCTCTCAGTCTCTCGGCATATCTGACGTTGGGTGGAACCGTGTAGAGAACCGCATAACCGTCCCGCACCATCTCGAGATTCACGAACCTGCCGTCGGGTGTCCAGATATACGCAAGGAGGCGGCCGTATCTGTCGCGCTTCTCGACACCTGTCTCGATTCTTACTCTCGGAGTTTCGAAGAGAGACTTGAGATGTCGCTTGGCCCTGTTTCCCCACGGTTTCTGGCCGAGTTCCGGCGCTTCGATTCCGAGTAACCTGACCCTCTCTGTTCTTTGCCCCACCCTCACGAGCAGGCTATCTCCATCCCGGACATCGACAACCTCAGCGTAAGCAGAATCGGAAAATCCCGAGCTTTCCTTGGCATCGCTGCCAATCTGCCGGTCATGAGGGGCATAGAGACACAGCACTGTGACGGAAAGAAGAACCGATAACCGTAAGCGTATATTTCTGAAATGTTTTTCCACTGTTTTCCTCGATACGACAGACCGTTGCGATGTGCATCCCGAGCCCAATGTGACGGAAATGTCAAAGGTATTATATCTCAAAATCTGTATATCTTCCCTGCGGCTTTTTTTGTTGCAAATACTGTATAAATATGATAAAGTCGTACAAATGTCAATGGATCATTTCGATAATCCAACGAGACAGGCGATTGTACTTGCCCTAAAGAAAAAGGGCAACCTATCCGTGGATGAACTCAGCAAGGAAGTGAAGATAACCCCGATGGGTGTTAGACAGCATCTCCTTGTCCTTGAGCGCAACGGCATGGTCGAATACATCACGAGGAAACAGGGGATCGGACGTCCGGGTTTCCTCTATCGGCTGACGTCTGCGACGGACGCCTTCTTTCCGAAGACCTACGAGCAGTTTTCCCTCGATCTTCTGAGGGAGATAGAAAGGGCAGACGGGAGATCCAAGATTGAGGAACTCCTTAAAGCGAGAAAGGACCATATCCTTGCAGAGAGATTAAAGACGTTTACCGGCAAGGATTCCCTTGCCGGTCGGGTATCTGCCCTTGTCGATATGATGCACGAGGCCGGCGGGATCACAGAACTGGAGGAAGACGAGACCCATTATAAGGTCAGACAATTCAACTGTCCCCTCTCGAAGATAGCATCTCAATACAAAGAAGTATGTACCTACGATACCGAGCTCTTTCAGACACTCCTCGGAGTCGATATCACCCTGCAGGAGAGTATCGCAGACGGAGCACGGAGTTGCTCCTATCTGATTCCGAAGGAGTAGGGGACGCTTCCCCTTCTTCTCTTATTTGCTTTCCTTCGTTTCGGCAGGTGCGGGCGCGGTACTGCCGGCAACCTTTGAAATGGCATCCTTGTTTATCTCCGGTTTATAGGTGTTCTTCAACGTACTGACATAGGAATCGAAGAGCTCCTTCTGCTTCTCGGCGGTCAACTTCTGAGCGAGCGGCGCCTTTATCTTATCGAAGTCCATGACGGCGCCTTCTTTCTTATCCGTCACCTTTATAATATGGTAACCGTACTGAGTCTTGAGAGGTCCGCCGATCTCCCCCTTTTTTAAGGCGAAGGCAGCTTTCTCAAATTCCGGCACCATCTGGCCCCTCGAGAAGTAGCCGAGATCTCCGCCGTTAGCGGCAGAGCCTTTGTCAATGGATTTCTCCTTGGCGAGCTTTGCAAAGTCAGCGCCCTTCTTGAGCTGTTCCATGATCTTATTCGCTTCATCCTCGGTCTTCACAAGGATGTGACTCGCCCTTACCTGGTTGTTTGCGGTGAGCTCATTCTTGTGTGCATCATAATAGTCTCTTACTTCTTTGTCACTCACCTTAGCCTTCTCCTCCACCTCTTTCTGGAGCAGAGTGCCGATGAGGGTGAGTTTCTTGAAGTCCTCAAGCTTCTTCTTGTAATCATCGCTATTTTCGAGACCCTTCTTTTTTGCCTCCTGGTAGAGCATCTCCTTCTTGACTAGTTCGTCTACGAACTTTTCGGTCCCCGCCGGGCCCGCAAACATCTTCTGTATCTGTTCAGGAAGCCCTTTCATTTCCCTGCTAAGGTCGTCGGGCGTTATCGTCGCGGAACCGACTTTGGCGAGATATCCCGAAACGGGCGCCTTCTGCCCTTCCGGCGCCTTTGTACAGGCGAAGATGAAGGCGATTGACAGAATCAAGACTACAGATAGAATCCTCTTCATGTATCCCTCCGGTGCTGACATTGTTTTTTTATAATAGTTCAAAGATCTTCCGCTTTGCTTTACATAATTACAGTCCGGCCTGTATCTTCGCCGATGCTACCGTGTTCTTCATGAGCATGGTAATGGTCATCGGTCCGACGCCGCCCGGTACTGGGGTGATGGCACCTGCAATCTCCTTGGCCTTGTCGAAGTCCACGTCTCCCCGCAGGATCGGCACGGGTTTGCCGGTCTTCTCGCTGATCTTCTCACCGACACGGTTCACACCGACATCGATAACGCAGGAACCGGGCTTGATCCATTCAGGTTTCACAAGGTGCGGAACACCCGCTGCGACGATGAGGATATCGGCACGCTTGCAGTGGAACTCGAGATTCTTCGAGCCGGTATGGACGATCGTGACGGTAGCATTCGCCCCCTTTGCCTTCTGGAGCATGATCATCGCAATGGGTTTGCCGACGATATTCGACCTCCCCACCACGACGACTTCAGCGCCCGAGGTCTCGAAGCCCGAACGTACGATCAGCTCCTGGATACCGGCAGGGGTGCAGGGTAAGAATTTCGCCTCCTTGCCCCCGATCATGAGACGCCCCACGTTGACCGGGTGGAAGCAGTCGACGTCTTTGTCCGGGTTGATGGCGGTGAGGACTTTCTTTTCATCGATATGCTTGGGCAGAGGAAGCTGAACGAGAATGCCGTGTATCTTCGGGTCCTTATTGTATTTCTCGACAAGTTTGAGGAGATCGGCCTCGGACAGGTCTTCCGGCTGATCGTCCTGAATCGAGTGGAACCCGAGTTCATGGGCCGTTTTCTGCTTGCCCGTAACATAGCTGACCGAGGCGGGGTTCTTTCCGACCAGGATGGTAACCAGTCCGGGCACGACGCCGCTCTTTTCCTTCATCTCGGCTACTTCCTTCTTCAGTTCTTCCCGTATCTGTGCGGCGATTTCCGTACCACTGATGACTTTTGCAGACATCTTCTTCCTCCTTTTAGCCTTTTTTCTTGATGAGTTCGAGTGTCTCTTCTCTCGTGCTCTGTTTCGTTCTGAATATTCCCCTTACCGCTGAAGTGACGACCCTTGATCCCGGCTTCTTGATCCCTCGCATGCTCATGCAGAGATGCTCGGCATCGAGGATGACCATGCATCCCTTCGGCCTCAGTTTTTCCATGATGAGGTCAGCCAGTTGTGTTGTGAGTCGTTCCTGCACCTGCGGCCTTTTTGCGAAAACCTCAAGTGCCCGAGAAAGGGAACTGATACCGACAATCCTTCCGCCTTCCGGTATGTAGGCGATGTGAGCCTCACCGGCAAAGGGGAGGAGGTGATGCTCGCAGACCGAATAGAAGGGTATCTCCTTGAGAAGAACCATCTCATCGTGTTTTTCGCCTTCCATCGGCGTGAGCAAATCTCTCGGCGACTCTCCGAGGCTTGAGAATATCTCCTGAAACATTTCGGCCACCCGCTCGGGTGTTTTCCGGAGCCCCGGTCTCTCGGGATTCTCCCCGATGCCCTCTATGATCAGCCTGACCCCTGCCTGTATCTTTTTCTTGTCCATAGGATTGAGAAAAGAATTCGCTATCTTAGCATTTTCCCCGCAGTTTATCAATGTACGTGCGGTTCTTCTAAGAGGGGGCGCAGGATAAAAACCATTCACAACAGGTCAGCAGTATGCGGTGGCGCTCAAGGAGATGCGTAAAATCAGGAGAGACTCTCGTGAACCCTTACAAGTCTGATACGGTAATGCTCTCTGTAATCTTGCGGTGATGAGGACAGGGATAACGGACAAGCGTCCTCATCGGGCAGGTCACGCCTCAGGGAATGGCAGGCCGCGGATATAATCCAGCCGCTTTTACGATCTCCGGCATGGCGGTTTCCCACTCGATGGCCTGTATGTGGACACCCTTTATTCCGGGGATTTCGAGTACCTGGCGGATGAGTTCGACCGCTATCTTGATCCCTTCCGCCTCCTGCAATTCCTTCGCCTTCTTCTTGTCGTCTCCTGCGGTCTCTTTCGCCTTGTTCATCCGGTCGATGAGCGCCTTCGGTACAGAAACGCCTGCCACGGAGGAGTCCATATATTTGAGCATCATCGCACTCTTCGGTACGATGATGCCGCCGAGGATAGCCGTGCGCTCGTGGAGTCCCATATTCCTGATCTTCTCCATCTGGGAGCGGAAGCCTTCGATATCGTAGATGCCCTGTGTTTGAATAAAATCAGCGCCTGCGTTCACCTTTTTCAGGAGGTTGATCGGCCTGAAGTCTATCGGTTCGCCCATGGGTGTCCAGGAGGCGCCCACAAAGAACTTCGGGGCTACTTCGAGAGGATCACCGCCCTCCTGTTTCCCCTCATCACGCATCTTCTTGAGAATGCCGACGAGCTGGCAGGTGTCGACATCATAGACGTTTTTCGCTCCGGGATGTCCTTTCAACCTTCCTGCGGCGCTAAAGGACTGATGGTCACCGGCGATACAGAGACAGTTCTTGAGTCCAAGCGCGGAAGCACCGAGCAGGTCTGCCTGCATGGCGATGCGGTTCCGATCCCGGCAGGTCATCTGCATGACCGGCTCAAGGCCTTCCCGCAACGCCAATACCGCTGCGGCGATACTCGAAATGCGGACTACCGCTGTCTGGCAGTCGGTGATGTTTGCGGCGTCACAGTGTCCCTTAAGAATGTTTGCCTTTTTAATAACTTCGTGGGCATCGGCGCTCATGGGAGGGCCTAACTCGGCCGTCACTGCAGGCTGTCCGCTCGCGATTACTTTTTCCAGATTGCTTCCGCTCTTCATTATTTCTTACCTCCGGCTGTCTCGGACTTCTGCGCTTCCTGATCCTCGTACTCACGAATGTGCTCAAGCGAGACCCTTCGCGGACCGCCGTCCCGCGCAGTCGACCAGTTGCGCGCCGGCTGGATCTCGGAGAGCTTCTCAAGCGTTCCGAGTCTTTTCATCCTTTCCACGATGAGATACCATGCGCAGTCCACGTTAGGGCTGATCTCGCACTTGCCCTTGTTCGTACCGCCGCAGGGCCCGTTCATGAGCGTCTTGGAGCAGCGCGCAACGGGGCAGATACCGCCCGTGAGGTGGAGGATGCAATTACCGCAGCCCGCGCAGAGCTCCTCGAAGACACCAGGTGCCGGCACGGCCCCGTAGAACGAGGTGTTGATTCCGGGATAAACCGGGATATCGCCGATCCGCTCGGAAAGGAAATTGACCCCGACACCGCAGGCGGTCGAAAGCACCAGGTCGTATGTCCTGACATCCTCCATCAGCGGTTCAAAGAACTCGGGCTCACAATGCCTCTCTATGCCTGCATGCTTGATTTCCATATCCATGCCTTCCTGCACGGCCTTCATACGGAGCAGAGAAGCGAGGATCTCCGCTACCTTGCCCCCGCCCGCATGGCATATGGCTACACAAGTGTTACAGCCGAAGACCAGGACCTTCTTGAAGCTCCTGACCATCTCCCAGATCTCATCGAACGGCTTCTGCTCGCCTACTATCATCGCTCCTCACTCCTTTTCATTGCTTCGCTCTTGCATGCCGCTGCCCATACCGGCGAAGGTCCGAGCGTCCGAATTCTTTCGGTGAACTCGGTACAGATCTCCGCCCATTTCGGTCCCATCGCTGCTGACAGGTTATACATCTCCAAGCGCTCGGGATCTATGCCGACTTTGGATAAAAGATTCTTTAGATAGCCGACCCTTCTCGCTGCGTACAGATTACCCTCCAGGTAATGACATTGACCTTTCAGTCAGCCGGCAACGAATACGCCGTCCACGCCCCTCTCGAAGGCCCTGAGGACGTGGATGTGATCGAGCTTTCCGGTGCAGGGAAGCCGGATAATCTTCACGTTGGATGGGTAGGAAAGCCGCATGACCCCTGCCAGGTCCGCCGCTGCAAAGGCACAGAAATGACAGGCAAAGGCAAGGACGTTCGGTTCCCAACCGGACGGTATCTCTCGCGGTTTTTCCACCGAGGGAACTTCCTTCACCGCGGTCCTCTCCGCGAGTTTATCCATTCTCTATTCCTCCTCCGAACTCAATATCGAACAATAGCCCCATGCTTACCCCCCGACGACCCCCGGCTCGCACTCGACCGCAGCATCTATCATCGCAAGGATCTGGTCATCCCGGAAGTTGTTTACCTGGAAGGCCTTCGCAGGACAGATCGCCGCACAGATTCCGCAGCCGTGGCACTTAACCTCATTGTGAGCGACCTTCCCGTCCTCACCGATGTAGGGAGAGTCAAAGGGGCACACCCTGAAGCAGCTGAGACAGGACATGCAGAGGTCTTTCCTGTGCTTGGCGATGATCCCGGAGACGGCCAGACGCTCGTGAGACAAGACGACGCCTGCCCGGCCGGCAGCCGCCAACGCCTGCGTGATCGTCTCATCGAGGTTCTTGGGCGCATGCGCGAGGCCTGCGACGAATATCCCTTCACTCGGGAAATCGACCGGACGGAGCTTAACGTGGGCTTCAAGAAAATAGCCATCCTGGTTACGGGTGACCTTGTACATCTCGCCGACCCTGTCGGTGGTGGGATGCGGCCTGAGCCCCGTCGAGAGTATCAGCCAGTCTGCATCTATCAGCAATTCCTTGTTCAGCATGTAATCCCACGTCTTGACACGAATGCCTCGGGCAGATTTTTCGACAACAGGTTTTCTCTCCACATCATAGCGCACAAAGAGCACACCGAGGTCGCGGGCCCTCTTGTAATAATCCTCGCGCAGACCATAGGTGCGGATGTCCCGGTAGAGAATGATCACCTTCGCCCCGGGTGTCTTCTCCTTTATGGAGATGGCATTCTTAATCGCGTCCTGACAGCACGTGCGTGAGCAGTACTGATTCGGTTCTTCGCGAGACCCTACGCACTGTATCATCACGAAATGCTCAGCCTTTGGAGTCCCGCCTTCTGAGAGTCTCTTTTCGAGTTCGCGCTGGGTTATAACCCGGTCACTTTCCTGATAGAGATACTCCGTCGGCTCGTATTCGACGCCGCCTGTTGAGAGTATGATCGCGCCGTGTTCTATCGCCGTCCCGTCTGTGAGCACCGTCTTAAAATTCCCGACAAAACCCTCGGTCGCCCTAACTTCGACGCCCATATGCACCGTTACGCGGCGGTGGCCCAGCACTTCAGCGATCCTTGCCTTAAGGAATTCCTGAACGTCGTTCCCTTCGAGGGTACGATAGAGGTTTCTTATCAATCCGCCCAGTTCCTTTTCCTTCTCAATGATATGCACATCGAAGCCCTGGTCTGCCAAGGAAAGAGCAGAGGTCATGCCGGCAATCCCGCCCCCGATGACGAGGCAAGAAGGGGTTACGCCCACCGTATCGGTCTTAATCGGTTCCTGGAGCCTCGATTTTGCCACCGCCATCTTGACGATCTTTTTTGCCTTCTTCGTCGCCTCTTCCTTCTGCCCCATATGGCACCACGAGCATTGTTCACGGATATCTGCAAGTTCGAAGAGGTACTTATTCAGGCCTGCGTCACGGATGGTCTCCTGGAACAGCGGTTCATGGGTCCTCGGCGTGCATGAAGCCACGATGACCCTGTTCAGATTCTTCTCCTTAATCGTCTGCTTGAGGACTTCCTGGGTGTCCTGGGCGCAGGCATAGATCGTGTTGGTCGCAAAGACGACTCCCGGAAGATCCTTGACCGCGTCGACCACCTCGGGGACATTCACGGTCCCGGCTATATTGATTCCGCAGTGGCAGACAAAGACGCCGATCCTCGCCTCTTCGCTGGCCATCTCCTTCTCGGGAGGGAGTTCTTTCTTTACGATCTCCGTCCCGCGAGCCTCTCCGAGGAGAGCCATAGCCTCTCCCGCGACGGCACTTCCCTGCATCACCGTGTCGGGAATATCCTTGGGACCCTGGTAGGTTCCGGTTACGAAAATTCCATCACGGCTCGTCTTTACCGGTCTGAGCGGCGATGTCTCGGCGAACCGGTATGCATTCGCCTCTATCCCGAAGGTCTTTGCGAATTCCACGGCATCCTTATGCGGCTCGAGTCCAACAGAGAGGACGACCATGTCAAAGGTCTCATCGATCAGTTTTCCATCCTCGGCAGCGTAACGGAGAAGTAGATCACCCGCGCCGGGATCTTCTCGGACCGCAGAGATCATGGCACGCTGATATCGCACGCCGTACTCATTCTTGGCGCGCTCGACATATTTATCGAAGTCCTTGCCAAACGCCCTCATCTCCATATAGAAAATGGTGGGCTCAATGTTCTTGTCATGTTCCTTCGCAATGATCGCCTGTTTTGTCGCGTACATGCAGCATACGGATGAGCACCAGGGATTAGCATTGTGCGAGTCTCTCGATCCGACACACTGTATCCATGCCACTTTCTTCGGATGCCTCCCGTCAAGAGGTCTCTTTACCTCTCCCTTGTAAGGACCAGAGGCTGAAAGGATACGCTCGAACTGGACCGAGGTTACGACGTTCTGCCAGCGGCCCAATCCCAACTCGCCCCTGACCCGCGCATCATAACGGTCGAGCCCGGGACCGAGGATTACCGCTCCGACACGGAGTTCGATCTCTCTCCCCTTGTCCTCGTAGTTGATCGCCTTTGCCTTGCAGACCTTTTCGCAGAGGCGGCAAGTCCCCTTCGTAAGGTAAAGGCACTGGGTACAGTCGATCGCCCTCGTGTTCGGAACCGCCTGGGGAAAGAGGGCGTAGATAGCCTTGCGCGTGGCGAGACCCTGCTCGAACTCGCTAGTCACTTTCCTCGGGCATTTCGCTTCGCAATCGCCGCAACCGGTACACTTATCCGGTTCTACATACCGCGGAGCAAGTTTCACCCTGACTTTAAAATCCCCTGGCTCACCTTCTACCGAAACCACTTCCGCAAGGGAATGGATATCGACATTCAGATGCCGTCCTACCTCGACCATCTTGGGCGAAATCATGCACATCGAACAATCCCCGGTCGGAAAGGTCTTGTCAAGCATTACCATCGTCCCGCCGATAGAGGGGTCCCTCTGCACCATATGGACCTTGAAACCGCTGTCGGCAAGGTCGAGAGCTGCTTGCATGCCGCCGATACCGCCGCCGACGATCAGGACGGATCCGTGTTTCTTGATAGAAGTCGTTTCACTCATATCAGCTGTAACTCCTTTAAGAGCCCGACCGCATCTACAAAATGCCTGTCGA
>Ga0187777_10002907_pt1 | contig 10946 bp, 7 predicted proteins | sample 1015_Q2_SP5_10_M_FD_132416 | JGI IMG/M metagenome (GOLD analysis project Ga0187777, IMG submission 132416) | Tropical peat soil microbial communities from peatlands in Department of Meta, Colombia - 1015_Q2_SP5_10_MG | ecosystem: Environmental > Terrestrial > Soil > Wetlands > Peat | place...
CGGGGTGCTGGGCGTCGACTACCGGCACCCGGTGCTCGTCCACCGCATGGCGGCAACGCTCGACGTCGTATCGGAGGGACGCCTCACGATCGGCATGGGATCGGGATGGATGACGTCCGACTACGACGCCGCCGGGCTCGCGCTCGACCCTCCCGGAGTGCGCGTCGACCGCCTCGTCGAAGCGATCGCCGTGGTGAAGGGGTTGTTCGGAGCGGAACCGTTCTCGTTCGCCGGTGAGCACTACACCGTCCGGTCGCTCGACGGCCTGCCCAAACCCGTCCAGCAGCCGCACCCCCCGTTCTTCGTCGGGGGCGGGAGCCCGCGGGTGCTCCGCCTCGCCGGCCAGGAGGCCGCGGTCGTCGGCGTGAACGCGCGCCTTCGCGCCGGCACGCTCGGGCGGCACGCGGTCATCGACCTCTCGCCCGAGCGCACGCACGAGAAGATCGCGTGGGTCCACGACGGCGCCGCGCGCGGTGGCAGGCAACCGGGCGACGTCACGCTCTCCGTGAATTGCTGGCTCGTGCGGGTCACCCCGGATGCCGCGGCCGCGCGCGAGTTCCTCGACCGGATGGGCGCGCAGTTCGACGTGACCGCCGCCGACCTCGACGCGTCGCCCGCGGTGCTCGTGGGAACCGTGGACGCGATCTGCGCCAAGCTCGAGGCCTCACGCCGGGAGTTCGGGTTCAGCCATGTACAACTCGACGCCGGCTTCCATCCCAGGGCGCTCGACCCGCTCGTGCCGATCGTCGCGAACCTCGCGGGAGCCTGACGTTGCGCGCCGACGAACGCTGGGCGTCGATCCCGGCAATGGTGCAGGACAACGGCGAACGCTACGGGAATCGAGAGGCGGTCGTCGACGGTGCGCGGCGTGCCACCTACTCGGACCTCGCCGATCGCGCGCTCGCCGCAACCCGGGCCGTCATCGCGGCCGGGATCGCGCCCGGTGACCGCGTCTCGGTCTGGGCACCCAACTCGGTCGACTTCGTCGTCACCGCGCTCGGCATCCTCGGCGCCGGTGCGTGGCTGGTACCGGTCAACACGCGGTTCAAGGGCGACGAGGCCGCGTACGTGTTGCGCAAGAGCGGGGCGCGGCTGCTGTTCACGGTCGGCGACTTCCTCGGCACCGATTACGCGGGCATGCTCGCTGCCGCCGACCGCGAGCTGGCGCGATCGATCCAGATCGTGCTGCTGGCGGGCACGACGCGCGGCCAGGCCGACACCCTCGCGAGCTTCCTCGACGCGAAGGGCGCAGTAGCCGACTCCGCCGCCCGCGCCCGCATCGCCGGCATCCACGGCGGCGACGTCGCCGACATCATGTTCACGTCGGGGACGACGGGAAGGCCCAAGGGCGCACTCATCACGCACGAACAGAGCCTCCGTGCGTTCGAGGCGTGGGGTGCCGGCTTCGGCATCCGCGAGCGCGACCGCGCCCTGATCGTCCCGCCGTTCTTCCACTGCTTCGGCTACAAGGCGGGCTGGATGCTCTGCCTCATGGCGGGCGCGACCGCGCTCCCCGTTGCCGTGTTCGAGCCGGGCGACGCGCTCCGCGCGATCGAGCGTGAGCGCGTCAGCGTCCTCACCGGCCCGCCGACGCTCTGGACCGCGATCCTCGACCATCCCGCCAAGGACTCGACCGACCTCTCGTCGCTGCGGCTCGCGTTCGTCGGCGCCGCGAGCGTCCCCGAGCCGCTGATCCGGCGCATGCTGGCCGAGCTGCCCGTCGAACGCGTGTCGACCGGGTACGGCCTCACGGAGTCGAGCGCGATGTGCTCGATCACGCGCCGCGACGACCCACCGGACGTGATCTCCACCTGGAACGCGGGGCATCCGATCGACGGCGTCGAGGTCCGGCTCGTCGACGACGCCGGCCACGACGTCGAGGTGGGAGCTCCCGGCGAGCTGCTGATCCGTGGCTACAACGTGATGCGCGGGTATTACGACGACGCGGACGCGACCGCCGACGCGATCGACCCCGACGGTTGGCTCCACACCGGCGACGTCGCGGTCGCCAACGAGCAGGGCGCCCTCCGGATCGTCGACCGCAAGAAGGACATCTACATCGTCGGCGGGTTCAACGTCTCACCCGCCGAGGTGGAGGCGGCGTTGCTCGGCGACGAGCGCGTCGCCGAGGTGGCCGTCGTGGGCGTGCCCGACGAACGCATGGGCGAGGTGGGCGCGGCGTTCGTCGTCCCGCGACCGGGCGTGGCGCTGTCGGCCGACGACCTCCTGGTGTTCGCGCGGGAGCACGTCGCCAACTACAAGGTGCCGCGCCACGTGGAGATCGTCGACACCCTGCCGCTGAACGCCAGCGGCAAGGTGCTGAAGACCGTCTTGCGCGAGCGGATGGCCGGCAGGTGAACGGCCACGGGACCGGACCAGCTGCGCGTGCGTACACTGCCGTCGCTCGTGGTGAACGGAGGACGTGATGCGTGAGGTCGTGATCGTCGACGCCGTGCGCTCGGCCGTCGGCAGGCGGAACGGCTCGCTCGCGAGGAAGCCCGCGACCGAGCTGGCCGGTGACGTGATGCTCGGCCTGATCGCGCGTACTGGGCTCGAGCCCGGCGACGTCGACCACGTCGTCGGTGGCTGCGTGCAGCAGGTCGGCGTCCAGTCCGGGAACGTGACGCGCAACGCGTGGCTCGCGGCGGGTCTCCCACTCGAGGTCCCGGCCGTCACCGTGAACACCCAGTGTGGCTCCTCGCAAGAAGCGCTCACCCTCTCGCACGCGCTGGTGGCCGGCGGGCTGGCCGACGTCGTGATGACCACCGGCGTCGAGACGATGACCGCCATCCCGATGGGGTCGTCGGCTCCCGCGGAACCCGACTTCGGGCAGCCCCGCGGGTTCCGCTACGTCGATCACTACGAACCGACCACGCAGTTCGAGGGCAGCGAGCGCATCGCGGAACGGTGGGGTCTCACGCGCGAGGAGCTCGAAGTGTTCGCGAAACGCTCGCAGGACCTCGCCGCACGGGCGTGGGCGGAGGGCCGCTTCGACACCCAGATCGTCCCGATCGACGCACCGGTCGTCGACGACCAGGGCGCGGTGATCGGTACGAAGGTGTTCGACCGCGACGAGGGCATGCGCGAGACCACCCTCGAAGGCCTCGCGGCGCTGAAGCCGAACCTGCGCGACCGCGACCCCGCGTTCCACACCGCGGGCACGTCGTCGCAGATCTCCGACGGAGCCGGAGCGCTCCTGCTCATGACCGAGGAGCGCGCGGACACGCTCGGTCTCCGGCCGCGCGCGCGGGTCGTCGCGTCCGTGCTCGTCGGCTCCGACCCCGAGCTGATGCTGACCGGTCCGATGCCGGCAACGCGTGAGCTCTTGGACCGATCGTCACTCGCGCTCGACGACATCGACGTGTTCGAAGTGAACGAAGCCTTCGCCAGCGTCGTGCTCGCGTGGCGCAAGGAACTCGACGCCGACCTCGAGAAGGTCAACCCCAACGGGGGCGCCATCGCGCTCGGCCACCCGCTCGGTGCGACCGGCACCATCCTCGCCACCAAGGCCCTCAACGAGCTCGAGCGCGCACAGGGACGGTACGCGCTGGTCTCGATGTGCTGCGGCGGCGGGCTCGGCACCGGCACCGTCATCGAACGCTGCTGACGCCGGGGCGAGCATGATCGACACGGCCACGAACATCGCCGTCGGCAACCCCCGGTTCCGCGGGTAGGGGGCGCTCGTCGTCATGGCCGCGATCGACGCGAGGCTCGAGGCCGGATACGAGCGGTTCGTCGGTGCCATCGCCGCCGCTCACGACATCACCAACGGCGCGCCGTTCGTGCGCAACGCCGCCGACCGCGAGCAGGGCGAGTCGTTCGTGCGCGGCATCGTGAACCACTCGCTCGCCGCGTCACTCGGGAACACACCCGAACAACCGGTGATGCAGCTCCTGCCGTATCCCGACACCCGGCTCGGGTACAACAACCCCGACAACCTGTACTACGTCGCGCGCGTGTCGGACACCGGTTCGTACACGATCAGCGGGACGCGCGGCACGTCGGTCGGGCTCCTCATCCAGGCACTCGGACCCGGCCTTCCCGGCACCGGCGCCGCGGCCGGCGCGACCAAGTCGTTCTTCGCGGGCAACGAGCTCGAGCTGGGACCGGACGGCTCGTATTCGCTCGCCCTCTCCACCGATCCGCCGCCCCGGGGCGACTGGCTCCCGCTGCGACCCGGCACCGACAACATGCTCGTTCGCTTCTCGTTCCTCGACTGGGAGCGCGAGGAGCCCGGCAGCATCACCATCACTCGCGACGGCGGCCCGGCGTCGAACCGCGTCGAGGTCACTCCCGCGCTCGCGGCGGCGATGCTCGAGGAAACCGCCCGATGGATCCCGCTCCAGGCCGAGTTCTACCGCGATCAGGGAAACGTGCTCACCGCGCTCGGGCCGAACACACTGGTCGGGCCGCGCCGCGCGCTCGGAGACGCCGGCACGAACGTCCAGCAGTGGAACCTCACCGGCAATTTCGACCTCCGTGACCACGAGGCGCTGCTCGTCACACTCAAGGACGTGTCGCAGGCCCATTACGCCAACTTCATGGTGGCCGATCCGTGGCTCGACATCTTCGAGTTCGTGCACCACCAGACGAGCCTCAACGCGAGCCAGGTACGTGTCGACGGCGACGGGTACGTCCGCTACGTCCTCTGCGCCCGCGATCCGGGCGTGCCCAACTGGATCGACACCAGCGAGCTGTCCCACGGCGCGATCTTCGGTCGCTACCAGGACGTCGAGGGCGAGCTCGGCCCGGAATACGCGCCGACCGCGTCCGTCGTCGACCTCGCCGACCTCCGCCGGCACCTCCCGGGCGACACGCCCTCGGTGGGCCGCCACGAGCGCGCCGAGCAGCTGGCGGCGCGCGAACGACTGCTGGCCGTGCGGTTCCGCGGCGCCGATCCCCAACACCCGGAGATCGTGCGTCGTCTCGACGCGGTCGAGACCCTGCTCGGGCACGCGCTCCCCCTGCACACCATCCACGACCAGGACGTGGCACGACTCGGGGAGTGACGGGATCGGAGCCGGCTCAAGAACACCGGCTCGGGACCGATAGAGGGAGACGGTGCAGCCCGGCGCAGCGACCGCGCGGCGTACCCGCTCCCCGCTCGCGCGGGGCGAGGTGACGGCCGCCTTCGCGATCGCGACCGCGATCGCCGCGCTGTTCGCGTTCGACGCGTGGCACCACGGCGCGCTCGGTGCCGCGCGCAACGACGACTGGGCGTACTACCGGGTCGTCTTCACGTTCGCGGACACGGGGGTGTTCCGGCTCGACGGCTGGCCGCAGATGAGCTTCGTCGGACAGGCGGTCGGCGCGCTCCCCGTCGTCGCCGCGTTCGGCCACAGCATCGCGGCGCTCCAGGTGACGGTCGCGCTCGTCGGCGCGCTCGGCGTCGGCGCGTGCTACTGCATCCTGCGACGCTTCCTCTTTCCCGCCATGGCCTCGCTCGCGTGCGCCACGCTCGTCGTCGGTCCGGTGTTCGGCTCGCTGTCGGTGTCGTTCATGACCGACGTCCCTGCGTTCTCGTTGCAGGCGGTCACGCTGCTGATCGGCCTGAAGGCACTCGAACGGCCGCGCGTCTCGCTGCCGCTCCTGCTGTTCGCCGCCACGACCGGCGTGCTCGCGGTCTCGATCCGCGAATACGCGGCGGTCGCGATCGGTGCCGTGCTCGCGCTCGCGTTCGTCAAGGCGGTGCTCGCTCACGAGCGCGATACGGCTCGACGGGTGGTCGCCGTCGCCGTCACGGTTGCGGTGGTGGCGGGCGCGATCATGCTGTGGCGGCGGTCGTTGCCGCACGACGTACCGACCGCGCTCGACGGTTCGGCCGATCACCTCGGCGCCGCGCTCCGGTGGACACTTCCGCGTGCCGTGCTGACCCTCGCGGCGTTCGTCGCGCCGATGGCGTTCGTCGTCTCCCCGGCGCGGCTGGCGCGGCGCAGTTGGCGCGCCAGCCGTTCGTGCACCGTGGGTGCATGCGCAGCCGGCGCCGCCTTCATCGTGACGACGGGCGGTCAACCCTTCCTCGGGAATTACTTCACGCCCTACGGGAGCTACCCGATCGCGATTGCAGGCTCCGCTCCCCGCCTCGTCGCACCTGCGCCCTGGGCGCTCATCACGCTCGCCGCGGTGTACTCGCTCGTCGTCGCGCTCTGGACGACGACGGTGACGTGGACGGAGCGACGAGCGACCTCGCTCACAGCAGTCGCGTCGCTCCGGGCCGGGATCGAGCGCGACCCGGCGGGGCTGCTCGTCGTCGCCTTCTGCGCGTCCGTCGCGGTGCTGTCCGTCGGCGTGGTCGCGGTCACCAGCGCACCGTTCGCCGACCGCTACCTCGTCGTCCTCGTCCCGTTCGCGGGCGGGCTGTTCCTGCGCGCCGTCGACCGCTACGACCTCGCGCGGCGCAACTGGCGCCTCGTCGCCGGAGCAACGCTCGTCGCGTTCGCCTGCGTCGGTTTCGTGTTCGTCGACGCCGCGGCGACGGTGGACGGTGCCGCGTGGCACACGAGCCGACGGGTGGAAGCGCTGGGAGTTGCGCCGGAGGCGATCGACGGCGGGTTGGCCTGGTTCGGCTTCCACCAGTCCGTCGCCGCCGATCCGGGCTCGTCGCGACCCGCGACGACGTGGTGGGCGGCCCTCTTCCCCGACCAGCAGGTCTGCGCGACGGTCGAGTACGGCCCGACCCGCCGGCCGGCGCTGGTGCGATACCGGGCGCGGACCGTGTTCGGCCGCGCGATCGAGCTGGTCGGCGTCGCCGGGCCCGACCGCGGCACGTGCCCGCAGCGCTGATCGCGGCGCGGCGAGTCGCTCGACGACGGGCGCGCTGGCGCTCGGCGGACAATTGCGAACAGACTCGGCGTTCGGCGTCGGGGTCGACTCGGAGTCCATCCTGCCCGGACTTTGAGTCGGCCCCGTCCTTCTCGTGCGCGACGGGTGTCAGCCCCCGTACCGGATCAGCCGCTGCACGCGGCGCTGCGCCATGCGCCGGAGACCGGAATCGGGCTCGCCGTCGCCCGCGATCGCGAGTGCGGCCGCGACGTCGGGTCTTCGGCGCCCCACTTGACCGAGTGCGTTGATCGCGGCTGCGCGCACCGTGGCGTCTGGATGGTCGCGCAGGAGCTCGAACGCGCGCGGCACGAACGCGTCGTCGCCGGGTCGGCACTCGTTCTGCTTGCACGCGTCGCAAGCGAGCGCATGGAGGGCCCGGGCGCAGACCACCGGATCTTCGTCGTCGAGCGCGGCGATCAGGTCGGGGATGGCATCCTCGTCGACGAGATGATCGAGGAGGGCAACGCAGAACTGCCTCACGACCGGGTTCCGATCGCCGAGCCCGCGGCGGAGCGCGGGCAAGGCGGCCGGGCCGGCGGCCAGGAGGTGGCGCTTCGCGTGCTGCCGGGCGTGCGCGATGCCGAGCAGCCGTACCCACCCGTCGAAGTCGCTCCCCGCCGGAACCCGCGCCACGACCAGGACCCTATGCAGGCACGGATCGACCAGCGCAAGCGATTTCGAGCCCACCGGGCGGCGCGCTTGCCTCGATGCCGCGCGCGACCGATGATGCCGACGTGACCGGGGGGGCACCCAGCGAGTTCGTACCCGTGGCCATCGACGTCGGCGAGTTGACGCGCACGAACGCGCTCCTGTCGCACTCGGACTACACGGTGCCCGAGGCCATGCGCGAGATCGTGCGGCAGATCCCCGATCGCATCGCCATCGAGTCCGGCCCGCAACACGTGACCTTCGCTGAGCTCGAGGCTCGCGCGAACCAGATCGCGCAGGCGCTGCTCGACCGCGGGCTCGACCAGGCGACGCCCGTTCTCGTCCTCTGCGACCACGGTGTCGCGCCGCCGATGGCGATCTGCGGCGTGCTGCACGCGGGCCTGATCGGCGCGCCGGTCGACGTCCGCGAACCGGCCGACCGGCTCCGTCGCATGTTCGTCGTGAGCGGTGCCCGGTGGGTGGTGACCGATCGCCCGCACGTCGACCTGGCGCGGTCGTTGAGCGACCAGGTGCTCGTGCTCGACGAGACGCAGTCATTCGGTACGGACACCCCGACAGTCGGGATCGCGCGCGACCACCCGGGCCTGATCCTGTTCACGTCGGGCTCGACGGGGGTGCCGAAGGGCGTGTTCGGAGCCCACCGTGCGATCGTGCCCAAGTCGATGCGGCACGGAGTCGGGATGGAGCCCCCGTCGCCCGACGAGCGGCTCGCGCTCACATCGTCGTGGGGCTTCACCGCCGCAGAGGGTCAGCTCTTCACCGGCTTGGTCAACGGCCTCGCGACGTGCACCTACGACCTGCGGACGAGGGGCGCGCGCGGGCTGCCGGAGTGGGTGCAGGCGTCGGGGATCACGTCGATGACGCTGATGCCGAGCGTCTTGCGCGTCCTCGCGCCCGACACGCCGCCACACACGATGGACTGCGTCCGGCGGGTGTCGTTCGGCGCGGAGACACTGTACGGACGCGACGTGCGCTCGGCGCGCCCGCTGTTCGGACCCGACACCGAGCTGAGCAACGGGTACGGCGCCACGGAAGTGGGCGGCGTCGCCTCCTACGAGATCCCGCGGGACCACGAGCTCGACGACGGTCCGGTGCCCATCGGCACCCCACCGGTCTCGGTGCAGGTGCACCTCCTCGACGACGACGACCGCCCGGTGCCGGAGGGGGAGCCCGGTCGCATCGTCGTCGTGCGGTACGGGCACACCGCGCTGGGTTACTGGAAGGACCCGGAGCTCACCGCCGCGCACTTCTTCGTGCTCCCCGACGGCCGGCGCGGCTTCCGCACGTCCGACAAGGGCCGCCTCCGCGCCGACGGCAACCTCGAGCACCTCGGGCGCCTCGACACGCGCGTCAAGGTGCGCGGCGCCATGGTGGCGACGAGCGAGGTGGAGATCGCGCTCATGGCGGTCGACGGCGTTGCCGACGCGGCCGTGGTCTCGGTGCGCGATGGCGACGGCGGCACCCGGCTCGTCGCGTACGTCGCCCCCGACGGGACGGCGCCGCTCAGCGCGTGGCGGCTGCGAAGGGAGGTCGCGACCCACGTACCCACCACGATGGTCCCGAGCGCGTTCGTCGCGCTCGACGCGCTCCCGCGGACCGTACGCCACAAGATCGACCGGGCCGCGCTGCCGCCGCCGCCCTCGCCCACGCGCCGACCCTACCGCGCACCGCGCGGCTACGCGGCCGACCTCGCGGCGATCTTCGCCGAGGTGCTGGGTGTCGCGAGGGTGGGGCTCGACGACGACTTCTTCGACCTCGGCGGCGACTCGCTCGGTGTCGTCGAGCTCATGGCCGCGATCGCCGAGCGCTTCTCCGTCGACCTGCCCACGTCGACCGTGCTCGACGCCCCGACCGTGGCCGAGTTGTCGCGGCGCCTGTCGCACCGGCGCCCGAGCAACGCGTCGCCGATCGTGGGGCTCCGCACCGACGCGCCCGGTCTCCCCCTGTTCTGCGTGACCGGCGGCGGAGCACCTGCGATCTCGCTGCGGTCGCTCGCCGATGCCATCGGGACCCGCAACGTGTACGCGATCCAGGCGCGCGGACTCGAGGAGCGGGCGCTCCCCGACCGCAGCATCGCGGCATCGGCTCGCCGCTACGTCGAGGCCCTGCGCGCGATCCAGCCGCACGGTCCGTATGCCGTCGGCGGCTACTCGTTCGGGGGGCTCGTCGCGTTCGAGATGGCGTGCCGGCTCCGTGCGGCGGGCGAGGCCGTTGCGCTGCTCGTGGTGATCGACACCGCCCCGCCGAGTACCGCCGCGGTCGGCGCCGGCCGGCAGCTCGCCGACCGGGCGCGCGCCCGCGCCGCTTCGCTGCGGCGCGACACGCCCGACGGCCGGCTCGCACGCGGTGTCGTGATCGGCGCACGCGCTGCTCGCTTCGCCGCGTCCTCGCTGTCCGCGCACGCGGAGCGCGGGTACTCGCTCGCCGGCGCCGGGCTCCTCCCCCGCCGCGGCTACGACCAGTACGAGCTCTTCCTGCGGCTCCACACCCGTCTGGCCCACGAGTACCGGGCGTCGGGTACGTTCGACGGCCCTGTGCTCGTGGTGCGCGCCGACGGCGCGGACGGCCCCGCGGCACCCGAACCCGGGCCGGCCGACCTCGGCTGGTCGGAGCTGGTCACCGGGCCGATCGTCGTCGGCGACGTCGCGGCCGAGCACCTCGATCTGCTCCGCGCGCCTGCGGTCGACAAGGTCGCCGGCCACGTCCGCGCCGCGCTCGCGCTCGCCGACGCCTGAACCGCGCCGCCTCACAGGGCCACGAGGGCGAGACCGGCCGCCGCCGCGAGCGCCGGGAGCAGGATGCTCCCGAGCGCGTTCTGCAGCGCGGCGACGTACGCGCGTTCCTCGGCGAGGCGGACGGTCTCGTACGCAAAGGTCGAGAAGGTCGTGAACGCACCGCAGAAGCCGGTGCCGAGCACCACCTTCGGATCGGTCGGAAACGCGTGGTACAGCACGAGGCCGGTGAGCACTCCCAGGACGAACGATCCGCTCACGTTGACCACGAACGTGCCGAGCGGGAACACACCGTCGACTCGATCCGACACGATGCCGTCGAGGAGGTAGCGGACCGGCGCGCCGAGGGCGCCCGCGATCGCGATGCCGGCGACGAGCATCAGTGGCGCGCGGGACGGCCGACGTACTTGATCACCTCGACGTCGTCGATGATGACGAGGCCCTCGGTGATCAGCTCGTCGAGCTGGGGCACGAAGGCGTCGATCCGCTCGGGCTCGTCGACGATCAGCACGATGATGGGGAGGTCGTTCGACAGGCTGAGGATGCGCGTCGTGTGCACGTGGTTCGACGCGCCGAAGCCCTCCACGCCCCGCACGACGGTCGCGCCCGCGAGCCCGGCCTGCTGGGCGCGGTGGACGATCTCGGTCGCGAGCGGCTTGTGGTCGAAGCGGTCCTCCTCGCCGATGAACACGGTCAACCGGCGGGCATGCCCCTCGAGCTTCA
>Ga0187777_10002908_pt1 | contig 10945 bp, 7 predicted proteins | sample 1015_Q2_SP5_10_M_FD_132416 | JGI IMG/M metagenome (GOLD analysis project Ga0187777, IMG submission 132416) | Tropical peat soil microbial communities from peatlands in Department of Meta, Colombia - 1015_Q2_SP5_10_MG | ecosystem: Environmental > Terrestrial > Soil > Wetlands > Peat | place...
GTGCCGCTGCAGAACGGCCTCTACGCCGCCGCCGCGGGAGCGCTCATCTACGCACTCTTCTGTACGTCGAGGCACATCTCGACGGGTCCGAGCTCGTCGCTCGCGGCCGTCGCCGGCGGCGCGGTGCTCGTGACAAGCCTCGGCGGCAAGGACGCGGCGCAGCTCGTCGCGGCAATCACGCTCGCGACCGGACTGCTGTTCCTGCTGTTCGCGATCTTCCGACTCGGCTGGATCGCGCAGTTCCTGTCGAAGGCCGTGATCACGGGCTTCCTGGCCGGCGCCGCCGTCGACGTCGTGATCGGCGAGCTGCCGAAGCTGACCGGCACGTCGTCGTCGGGCGACAACGCGTGGCGCGAGCTCTGGACCTGGCTCCAGGGGCTCGGCGACGTCCATTGGACGACGCTGCTCGTCGGTGCGGTCTCGCTCGCCGTCATCCTCTCCCTGCGCTTCCTCGCACCGGTCGTTCCCGGCGCGCTCGTACTCGTCGTCGGCGGACTGGTCGTCTCGTACGCGTTCGATCTCGGCTCGCACGGCGTCGCGCTCGTCGGCCACGTGCCGCGCGGGCTGCCAGCTCCGAAGCTGCCGCCGTTCTCGATCGTCGAGGACCACTACGCGGTGATCGTCATCGCCGCGTTCGCGCTGCTGCTGATCGGGTTCTCCCAGACGGCCGGAGACGCGCGCGCCTTCGCCGCGCGGCACCACTACCGGATCGACGTGGACCAGGAGTCCGTCGCCCAGGGGATGGCCAACATCGGCGCGGGCGTGTTCCAGGGAATGCCGGTGTCGACGAGCCTGTCCGCGAGCTCGTTGAACGAGTCCGCGGGCGCGATGACACCGGTCGCGTCGCTCACCACCGGCGTGCTCGTGCTGCTGACGCTGATCGTGCTGGCGCCGGTGTTCTCACACCTGCCGAAGGCCGTGCTCGGCGCCGTGATCATCGATGCAGTCGTGTTCGGCATGATCGACGTCGCCGAGCTCCGCCGCCTCTACCGAGTCACGCGATTCGACTTCTGGGTCGCGGCGGCGGCGATCGTCGGCGTCCTGTCGGCGGGAGTGCTGGCTGGCGTCGTCATCGGCGTCGCGCTCTCGCTTCTCTGGCTGATCTACGTCGCGACCCGGCCGCCGATGCCGGTGCTCGGCCGCGAGGCGGGAACCGACGTGTTCCGCGACCTCGACGAGCATCCGGACGACGAGACCTTCCCCGGCGTCGCCGTGGTGCGCCTCGATGGGGGCCTCTTCTTCGCCACTGCCGAGGCGCTCGAGAACCGCGTCCGCGAGCTGATCGAAGGCGGAGACGGCGTCCGGACGCTCGTGCTCGATCTCGAGGGCGTCGACTTCATCGACTCACAGGGTGCATCGAAGCTGACAGAACTGCACTGGCTCACGGAGTCGAACGGGATCGCATTCCGGCTCGCGCGCGTCAAGCCGCACATCCTTCGCGTGCTCCGCACGGATGGGATCGTCGACCTGATCGGCGCCGACCACATCCACGGCAACGTCGACCGCGCAGTCGCCGCGGCCTAGCCCGGCGCGACGCCCTCGGCCGCACTCGACGATTGCGGGTCGGGCAGCCGCATCATGCGGAACGACGTGAACAGCCCGGCGAGGCCCGCGAGCAGCGGGATCAGCAGCGCGATTTGAAGCGCACGGTGCCTCGCCTTCGTGTTGATGCTGACGATCTCGTCCTTCGTGGCCTCGGACTCACCAGCGAGCTGCTGCTCGAGCTTCGTGTTGCTCATCACTTCCGCGTCGTGCTCGAGCGTCTTCGACACTTGCTGTTTCTGGTCCGGCTGCAGCACGGTGCTCTCGTTGGAGAGGTGGGTGAACGAGAGCGACAACGTCGCCAGCATGATCGCGCCGGCGAACGCCAACCCGAACGAGAGACCGAACGAGCCTCCTGCGGAGTTGACGCCGGCGGCCTCGCTGACCCGCTCCTCCGAGATCGGGGACAGCGTGTAGTTGTTGAGCTGGGACACGAGCAGGCCGAGTCCGGCCCCGGCGATGATCAAGGGGACGACGAGCCACCAGCCGGAGTCCGCGCGCGGCACGATCGGGATGAGAACGACGACGCCGACGCAGAGGAGGAGGAACCCTGCACGGATGATGCTCGCCGGCCGGCGCGAGCCGGCCTTCCGACCTGCGAGCAGCGCGACGCCGAACATCGTCAGGGAGAGCGGCGCGATCGAGAGCCCCGCTTCCATCGCGGAGTACTCGAGCACCATCTGGAGGTAGATCGGCAGCGCGATCATCAGGCCGCCGAGCGCGATCTGCTGCATCGTCTGGCCCGACACGCCGAACCGGAAGAGATGCGCCTTGAACAGGTCCGGGTCGAGCAGCGTCGCCTTGCCCTGACGCTTGCGTCGTCGCAGCCACCAGGCGAGCGTTCCGAGCGCGGCCGCGCCGAGCGCGATCAGCGCACCGACCGCCGTCCCGCCCTCCTGCCAGACGAGGATGCCGAGCACGATGCCGCCCATCCCGACGACGGAGAGCACCGCCCCGACCGGATCTATCTCTCGCGGCCCGGTGTAGGGCGCGTCGCGGACGAGCTTGATCCCGGAAAGCACGATCACGATCACGACGTCCTCGAGGAGGAACGCGATGCGCCACGACAGGTAGGTCGTGATGAAGCCGCCGATGAGCGGCCCTACCGCAGCCGCGATCGCGGCGGCCGCGCCGACGAGCGCGTAGGCCTTGCGCTGCGCAGCGCCCTCGAAGTTGCCGTGGACGAGCGACTGCATCGCCGGCAAGAGCAATGACGCGCCGAGGCCACCGATGATCGCCCAGAAGACGATCATCGCCGTGAGTCCCTGTGCGAGCGCCATTGCCAGCGCGCCGACGGCGTAGCCGAGGAGCCCGAGCACGTAGGCGCGCTTCCGGCCGATCAGGTCGCCGACCTTGCTCCCGATCAGGATGAAGGCGGCCGAGACGAGCGCCTCGAGCGCGATCGCCGACTGGACGCCGCTCGCCGTCGTCCCGAGGTCGTGGACGACCGCGGCGATCGAGACGTTCATGATCGACGTGTCGACGACGAGCACGAACATCGCCATCGCGAGCAGGACGGCGAGCCGCGTGTTCCCGCTCTCGGTTGCAGGCGCTTCGGAGGTGGCTGCCTCGGTCGTCACGGGATTGTCACATCATGCTCCAGGTCGGCTCGGCGGTCGTCCGAACGACGTCTACTATCTCCGGCATGCCACTGATCGGCGACGGCGACCGCGAGCGGGCGGCCGAGCTCCTCCGTCGGCACTACCTGCGCGGCCGGCTCTCGCTCGACGAGCTGACCGAGCGGCTCGACGTCGCCCTCTCGGCGCGCCGCGACCACGAGCTGCGCCCCGCGTTCACCGGCCTCCCGAGCATGTGGCGCGACGGCGTGACCGGTTCGCGTCTCGGCCTGGACGGAGCCTGGCGCGCGGTGCGGCGCACCGCATTCGTCGTGGCGCTGTGGCTGCTCTGGTGGACGGCGAGCATCGTGCTGCTGATCGGGCTCGTCGCGAGCCTGGTCATGAGCGGCTTCTCGTGGACGACGCCGGCAGTGTTCGTCGCGCTCTGGCTCGCGGTGACGTTCGCAATCAGGTACGTCACGCGTCGCCGCTCCTGGCGCTGAGTGCCGACAGTGCCGTCGCCCCGAGGAGGTCGCTCGGAGCCGTGGCGACTCGACGGCTGTGCCACGATTCCCCGGTGGCGACGGAGACCGAAGCCCCGAGTACCCCGATCGCGGACGACACGCCCGTCGACTCGGTCGGCGAGCCTCGCTGGCCGCCGGCCTTGGCACTCGTCGTCTTCCTGGCGCTCAACATCACGGTTCGTCTCTGGCTCCCGCCGCAGAGCGAGACCCGCGTCCCATGGCTCGTACCGGGAGTCGAGGCCGCGCTGCTCTTCCTCCTGCTTGCCGTTCATCCAGGAGATGTCGCGAAGCCGCGGCGGCTGCACCGCGTGGCGGTCGTCCTCGTCCTCGTGCTCGTCGCATCCGCGCTGTGGGCGACCGTGTTGCTCGTCCACGACCTGATCAAGGGAAGCGGCGTCTCGAACAAGCCCACCGAGCTGCTCGCCTCCGGTGCGCTCGTCTGGCTCGGGAACAACCTCTCGTTCTCGCTCCTCTACTGGCTGATCGACGGCGGCGGGCCGCTCGCTCGCTCGAAGCATCGTTCCGCGGTCGACTTTGCGTTCACGCAGCAACTGAGCCCCGAGGTTGCTCCACCCGGCTGGAGACCGGCGTTCCTCGACTACCTCCACCTCGGTTTCACGAACGCGACGGCGTTCAGCCCCACCGACGTGCTGCCGCTGACGCACCGCGCGAAGTACGTGATGCTCGTGCAGTCGACGGTTTCCCTCGCACTCGTCGGGCTGATCGTCGCCCGGGCGGTCAACGCGTTCACCTAGCCGGAGCACCCGCACCGTGAGAGGATGCACCCGATGAGCAGCGGCACGGTGAAGCATGTCGAGGGGATCGTCGCCGAACGGCTGGAGAAGGACGTGCTCCAGCCGATGGCCGACTTCCAGGATCCGAGCCAGGAATGGCGGCGGCTGTTCTCGGAGCTCTACGGCACGTTCCTGCTCGTGATGGTGGCCGCGGGCGGCGGCATGATGGGCGAGGCTTTCCCCAACACGATCACGCGCAGCGCCGCGGTCGTCGCGCCCGGACTGATGGTGATGGGGATCATCATGTTCATGGGCAAGGTCTCCGGCGCACACCTGAATCCCGCAGTGAGCGTCGCGTTCTCGCTGCGCGGCGACTTCCCGTGGCGGCGCGTGCCCGGCTACGTGATCGTGCAGCTCGTCGGCGCGACGCTCGCCGCCCTCGTCCTGCACGAGATCATCAAGGTCTCGGCGAAGTTCGGCTCGAACTACCCCGCGCACGGATACGCCGGCTGGCAGGCCGTCCTGATGGAGACGCTGCTGACGATGGGCCTGGTCAGCGTCATCCTCGGCACCGCCTCCGGCGCACAGAACATCGGGATCTTCGGAGCGATCGGCGTCGGCGGCTACATCGCGCTCGCCGGCCTGTGGGGCAGCCCCATCTCGGGCACGTCGATGAACCCGGCGCGCACCTTCGGCCCGGACCTCGTCGGCCGGGACTTCGGCAGCTACTGGGTGTACGTCGTCGGGCCGTTGCTGGGCGCGACGATCGCCGTGGCCTTTGCCTACGTCCTGCGCGGTCCCGGCGGCGGCAAGGCGGGCTCGGCCGCAGCTCAAGGCGATATCGACACGATCGTCGAGAAACCCGAGAAGGCCTAGCCGTCGCCGCGATCCGCGGCGACGTAACGACCGTTTCCCGGTTGTCTGAACGCTAGCTGCCGCGGTCGTGATCGGCGTCGATGTGAACACGATGTGAACGTCGTTCCACGATGTGAACACCCGCGCGCATAGGCGATTGCGGAGTCGATGACAGAGGTGTAGCGTCGGCGCAGATAACTCGGGCGGGGCAATACGGAGGAGCGCAAGGGTGAACGCGATCGCAAGGGGCGAGTCGGCTCGCGCCGACGTGTTCGTGATCTTCGGGATCACGGGCGACCTCGCGAAGGTCATGACCTTCCATTCGCTCTACCGCCTCGAGCGCCGTGGACTGCTCGACTGTCCGATCGTCGGCGTCGCAGTCGACGACTGGACGATCGACCAGCTCGTCGAGCGGGCGCGGGAGTCGATCGTCGGCACGGGCGAGCAGCTCGACGAGGACGTGTTCAAGCGACTCGCAGCGCGGTTCTCGTACGTGCAAGGAGACTTCGGCGACGCGGCGACCTACGAGCGCGTCGGCAAGGCGCTCAACGGCGCGAGGTCTCCGGTCTTCTACCTCGAGATCCCGCCGTTCCTGTTCGGCAGGGTCGTGCAGGGGCTGCACGACGCCGGGCTGACGAAGAACGCGCGAGTCGTCGTCGAGAAGCCGTTCGGCCACGACCGAACGTCTGCGCACGAGCTCGCAGAGGAGCTGCATCGGTACATCGACGAGTCGCAGCTCTACCGCATCGACCACTACCTCGGGAAGATGGGGACCGAGGAGATCATCCACCTGCGGTTCGCGAACACGATGCTCGAGCCCGTGTGGAGCCGCAACTACGTCTCCTCCGTGCAGATCACGATGGCCGAGGACTTCGGCGTCGAGGACCGCGGGCACTTCTACGACCCGGTCGGTGCGCTGCGCGACGTCGTCGTCAACCACCTGATGCAGCTGGTGGCGATGTGTGCGATGGAACCGCCGGCCCGCGGCGACCCGCTGACGCTCAAGGACGCCCAGGTCGCACTCTTCCGCGCGGTCAAGGAGGCCGACCCCGCCAACTACGTGCGAGGCCAGTACGACGGGTACCTGTCGATCGACGGCGTGGCTCCCGACTCGACGACCGAGACCTACGCTGCGCTGCGGCTCGAGATCGAGAACTGGCGCTGGGCGGGCGTGCCCTTCTTCATCCGGACCGGCAAGAGACTGCCTGTGACGCAGACCGAGTTGCGCCTCGTCTTCAAGCATCCACCCCACCTCGGCTTCGCGGCGTTCGATCGAGAGCTCACGCCGAATCAGCTCGTCGTCAAGCTCGATCCGACGACAGGCGTCCGGCTCGTCGTCGAGGCCCACCGCGCGGACAACGCAGGCACGATCGAGCTCGACATGGAGTTCGCGCAGGAAGGCGGTGAAGGCCCGACGCCGTACGAGGTCCTGCTCCACGCTGCGATGGTCGGAGACAGCACGCGATTTACCCGCCAGGACGGAGTCGAGGAGACGTGGCGCGTGATGCAGCCGCTGCTCGACGCGCCGCCGCCCGTCCATCCCTATGCACCGGGATCGTGGGGCCCCGTCGACGCGGCGGACGAGCTGATGGCCGGGTACGGGCGTTGGCACGAGCCGTGGATCGTCCGATGACCGAGGCAGCGACGAAACCCCAAGCCGCACCGCAGAGCGCAGCCGCGCCGTCGCCGTTCCCGCCGATCGCCGACTACGCGTTCCTCTCCAACTGCCACACCGGCGCGCTCGTCGCGCCCGACGGTGCGATCGACTGGCTCTGCGTGCCCAGCTTCGACTCGCCGAGCTGCTTCGGCAGCCTGCTCGACCGCGAGGCGGGCTTCTTCCGGCTCGGCCCGTTCGGGATCAGCCACCCGTCCTTGCGCCGCTACGACGCCGGGACGAACGTGCTCGTGACGACGTGGAAGACCCCTTCGGGCTGGATCGTCGTCCGGGACGCCCTGACCATGGGCCCGCGCGGCCACGAGGACGGGGTCACGCCGCACACGAGGCCGCCGGCCGACGACGACGGCGACCACATGCTCGTCCGCACTGTCACCTGCGTCGAGGGCTCCGTGGAGCTCGAGCTCGTCTGCGAGCCGGTCTTCGACTACGGCCGCACGCCCGCCGAATGGACGCTCGTCGACGGAGGGCGGACGACCGCCGACGCGACCGGCGCCGGCCAGACGATCCGTCTGGTCTCGGACATTCCCCTCGGGATCGAGGGCGGCCGCGTGCGCGGACGGCATACGCTCGCCAACGGCGAGGCTGCGTACTGCGTCCTCACCTGGGCGGAGGGACTCGACGCGCCCAAGGACTGTGCCGAGGCGGACGCCCGGATAGCGGCGACGAGCCACTACTGGCGCACATGGCTCAGCCGCGCCCGGATCCCGGATCACCGCTTCCGCGAGCCGATCGAGCGCTCGGCGCTCGCGATCAAAGGGCTGACGTACATGCCGACCGGCGCGACCGTCGCCGCACTGACGACGTCGCTGCCGGAGACGCCCGGCGGCGAACGGAACTGGGACTACCGCTACACGTGGATGCGCGACACGACGTTCACGCTGCAGGCGCTCCACTGGCTCAACCTCGACTGGGAAGCCGACGAGTTCATGGAGTTCATCGCCGACATCGAGCCGACAGAGGACGGCTCGCTGCAGATCATGTACGGCATCGACGGGAGGCGCGATCTCACCGAGTCGACGCTCGACCACCTGTCCGGCTACGCGGGCGCACGCCCCGTGCGAATCGGGAACGGCGCCTACGACCAGCGCCAGAACGACGTGTTCGGCGCGGTGCTCGACTCGATCCTGCTCCACACGAAGCACAGCGAGCGACTGCCGCGCCGGCTCTGGCCGATCGTCCAGTCGCAGGCCGAATGCGCGACGACGATCTGGACGAACCCCGACCAGGGGATCTGGGAGGCGCGCGGCGCGCCGCAGCACTACGTCTCGTCGAAGCTCATGTGCTGGGTGGCACTCGACCGCGCAGCGCAGCTGGCAGAGATCCGCGGCGACCCCCAGCTGGCCACGACCTGGCACGCGACGGCCGACGAGATTCGCGCGGACATCCTCGAGCACGGTGTCTCGGAGCGCGGCGTCCTCCGCCAGCACTACGAGACCGACTCGCTCGACGCGTCGGTGCTGCTCGCGGCGATCTTCGGGTTCCTGCCCGCCGACGACGAGCGGCTGCGCGCGACGGTGCACGCGGTCGCAGACGAGCTGACCGAGAACGGTTTCGTCCTTCGCTATCGAACCGACGAGACCGACGACGGTCTGTCGGGAAAAGAAGGGACGTTCCTGATCTGCTCCTTCTGGCTCGTGTCGGCGCTCGCGATCGTCGGCGAGCTGCAGCAGTCCCGCGACCTGATGGAGCGCCTGCTTCGAATCGCCTCGCCGCTCGGCCTCTACGCCGAGGAGTTCGACGTCGGCACGGGTCGCCACCTCGGCAACTTCCCACAGGCCTTCTCGCATCTCGCGCTGATGGAGGCTGCAGCCCGGATCATGATTCCCGAGCTGATGGCGCAGTACTGACCAAACGACGTCCGGGGGGACGATGGACGACTACGACGTGATCATCATCGGAACCGGCGCCGGCGGCGGAACGCTCGCGCGCCACCTGGCACCTTCCGGGAGGAAGATCCTCCTGCTCGAGCGTGGAGACTGGCTGCCGCGCGAGCCGCAGAACTGGGACACCGCCGAGGTGTTCGTCGACGGCCGCTACATCCCGCCCGAGACGTGGTACGACGAGAGCGGCACGGCGTTCCAGCCACAGATCCACTACTTCGTCGGCGGAGCGACCAAGCTCTACGGCGCGGCGCTGTACCGCCTGCGCAAGGAGGACTTCGGCGAGCTGCGGCACCACGACGGCGTCTCGCCCGCGTGGCCGATCTCGTACGACGAGCTCGAGCCGTACTACACGCTCGCCGAGCAGCACTACGAAGTGCGCGGTGCGCGCGGTGAGGATCCGACGGAGCCGCCCGCCAGCGCTCCTTACCCGTTCCCGGCGCTGTCGCACGAACCGCGGATCCAGCGCCTCTCGGATCAGCTCGAGAAGGCCGGGTACCACCCGTTCCACGCACCGTGTGGCGTGCGGCGCGACGACGCGAACGTCCCGTTCAGCCTGTGCATCCGCTGCGCCTCTTGCGACGGCTTTCCGTGCCTCGTCCACGCGAAGTCGGATGCGGAGGTGCTCGGCGTGCGGCCCGCGCTCGAGCACGACAACGTCACGTTGCTGACGAACGCGAAGGCGGTCAAGCTCGAGACCGACGAGCCCGGCACGACGGTCACGGGGATCGTGGTGGAGCGCAACGGCGGCGAGGAGCGGTTCACGAGCTCGATCGTCGTCCTCGCCTGCGGTGCCGCGAACACGGCGAAGCTGCTGCTCCTGTCGGCGAGCGACAAGCACCCGAACGGGCTCGCCAACGGCTCCGACCAGGTCGGCCGCAACTACATGTACCACGCGAGCCAGGCAGTGCTGGCGCTGTCGCGCGACGAGAACCCGACGGTGTTCCAGAAGACGCTCGGGCTGAACGACTTCTACTTCGGCTCGGACGACTACGACTTCCCGCTCGGGAACATCCAGATGGTCGGCAAGTCACAGCCGGAGATGTTCCGCGGCGAAAAGCCCACCGAGACCAAGCTCGCCCCGGAGTGGTCGCTCGAGCGAATCGCCAAGCACGCGATCGACTTCTGGCTGTCGACGGAGGACCTGCCGCGGGCAGAGAACCGTGTGACGGTGGACTCCGACGGCAACATCCATCTCGCGTACACGCCGACGAACGACGACCCGAAGCAGCGGCTCTACGAGAAGCTCAAGTCGATCCTCCACAAGCTCGACATGAACCCGGACCATCTGATCCACCGCTTCGCGTACATGAAGAACGCGATCCCGATTGCCGGATGCGCGCACCAGGCGGGCACCTGCCGGTTCGGCTCCGATCCCGCCTCCTCCGTGGCCGATCCCAACTGCAAGGCGCACGAGCTCGACAACCTGTACATCGTCGACACGAGCATCTTCCCGAGCATCGGCGCGGTGAACCCGGCGCTGACCGCGATGGCGAACTCGTTGCGGGTGGGGGACCATCTGCTCGACCGGCTGGCGTGAGCGCCGATGGTGCGCGCGTCCCGCCGACGGGCGAGCAGTTCGAGATCTCCCACGGGATCCACCACGCCGTCGTCGTCGAGGTCGGCGGCGGGCTGCGCCGGTACGCGGTCGACGGTCGCGACGTGCTCGACGGCTACGCGGTCGACGAGGAGGCCAGCTCGGGACGTGGGCAGGTGCTCGCCCCGTGGCCGAACCGCATCGAGGACGGGAGCTACGAGTTCGACGGCCACAGCCAGCAGCTCCCGCTCACGGAACCGGAGCGCTCGAACGCGATCCACGGCCTCGTGCGCTGGTGCGCGTGGACGCTCGGCGCGCGCGACGCCGACCGCGTGGTGATGGAGCACGTGATCCATCCGCAGCCCGGCTATCCGTTCACGGTGTCGCTCCGCGTCGAGTACGCGCTGTCCGACACGGGCCTCTCCGTCCGGACCACCGCGACGAATCTCGGGTCGGGCGCGTGCCCGTACGGCTGTGGACAGCATCCGTACCTCACGCTCGGGACCGCGAAGATCGACACGCTCGAGCTGCGTGCGCCGAGCGGGCGCGTGCTCGTCTCGGACGAGCGCAGCCTGCCGACCGGATCCCGGTCGGTCGACGGAACGGCGTTCGACTTCCGTGCGGGCCGGACGATCGGCA
>Ga0187777_10002909_pt1 | contig 10944 bp, 4 predicted proteins | sample 1015_Q2_SP5_10_M_FD_132416 | JGI IMG/M metagenome (GOLD analysis project Ga0187777, IMG submission 132416) | Tropical peat soil microbial communities from peatlands in Department of Meta, Colombia - 1015_Q2_SP5_10_MG | ecosystem: Environmental > Terrestrial > Soil > Wetlands > Peat | place...
AAAAACAAAAAATACAAAATCCTCTATGAAAAAAAAATCGACGTTCACTAACGCGCGAGCAGTAACCGGCCTTTTTCTAATCCTGATCGGCCTCGTTGTGGGGCTCTTGAGCCTTGGCGCATTCTCCACCACCATTGCCAGTTTCGCACAAGGGATCCAGAAGTACAAGGTCATCACAAGATCCAGTGATCCGCTTGTTCCTGTTGGATTTGATTGTTCCAAAATTCATGAATTGGGCATCGACAGGCAGGAAAACTTTCGCGCTGGAGCGATCATGATTGCTTGCGGCCAGTCATCTGGCGGCAGCCCGACTACTGCGACGTCCACTCTCGGTCCCGTCGGCAGCCTTGTTCAAAAATTGTTAGCCCCTCTTGCACCCCTCTCGTACGGATCCACCGACGTCGACCTTGTTACCGGCGCCGAATCGTTCCCCAATGTTACCCAGTCGGAGACATACTCGTTGGCTAACCCCGACAACCCGAATCAGATTCTCGTCGCCTACAACGATTCGCGTGGCCGCAACGCTAATCCGATCAATATTTCTGGCGCATCGTTCTCCAGTGATGGCGGCGCGACGTTTACGCGCCTAACGGCAACAGGCGGCAATGGCCCGTTTGCGGGCACGGAAGGCGACCCAGTAGCTCTCTATCACAAGCCAACTGGCAAGTGGTTGACGATCTGGCTCGACACCGCGTGCGGTGGCCAAGGCGTCGGCGGGTACAGCTCCACCACTCCTTCGGACCCGAATAGCTGGACTCATTTTTGCGTCCACAACGACTCCGAGGATGACCGCGAGTCCGGCTGGAATGACAATAACCCATCCAGTCCCTTCTATGGACGCATGTATGTTTCCTGGAACGACTTCAGTGTTGGGGTCGGCGCTCTTTCCGTTACATACTCCAGCGATGGCGGTGTGACATGGCACAGTCCGATAATTGTGAGCAACACGAGTACTTTCATTCGCGACGTCCAAATCACCGGCGATCTCTCGGGTAACGGAGTCATTTACCTGGCGGGCATGGATGAAGGCGGCGGCGGGTTTCCGCATAATAACATCAACCATATTTATAAGTCCACCGACGGCGGCAACACTTGGACCGCAACTTACACCGGCCCCGCGTTTCCGGGCCCCGGTGTTACAGCGGTCGGTTACTTCGCCTGCATGTTTAGCGATAACGGCGGCTACTGGCGGCATGAGGGCTGGGGTGAGCCTGCTGCCTACAACAACGTTGTTCATCTCGTCTATGCCCAGCAGGGCACCAGCGGGGACGCTGGCGACGTCTATTACATCCGTTCCACCGACGGTGGCGTGACCTTTAGCGCACCGTTCAGGCTGAACAGCGACTCCACCACCCGTCCTCAATGGCAGCCTAACATCTCCGTAAGCCCAGCCGGCACTCTCCTGGCCACATGGTATGACGGGCGCGACAGTACTGGCTGCTCTTATGGCAACCCAGCCGTTCCGTGTTACAGGATGTACTCACGAAAATCTACCGACAATGGCGTAACCTGGTTGCCTGATAGCCCGTTGTCGGACGTTGAAAGCCCACTTCCGGCGCAACCCGATCCTGGCATTCAACCGACCTATGCGGGTGACTACGATTACGGCACGGCGTTGCTCGCCAAACACCTGACTTCCTGGACCGATGGGCGTAACGCTATTTCCAGCACCTCGCAGCAGGATGCTTTCACTGACCGAGAGTTAGTTGGCTTTGGCGTGACTACCACCACCCCGAGCTGCGGCGCCGTGGTTAGTACGCAGCCGACCGACTTCGTTCTCAACCTGACTGACGCCGTGACCCCGTCGACTGTTCAGGCCACCGATTTCACGGTCAACGGCACTCCGGCCGATTCGTTTACTTTAGCTGGTGGCAACACGCAGATCACCTTCCACTTTAACAGCACACCGGTGATCACACAGGGTGTGCAGACAATGGATATGCCCGCCGGCGCGATTAATCGTGCGTCGGACAACAGTCCGAATTTAGAATTTAACTGCACGTTCCGTTGGGACGCCACACTGCTTCAGGTGACCAGCACCAATCCGGTCGTGGGCGGCACCTTCTCTCCAGCTGCACCGGGCAATTACACGTATGACGTGAACTTCAACGAAGCCGTTGATCCTGCCTCAGTTCAAACGAGCGATCTGACGACCGGCGGCACCGCTGGCGGGAGCGTGACGGGTGTGAGCGTGATAAACGGAAACACAACTGCTGAGTTCACAGTACACTTTGATTTCGGGGGTAGCTTTACGGCGAACATCGCCGCTGGAGCGATCACCGACGCATTCGGTAACCCGGGCGCGGCCTTCTCAGGGAGTTACACGGTGGAGGGTTGCCCTGCGCCGCAGTACGTCATAGCCCAGGGAACCGACGCCATTGTGTCGGGCACAACTGACTCGGGCAATCACTGCGACGACTGCGATACGCTTGTGACATTACCATTCTCATTCCAGTTATATGATCAGACCTTCAGCAGCGTGAACGTCAATTCCAATGGCCGTCTCGACTTCGTGACGGTCAACGAACCCGGCGGCTATGTAACAAATTGTCTCCCTGCGCCGCCCAATCAAGGACCGTATGATTACACCATCTTCGCTCTGTGGGCCGATCAGGAAACCAGTCAAGGTCTGACCGGTTGCGCTAATTTCCGCGGCGGAAGGTGCGGTGTTTTCACCTCGGTTTCAGGGACCGCGCCTAACCGGATCTTTAACATCGAGTTTCGTACAGTACTGTTCGCTAACAACGCGCAGACAGAAAATTACGAAGTTCGTTTGTATGAGAACGCGGCCGCGAATAATGAGAGATTCGACATCATCTACGGCTCAACCGGCGGGCTCACCGGGTCGGACACGGGCGGCGTCCAAGGAAACTCCAGCGGCGGATTCTTCACGCAAGACTTCTGCAACGCCGCACCACCGGTTAGCGTTTCGCGCGCTTACACCTTCCCAAGCTGCGCTGCAATCAATCTGGTTAGCGCCGCTTCGCGCCTTACTCATGGCCGCAACACGGGCACTTTCGACGTCGCGATGCCACTTACCGGCACCTCGGGCGTGGAAGACCGCAGCTCCAGCACTTACAACGCGGTCTTCACCTTCGATGCGGCCGTCACGTCTGGCGAAGTTGTGGTTGTGAGCGGTACCGCCACCGTTGGTACGATCTCGTTCAGTGGTAACACCATGACTGCTCAACTGACCGGGGTCACGAGCGCCGAAGTGGTCACGCTACGTGTGCAAAACATCAACGGCGATGGGCTGCAACATGGCGATGTACCGTTTGGCTTCCTCATCGGTGACGTGAACGCCAGTCGCAGGGTGGACCAGCCGGATCAGCAACAGATTCAGACGGACCAGGGCCAGACGACCAATGCAACCAACTTCCGCGACGATATGGATCTGAGCGGTCGTGTGGATAAGCCAGACCTTAATTTGGTAAAGGCCAACAAGAACCACTCCATCCCGTAACTCGCAAATTGCGTAGTGGGCTCAGCCCTATGCACGGGCCGAGTCGGGCAGAAATGCCCGACTCGGTCGGCATAGCTCGGTCATCTTAGACGTTCGCGGGCTGTGAGACTTGCGCCATCGGGCGGCAGGAAGCCCTGGCTATTTACCGCCGAAGAATTTCTTGAAGGACTGGAAAAGCTTGTTCGGAAACGAGGCGGCTTTTTGACCTAGGTCTTGAACTTTATTGGCGAACATTTGGTTGCCACCGTGTATCTCGCACGCAACGGTCGGCACCTTATCGGACGGAAGATCGATCTCGTAAGCAGTGCCGGCTGCCTGGCATTCGGAAGTTGCGAGATGATTCGAAAGCGAGCAGACAATCGCATGTTGAACTGGCATGGTCGGCTGGAAATCCTGTGGCGGATAACGTTGTGCCGCTTTGTTCATCACTTGCACCCAGACCGGCAGTGCAAGCGCTGAACCGTAGCCATGGGGAATAATTGTAACCGGATAATCGAATCCGACCCATACACCACAAGTAACGGTCGATGTGTAACCAAGGAACCATGCGTCCTTGTAATCGTTTGTCGTGCCGGTCTTCCCGGCCGCCGGTAATTTCCAGCCTAACGAGCGCGATGCGGCCGCTGTTCCGCGTGTCAACACTTCTTCCATCAACTGCGAAGTCATCCAAGCCGCGCTCGGGTCAAGCGCCGGTGCGGAAATGTGCGCCGCGCGGTAGATCGGGTTGTGCTCTTGGTCGTCGATTCGCTCGATCAAATATGCTTGCTTCCGGATTCCCGCGTTCGGAAAAACCGTGTAAGCAGCGGTCAGCGCTTTCAAATTCGTTTCAAATGCGCCGATGTAGATCGCCGGCCCGGGCGGCACATTTTCGTTGAGATTAAGATTCGCCACCACTTTTTGGACCGCGCTGAGGCCGGCAAACTGCCCAACCCGGACGGTCATCGTGTTGCGCGACTGGATCAATCCGTAGGAACATGGCTCGATTCCGCCATAGGTACCGTCGGAATTTGCCGGCGACCAATTTCCAGCGCCGTCGATTTCACCCGGCTGAATCTGGCCATCGCTAATCGCGGCGCCGGGAAGCAGTCCGTTGGTGAAGGCAAGCGTGTAAACAAACGGTTTGAAAGCCGATCCCACCTGCCGATTTGCCGGCGCCAGGGCGCGATTGAATTTACTCTGGGCATAGTCGCGGCCGCCCACCAGCGCACGGACTCCGCCGCTGCCGTTGTCGATGCAAACCACCGCGCCCTCAAGATACGGCATGGATGAATCGTCGCCGTTTTCCGGCGGCTGATAACTCGCCTTCAGCGGATGATGAAAACTCGGCTGGTGCTCGACCCGGGTCAGCTGAAATTCGAGCGCCTGCTGAGCTGTGTTCTGTATCGTTGGATCGAGGGTGGTGTATATATACAGGCCGCCATTATCGATTTGGTCCTGGGTTAAAATCAGATTCAGATCGCGTTGGACCGCGTCCATCGCGTAGTTTTCTTGGACTTGAAGCATTCGCTTCGGATGCGGATTGACCCTTGATGCCTTTGCCTGGTCGGCCTGCGCCCGTGAAATCTTCTTCAACTCCACCATGCGATCGAGCACAGCATTGCGCTCGATCGCGGCACCCTCAGGGTTTTTTAGCGGCGAAAACCGATTCGGACTCCGGATCAACCCGGCCAGAACCGCAGCTTCAGAAAGATTAAGCTTCGAAGCGTTCTTGCCAAAGTAAGCCTGCGACGCTGTCTCGATGCCGTAGCAGCCGGCACCGAAATAGATGCGATTAATGTAAAGTTCGAGAATCTGCTGCTTGGTGAATGTTTGTTCGATCCGTATCGCAACCATCGCTTCGAGGATCTTGCGATTAATCGTGCGGCCGCCGAGTGGAAGACTGTTACGGGCAAGTTGCTGAGTCAGACTGCTCGCACCTTCCTTGGCTGAGCCGCTCAGGAGATCGCGCACCAGCGCGCGCGCGATTCCGCGCCAATCAATTCCGTTGTGCTGGTAAAATCGAGTGTCTTCCCGCGCCAGCAACGCGTCGATGAAATAGGGTGAGACTTCGCTCAACGAAACTTTCAAACGGTTGGCGCCGGCAAGCCGGCTATAGATTCTTCCATCAACATCGAAAACAGTGTTTCGCTCTGGCATTTCGCCGACCTTTTTAAGGTCATAGGTCTCGGCCCAAAGGCCATAAAAAAGAAAGACAGCGAGCGCGCCGCACAAAAAAATGCCAAGCAGTCCGATTTTCCAGCCATAGCGAAAAAGTTTGCTGCGGGGTTTCCCCGAACGAATGCGCGAGAAGAGTCTCATTACTTGAACGTCAATAACCTAATGGAAGATATGGCAGACGAAAAGTGTCAGGGACACACACCGACATCCGCCTTACTCCATCCGTAGCCGCCCAACCGCGTTTCAACGTGACAACCCGTTTTGGTTGAGGCCTACTAACTGCGAAAAAAACCATGAAGAGAGTTCTTTCCTATCTGGTTGCCTTGATTGTCTTTGGCGTGTGCATCTTTTTCACGGTCGAACAAGGTCAGAAGCTGCCAGCGCCCTCCTCTGCGATTTCAAACGTTACGTCAACTGTTTCGGGCACGGGCGTTTCGGGCATTGAACCCTCGGCCTCGCTTCTAGCGAATCTGCGTGAGAATCTGCAAGACCCACTCACGCGTCTTTTCCTACAATTGATTCTGATCGTTCTGGTGGCGCACCTGTGCGGCAATCTGGCAGTGAGAATGCGCCAGCCTGCCGTCATTGGGGAAATGATCGCGGGCATTTTGCTGGGGCCATCGTTGCTCGGCTGGCTGTGGCCCGGTTTCTTTCATTTTATTTTCCCCGCACCTTCGCTCGGTGCGCTGAGGTTATTCAGTCAAATTGGAGTCTGCCTGTTCATGTTCGTGATCGGAATGGAACTGGATTTAGGGCAATTGAAACAGCAGGCCAGAACCGCGGTGCTGGTCAGCCAGGTAAGCATTCTCTTCCCATATGCTTTGGGGGTAGTGATTTCGCTTTTCCTTTACTCCCAGTTGGCCGGACCGCATACCACGTTTCTAGCATTTGCCCTGTTCATCGGAATTTCGATGAGCATCACCGCGTTCCCTGTGCTGGCGCGAATCCTGGAGGAGCGCGGGCTGACCAAGACAGCTTTAGGAAGCACGGCCATAGTCTGCGCGGCGACCGATGATGTCTCGGCCTGGAGCATATTGGCCGTGGTAGTGGCCATCGCCAAAGCCACAAGCGTGGCCGCTGCTGCTTTTAGCCTCGGGCTGGTGATTCTCTTTGTGTTGGTGATGCTGTTTTGGATAAAGCCACGCTTGCCGCACTGGATCGGCCGACCCGCACAGGAAGGAGACACTCCAGGAAAGGGCGTCACCGCCGGCGTCCTGATATTTCTCTTTGCTTCGGCCCTTGCGACAGACGTTATGGGCATTCACGCTTTGTTTGGTTCGTTTTTGGCAGGCGTCGTGATGCCCCCGCGCGGCGAGTTCCGAGAGTTTCTCCGGCTGCGTCTGGAGAATTTCAGTTCGGTTTTTCTGTTGCCGCTTTTCTTCGCTTTCACCGGGTTGCGCACGCAGATTGGCTTGCTCAACGATGCGAGTGGCTGGTTGATTTGCGGCGGACTTATTTTGATAGCGACCTTTGGCAAACTCGGCGGGGCGATGTTTACAGCACGTCTGACAGGAATGGGTTTGGCTGATTCATTTGCGCTGGGAGTATTGATGAATACCCGAGGCCTGGTCGAACTCATTGCTTTAAATATCGGCTACGATTTGGGGATTCTTTCGCCGGGTATCTTTGCGATGCTGGTCATAATGGCCTTGGTCACAACCTGCATGACCGGTCCATTGATCAGCTTTAACGATTACTTGCGCGCACGAAGACCGCTCGAGGCGTAACCCCGCCTGATACTTGCGGTCGATTTTCCGGCGCGCGCCGCGCGATCAAACGCACTTCTGGAACGACAGACATCAGGAGCCTGCTGCGGGCTCTATCGGACTGAAATCAAAAGTTGAGCCTGACGTTGCTCTCGTGCTCCTCGGTTGCACAGGGCGCGTTCAAAGGGACATCGGTCAGCGCTTCGCTTGGCTGCACAATGCGCTTGTCGATCAAATACTTTTCAACCTCCTCGCCGCTGACATCGGACAGCATCTGGCCATTGATCTCAACGCAGGGCGACAGCGGCTGGCCGCTTTTGGTTTCCATCTCCCAACGGAATGCGGGATTTTGAATGATGTCCTTCTCAGTATAGGGCAGGTTATATTTCGCAAGAACAGCCCGAACGCCGGCGCTCCAGCCACAATAAGTTTTTAGGTATGCAGTAATTTGAGGCGTGTCCATTAACCGTAAGCTAGCACGAGATCGCGCGTTTAACAGGCTGGAAAATCGACGCGCCTTTCAAAACAAGGGTCGGCAATCCTTCAATCAATTGCAAAAGCCCTGCCGGGACCTCGATTATCCCCAATGTGCCGTGCTTCGAGGCCCCGGCGTCCTGAAATCATTACGAAATCTTATGACGAATCGGTCGTAAAGACTGCGTCAGTTTTTGCAACCCCAATTCCAGACGCGTTTTCACCGTTCCGAGTGGAGAGCGCGTGACCGCAGCGATTTCGCGGTGACTCATGCCAGTGAAAAATGAGAGCTCAATCGCCTGACGCTGATAGCGCGGCAGCGCCTGCAAACGACGGCGGAGATAATGTTGAAGATCTGACCGCGAGATTTCGTCGACCGAATGCGAAGTGCCTGCCTGCACCGGCTGTTGATCCAAATGTTCCTGGTAGCGTTCTTTGGCGCGACAGTAAGCCTGTTTTCGCCGAAGGCGATCAATTGCGCGCCTTCGCGCCAGAGTAACGATCCAGCCCAGCAGTTTGCCAGCTTTGGGAGAGTAACGACCCGCTTCACGCCAAACCTGAATCAGTATCTCCTGAAGCACATCATCGGCTTCACCTTCCTCATGCACCACACTGCCAATGACGGACTTAATGCGGCTCCCGTGGCGTGAAAGAAATTCGTTCAACGCCTCTGGTTGATGATGAGTGATTGCCTCCATCAGCGCTTCATCGGAGGCCTCGGCTGCCCCGGCAAAATCGATCTCGGGCCTTAACATTTTGCTTCCTCCATCAGTCGACTCGTTTGCATGACGACAAAATGAACGTCGACCAGCTGGACCACAATCGGGCGCGAGGCCAATTGGATACTCAGTCAAATCCCGATGCCCGAGACACTTCGGTATGGCATCACTGCGATGGCCGATAACGTGCGGGTCGAAAGCAAAACGGCTTCACTTCCAAAAAGCGCTATAGAGATCGATCAGCGCGGCGTCGGGGTAACCGTTGGAGTCGAACTTGGCGTCGGTGAAACCAGGAAATTGGTAAGATCTGCCGACGGCGTAGCCCGTACGCTTGAATTACAACGGCTGATACAACACCACTCCTGATTTGTGGCGAACATTGAGTTTGCCGGCAACGGAATGGGCCTCTTCCGCACCAGCCCCGTCCAGCGCGACCAACCATTCGCCGTCAGGCAGAACAACTTCACTGTCTTTTTCGTTTGCGCTGTTCAACACGACACAAGCACGTTTCCACGACTCGCCAGCCACACCTTCGCCGTTAACCGTAAACATCAAAAGGGTCTGATCGGTTGGATCTTGAAAAAACACTCGCGACCGTACATCCGTCCGGGTTCGCAGGCGAAACATTGGATGGGCTTTGCGCAGAGCGATCAGGTCGCGCACGTAATTAAAGAGATCGAGATGCTCGTGTTTCAAATTCCAATCGATCTCATTGACCGAATCGGGGGCTTCGTAAGAATTATTATTGCCGCCTTTGGTTCGCGCGAATTCTTCGCCACCGTGTATGAATGGCACACCTTGCGACATGAATAGCGCCAGATAACCAAGTTTCATCGTATCGATGCGCAATGCATCGTTTGCTTCCGGCATGGATGCCACCAGCTTGTCCCAAAGTACCAGATTGTCGTGACAGGTCATGTAGTTGATCGATTGCGCCGGCGACGCGAACCAGTCGCTCACCAGCATTGCCGCCTTTAAATCATCGCGCTTGGAACCATTCTCAATCCACCCCGCGTCGCTGCCATCCGGCGAACCTTTGAGCGCATTGCGAAAATCATCGTTGAATGCCCCAGCCGGGACGAGTCGCAGCGCGGTTTTATCGGTCTTTTCCCGCAAAGGTGTCGAGCCGCCAGTCCACGGCTCGCCGAACATGACGATGTCTGGGTTGATTTTGCCCAATTCCCGGTCGGCCTGGCGAATCGTTTCCCGATCGATCAGGGCCATCAGATCGAATCGAAATCCGTCCACACCGTATTCGTGCGTCCAGAATTTCAGCGAATCGATAATCAGGCGGCGACCCATCGGGGATTCGCTGCGAAACTCATTGCCGCAACCCGACCCATTTGCGAGCGAACCGTTTGGCGCGCGCCGATAATAATATTCGGGCGCGATCGACATGAGCGAGGCATTTCCAGCGGTGTGATTATAAACAACATCCATGATGACGCCGATTCCGCGCGAATGGAGTGCGTTGATCAGCGCTTTTAATTCGCGCACGCGGCTATCGTCGTTTGGATTCGTCGCAAACATTCCCTCCGGAGAAAAAAATGCACTGGTGATGTATCCCCAATTATAACTGCCGCTCGACTCGTCATTATCGAAATCCTGCACCGGCATCAGTTCGACATCGGTTACGCCGAGCTCGCTCAAATGGTCGAGCGCGGTCTTGATCTGCTCATCTTCCGGCAACCTCGTGCCCGCTTCAGTCCAACCGAGATACAGTCCGCTATTCTTGACCGCAGAATTCGGCGCAATTGTAAAATCGCGCACGTGCATCTCATAAATGATCGCGTCCGTCGGAGACTCGAGCCTGGGCCCGCGTGGAACCGGATCGGTCAGGGGTGTAATGCGCGCACGCGTGCTGCTGGCAACCGAATTGACTGCGTACGGATCGAGAACTTCGCGCGCGCGTTTCGGATCATTTCCGTCAATCAGAAACGTGTAACATTTGCCTGCCAAATCGCCGCGTACAGTCGCATCCCAAAGATTGTTCGCCTCCTGCCTCAACGGGCAAGCATATCGGCCATGCTCGCCCAGCGCATCGTCGTAAAGCACAGCGCTCACATTTTTTGCCGTTGGCGCAAAAATCCGGAAGGTCGTGGCCTGGTGAGTGTAAAGCGCCCCGAGTCCCGTCCGGATTTCCTCGCGAGTCGCTTCTCTGATTTTCTCCGGTTCGGCGGTTTCGTTGTCTGGCACTGATCGCGTGGGTAAGGCGACAGCGGTTTTGCTTTGCCATTCTGCTTTCGCTAATTCTTCACGGGCCCGAACAAGCAGGTCGGTATCGATGATCGGCACGCGACGAGTTCCGCCAAAGTAATCGGCTTCGATTTCATTTCCGGCGATTTCGTTAACTTTAACCGCAGCTCCAGCTGGAACTCTTAACGAGCCGACAATTTTTCCCCCGGAAACCGCCGGAAACTCTACC
>Ga0187777_10002913_pt1 | contig 10936 bp, 11 predicted proteins | sample 1015_Q2_SP5_10_M_FD_132416 | JGI IMG/M metagenome (GOLD analysis project Ga0187777, IMG submission 132416) | Tropical peat soil microbial communities from peatlands in Department of Meta, Colombia - 1015_Q2_SP5_10_MG | ecosystem: Environmental > Terrestrial > Soil > Wetlands > Peat | place...
GACCGGTACAGGCGATGTTGCGTACAATCTCTCTATCGTAAAGGAAGAATTCTCAGAGCTGGTAAAGGATGCTTTTGATAATGTAGTCAGATCAGGATGCGGTTTTTTCAATTCATACCGGATTCTTGACCGGGATCCGAGAATTCCTCATGGATCGGTGGGGTTTGTCACGCTCTGTAGCATCTCGATGGACGGGGTTTTTCAGAGGAATGGTATCCCTGTGAGGATGGCTTTCGGATGGAGACTCGAGATCGAGCAGGGACTACCGAAGAGATTCAAGGATCTGATCGGGTACCGGGGGACAACGATCGATCCACTCGAACTGTTTATTTCTGCGGGTCTTACGTCCATTTCCCAGTACGCGAGATCGAAAACCGGGATCGTTCTTGCAAATGTCCGGGAAGTTCCCTCCGGTGCAAAACAACATGTCGAGGAGACAATCGGGCAAATGAACGAGTGCGGTTTTCTCTTTCCGGTCATGATGGGCAACAAGGTCATGAATCTGCCGGAAAATCCCTTCCGCCTGTCCATTGTGGCCTTCAGCGGCCTGAACTATATCGGGAACACGGTCGAAAATAATATCGAGATTAAAACCGAGATTGGAGCAGGCAATATCGCTTTCTCAAAAGTTGCAGAACCAAACTGATTAAACCCAGGAGAAATCATCATCTTTTGAAAATTTTCTCCCCTTTTTCTCCGGTCCACCAGGCTCTGGCGCATTTTTACCAGATTCCCGATCCCGTTCTCCATTCTCTTTCCCAGGATCATCCTTCCGTTTTTTTCCACTTATATCAGTATGAATCAGACTGGAATCGCGGGCCTGAGGTTTAAAAACCGCTCTTCTTGTAGGTTGCCCTTCGAAGATCCCGTCCTTTGCCCTGACCGCCGATTCTCTGACCGCAATTGTCCTTTCTGCGTCGGGTTTTTCAGTGATATCATCAGCCGCACCCCTCCCTCCACTTTCGGCGACCGGAGTAAATGAGATCTGCGGCCCGGGATCTTCATCGGCAGTTTTCCTGATTTTTCTGGAGACTACGACCGTAGGTCCGGTACGGGACAGGCCGGTATCATCATGTATCCGATCAAATTCTTTTTCCGCGGGTACCGGTAAAACATCTTCGGACTTCCGGTGTGCAGCGGGAACTGCACGGTGAGAATCTTTCAAATGGCCTGGGGGTATTTTCCCGGATCCGGGTATCGCGAGTTCCCTCTGTCGCTGGAGCTCCCGCTCAATCCTCTGCCGATCTGCCTCCTTTCCCTTGATTCCTGCGTGTTCCGGCCGGTGAGCCACGTTATTCAGGGCGGTTCCCTTTTCCGAACCCGTAATCCCGCCTCCGCTTCGTCCCGGTGAAATTCCGGTTGCAGTCCCGGTCGTAGCGGGGTGAATCTTCTTTGGGGATGTGCGTTCCGTGATGCCACGGGATACAATGAGTCTGCGCGAGAGTATCTCTCTATCCTTGCCGGGGCTTTCACTGGCAGGTTCATCTGTTCGGAGATGAACATCGCCATGAGTATCCGGCCCCTTTCCGATCGGCCGGGTGAGTCCGGGCATTTCATGTATGGTACCGGCACCAGGTGGCAAAGGGTTTTTTTTGTGCGCGATCTCGGTGGCTATATCCGTCTTTGGTTCAGATCTGAAAGCCGCGGGGATTTCCCGGGAAATTGGTGACTGTGGTGGAGATTTCTCCGATAAGGGATCCCGGGGCGGGAGGGCAATCATTTCATCCGCCCGGGAACGGGTCACGGAATCGGTACCAGCAGTCCCGATGATGCCTATGGAAGGTTCAAGCGCACTGGAAACGGCAGTAACCGGTTCGCGGAACTCCCCCTGTTCACGCCGCGCGTGATCCATAAACTGCGAGCGGATATCCCGGATCTCCGTGAGTCGGGGGATATTTTCGAGCCCGGAGAGCATGACAATGATCGCAACATTTTTTGTATTCATCACCGGATAGTCCCCGGAACGGGTCTCCAGACCGGCTATGCTCCGGTCGATCCATTTCCGGACGGTCATGAATCCTTTCATCGAGAGCTCGTGAGAGGGCCCGGCAATGAGAACCAGAGCTTTATGGGCGCTCGTCATATCACAGGGTGTGGAGACTTCATGGTAAATAGCCTGTTTGGCGAGCTCGATGATCCGGGATGCCTTTTTTTTCTGTTCTTCGTTGAATATACCGGTAGATTTAAACCGTGAGAGAAAGCCGAGGGGATCCGGTGGAAGCCGCTCGACTGCGTAACCGATGGTGATGTACCCCATTCCTTTCATCGTGTTGAGAACTTCGCCGGAATCAAGAACCACTTCCGCAAGATCAATCCCACCGTCCGCTTTAAACTCTCCGGCCCTCAGGATCAGGCTTATTCTCCTGACTATCCCGTCGTTGAGAAGAGCGTAGGTAGCCTGGACAGGAGAGATATCCAGTTCGCTTTTTTTAATGCCGAGTTTTTCAGCAAAACCGGTCTCCTTTTTGGTGAGATGCGCTTTCTCCGCCTTAATTTTTCTGTACCATGTCTCGTTATCGAACAGGATAACCCCATCGAGTAAGGGCTGGAGCATGTCGATATCATCGGCAGCTTTGCTGGACTTTCTTTCTCCTTCAGCAAGACATGGCAGGGTGAGAAGGCCGAAAACAGGCTCAGTTATGGATGAGCGAAGTCCGGCAATGATATGCGGGGCAATGTCCACCATGCTGCCCCCGAGTCCGCAGAATATGATGACCGCGTCAGTCTCACCAGACTGAAGGTTCTGGACCTTCGAGACTATCTCATGTATGTCGATTGTCGCAGTCGGGCCTGCAGAATCACCCTGCCCGTCTGAAACGCTCAGATCGAGGGGCGGGAAGAAAAGCCTGCCCTGTTCTGGCAACCCGGCAAGATTTTTCAGCGTCGATTCATCGACATCGACAGCGAGCCCCTGGACACATGAAACCTTACTGCTTCGCCGGTCAGAAGAGTAAAGCCTGTCAACTATACGGCAGCCTGCCCCGCCAAGTCCGATCGCTACGATTCGCATTTTGTGTCCTTATTGAAATAAACCGGTGCCCATACGGTCGTTATGGTATATTATTTCTCGGTAGATCTTCAAAATCTTATAGGATACTTACCCAAGAAATACCGTTACTTCGGATTTTCCGGAATCTTTTACCTGATGATAAATATGGCACAGCTCCAAAGACCGCCTCTTCCGAGGGTACGGCGGGGTTCAAAGAAAAAGCTCTCGACAGATCGTTTTCTTGTTTCTTTCGCCAAAAAGAAATGATAATTTATTTAAATCCGTATACGGTAATACTCAAGTGAGGTGAACAAACCTTGTCATATGGAATTGAATTTGTACCAGGAAATGTCAATGTAAAGCAAGTTGTCAACTTCTGTAAACTTGCAGAATCCAAAGACATCGATTTCGCATGGATCACCAACCACTACAACAACCGCCACTGCTATCCCACCCTCGCCGCGATTGCCCAGGCAACAACAACCCTGAAGATGGGTCCGGGTATCATGAACGCATTCACCGACACCCCTGCGGCAATGGCGTCGTTTGCGTGCACGCTCAACGAGATCTCCGATGGACGTGCAGTTCTCGGTATTGGACCGGGCGACCTCTCGACCCTTCCGAAGCTTGCAATCAACCCAGAGAAACCCGTGGGAAGGCTTGAGGAAGCAATTATGCAGATCCGCAAGCTCACCGCAGGAGAAGAGGTCAAGAAGTCCGGCATGAAATTCTTCGACTACGACGGAGCGAAACTTACCGGTGTTACCCTCCCCGGCAAGAAGGGAATCCCGATCTACGTAGGTGCGCAGGGCCCCAAGGTTCTCGAGCTCGCAGGCAAGATCGGTGACGGTGCCCTCATCAATGCATCCAACCCCAAGGACTTCCAGATTGCCATCCCGATCATCAAAAAGGCAGCAGACGCCGTGGGCAAGAAAGGCTTTGATGTCGGTGCTTACACCGCAATGTCGATCGACAAGGACACCAAGAAGGCCCGGAATGCAGCGAAGATCGTCGCGGCCTTTATCGCCGCCGGCTCACCGCCAGACCTCCTTACCCGCCATGGCCTCGACCTCAACAATGTTGCCAAGATCAAGGCAGCCCTCTCGAAGTTCGACTTCAAGACGGTCGGAGAGCTTGTTGGGGACAAGGAGATCGATGCATTCACTATTGCAGGAACCCCCGAGGTTGTCAAACAGAAATGCGAGGACCTTACCAAGGCCGGTGTGACCCAGATCATCTTTGGTTCCCCGCTCGGTCCCGACATGACAAACTCGATCCGTCTCCTCGGCAAATACGTAGTGTAGGAAAAAACTGGCCGGTTCCGGCATACATCTGCGGGAACTTAAGCCAAAATATTTTTTTCTGATTTTCAGCGCACTTTTTCCCCTTTCCGAGGGGAAACGACTATCTGATTCCACAAAGAAGACTATCGATAAGCATGTTCACGGTCAAGGAAATTGCCACCCCCACCGGCATTTTACAGTACAGGACCGAGCGATATACCGGCATCAGCTGCAGGATAAGCCCAGAACGACTCAAGAGGAACCTCGACAATGCACACCCCGTTCCCGAAACGGGTGAGGGCTGCCCATTCTGTCGGGAGAATATTTTCTCCTCAACACCGACATTTTCCGATGGTACGCGTCTCATCCGGGGAGAAAGCGTCACCTTCCCCAACCTGTACCCGTTTGGGGAGACCCACGTTGTCACCGTTATTACCTGTAACCATGCCGTCGGTGAATTCAGTTTTACACAAATTGCGGAAGCGCTTCAGGGGCAGGTCGAATCTCTCCGTCATTCGGAGGGGTACACCAGTATAAACTGGAACTTCCTTCCTTCTGCAGGTGCGAGTCTTGTCCATCCCCACATGCAGGGCCTCTCCGACTGCCAGCCTTCACCCATAATGAGGAAATACCTCTTTGCACATGACCGCCACTTTCAGGAATGCGGAAGGAATTACTGGGATGATGTGCTGGAACAGGAGCGTGCTTCCGATCGATACCTTTTTGGAGATGAGATTATCTGGTCCGCCCATGCGGTGCCTTTGGGGGAGAGGGAAATACGGGGGATCATGCCGATCTCCACCATAAGCGGGCTTGATTCCTACACCGATCTCCTTGCAGAAGGGATTCTTGAAATAATTGCAATCTACAGGAAACTTGGAACCCGGGCATTCAACATGTCGATTTTTTTTGATAAGGCAGGGAGGGGTCAGAAAATTTCTGCATTCTGTTCCCTGATCTCCCGGATCAACCCCAACCAGAAATCTACCAGCGACTCGGCCTTTATGGAGCGGCTTCACCTGGAACCGGTGGTTATGACGCTGCCTGAAGAACTGGGGAAATTTTACCGGGAAGAAAAAAAGAAGTGAAAATTTAATCGAATTTTGCAACAAGTTTGGTCTTTGAAACCAGAACGCCATCCTTCTTGTGGGCCTGGCGCAGGATACCGTCGCTGCCTTTCTCGAGTTCCCGGGCCTCGTCGCAGAGGGCAGCTGCAGTCCTCATCATCTCGTGAGCGCTGGCAACGATTGGGATATATTTTTCCCATTCCTTTGTCATGAAACAGCCTTTGACGTTCTGTCCTGCGACTGCCATTGCAATCTCGTGGGCAGCACGTGCCTTTGCGAGAGCGTAGTTGTTGGTGAATTCCCCATCAACAGCCTTGTCCGTGGTCATGATGATCTTCGGAAGCTCAAGATCGGTGCCCTTCTTGCCGGCCTTGACCTGGTCGATGACCTTGTCGAGTGCCATCTGGAGTTTCCGGAATGCTCCGGTAATCGCAAGAACTTTGACCAGGTTGCCATTGAAATCTGCCATCTCAATGGGGTCGAGGAATTCTCTGCGGGCTCCGATCATCGAGTCAGCTTTCATGATGATGTAGCCGAACTTGCTGGCCTTGACCTCTTCCCATTCCTTCTTGGTGGTCACATCGTCGGTAATGATGATGACGGGGATACCTGCCTTGGCCAGCTCTTCGCGTGCTCCGGTGGGGCCGGGGAGGACACCGTTTGGCGATACCACGATACAGAAGTCGGGTTTCCACGCCTTCATGTTCGAAACAACGCGCTCGATATCTTCAGGCTGGAGTTTTGTACCGCTGGTCGCCATGAATGTCTGCATGTCTTCGCGGTCGGCTCTCTCGTCAAGAAGGAGCTCTGCCATTACACCACTTGCAATGTTGCCGAGTTTTGCAACGCCTACTTTTACAACCATCTGATTCACCTCGATATTTTTTATGACACGATACTATGGGTAAGAATTCATATAAACATTTTGAATTGTCATTTTCCGTCGGTTATTTGAGCGAAACCCGTTTTTTTGCAGGAAATAAAAATCTCACGATCTCTCGCCGGATCAGGATCCCTGAAAAGTTAACGAAAAGTGTTTAAGTTAGTATTAAAAAGGTGTTACTATGAAAGACGGGCTGCTCACCGATCGCCAGATGGAGGTTCTCCGGTACCGGAAACAAGGTCTGACCCAGCAGCAGATCGCCGATATTATCTCTACTTCGAAAGCCAATGTCTGCACCATAGAAAAGAGCGCCATGGAAAACATCCGGCGGGCGAAAGAAACCCTTGAGTTTCTTTACACCCTCGACGCAACCCATCTCTGTACTATCCCTTCCGGAACCGACCTTTTCGATGTTCCGGCAATTATATTTGGGGAAGCCGAGAAGATCAACATTAAGGTCAAATATGATACGATCTCCCTGATAAACCGAATCCGGGAATCGAGGCCTCAATGCTGTAAAGCGCGCTGCATGTGCGAAGATGTCGTCGTGTATATCACCGATCAGGGAGAACTCTATTTCGGCTGATCGCATCACGAACCGCGAAATTATCCCCGGGGTTGGAAGGGCATACGTTTATATCCTTTTTTAATCAATATTTACGGAAGCCGATATGAGGGTATCCTTTGCAGGTTCCCCGTCCGGGTGCAGAATAAGCATGCGGGCGCGCTCCTGCAACCGGCGCAACTGGATCTCCAGACACAGGAACAACAGGTGTGCCGTGGGTAACCCCCGATTGGTGGACTCCCTCCGGGAGTATACCGAGAAAAAGGAGTTGTGAATCTTCACAACTGGCTGACAGAGTGGGTCTGATCAGTACGCTGGGTCGACGTTCGTGCAACGAGCCCGTTTTTCCTGCGCCGGAAAAGCACTGGAAAAAGCGTCATTGTCAGGATCTTCTTTCGCGAGACAGGTATAACTGGTGCACACCAGTACACGACGAGATAAGAATCCCGTCAGTATCTGGCGAAACCGGGCAGATGTTCGTGGAGCCGCAAGGGCGATGAATCCGTCAACGGATCGCTGTCTATGGCGGTGAAGGAACGGTGCCCGTGTCGCGTGTTGGCTTCCGGCAGAATAGATACATCCGGAATCTCGGATCAATCACACAAACGTGTCGCAATGAGAATAACCTACACGCCAGAAAGGATTGAGTAACCCATGCCAAAAATTAACAGACCACGCCGTGGTTCTCTTGCATTCAGCCCGAGGAAGCGTGCAAAGAGCCCGATCCCGAAATACCAGTCATGGCCCGTATATGAAGGGACCCCGGTACTGCAGGGATTTGCAGGATACAAGGTAGGTATGACGCACGTGATCATGGTTGACGATCACAAGGACAGTCCCACGGAAGGTAAGGAGATCATGGTCCCCGTTACGGTCATTGAAGTCCCTTCGATGAAAGTCGCGGCTATCCGTGCGTACTCGCGGGATACGTATGGAAAACACGCCCTCACCGAGATCTGGTCAGACCAGCTCGATGTGCTTCTCGGGCGCCGTATCACGATGCCGAAGGACTACGACCGTGAAGCAGCACAGAAAAAGTTTGCAGATGCGATAAAGGCCGGTACCGTTGCGGAAATTCACGCGGTAACCTATACCCAGCCTGCTACCATGAGCGGCGTTCCGAAGAAAGTACCGGACCTCATGGAAATCAAGATCGGTGGCGCCGACCTGAACAAGCTCTTTGAGTTCGGCCTTGGACTTCTCGGAAAAGAAGTCTCGCTGAACAATGTCATCCAGACCGGAGCGTACGCCGATATCACGGCAATAACGACCGGGAAAGGCACCCAGGGAGCTGTAAAACGCTGGGGTATTGCACTGCGGAAACGAAAGCATTCCGTTGGCGGTAAGGAGCGCCACATCGGGACGCTCGGACCCTGGAATCCTCACCACATCCGGTGGCAGGTGCCCCAGATCGGCCAGATGGGTTTCCAGCAGAGAACCGAGTTCAACAAGCGCATCCTGAAAGTAAGCGAGAATGCCGGGGAAATCACGCCCGCTGGCGGGTTCCTCCACTACGGCGTTCTCAGGAACCCCTACGTGCTGGTGAAAGGCTCGATACCCGGCCCAATCAAGCGGCTCATCCGCATCCGTCCAGCCATCCGGCAGGGTGAACATGTCGTCAGGACTCCGGCAATCCAGTTCGTGAGCGTCCAGAGCAAGCAGGGGTGATCAGAGATGAAAGCACAGGTTAAAACACTTGACGGCGGAATTGCCAGAGACATCGAACTGCCGGCACTCTTTTCAGAGGAGTACCGGCCGGATCTGATCAAAAAAGCGGTGATGGCCCTGCAGAGCGTTCGCCGCCAGCCCCACGGGTCATATCCCTTTGCGGGAATCTGCTCATCTGCGGTTGGCTGGGGAAGCGGTCGCGGGTCATCGCATGTCCCCCGTATCAGGAACGGCTCCCGCGCAGCGAAGGTCCCTCAGGCCAAAGGCGGCCGGGAAGCGCATCCCCCGATGGTGGAGAAAGTACTGGTCAAGGAAATCAACCAGAAGGAGAAGCAGAAAGCATTCAGGTCTGCCGTAGCAGCGAGTATCCGTGCGGATCTCATCAAAGGCAGGGGCCACAATTTCGAAGGGACCGTGCCCGTTGTCTTTGAGGACAGGTTCGAGTCTCTTGAGAAAGCCAGGGATGTTATCTCAGCCCTGACGGTAGCAGGTGTATACAACGATATCGAGCGGGCGAAGGACAGCAAAAAGGTCAGGGCAGGCCGGGGCAAGATGCGGGGCCGTCGGTTCAAACAGCGCAAAAGCCTCCTGATTGTGACCGCAGGAAAACCCCTGCGCGCTGCACAGAACCTCTCTGGCGTCGATGTCGTCACCGTAGACCAGCTGAACGTCGAACACCTCGCCCCCGGAATGCTTGCAGGCCGGCTTACTGTCTGGACGGAAGGTGCGATAACACGCCTGGAGGGAAGATAAATGACCCTGAAATATCCGTTCGTAACTGAAAAGGCGATGGTCCTCCTGGAGAACCAGAGCAAACTTCAGTTCCTTGTCAGCAGGGACGCTACCAAAGAGTCAATCAAGCGCGATATCGAAAAGGCGTTCGGCCAGAACGTTCGGAGCGTTCGCACCCTCATGAACATGCACGGGGAGAAGAAAGCGATCGTGAGCTTCGAGAATGACAAAGCCGCTGAGGAGATCCTTAGCCGGCTTGGCATCATGTAGGTGGGCACCATGGGACATCGCATAACAACACAAAGCAGGGGCAAGGGAGGCCCGACGTACCGCGCGCCTTCCCACCGGTATAAGGCTGAGCTGAAACATGTCGGGGACGACACCCGGAAGATCACCGGGACTGTCATCGATATTGAACACGACCCGGCGCGCAACGCACCAATCGCCCTCGTGAAACTCGAAGACGGTAACAAGGTGTATATGCTTGTAACGGAGGGTCTCGGAATAGGCGAAACGATCCTGTGGGGATCTGTCGGCGAAGTGAAGAACGGGAACACGCTCACCCTCCAGAACATCCCGACAGGAACATACATCTGTAATATCGAGGCCCGCCCGAACGATGGTGGCAAATTCGTCCGGTCATCCGGCGTCCAGGCTGTGGTAATCGATAAGATCGAGGACCGTGTCGGTATCAAGATGCCGAGTGGCAAGACCAAGTGGTTCAACCACCGCTGCCGTGCAACCATCGGCATCGTTGCAGGTGGCGGCCGGGTCGAGAAACCATTCGTGAAAGCCGGGAATAAATATCACAAGATGGCGAACACCGCATCCAACTGGCCACGGGTCCGGGGTGTCGCGATGAACGTTATCGACCACCCGTTCGGCGGCGGAGGGCACCAGCACCCGGGTCGTCCGAAGACGATTGCCCGTGGGACTTCCCCGGGAAGAACTGTCGGCCACGTTGCAGCACGAAGGACTGGTAAGAGCAGGAAGTGATGGGTATGGCAGCACCAAAAAAGACTCAGAAGAGAATGCCGAGAAGGCGCGAGGAGTTCACCTACCGTGGCTTCAAGATCGACGAGCTGAAGGCGATGGGGATCAGCGAACTCCTCCCGCTCATGCCAGCCCGTGCGCGCCGCAAGATTGTACGCGGCTTCTCCCGCGGCGAGGAGACCTTGCTCCAGAAGATCCGCGGGGGCGATGAGAAGGTACGGACACACCTCCGTGATATGATTGTCATGCCGGAGATGATCGGAAAGACCATCGAGATCTATACGGGCAAGGAGTTCCTCAGGGTGGAATTCCAGCCGGAATCGGTCTTCCATTATCTGGGAGAATTTGCATTGACGAGGAAGAGGGTCACTCACGGGAGCGCCGGTATCGGTGCGACCAGAGGCAGCAAATACGTACCCCTGAAGTGATGGATATGGCACGAGTCGATTATTCAAACAAGACAAAGGGCGACAACATAGCAAAGGGCAAGGCAAACGAGCTCAACATGTCGCCCAAGCACTCAATCGAGATCGCCGGGCTTATACGGCACATGCGTGTCAATGATGCCATCGCTTACCTCAACGATGTCATAGCCTTGAAAAAGGCGGTCCCCTTCCGGCGATTCAACCGGAATGTCGCACACAAACGCGGTCTCCCCGGCAACTGGGATGCGGGCCGCTACCCGGTCAAGGCGTCCAAGGCTTACCTCAGGCTCCTTGAATCAGTAAAGAAGAATGCCGAGTATATAGGACTCGA
>Ga0187777_10002914_pt1 | contig 10936 bp, 9 predicted proteins | sample 1015_Q2_SP5_10_M_FD_132416 | JGI IMG/M metagenome (GOLD analysis project Ga0187777, IMG submission 132416) | Tropical peat soil microbial communities from peatlands in Department of Meta, Colombia - 1015_Q2_SP5_10_MG | ecosystem: Environmental > Terrestrial > Soil > Wetlands > Peat | place...
AAGAGGCGGCAACGGCTTACGCGCAAGCTCTCGACCGGTACGGCCGCAAGAAGAACTTGGCAATGGTCGCCCAGGTGCAGCCCCGGCTCGCAGCGCTACGCCCAGGGGCCTTCAAGGGACATTCCTGAACACTGGCGCATCCAAGCGTTCGAGTCGACAGATGCCGCGCGAATAGTTGGTCGACGTGCTTGGGAGGCTCGTACCGTCCGTGACATGCTTGCGTGCGATGAGGCTTTCGCCGATGGTGGGCGTCGTTCTGTGCTCCTGGTGTTTGGTGCTTTGCTCGCCGTCGTCAGGCGCGGCAGACGGCAGTGGGGCCAGCAGACTATTCGCGCCTGGCGCGAACCTATGCAAGCTCGTCAGCACCACCAAACTGGCGGCCGCGACCGGGTTCAAGTTGCCGACGCCGGTCAGTGGAAGGCACTTCTGCACGTGGCAGGTCAGCCCTGGGGTATGGAGGGACTCGGTCCAGCTCTCCGTCCGCAGTGGCCTTGGCAGGAAGGGCGTCGAATCCACGATGAGCGGCGAGCGACGCGCGACCGTGACAACTGTGACGGTGCCCGGAGCCTTGTACGCCAGCCTTCTGACAACGGGATATCGCGGAATGATCCGCGACTGGGTTGCAGCCGTCTACCCGGAAGGGGCTGTATTCGTCGCCTTAACCGCTCCAGGGTTAACGCCTGGAAGGGCTATCGCCGCACTAATGGCCGTCGTCTCGTAACGACAGCGACGCTTCGAACGACCACTTTTGTCTGGCGCACCACGTTCACAGGCGAAGGCGCATATCCGCCGGCGTCGAGGGTCATTCCCGCACACTCGGGCAGCCGAGCGCCGTCGGCTTCGAGTGCGGCCGTGGGTGCTAGCACCCGACGCGATTGACCGGCCTGCCTTGTTGTCTTGGCCGTAGGGGCGCTCTAGGGTCTCGGCATGATCGGGAGACGTGGACTGTTGGTTGTGGGGGCGGCTCTTGTGCTGGGGGCTGCTTTGGCGCTCTCAGCGGCCGGTGGGGCCGCACCGCTGCCATGCAATCTCGGCAACTTCAACTGCAGTTTCCACCCCTGGGACGGCCTCACGAGCCAGCGCGGCGACACGCTCAACACCGAAACGGGTACGGCCATAACGTTTGCGACCAACCAAACCAACACTCGGCTCGGGAACTTTCAGTGGGCGATCGGCAACGAACACTGCACCCTCACCGTGACCACCCACGTTCCGATCAACATGGGAGTGGGAGACCCGCCCGAGCGCGGCAGCCAGGTTCGAGCCGGAACCGCGTCCGTTCCGATCAACATGGGATACGGAGTGCGGACGAAGGAGGGCTGGCAAACCCGGGTGGTCGCCGGTCACTTCTCGAAGACCGACACGCTCACCAACCCTGCCTTCGCGACAAGGGATCTCCCCACCACCGTCATCTGGCATCTGACCGGCACCCTCTCCGGCAACAAAGCGAACGGCACGATGCGGTGGGCGTTCACCGGCCCGACCAAGAACGACTGCGCCCCCTCCCACGGAAGCTTCACCTGGCACGCCACCAACGCCGGCTAGCCCGCCGCCTGCCCGATTGGCGCTCGACACACTCAAGAGACATTCCCGCACGCTCGCGCATGTCTGCGTTCTTGGGGTGGAGCGAGTGTTAGCTAGCCTCGATTTCTTCGAGTGGGCATCCGGCGAGCGTAAGACGGAGTGGACGAGCCAGCCATTGGAGCGATTCGTGTGCTTCTTCCCAGCCGCCTGGCAACTCGTGTAGCCCGCACCGGATCCCTACGCTACCAACCCCGTTGCCAACGGCCGGTACCTCTCTCGAGGCCAACAATCTCAAGCGTCATTCCCGCACACTGGGGCAGCGGACTGTTATGACAACATGGAGTGGTCTGAGTCAGCCTGATCGAGACGGCCCCGGGGGCCGGCGTCGAGTTTTGCGCTCCAAGACGGCCCGTTGCCATTTCAGTTATCGGGTCGGCCGTTAGCAGTTCTGCGTGTGTGAGCAGTCGATCAGGAAGTAATGGATCTTCCGAACCGTCATCGCGGTGCTCCACTGGACGGCGGATCCGTCGTCGAACTGCTCGTGGTAGGTGTTGGCGATCGTGAACCCTGGCCGGTGGACGACGGCGAGCGGGAGCGCCGGCGCCGGTCCTGTGTCGGGCTTGGGCCACGCGTTGAGGTAGAAGCTGGTGGCGCCGTTCTCGCAGCCGCCGCCGGGGCGGGGGTTGGTCGTGCCGAAGGGGAATACGACGGGCGAAACGTAGAGCGTCGGGTGCGTCACGACCGGGTCGCGCGCGTTCGTAAGGTCGAACGCGGCGTAGATAGGGCGCCAGCGCGACGAATCGACCTTGACCGTTCCGTTGCATGCCGCCGCGTCGAGTCCCGAGTAGGTGATCGTTCCGCTTAGGTGCAGGACCGTCACGCCTTCGCCGTTGAAACTCGGCACGCCACGCTTGCCGTACCAGTCGAGGCTTCTCGGCTTCGGCAGCGACGTCAGGTGCAATTCCGTGACCGCTGCCGCCGGCCCATTCGTGAAAGTCGACTTCAGGGTGACCGAGGTCACTTGGAACCGCCACTCGAACGGCGGGACGTCCTTGGCGATCGACGCGGCCGCGTAGCCCGTAACGGTGAACGCGACCGTTAGCACCATGAGGGCACGACCCATAGCGATCGAATCTCTCACAGGGCGGGCTAGCAGGCAACTGAATATTCGGCGCGCCAGTCTTTGGGAATTTCTCCGAACTGGCCGTCAGCTCAACGGCTGGATCTCTGCTGCACCACGGGCGCCAACCCGAAAGATGGTGATGGATCCGCCCGGCTCGTAGTTGGCGGCGTCTCGAACTCCGATTAGTATCGGCCAACCGTCTGAAGGGAGCCTCCTGCGAGATCAGGCAACCTTGACGGCGAAGTTCTCGGCGGGCACCCGGCTCGGCATCGCGGGAGGCCGTCGGGCCCGATCGTCGACGCGAGCGGCCGAGTCGCTTCGAGCCAGGCCGTCGGCGCCGAAGCCATTCTCGTGCTCGTCAGAGCGCGATCAGTAATCAGCGTCGCGCTCGTACACCGAACCGGGACACGTCCCGATCAGGGCCACCTCGACGCATCCACGGACGTTGTAGGGTGCGGCATCGTGCTTCGGGGAAGGAAACAGCGGTCCGCCGTCCTCCTGACCGCCGTGGCAATGCTTTTTGTCGCCGCATACGGCGCGGCGTCCTCAAGCGCAGGGCAACCGAAGTGGAAGCCGATTCCGGTCAGGCACGCAGCAGCGGGAGGTGGATGGTTCCAGGCCTACGGCTGGGCCTCCGGGCGCGTCTGGTTCGGAGTCGGGGACGCCCAGGACGTGATCTGGAGCGCGAAGGTCCAAGGCGGGACGCTCACGTCTTTCGTCTCCACCCCTTCGACGGACGAGCAGGTCGGGCAGTCGACGCTGATCGGCTCGAGCCTGGTCGATGGCGACGCTGCCGCACCGCTGCTTGCGAGTGGGAAGGTCGGCCCGGCGGCGCCGATCCCAGGCAACCCAGCCCAGACCGCTCACGATCAGCTCTCCGCTCCATTCGGGCTCACTGTTCGGGCCGGCGTAACGATCGGCAGCCGGACAATCTGGGCCGTCGCGGGCACCGGTGTCCTCGCGGCGTGTTGCACCGACTCCGGCCAGGCGAGCGACCTGAGCTCAATCCTCGTCACTGGGCGCCAGATCAACCCCCAGTTTTTCGTGAGGATCGGCGTCGACGCTCACGGACGCCTGTGGCTCGCGTGGTCCGAGTATGCGAAGCCGCCGCTCGTGACGCTCCACATCGCGCAGCTCGACCCGGCCACGCTGAAGGCCCTCAGCTCGAAGAACTACTCCGGGCCAGCGGTGCATGGCGGGGGAGCCGGCTCGCAGTTGGGCGACGACTTCACACTAGCCTGCGTAGACAGCTGCCGCCTCGTCTTCGGCATGTTCCGCCGCCCCGGTATCTTCAGCTGGGGCGGAGACGCGGCGCCGACGAAGGTCGCCCCTGCCAGCGGGAACACCTTCCTGCTGGCGGCCGGAGCGGCCGGAGACAAGCTCGTGCTCGCGTTCGCCAAAGGATCGCCCGACTACGGCTGGCAGCTCAGCACGAGCGAGGCGAGCCCGACGGGCGCAGGCTTCCACGTCGTCGCTACATCCGCGGTGCCGCAGGCCAAACCGCACCCGAACGAAGTGTGGAACGCAGCCGAACTGCGCGGGACGCTCACCCCGTCGGGCTTCGTCCTCCTCGCCGGCTACCCACTCTCCGGCCGCACGCTTCAGTCGCTCGAAGCCACGGTCTTGCACGGCTAGTAGCTCGCCGTCCCGTGCGGCCTCCGAGCTACTGCTCGGAAGAGGGCGCGCTCGAGTGGACAAAGGGCGAGACCGCCGTGAGTTACTGGGAGGGGGTGGCCATGAATCGTGCGATTGCGATGTTGACTGCGTTGGAGCGGATCGATTCGTAGAGGTCGAAGTTGTGGTGGCCGCCGGGTAGCTCGATGTACTTGACGGGGCGGCTCGAACCAAGGCGCATCCGTTCGGCGAACTCGCGGGCATGTGAGGGTGGGACGAGGAGGTCGTTTTCCCCGTGGATCACTAGGAGGGGTGGGGGAGGCCGCTCCGCTGTCAGGTCGCCGTAGTAGCCGTACCGGCCGACGATGCCAGCGATTCCGTTCGTGCCGGCGTTGACCGCGTCGACTGACAGGTAGGCGCCGGCGGAGCTGCCGATCAGGAAGATCCGGTCGGGATCGCCGCCGTAGTCCCTTGCGTGTGAGCGCACCCATTCGATCGCAGCCATGGCGTCGGCGAGCTGGTCGTCGTAGCCGACGTAGGGGCGCAGACGGTAGTTGGCACTCGCGCAGACAATGCCACGGCTGACGAGATACCCGATCAACGGTCGTGCCTCGCGGCGCTTGCTCCCGGAGTAGAAGCCACCACCGTGAAGGTGCAGCACCACCGGTGACCCGGTCGGCCGGTCTCGGCGGTGGTAGACATCGAGGTTGCAGCGCGGGCCCTCACCGTATGAGAGGTCGCTGATCCGTACCACCTCCCGCCGGAACGCCGGCAGCGGCGCCATCAGAATCCGACGCCAGGGCCGGCGTGCCGGCCGCGGATTGCCGAGCGCGGCGTCAGCCCTAAGAGCCCGACCGACAATCACCACGAGCCCTGCGAGCACAACAAGAGCTGTGGCCCCGACGATTACACCCCACAACGAATCAAGATCCCCTTGTGCCAGCGCAAGGGCGACCGATGCGATCAGCAGGTAGCCGCCAAAGAACGACAGCTCATTTGCCACCAACGCCGGGATCTGCGCGACCCGTCCTAGCCGCTGCCAGCGAGTCAGTGCGCAAGCGGTTCCCCAGCCCACAAGCACGACCGGAACGAGCAGACCGACGGGCACCCTGCGCGCCTAGAACGCCCGACCAGAGTCGAATCGTCGTGGCACCGTCTGGTTGACTGAAAGCGACACACACAGAATGTCGTCAACACCGCAGTTCCAGCCGGTCCCGGTCACCGCAAGTAGAAGCTCCCGCTGTTCAGGGAAGCGTTGCGAGGTAGCGGGGTGCTCGGATCGCCTGCCGGTAGATCGCTAGTGAGCGGGGTTTGGAGGCTAGTTCGAACATGTCGCTGCCGCCGCTCCAGCCTTTGTTGAAGTAGACGAGGCCGATCGTTCGTGGGTGGCTTGCGACCCAGGAGAACATCCGGCTCGTGAAGGTCGGGTCGTCGTTTCCCTTCAGGCCCCATTCGGCGACCAGGAACGGTTTGCCGTACGCGTAGAGCACGTTCATCCCTTGCCAGGAGGGCTCGCCGCTGTCGGAGTAGAGATCGTCGGCGACTATGTCCGCGTATGTCGCGCCCGGCCAGTATGCGGCTGGACCGTTTGCGGCGACGTATGGCGTTCCGTGGCCCTGGGGATTCCAGATGATTGCGACTTTCCCAGACGGCTGGACGTCTCCACTGGCCCGTAGCGGGGGTTGGCCGATCGCTCGTAGCTTGTTGTTGATCGATGCGGTGGTGCCGCCGCGGAGGATCAGCGCGATCCTTCGGAAGGCGCGGATGAACTGGGCTTGCGCCCACTCGGGTCCACGAGGTCGCCCGCTCACGTCGTACGCAGACCAGGGGTTCCAACTCCCGTTCATCTCCGGCAGAACCCGCACCCAAACGTCCTCGCCAGACCCGTTCAGCGCCGAAGAGAGCGTGAGGTAGCGGGCGTCCTCCCGGCCGGATGCGATCGCGACCGGCGAGAGTGCAGAGGCGAGCGACAGCACCGGCAGTCGGCCGTCCGCGTGCTCGGCGTTGATCAGGCCCGCGACGTCGCCGGCCCAGGTCGCGAACATCACATGCAATGAGTGGTGTTTGCCAGTGACCTGATCGAATCCGGCCGGATCGGGGCCTACTACCCCAAGCAGCACGTGAGCGCCGGAGGGTTCACCGAACCGTGCTCCAGCCGCGGTCGTGGTCCTTGCTGCGTCGCGAAAGATGGAACCGGCTCCCGAGGCGACTCCAACGCACAACGCGAGGGTCAAGATGGCGAACATCAGGCGGGAGCCGGTCGCGAGCCGGCTCTTCACGGCAGGCTGGCGGCTCCTTGATCGAGGCTTATGCATGTCCGGGTGGCATCGCGTGTTGACCAGTTTCTAGCGAGGTCGCGGGTTCGCGCCCGAGACCGAGAGGGCCGCGCTCATGTCCCCAGGAGGATCTGTATGGCGCTGGCTGGCGAGGTCGAAGATTGCGCTCGCTCCGACAACCACCGGGGAGTCGATACGACCGTCGGCTCCGACGAGTACTCCGGTGGGTGTCCCTGCGGCACCGAACCGGCCGGCTGCGATCAGGCCTGGGTCGAGGAGCACGAGGGAGCGGAAGCCTTCGGCTCGTGCGGTCTCGGCGTGCCCGGACGAGACGATTATGAGTCGTGGCTCGTCGCCGTCCATTGCCTGCTCCCAGGCGAGCAGGTCGCCGTGCATCGCCCGGCAATAGCCACACGTCGGATTCCAGAAGATGAGTAGTGCAGGCTGGCCGCGTAGGTCGGCGAGGTTGACGGGTTCGCCGTCGAGCGAGGGCAGCCTCATGGTCGGTGCCTCGCTGCCTACAGGGAGGCCGACCGGCCATGACGGCTCGAGGGCCCGAGCGACCAGGCCCTCTACGGCTTCCGAGCCGCTAGCGACCCAGCTGGCGATCGTTCCGTCCGGGGCGATGAGCAAAGCGCTCGGCGTCCCGTTCGCCTCGAACGCGTTGTAGAGGCGGAGATCGTCGTCGAGCAGCACGTTGCGGAGCTCGTGGCTGGCTGCTTCTGCCTGGGCCAGCTCGACCGTCCCGCTCATCGCGAAGGCGACGGTCAGGACATCGGTGTGAGCCACCTGCCAGCCCGCTGCCTTCTGAAGCAGCGTTCGGCACGGCGGGCAACGTGGGCTGGCGAACACCAGTAACACCGGAAGCTGCAGCTCGAGGAGTTTGGCGATGCCCGGGAGCTCGGGGGTGGCTGTTCCCGGCGGGAGGCCAAGCTCGGGCTCCTCCTCGTCGAGGGCGATGCCGTTCGCGGCGAGGACTCGCTCGAGTCGGTCGAGCCGCACAAGAACCTTCCCGTACGACCGGAGCAAGGAAACGAACACGACCGAGCCAGCGGTTACGAGAGCTGCAATAGCGAGGGCTGCTCCGAGGCCGATCGCCTCGGCTGACTCCAGCCCGGCGATCCATGAGACGACGCTGGGTGAGTGACCGGAGAGGCTGCCGGCGAGCACCACGGCCGCGATCCCGGCAAGCACACCGTTTCTGACGAGCGTCTTCCAACTCGCCGGGGCGGAGTGCAGCTGTCCGAAGCAATGGCACTCGGGCGCGCGGCCGCGAAGGAGGCTCACGCTGACGGCGAGGCTGAACAGCACGAGCAATGCGAGAGCGGCGACCGCCCCGACCGCGGCGGTGCCGGAGGGGATGAGCAGCGCCGCCACCGCCAGCTCGGCGAGCGGCAGGACGAACGCGATCGCACCGGAGACTCCGACCGGAGCACCGAACTCGACCGCTGCATGCTGCGTGCCGCGACGATCGTGCAGCTTTGCCGCGCCCGCCACGGCGAAGACAGCTGCCAGGACGAGACGAGCCACCAGGACGATCGCGCTTGTCACGGACAGCTCACGTTCGTCTCTCCCTGGACGCAGAAGTCCTTGCCGGGTCCACCGTCGAGGAGGTCAGTGCCCGGGCCGCCGTCAAGGAAGTCGTTCCCGCCTGCGCCGCTCAGTCGGTCGTTGCCCTGGAGGCCGGCAAGGTGGTTGGCCCCCGCATCACCGGTGAGGACATCCCCGAAGCGCGAGCCGAGCACGGTCTCGATACCCGTAAGGCGGTCGTTCCCCCAGCCGGTCGCCTGCTGGCGGCTGAGATCCACCCTCACGGGGGCCGGACTATCCGCATAGGTCGCGACATCGCGGCCCGGGCCACCCGTGAGCACATCGTTGCCAGGGCCGCCGTCCAGGATGTCGATGCCAGGACCACCGTTCAGGGTGTCGTCACCGGCCCCTCCCTCCAACTGGTCGTCACCGGCACTACCCAGCAGCTGGTCGTTGCCTGCGTCGCCGCAGATCAGGTCGTTGCCGCCTGCGCCGTCGATCCGGTCGTTTCCGGGGCCGCCGTCGATCACGTCGTCGCCCGGCGTGCCGTGCAACTGGTCGTCACCGCTCGTCCCCACGATCGTCGCCGGCTGACCGAGGCAGCTCGCCCCGCTTGTCGCAGGTGCGCCGGCGGTCGCAACGATCAGCGACACCCCGGCGGTCGCCAGCACGACTGCGGCCGTCACGACGACGCGTCTCAAGGACGGATCACCTCGGGCAACCAGCGGACCGTGAAGCCCTTACCCGAATACGAGTCGGGACAGCGCTCCTTGCAGTCGCGGTCACCGGGCGGGGTCGGCCTGACCGAACCGGACTGGTAGCCCGCGTTCGCCCACTCGGTGGACGCCGCGAAATTCGCCCCCTGCGTGAGATGCACGTTCGCGCTCTTGTGGATGTAGATCATCTCCTGCATCTCCTGCATCGTGAACCAGTCGGCGATTGAGGAATCGTTCTGCGACAGGTAGTCGTGGCAGAGCCGCATCATCACGCCGTAGACGACGTAGTTCACCGACCCGGTGTAGTGGCAGCCCGTGCCGACCTGGACCGACGACCCGCACCCGTTGCAGTCCGGAAACTGGTTCGAGAGGCGCTCGCGCCCGCCCGGGCCGAGCTCCGAGATGTCCCACGAGACCGCGGCTCCTGGAAGCGTCACGAGGTTCACGCACGCCGCATATCGGGTCGGCCCCGACCAGGTACCGAACGCCGACTTGACGCGTGAAAGCGTGGACTCGAGCTCGTCCGTGACGTCGGGCCCGCAGCGCTTCACTTTCTTCGGGACGCAGGCGGCGTAGCCGCCAGGCGGCGCCTTGCACTGACAGTCCCAATCGTCTGCCGGCGGAGGACAGCAGACCTTGTAGAAGAGGCCGTTGATCGACGGGCAAGCGCAGAGCTTTCCCCCGGGCTCGGGCGTACAAGCGACCGCGCCGAACGCGCGCCGGACACTCGCAAGCGGCAAGGCGGCGCCCACCAATGCGCCCACAGCTAGACGAAGCGCACGGCGCCGCGACATCGGGCGAGCGAGCGAGCGAGCCAAATCGTCCAGCATGTCGCTCATAGGCCGGGGAGATCGAGGCCGAGTCGGCCGCGGAACCCAACGTCCACTTTCATCGCCAGAGCTGCCAACAAGCTCCTCTCAGGCGCGCCTTAGCCGGATACTAGAGAGCGCTCCGAGACAACTCAAACCTGCGGGCGGGACACCACCCGCCCTCGTGCCGAGGTCGAACTAGACCTCTCGGAATGTGATACTCGTCGCGACCACGTGGCGGGCGTGCGCAGCATCAGCTGGCGCTGCCGGCCGCAACGGCCATGAGTGAGTTGCTCGACGAACTTGCGCGCACGCTCGCAACGCCAATCCCACGCTGGCGGGCGTTGCGACTGGCCGGCGCCGCGCTCGTCACCGCAGCGCTCCCCGGTGGGATCGGGAGGGGTACCGCTACTGCCATAGCGGCCGCGCGGACCGCGAAGACGATCCAGAAGAAGGTCTGCATCGGACTCCAGACGGGAATCGCACCCGATGAGTTCCAGTGCCCTGACAGCTCCTCGCCGGCCGCCGCGTCTGTCTGTGGGACGCGAGGGAACAGCCCCGACTGTTGCGGCGATCCCACCCCCCAGTGTTGTTCGGACGGAACCCTTGGCTTCCCCGCCGACCGGAACGGCCGCTACTGCTGCCCGGAAGGCTGCGAGTGCTACAAGGGGCTCTGCTGCCCTCCCGGGGGCGCACGCGGATTCGACAGCTACGGTCAGCCGCTTTGCTGCACGCCCGGCCAGATAATCCGGAAAGGGCGTTGTTTCGACAAGGCGTGCGGTCCCGACATCACCAACTCGCTCGAGGACGCACTCTCGCGAACCAAGACGACGTTCGCAGGCTGGTCGACAACACGACGCCTGGTCGCCTGCGACTCACTTCACAACGGCTGGGGAGCAATTGGATGGGAGATCAACCAGCTCGGCCCCGGGCCACGAGACCGTCTCGTCGACAAGTACCGACCCGACTGTTCGACGTGTGTTGAGCAACCGACGGTCCAGGTCGAAGGCGGATGTCACTACGCAGGCTCGGTCAACTACGTCGTCTACGGCGTGATGTTTCGCCTCTGCCACGAACACTTCGAGAACCCGATCGCAGAATTCACCGAGGATGTCATGACCAAGTACATCACCCGATGGAAGAAACTCCATGGCGCACCGAATCTCCAGGCATCGCTCAACTGGGCAAAGGCCGGCTACAACAACTGGCCAGCTCGGCGCACACCACCCCCCGAGCTCCCCAACTGCGCCGAATGCTCACAGGAATACACAAGACGGATGACCGTCCGCTGGCTGCCAGTCGACACGTCAATCTGACCCGGTCGCCCACCATGGCACGGATCAA
>Ga0187777_10002915_pt1 | contig 10934 bp, 9 predicted proteins | sample 1015_Q2_SP5_10_M_FD_132416 | JGI IMG/M metagenome (GOLD analysis project Ga0187777, IMG submission 132416) | Tropical peat soil microbial communities from peatlands in Department of Meta, Colombia - 1015_Q2_SP5_10_MG | ecosystem: Environmental > Terrestrial > Soil > Wetlands > Peat | place...
CGGCGAGGCCGCCGCCGTATGAGGCGCATCTGGTTCATCGCGGTCCGCGAGTTCCTCGCGACGGTGCTGACGCCGGGCTTCATCATCGGCCTGCTCGTGGTGCCCGCGCTCATCGGCGTGGGCGCGCTCGCCGGCCCGCGGATCATCGGCGATCGTTCGACGGCCGTTCGAGGCCAGATCGCCGTACTCGATCCGACCGGCAGCGTGATGGCCCGGCTCGAGAACAGCATCGGCCGCGAACGGCTCGCGGCCCGGCGCGACGAGCAGACCCGGCGCGCGCTGCAGCGCGCACCGCGCGCGGTCCGCGGGATCGCGGAGACGAGCGGCAGCGACGTCATCAACGCGCGGCTCGGCGCGCTTCCAGAGCTCGAGGTCGTGGCCGCTCCCCCGGAGATCGGCGGACCGGACCCGACGGCGTGGCTGCTCCAGCCGCCGGACGGCGGACCGCGCCGGGTCGCCATCGTGATCGTGCAGCCGGACGCGGTGGCGCCTCCGCCTGGCAGGCCCTACGGCTCGTACGATCTCTACATCGCCGCCAGCGGCAGCGACGCGGAGGGCGTGATCCGCGACAGCATCCGCGAAGCGCTCGTCGACGCGAGAGCCGCCGCCCGGCACCTCGACGCCGGATCCGTTCGCGATCTGGTCACGGTGCGCGAGCCGGATGCCGTGACGGTCAGCCGCGGAAATTCGTCGCCCGACGCCGGGCTGAACCGTCTGCTTCCGATGGTGTTCGTCGGCATCCTGATGTTCTCGACGATTATCAGCGGTCAGCGTCTGCTGACGTCGACGGCCGAGGAGAAGTCGAGCCGCGTGGTCGAAGTCCTGCTGTCGGCGGTGTCCCCATTCGAGTTGATGGCCGGCAAGATCCTCGGGCACATGGCCATCAGCGCGCTCGTCCTGTCGCTGTTTGTCGCCGTCGGCGGCGCGGTGCTCGTCTCGCTGGCCCTGCTCGGCCTCGTCACGCCGTCGCTCGTCTTCTACCTCGCGATCTTCTTCGTCATCACCTATCTCGTGCTCGGCTCGCTCATGCTGGCGATCGGGTCGGCGGTGAACGACATCAGCGAAGCGCAGTCGCTGATGATGCCGATCATGTTCGTCACCGTCCTGCCGTGGGTGCTGGCGCCCGGCATCGCGCGCGCGCCGAACGCGCCGCTCAGCATTCTCTTCAGCTTCGTGCCGCCGGTGAACACCTTCGGCATGCTGCTGCGTCTCGCCTCGGCGACGCCCCCGCCGGCCTGGCAGGTGTGGACGACGATTGCGATCGGGGTGGCGTCGGCGGTGGGGGCGATCTGGTTCGCGTCGAAGGTGTTCCGGATCGGCCTGTTGATGTACGGAAAGCCGCCGAATATCGCCACGCTCATCCGCTGGGCCCGCATGGCATAGGGCGTAAGATAGCCCTCATGACCTCCACCCGATCGCTCTTCATGGTCGCGGCAGCGACGGCGTTCCTGGCGGCCTGCGGCAAGGCGCCCGGCACGCCTTCGGCGGCCGACGCGAAGGCGTTCCTCGATACGGTCAACCAGTCGGAGCTGAAACTCGGCATCCTCGACAACCAGGCCGGCTGGGTCCAGCAGAATTTCATCACCGACGACACCGAAGCGCTTGCCGCGCGCGTGCACCAGCAGTACATCGACAGCGCGGCGGGCTTCGCGAAGCAGTCGCCGAAGTTCGACAAGGTCGATCTGCCAGCCGACGAGCGCCGTCAGTTGAACCTGCTGAAGACGAGCCTCGTCATGGCGACGCCGGCCGATCCGAAGGAAGCCGAGGAGCTGACGACGATCATGGCGCGGCTCGAGGCGACGTACGGGAAGGGCAAATGGTGCCCGAGCCAGCTGAAGCCTGAAGACTGCCTGAACATCGACGACATCACCAAGGTGATGGCGACGTCGCGCGACCCGAAGCGGCTGCGCGAAGTGTGGGAGGGCTGGCACACCATCTCGCCGCCGATGAAGAAGGACTACCAGCGGTTCGTCGAGCTGTCGAACAAGGGCGCGAAGGAGCTCGGCTTCGCCGACACCGGCGCGATGTGGCGCGCGAAGTACGACATGCCGCCCGACGATTTCACGAAGGAGCTCGATCGGCTCTGGGGCCAGGTGCGGCCGCTCTACCTGAAGCTGCACGCCTACGTCCGCATGAAGCTCCGCGAAAAGTACGGCGACATGGTGCCGGCGAACGGTCCGCTGCCGGCGTACCTGCTGGGGAACATCTGGGCGCAGGACTGGACCAACATCTACCCGCTCGTCGCGCCGCCGAACGCCGACCCTGGATATTCCCTGACCGACATCCTGAAGAAGCGCAACATGTCCGCGCTCGACATGGTGCGAACCGGCGAACGCTTCTACACCTCGCTCGGGTTCGACCCGCTGCCCAAGACGTTCTGGGAGCGCTCGCTCTTCGTCCGTCCGAAGGATCGCGACGTCGTTTGCCACGCCAGCGCGTGGGACATCGACCTCGAGGCCGACGTCCGCATCAAGATGTGCATCGACCAGACGGCGGAGGACTTCACGACGATCCACCACGAGCTGGGGCACAACTTCTATCAGCGCGCGTACGACAAGCAGCCGATCCTCTTCCGCGACAGCGCGAACGACGGTTTCCACGAAGCAATCGGCGACACGATTGCGCTGTCGGTGACGCCCGAGTACCTCGTGAAGATCGGGCTGCTCGACAAGGCGCCGGATGCGTCGCGCGACATCGGCCTGCTGATGAACCGCGCGCTCGAGAAGATCGCGTTCCTGCCGTTCGGACTGCTCATCGATCAGTGGCGCTGGCAGGTGTTCTCGGGGCAGGTGCCGCCGGACCAGTACAACAAAGCGTGGTGGGACCTCCGCCTGAAGTATCAGGGGGTCGCGCCGCCCGAGACCCGCGGCGAGCAGTTCTTCGATCCAGGCGCGAAGTACCACATTCCGGACAACACGCCGTACACGCGGTACTTCCTCGCATTCATCCTGCAGTTCCAGTTCCACCGCGCGCTGGCGCAGGCGGCGGGCTGCACGACGCCGCTTCACCGCTGCTCGATTTACGAGAGCAAGGCGGCCGGCGAGAAGCTGAACGCGATGCTGTCGATGGGCCAGTCGAAGCCGTGGCCGGACGCGCTGCAGGCGCTCACCGGCTCGCGGCAGATGGACGCGAGCGCGATCCTCGACTACTTCGCGCCGCTCTCGAAGTGGCTCGATGAGCAGCTCCAGGGGAAACCAGTCGGGTGGTGAGGAACGTGTCGATTCACCGCGAACGACACCAGGGACACAGAGGAATTTCTTTCCTGAACACTCTTGGTGTCCTTGGTGTCCTTTGTGGTGGTTTGGCGCTGGTCGTGCCCGCGCGCGTCACCGCCCAGAGCGACCTCGACGCCTTCATGCAGAAGGTCCTGGCGAAGCGCGACGACAACTGGAAGAAGCTGCAGCAGTACGTCCTCGACGAAAGCGAGCAGATTCAGCTGACCGGCCCGAGCCGCGCGCCCATCTGGGGCGAGCGGCGCGACTACACATGGTTCATTCGCGACGGCTTCTTCGTCCGGAGCCCCGTCAGCGTGAACGGGGGCGCCGTCTCCGAAGCCGATCGCCGCAAGGCCGAAGACGAGTACCTACGCGACGCGAAGAGACGGGAGGCGACGGGCCAGAGTCCGCAGGACGCGGACGCGCCCAAGGACGTCGACGCGATCGTGCGGCAGGCGCGCCAGCCGCAGTTCATCTCCTCCGCGTATTTCCTTCGATTCCGCTTCGAGCAGGGCAAGTACGCGCTCGTCGGCCATGAAACCGTCGACGGACGCGACACGCTGCGCGTCGAGTACTACCCCGATCGGCTCTTCAATCGCCAGCAGCGCTGGACCGGCCGCAACCCGTCGGAGAAGGAGCGCGCGCGCGCCGCCGAGATGGAGCGCCTTCTCAACAAGACGTCGCTCGTGACGGTCTGGATCGAACCGAAGGCGAATCAGATCATCAAGTACACGTTCAACAACGTGGCGTTCGACTTCCTGCCCGCCTCATGGTTGTTTCACGTCAACGACGTGCGCGCGACGATGACGATGGGGCAGCCGTTTCCGGAGATCTGGCTGCCGAAAGGGGTCGACGTCGCCGTGGCGATGACGATCGCCGTCGGACAATTCAACCTCGATTACGGCCTGCAGTACCACGACTACCGCCGCGCCGACGTCTCCTCGAACATCCGGATCCCCGAGGTCCGCTGACCCATGACGCCGGCGGCTCTGGTCCTGGCGCTGGCGCTGCCGAGTGCGGAGGTCCGCCTAGAGGCGTACCCGACGCCTGTCAGTCGTGGGGTCCGGCTTCAGCCGGACCAAACGTCCGGCGACACGCTCGCCGAGATTCGCGTCCAGGGCAACACCGTCACACCCGAGGCCGAGATCGAGCGCCTCGCGCAGATTGAGATCGGGATGACGGTGTCGGACGCGACCGCCGACGAGGCGGCGGCGCGGCTGCGCGCGACGAAGCGGTTCGAGCGCGTCGAAGTGCTGAAGCGGTTCGCCTCGATCTCGGATCCCACTCGGATCGTCCTCGTCATCATCGTCGACGAAGGCCCGGTCAAGATCGAGTTCACGGGCGATCCCGACAATCCGACGCGGGTGGTGAAGAAGCGCTTCGCGCACCTGCTCTGGCTGCCGATCCTCGGCGGCAGTGACGGATACGGCGTGACGTACGGCGTGCAGGCCGCGCGCGTCGATCCGGCCGGACCGCACAGCCGGCTGTCCTTTCCTGTGTCATGGGGCGGCGTCCGGCAGGGCGGTGTCGACCTCGACAAGCTGTACGATCAGGGACCGATCGCCCGCCTGCGCGTCGGCGTCCTGGCATCGGAGACCGAAAATCCGTTCTACGAGGTGCCGGATCATCGGATCCGCGTCTACGCCAGGGCCGAGCACGCGTTCCGTCCCACGCTGCGCATCGGCGGCACGATTGGATGGCAGCATCTGACGTTCAACGGCGAAACGGATCGCTTCGCGCAGGAAGGCGTCGACGCCGTCATCGACACGCGAATCGATCCCTTCCTCGCGCGCAACGCCGTCTACGCCCGGGCGTCGGTCGATCGGTTCCACTTTACGGAGGGCGCGACCGATCAGCTGAACGCGGAAGCTCACTGGTACATCGGAGTGCCCGTGAAGCAGCAGCCGATTCTGGTGCTGAGCGCCGCCCGCTCGGATGCGGACCGGCCATTGCCTGACGCGTTTCGTCCGCTCCTCGGCGGCTTTGGGAACGTGCGGGGGTTCGAAGCGGGCTCGGCTTCGGGTGATACCTTCGCCGCGGCGTCGGCGGAAGTCCTGGTGCCGCTCAACTCGCCACTGAGCTTCGGAAAATTCGGCGTGTCGACGTTCGTCGACACCGGGGCCGTATACGACAAGGGGGAGCATCTCGCCGATCAGCACCTGCGAACGGGCGTCGGCGGCGGGATCTGGTTCGCGGCCGCGTTTCTCAGGCTGGATCTCAGCGTCGCGCACGGCATCGGTGCCGGCAACCGGGTGCACTTCGGCGTGGTGACGTCCTTCTAACGTCTTCTTCGCGCCTTCGTGTCTTCCTGGCTACGCTTTTACCGATCTCCCCGCAGCGCGCTCCGCACTTTCCCGAGCAGATCGCTCGCCGTAAACGGTTTCTCCAGGAATGCCGCGCGGCCGCCGGCCCGAGCCTGGGCGCCCATATCGGCGTCCGTGTACCCCGACATGAACAGGATCGGGACGTCCGGTCGCCGCGCGAGCACTTCCTCGGCGAGCGTGGGGCCCGAAGTCCCGGGCATCACGACGTCGGTGATGAGCAGATCGATGCCGGCGCGCGCGTTCTCGAGCGCCCGGATGGCTTCGCTCGCGTTCCGGCCGCCGATGACGCGGTAACCGGCCTTTGTCAGAATCCGCTCAGCAAGGCTGCGGACCGCCACTTCGTCTTCGACGAGCAGCACGGTCGCGCTTGCCGGCTCGACGTGCGCGGCCGACCTGGCCGACGCCGTGCGCGCCGCCGGCTCGCCGTCCGCGTGCGGCAGGTAGATCGAAAACGTCGACCCTGCGCCCACTTCGCTCTCGACGAGAATGTATCCGTTGTTCTGCTTCACGATCCCGTAGACGGTCGCGAGCCCCAGCCCCGTTCCCTTGCCGAGCTCCTTCGTCGTGAAGAACGGCTCGAAGACGCGCTCCTTGGTCGAGGCGTCCATACCCGTGCCGTTGTCCGCGACGCGGATCAGCGCGTACGCGCCGGGTTTGGCCTCCGCCCTTCCAAAATGCGCCGACCGATCGAGCAGCTCGGTCCCCGTGGAGATGACGATCCGGCCGCCGGCCGGCATCGCGTCGCGCGCGTTCACGGCCAGGTTGATGAGCACCTGTTCGAGCTGACCGGGATCCGCGCGGACGATGACCGGCGCCCGCGCGGGGTCGGTTCGCAGATCGATGTGCTCGGGGATCAGACGCCGCAGCATCTGACTCACGCCGTCGACGAGCTTGTTGAGATCGACGAGCGTCGGCTGAATGACCTGCTTGCGGCTGAACGCGAGCAGCTGCCGGGTGAGGCCGGCGGCCCGTTCGCCGGATCGGATGATCTCGGCAACGAGCGCCCGATTCGGATCGTTCGGCGACAGGTCGGACTCGAGGAGATTTGCGTTGCCGAGAATCGACGTGAGCAGGTTGTTGAAGTCGTGCGCGACGCCGCCCGCGAGCTGACCGATCGGTTCGATCTTCTGCGACTGGCGGAGCTGCTCCTCGAGGTGCCGGCGCTCGGTGACGTCCACGCAGACGCCGCGAAGGACAGCGGGCCGGCCCTGCGCGTCGACGGCCACGTGGCCAATCGCCTCGATCCACCGCGTCGATCCATCGTCGGCCGCGGCGCGGAACGCGACCCGGTAGTCCTCGTTCGTGCTGGCCGAGCGCGCGATCGCTTCATCGATCAGATGGCGGTCGTCCGGGTGGACGAGCGTGAAGAACGCGTGGCCGTCGGCCGGCGGCTCCTTCACGCCGAACACCGCGAGCATCGTTTCGGACGCGCTCGCGTGTTGGGTTCTGAGATCGACTTCCCACGTGCCCATGTGCGCGTCGCGCATGGCGGAGGTCGCGCGCTCGTTGGCCTCGGTCAGTTCCCGGACTCGGCGCTCGAGCGTTTCGATGCGATGCGACGGATCACTCATGGCGGAACGCACGGCGAACGGCGCTCGCGGCGCTCACATATGTTTCGACCGAAGATCTATCTGGCGGTAGGCCAGGACTGTAGGAGAAACACGGACAGCAGCGCGTTCCCTGCCCCTTGCTTACGGCGGACCATCGCCATTGACGACGAGCACACGTGGCATGAGGCCGTCGCCGAGTTCGACGACGTGCACTTTTGCCGGCAGCGGATCGAGCCGGTGGAAGAAGTCAATCGGGATGCCGAGCGCGTAGAGCAGCATCGAGCGGAGCACGTCACCGTGGGAGACGACGATGACGCGGCCGTCGGGATAACGACGAACGAGCGAAAACAGTCCGCGGACCGCGCGCTGCTGCACTTCGAACATCGACTCGCCTCCTGGCGCCCGCGACGTGCTGCGATTGAGGTTGTAGCGGCGCCAGCCCTCGTCTGCATCGAGCTCGACGAAGGGCTTCAGCGTCCACGCGCCGAGATCGACCTCGATGAACTCGTCCATCAGCTCGACCTCGAGGCCGCGATCCCGCGCCAACGGCTTCGCGGTCTCGACCGTCCGTTCGAGCGGACTCGAAATAATGGCGTTGACGGCGACGTCGCGAAGGCGCCACGCGAGCTCTTCGACCTGCTGCCGCCCCAGCGCGTTCAGATGCTCACCTGGCGTCCGCCCGGCCAGGTAACGGCCGATGGCGTCGACCTGGCCATGGCGCAGAAGGAGAAATGTCGTCATACGGCGACGGTATCAAGGACCACCCCTCAGGATCGAGCGTGTCGTATTCGCACGTCCCGGGCGTCGCAGACGAGGCGTGGCTGGCCAGAGAAGGGCGAACTCGAAGCGCGCGCCGGCCTGTGCAGCGCCGTTCCGACGTGCGCGCGGGCATCAGCGGATCGAGAGCAGGGCGGCGAGGCCAATCGCTACGAGCGAAACGCCGGCCGCCAGGCTGATCGATCGCAGGATCAGGCTGCCCAGGATGGCGGACGCCGCCGCGCCGTTCATTCGGGGTGTGTCATCGTTCGACATGCTGCCGGCGCAGTGTGCATATCGCTCGCCAAGGCAGACCTGAAGGAAACTACGCTGGCAGCGCGCGCAGGTCCAGCGCGCCGAGACGGACGTACATCTCCTCGTCGGCGTGCCGCACAGCATCGACGCTCGCGGGCCATGGTTCCGGTACCTGCATCTGCCGCTGGGGCTCCTCTGCTTCCCAGAAGCGGCATCGCGAGCGAAACAGGCACCGGAAATGCGACGATGCCCGCGAGCCCGATGCGCGGCCTGATCCCGGCCAGCACGCTGACTCCCGACACCAGCAGGAGCATGCCAGAGCTGGCGACGGCGGCGTCCGGCGAGCCGACGCCGCGAGAGGCCGCATGCGCGCTGAGCTGCTGGTGATGGACGAGGTGGTTCACGCCGCTGTACGCGAAGAATCCGCCGAACAGCGCGCGACCGATGACGAAGAGACCACGCATGATGAAGCCTCCTGATACCTGTCGATCGTGCAAGTGGGCTGACACGTGGCGCTCCCATTGCAGTGCCGGCCTCATGCGACTTGAACTGCTTTCGACGATCACAGCCACGTGCGTAACGGCCGCGCTTGCGGCCCAGGCACCGTCGATTCCGACGCAGAAGACCGGCACGACCGTCACGATGACCGGGTGCGTGACACAGGGCGAGACGGCGGGCGCGCCGTTCGTCCTTTCAGGCCCGACCATCCTGCCCGGCGCCACCAGCACCGTGGGCACGACGACGACCGGCAGCTCCGGTGCGCAGCCAACGGGCACGACCGGAACGCCCGCGCCGACGGCCCCGGTGGGCGCGTCCGGACCGAGTGCGGTTCCCGCGCCCGCGCCGTCCGCGGCGATTCCGGCACCGGCTCCCTCTTCGGCGATCCCCACCGCGACGAACGCGGCACCCGCGTCACCGGCCCCAACGCCTGGCGTTCCATCCGGCTTCACATTGACCGGGAACGACATGACGCCATGGGTCGGCCAGCGCGTGCAGATCGTCGGCATGCTCGTGCCGCCAACGGGCCTCGGCAAGCCGGCTGCAGCCGCGGCACAGGCGGCGGCCGGCGCGCACCCGACCGACATGCAGGAATTCCGCGTGCAGTCGGTGATGCCCATCGCGGGAGGCTGCGCTCAATAGACGCTTGAAGCTGGGGGCTTGAAGCTTCAAGCTTCTGGTGTGAAGGTCCTCATCGCTGGCGGCGGCATCGGCGGGATGGCGCTGGCCCTTGCGCTGCACGACGCCGGCATCTCGGACGTCGACGTCTACGAATCGGCGCCGGCGATCGCCGAGCTCGGCGTCGGGATCAATATCCTGCCGCACGCCGCACGCGAGCTGACGGAGCTCGGACTCCTCGAGGACCTCTACCGGGTCGCCATCCCGACAGGCGAACTCGCGTACTACACGAAGCGCGGCGAGCGGATCTGGTCCGAGCCGCGCGGACTCGGCGCCGGCTATCGCTGGCCGCAGTTCTCCATTCACCGCGGTCAGCTCCTCAGCCTTCTCAGCCGCGCGGTCGTTGAACGGTTGGGCGCCGATCGCGTGCACACCGGCCATCATCTCGCGCGATTCGAAGCACGCGTGGACGGCGCCAGCGCCGAGTTCGTCGACCGCGCCACGGGTCATCTGCGCGGCCGCGCCGACGGCGACCTGCTCGTCGGCTGCGACGGCATCCACTCCATCGTCCGGCGGACCCTCTATCCCGACGAGGGGCCGCCCAAATGGAACGGCGTGACGATGTGGCGCGGCGTGACGGTGGACCGGCCGTTCCTCACCGGCCGCACGATGATCATGGCCGGTCACTTCGCGAAGCGGATGGTCGTCTATCCCATTTCGAAAGCCCACGAGACGCAAGGTGCGGCGCTGATCAACTGGGTGGCGGAATGCAAGACCGCCGACGGTCAGCCGATGCCCAGACAGGATTGGGAGCACACGGCCGGCGCGGACGAACCGGCGGAACTGTTCGCGTCGTATGTGTTCGACTTTCTCGACGTGCCCGCGATGATTCGGAAGGCCGACGCGATCTACCGGTATCCGATGGTCGATCGCGATCCGCTGCCGACGTGGGACTTCGGGCGCGTGACGCTGCTCGGCGACGCGGCGCACCCGATGTACCCGGTCGGATCGAACGGCGGGTCGCAGGCGATCATCGATGCGCGCGTCCTCGTGCGGGGGCTCGCCGATCGGCCAACGATCGAGTCGGCCGTCGCGGCCTACGACGCCGAGCGCCGGCCGGCAACGGCTGCCGTCGTGCTCGCGAACCGCCAGGTCGGGCCGGAGCGCTGCATGGAGATCGTCGAAGAGCGCGCGCCAGACGGCTTCGACAGCCTCGATGCGGTGATCACGCAGCAGGAACTGGTCGAGATCGCGGCGGCGTACAAGCGAACGGCCGGCTTCGATCCGGAAAGGCTCAATAGCCGGCCGTCGTTTTCGGTCAGACGAGGGTCCGCCTGAAGGCGGACACTACGGGCGGACGTACGTAGTGTCCGGCTCGAGCCGGACTACCGTCCGCCTTTCAGCTCCTGATACACCTGACCGACGAACCGGTCGGCGGTCGTGCCCGGCTGCTGCACCTTCGCGTCGTAGTCGGCGGCCGGCTTGGCGGCGACGACCTCGTCCTGCGTCTTGTTCTGGTTGACGAGCGCCTGCACCTTGTCGCGGATCGCGAGGATCATGTCGCGGTGCGCGGCGACGGCGGTCTTGTCGACCGTCGGCCCATGGCCCGGCACGATCTTCGTGTTCGCGTTGGCAAGCGCGATGACCGCGTTGAGGCCGTCGAGCATGCCCTTGAGCGATCCGCCGTTGGCGCGATCGATGTTCGGGAACTGAATCGA
>Ga0187777_10002916_pt1 | contig 10933 bp, 10 predicted proteins | sample 1015_Q2_SP5_10_M_FD_132416 | JGI IMG/M metagenome (GOLD analysis project Ga0187777, IMG submission 132416) | Tropical peat soil microbial communities from peatlands in Department of Meta, Colombia - 1015_Q2_SP5_10_MG | ecosystem: Environmental > Terrestrial > Soil > Wetlands > Peat | place...
AGTGCGACAACGCCTGTATTGGGTAGCGCTACCAAACATTGGGACAACATTTACGTCAGCCGGTACTACAACTGGCATCCCGGATCGTGGAAGGATCTGTATACGTCTGCTTCGTGCTTCAAGCTGAAGGCGGACGCGCCCAGTAACGCGATCGACACGCTGAGCAAGAACGTCTTCGTGCCACTGCTGGAAAAGATGATGGCCGAGGGGGCGATTCACGAGTACGAGGTGGACACCGAGGCCTATCATACTCAACCAGTCGGCACATTTTGCGTGGTTGAGCTCGTTCCTAACGCTGAAGCGCTGGACAAAATCAGCGCGGCCATACGCGATAGCTTCAAGTCGAATCCGACGTACGGACCGGCCTTTGAATCCATGGTGGATTGGACCGGCCACCGCGACGACCTGGCTCGAACAACCGCGGCATACAAATAATTCGGAGTCTTGCTGATCCGTGCCCCGTACAACAAACTAACCCCACTTCTCGTAAGAACAGCCGAGAAGTGGGGCACCCAACAACAGCAAATTCCTCGACTTCGATGGGTCCGCTTTACGGATGCCGGAACTGCGCTTGGAATGTCGACCGGCACGGAGCGGACTTGGTGTTGCACGGTCATGCGCATCACGGGCAACTCGAAGGCAAGACGGTCGGCGGAGTACCTGTCCACAACGTTGCCATCACTCTGCTGCAAGGCCAAAAGCCCTCGGCAGTTTACCGGGTTTTCGATGTGTGACCGCCGGTTTCCGATGTGTAACGGACATTCTTGGCCGCCTGCCGGCAGAAATGCCCACGCTACACAATCGTGTTTACACGGAAGGCCCCGAGCCTAAATCAACGGCTGAAAAATGCTGGCAATTCGCATAAGATGGGGCGCATGGCCAAGAAAACGGGAATGAGCGATGCCTCGCTCTGGGTCCTCGCGTTGGTGCTGATTCTGGTTGCCGCCTGGACTTATTTCAAGAAGTAGTATTCGTGCTGGCAAACTGCATTTCTCAGCCTCATACCATCTTGCATGTCACTGGACATGCCTGATCGCAGCTTCTCCGTTACCGGATGATTCTGCTCTGCCTTACAGCCACAACCGGATGCAACATCTTCCGCCTGTCACGTAAGGTGCTAATACGGATCCAGCATGCAGCAACCGCAGTAGTTTATCTGCGTTTTCCGAGGGACCTCGTTGAGGTCCCTTTTGTTTTGCTGAAATGGAAGTTTCAATTTCGCGCAGGCCGTCCCAGAATCGGATATGCACGGCGTGAGGATTTGCTGCGCCTCACTGAAAACACAAGGCTTACAAGATCCAAGGGCGGAAGCGACATTGCTCGCACTTAGGCGAACGTTTGCTCGATGAGAGGATCTGTCCTATGGCGACTGATCGAATTCGCCAGGTTCTGCCTGGTCCGCTCGATTGGGAACAGGTGAAGGCGTATCAAAAACAAGGGTGGCGAGTTGCGGCCATCGAGTGGGAAAGGGACGTGGCCGGCATAGAGCACCTTGCTGAAGTTGAAGCACCTCCTTATGGGCTGCGGGTAGCGCACGACTGCGCGAAGCTCGAAGAAGATCCGAATGAACGCGAGGTTCTGGTCAGCATGATGGAGCTGATGATTCAGGATGGTCCGTATTCGTTCGTCGCGGAGGAGCTAAACCGTCGCGGTTACGTAACCAGGAGCGGGAATAAGTGGAGCGCCATTTCAGTTTTTGAGATGTTGCCGCGATTGATAGAGTCGGGTCCGAAGATCTTCTCCAGCCCGGAATGGCACCAGCGGCGACAGCGGTCCCGAGCGCAAGGATCGAACCTGTCGGTGTAGGGGTTGGAATCTCGTCGGGTCACCCCATTCCTCAGCGCTAGAAAGAAAAGTGGCGCGGCATGAGTCGTGCTCATGCCGCGCCGAACCTGCGCACCACAGCAGAACTAAATTCCGGAGCTGCCCCTTCGTCCCAGATGTGTGATCAGGGTGATGACAAACAGCACGATGAAGATGAAGAAGAGAATCTTCGCGATTCCTGCTGCAGCGACCGCGATGCCGGCGAACCCAAAAACTGCGGCAATGATCGCAATAACCAGAAATACTAGCGCCCAATAAAGCATTTAGCCTCCTAAGCGTCGGTCGTGTTAGTCACAAATTGGCTTTCACCAGGAGCCAGCATAAAGTGGCAACGCTGCGCAGACGATCAGGCCTACGCTGTAATGGCTCGACGGGGTTGCTGTAGGGATGTACCTGACTTGCGCGAAGAGGACACGGTAGTTTTGTGGCCGCGGAAGGACACGGGGGCGTAGATACCGAAGCGTCCATGCTTGCCCGTGTGAATCCGTGGCCAAAAAATCGGTTCAGCGCTAGGTGCGGCGCGGTCTGGAACTTCTGGAGCGTTGACGCGTTCGTGCGGCCTTACGAGCGGCGGAACTGCGGCTACGGCTGGTGCGGCGGTGAGCGGCGCTCCGTGCCTGACGAGATAAGGACCTCGGCGATGCGGACGAGCGTCCCTCGCGGCGCAGCGCGCGTGAAGTGGCGCGAGCTCGCGTGCGCGACGGGCGGCGCCCCGATCTTTTTGTGTTGCCCGCTTTGCGTGCAGATGCCGTTCCTTTGGGCGGTGGTCCCAATTTCACGCCAGCGCGCCTGGCTTTTGAAAGTCCGATAGCGATAGCCTGCTGGGGATTGCGCGCTCCATGTTTTCCCTCGCGTACGTGGTGAATCTCTTCACGAACGAATTCGCCTGCCTGAGTACTGGGAGATTTTCCTTCCCGTGCGTCTTCATGAGCCCGTTCAATGGTTTGCTTCTCCGGCATGAAACCTCCTCAGGCATTGTTGGATGGCGTGAGCGAGGCAGATGTTTCTCGGAGCGAATGCCGGAATCGTGAGTACCCGAGGCATTTTGCAGACCTTAGATGTTCCAACCTGCCCTGCACCCAAACCATCCAAGAGTTCACTAGGTGCGGTGGACCGTCCCTGGGCAGGCTAAAGGCCCCGAAGCTATTAAGCCGCCTGGGGACGGCAATAATCGCGCTACTTCCGTCCCCGATAGAGACCTGCGATACCAAAGGTATATGGTGTCCAGGAGACCTCGCGGAAGCCCGCTTGCCGCATGCGATCTAACATCTCCTGAGGCGGGGGAAAACGTTCGACCGATTCCGGCAAGTAGGAGTAGGGACCGCGAACGCCAGAAATTAGCGTGCCGACAACGGGAAGCACGTGTTTGAAATAGAGACGATAAATTTTCCCCGTGAACCCCGATGGTTCACCGAAATCCAGAATCCCGCATTCCCCGCCGGGCTTTAGCAGCCGAGCAATTTCTTGCAGTCCGGCGTTGTAATCAGCCAAATTGCGGAAACCGAATGCCGCGGTGATCAGGTCGAATTGAGAATCTCCGAAGGGGAGAAGCAAGGCATCTGCCTCGATCCAACCCAATGGCGTGTCCTGCCATTTGTGACGCGCACGCTGCAGCATGGCATGTGAAAAATCCGCGCCCAGGATGTGTCCGTCCTTATGGCCAGCTTCGCGAAAGAGTGCGAACGTCATGTCGCCCGTGCCGCAACAGAGATCGAGGACACGCGAATTGGGATGGCACAAAATAGAGCTGAAGGTTCGCGCCGCACTTCGCCACCAAATTCGATCGACATTAAACGAAAGCACGTGGTTCAGGAAGTCGTAACGCGGCGCGATGGATGTGAACATCTGGCGAACGGCTCGGGCCGCAGCGCTACCGGAAGCACCGTCAGGCGCGGCACCGACTACGTTCTCGTTCGGTGGATGATTCATCCTGGTTCAGAGATTCTCCGACAACTGGCGTAAGGGCTGAATCGCCTCGGCAACGATGTGGTCTGGCACAGTGTTCGCAATATCAACCCTGCCGATGGCGCGTGGCAGGATAAAGTGCAGACAGCCATCGCGGGTTTTCTTGTCTGCCCGTAAGAAGCGAAGAAGCCTGCCGGAACGGGCGTTCACCTTTGGCAAAGGGCCGAGGCTAAACACCGCTTCAGAGATACGTTGCTGGGTGCTGCGATCACAGTATCCGACGCTTTGCGCGATGTTCGCAGCAGCAATCATTCCCCAGCCGACCGCCTCGCCGTGAAGGAATCGGCGATATTCCGATTCGGCCTCCAGAGCGTGACCGATGGTATGTCCGAAATTCAAGATTCGCCGCAATCCACTTTCGCGCTCGTCAGCAGCAACGATCTTTGCTTTGAGCTTCACCGACTCGGCAATCACGTACTGCAGCGTTTCGGAGTTGTTGCGTAGTTCTTTTAAGTTTGTCGATTCAAGCCGCTCAAACAATTTGGGATTGCCGATTACCCCGCATTTCAAACATTCATATAAGCCAGCGCGGAACTCTCGATCCGGCAAAGTAGAAAGCACGCTGGGATCGATCAATACGGAAAGCGGTTGGTGAAACGTGCCCAGCAAGTTTTTTCCAGAAGCCAAATTGACGCCAGTCTTGCCGCCGATTGAGGCATCTACCTGCGCCTGCAAGGTCGTGGGAATCTGAATAAGATGCACCCCACGCATATAGAGTGAGGCGAGTAAGCCTACCGTATCCCCAACTACACCACCCCCGAATGCGACGATTACGGAATCGCGGTCTGCACCCGAGGCGGAGAGTTTTTCGGCGAGCCTTTCCACGGTCGAGAGCTTTTTGTGTGGCTCACCATCTGGCATCTCCAAGACCCGCGTGCGAAAACCGGCTTTGGAGAGCGATTTCAGCAGGGGCGCACCCCAACGGCGGCGCACCGGAGGAACAGTCACTACGAACAGCCGGTCTTGGGTTCCGTTGAGCAGTTCGCGCAGGCACCCGCCGGAGGAGTGCAGCAAGCCATGTTCAATGAGCGCTGTGTAGGCACGGGATGAAGTCCTAATGGGTACACGCGTCATGCAAGGTCATCATAGCGTACTGCGGGCGCGGGCCATTGAACCGATCGAAATTCTCTAGCTCGGCTCGTTCTTGGGCCGCAGTAAGGAAATCAAGACGGAAGCGAGCAGGACTCCCGCAACTGCGATCAGGGTTGCACTGGTTGGAATCTGATAGTAGTCGGAGGCCAGCATTTTTGCGCCGATGAGGATCAGGACGATAGAAAGGCCATAATGCAGGTAATGAAACATCTGCATTAATCCGGCGAGCACGAAAAAGAACGAGCGGAGGCCGAGTATCGCGAATACGTTGGAGGTATAAACCACGAAGGCGTTCAGCGTGATCGCCAAGATTGCGGGAATGGAGTCGGTGGCGAACAAAACATCAGTGGTCTCAATCATCAAGAGCACGATAAATAAAGGTGTTGCGAATGTCTTTTGGTTTCGGATGAAGAATTTCTCGCCTTGATAGCTGGCGGTGACCGGAACCCAACGCCGGAAGAGACCCAGGATAGGATTTTTCTCCGGGGCGACAGTATGTTCCTCCGTCCATAGTTTGATTCCGGTGTAAATGAGGAAGGCGCCAAAGATGTAGATGATCCAATGAAAGGCGCTGATCAGGCGGATACCCACAAGAATGAAGACACCGCGCATGACAATGGCGCCGATGATGCCCCAGAACAACACCTTGTGCTGGAATTCTGAAGGAACCTGGAAGTAACGAAAGATGACCAGGAACAGAAACAGATTGTCTACGCTGAGAGAGAACTCAACAATATAACCGGTGGTGAATTCCAGGGCGGTATTGTGGCCGAAGCGGAAATACAGCAGGACAGCGAAGGCAGCCGCCAAAGTGATCCATGTTCCGCTCCACGTTAAGGCCTGGCGCATGGTGAGCCGGTGTGCAGGCCGATGGAACAGAAACAGATCCACCGCCAGCATCAAAACGACGAAAACGTTGAACAGGACCCAGAAGAGTAGCAAGAGATAAGACCGAACTAATTTTCAATTTCAATTGTCAATTGCCGATTCTTGCATGACAGAAGCATTCGACAATTGGAAATTGGCAATTGAAAGGTGAAACAATTCGCAATTGAAGATTATTCTGATCTGCCCAGTTTTCCTGTTTTCCAGTCCTGCCACATGCCGAAAGTCTTCATCAACCCGTCGAAATGCGTCTGCTCGATGTTCTGCTGAATCTGCGCACGATTGACCCGAGGTCCAATTCGCTCCGGATCGTTGGCCAGACCAAAAGTAAGGGCGGCAGCTTCGGCGACGTGCTTCTTGAGTTGCTCCAGATCGACCTTGTCGAACGTATCGGATGAAGCATGATAGTTGATCAAGTAATTCGCTTCCTGCTGATTGGCAGTGAATGTCGGAACGCCTTCCAACATGAAATCGAAGTGATCGGTCCCCCATTGCATATCAGTCGTCAGCGAGTCCGCGGCGAATGGCTTGAATGGATCGACCAGCCTGGCCGCGGCAGGAATTATGTCTTTGCGTCCGCCGACAGAGAAGCCAGTGACTCTGCCTGATCCCGAATCGAAAACGACAACACCTGCCGCGTTATCCAGTTCATTGCGGTGTGCCAATACGTAGGCATGTGATCCGAGCAGCCCCTGCTCTTCGCCGGAAAACAGAATGAAGCGAATGCTGCGACGAGGGTGCAGTCCAGCGGCCTTGATGGCGTGGAGAGCGTCGATCACAAGCGCAGCGTTACAGCCGTTATCGAGCGCTCCGGTTCCCAGTTCCCAAGAGTCGAGATGAGCACCGAGGACTACAAACTCATCGGGCTTCTCGCTGCCGCGCAGTTCGGCGATGACATTTGCGGATTGCATAGGTCCACCGACGTAGTTGGGAATGGAAAGGTCAGCAGAGACCTTTTGTCCTGAGGCGATAAGTCGCGCTATGCGGCCGGCGTCTTCCCGCGCGAGCAGCACCATGGGAATGCGATCGATTTCCCCAGCTAAGGAGTTCGTATGGCGATACAGCAGATCGTGAGGACGAGTGGATTGAAAGGCGATGGCCAAGGCTTTCGCTCGGATTGCATGATCAATAATGGCGGGAGCACGCAAGTACTCGGCAAAGAGATCTTCCCAGGTTTTCATTTCCTCGGAGTGGACCAGCAGGATCGCGCCCGAGATGTCGCCAGCTTTGGCGAAATCATCAGGTGTGGCCGCTTCGAGATCGACGATGCGGACCCTGTGCTGAGGTGCGAGCGCGGGAGCCCAGGCGAGAGAGATTGCGCGGACGCTAAACTGCTCGGGCGCGACGATCGTCATCTGGGTTGCGCCTTCAGCCCATGACGTCTGGATAGTGAAGTTCTCGGTGTGGACACTGTCTGCTCCAGCGGCTTTGAAAGCGTCGATACCCCATTGCACAGCTTTCTGCATGGCTGGAGTGCCGGGCACACGACCGCCGATCTGATCGGTCAGGTGTTCCAAATTCGTCTCGAGCGCCGATGGCTTGAGAGCTTCGGCGACCAGTCGGTCTGTTGTATTCTGCGCCAGGGCCGTGCTGAGGAGAAAAAGGCAGACGAGTGTGTTAAGGGCTTGTTTTTTCATCACGCGGCATTAGAAATGAAAATCGGGAAAAGAGGAAGAGCGACTGGGTGGAGCATGCCTTGACCAGGCAGGCAATTAGCAACTACAGGGTTGGTTACCTTCACGGGTGAGTGCAACACGCGCTGCCTTTAAGCGTTGGCGATGATTGCAGTAGGCCTTGGCATAAATGACAAAGTCTTTCCGTGAGAGAGTTTTGGCAAGTGTCGGCACCTCGTCCCAAACGGACTGTGCCTTTTCCAGCAGCGGACATTGCTCAACGGGACATTCTGCGCAGCTGCTGAAGCCCTTGGAGCGGCAGCACCGGCGAGCTTCACACCTGCGGCTGGTATGGAAGAGTTGGTCATCTGGACCAAGACATCCGCCGCATCGGATGTTGTCCGGAACTTCGTTCAGCCCATAAATCCTGCCCCAAGCGCTGACAGTACGTTGTTGGTGTGCTTTGCCCTTGCTATCGCCATGGAATGCCGGGCAATCCGAGCACAGAACCCCGCATGCCGACATCATTCTCCGCATATGTTCCTCATGCCATGCAAGAGCTAGTCCCCAGTTAAGATTCGCCAGGCTTCTTTGCTGGTGACCATGATGTGTTGCACGCCTTTGACGGCCTTCATGTACTGGGCGCGTTCGAAGGCGGAAGGATCGGGGCAGCGCAGCTGACTCATGCTTCCCTTCATCTGCTGCACCGATTCGTACTCGTGTTTTTCCATCCAGCGCACCACGCCTTCCTCGATGTAGCCGAGATGGCTGATGCCGTTGCGCAGCAGGGTAGAGCACAGCATGGTGATATCGGCTCCAACCATGAGGAGCTTAAGCACGTCCTCCGGGCCATGCACGCCGCTGGTAGCGGCCAAACTGAGCCGCAGACGCCCGTACAGGATGCCGATCCAGGTGAGAGGCAAGCGTAATGCTTGAGGAGTGCTGAGCAACACATTGGGCTGGATTTCCAGTTCTTCCAAATCAATATCGGGTTGATAAAAGCGGTTGAATAAAACCAGGCCGTCAGCGCCGGCAGCATCGAGGTGTTTGGCCATGTTGGCCATGTTGGTGAAAAACGGACTGAGTTTCACGGCAACCGGAATGGTGACGGCCGACTTCACCGCTTTCACGATTTCGATATAGTCTTGCTCGATTTCTGCCGCGGGAATATCAGGATTGGTGGGTATTGCGTAGATGTTGCACTCAATAGCGTCGGCGCCAGCCTGCTGCATCTCTTTCGCATAGGCCGTCCATCCGCCGACAGTTGCGCCGTTGAGGCTAGCAATTACCGGAACAGCGATGGCCTGCTTTGCTTTGCGAATGTGATTGAGATAACCCTCGGGACCGAGTCGGAACTCGGCAGGTTCGGGCAAATAGCTTAGCGCCTCAGCAAAACTCTCGCTGTGCTCCGCGAGGCGATGATCGAGTTCGATGCTTTCCTGGCGCAGTTGCTCTTCGAAAAGCGAACTGAGCACGATGGCTGACGCACCGGAATCCTCCAGACGGCGAATGCTGTCGAGTTCCTGCGAAAGAGGGGAAGCAGAAGGCACGAGCGGCGTGCGCAGCTTGAGTCCCAAGTAGGTTGTGCTGAGGTCGATCATCTTTGCCTCCACAATGGCAGTGAATGCTGGGCGACGAAATTAATCGGCTGCCTTGGCCGGTTCGGGTTCCTTTCCGAACTTGCGTTGCGACAAATACTCATAGAGCCGGTAGCGTGCATCGGCATCCTTCTGCGCCTCGGCCCAGAGACGTTTTGCGTCCTCCGGTTTGCTCTTGGTGAGCATCTTGAAGCGTGTTTCCATGGACAAAAAGTCCTGCACTTTCTTGATCGGCGTGCGCGAATCAAGAAGCAGCGGATTCTCGCCCTGTTCTGCACGCTCGGGATTGTAGCGATAGAGCAGCCACTCGCCGGAATCGACGGCAGCCTTCTGATCCTGCAGGCCGCGGGTCATGTCGATGCCGTGGGCGATGCAGTGCGAGTAGGCGATGATCAAGCTCGGACCGTCGTACGCTTCGGCTTCGAGGAAGGCCTTTAAAGTATGTTCATCTTTGGCGCCCATGGCCACGCTCGCTACATAAACGCTGCCGTAGCTCATGGCGATAAGGCCGAGATCTTTCTTCGGACCAGGTTTGCCGCCGGCTGCGAACTTCGCTACTGCCGCTCGAGGAGTGGATTTCGAGGCTTGACCACCGGTGTTGGAATAGACCTCCGTATCGAGCACGAGTAGGTTGACATTGCGGCCACTGGCGATCACGTGATCGAGGCCACCATAACCGATGTCATAGGCCCAACCGTCCCCGCCGACGATCCAGACACTCTTTTTGACCAACATGTCGGCAAGCGGCAGGAGCAGCTTGGCTTCCGGCGACTGGATTTTGGAGAGACGTTCCTTGAGAATGTCGACGCGTTGTCGCTGTTCGAAGATGTCGGCCTCATCTTTCTGGGGGGACGCTAGAAGCGCCGTCACCAAATCGTCGCCAACGGATGCGGCCATCCGCTGCAGTAACTCCCGTGCGAATTCCGTCTGCTTATCAATGGAGAGGCGGAATCCCAAGCCGAATTCGGCGTTGTCCTCGAATAGGGAATTCGACCATGCCGGGCCACGGCCGTCCGCATTCTTGGTCCACGGCGTGGTAGGCAGGTTGCCGCCGTAGATCGAGGAACAACCAGTGGCGTTGGCGATGACGGCTCGATCTCCGAACAGTTGCGAGAGCAGCTTGAGGTAGGGCGTTTCCCCGCAGCCAGAACATGCGCCGGAGAATTCGAAGAGCGGTTCCTGGATCTGCTGTTGGCGGATGTTGCCGACTTTTATTTGCCTGCGATCGAGCTCAGGGATGTTGAGGAAGAATTCCCAGTTCTCGCGTTCGGGAATTCGCAACGGCGGCTGGGGGGCCATATTGATTGCCTTCAGCCGTGTCTCTGCCTTGTTCTTGACGGGGCAGACATCGACGCAGATCCCGCAGCCGGTGCAGTCTTCGGGCGCGACCTGAATCGTGTACTTCAGGTTCTGCCATTCCTTATCGCGAGCTGCGACGGATTTGAACGTTGCCGGAGCACTGGCGAGTTCTTTGGAGTCGTAAACCTTAATGCGGATCACGGCATGCGGACACACCATTGCGCACTTGCCGCACTGGATGCAGATTTTTTCGTCCCAAACCGGAATCTCCAGCGCGATATTCCGCTTTTCCCATTTCGCGGTTCCGGTGGGGAAAGTGCCGTCGGAGGAAAAAACGCTGACGGGCAGTTCATCTCCACGGCCGGCATAGATGGCGCCAAGGATATTCTTCTCGAAGTCCGGTGCAGAGGGAGAGAAGGGCGGCGGCATCTCGATGGTGCTCGTGACCTTCTCGGGAACTTTCACCTCGAACAGATGGGCCAGCGTTTCGTCGACCGCCTTCATGTTGCGTTGCACGACGTCTTCGCCTTTGCGGCCGTAGGTGTCGCGAATGGATTTGCGGATTGCCTCAATGGCTTGTTCGCCAGGTAGAACCGCGGAAATCGCGAAGAAGCAAACCTGGAGAATGGTATTCATCCGGCTGCCCATGCCGGTGTC
>Ga0187777_10002917_pt1 | contig 10932 bp, 7 predicted proteins | sample 1015_Q2_SP5_10_M_FD_132416 | JGI IMG/M metagenome (GOLD analysis project Ga0187777, IMG submission 132416) | Tropical peat soil microbial communities from peatlands in Department of Meta, Colombia - 1015_Q2_SP5_10_MG | ecosystem: Environmental > Terrestrial > Soil > Wetlands > Peat | place...
ACCTGACCCAACGTCCGCCAGCCCTCCCCGGAGAAGAACCGGAAGATCGCCGCTGCCCTGGCGGCCTCCAGGCGCGACTCGCGCAGCGGCTTGCCCATCTCCCGCGTCATGTCCGCCGCGATCAGCTCGACGCGTGCCTCGATCGCATCAGCCGCCCGGGCGAGGAACGCGCCCCGCTGGGCAGCGGGTGTGCGCGCCCACGCCGGCCACGCCCGCTCGGCGGCATCCACCGCCGAGGCAACGTCGGCGGCGGTGGAGCTCGGAAACTCGCCGACCGGCTCCGCCGGCCTCCATGGGTTGCGGCGTTCGTAGGTGCCGCCCGTCCGGCTCCGCCGCCACTCGCCGGCGATGTAGTTGGCCCCCGCAAGGGCCGCGCTCAGCTCGGACACAGCCGCCTGCCTACCGTCGCGAGAGCCGTGTCCGCGAGGCGGACTCGACAGCCGAGCGAAGCGTGTCAAGTTCGGCGCTCGTCAGCGGCAGCCTCGGTGGACGGCAGGGACCCCCGCCGAGCTCGAGCGCGTCCAACGCCGCCTTGAAGTACTGCACGAGCTTGGGGGTCATGTCCAGCCGCGCGAGCGGCAGCAGTTCCTGGTAGAGCTCGCGTGCCGTGGTCAGCTCTCCGGCTTGGCAGAGGTCCCACAGGCGCGCGCACTCGGCGGGGAACACATCGGCGACGCCAGAGACCCAGCCCGCAGCGCCGGCGCAAAATCCTTCAAGCGCCCAATCGTCGCCGCCGACCATCACGTCGAGATCCGGGCACAGGTTCACGAGCTGTGGGATCCGGCGCGCGTCGCCGGAGGTCTCCTTGATCGCATCGACGGCCGGCAGCTCCCGGGTAAGCTCGGCGAGCAGCTCGGGACGGAGATCGCTGCCGCTTGCCTCAGGGTTGTTGTAGATCATGATCGGCAGCTCGACGGCGCCGGCAACCGCCGCGAAGAACTCGATCAGTTCGCGTCGGTCGGCGCGGTAGAGCAGTGGGGGCAGCAACATCACGCCGTCGGCGCCGGCGGTCTTGGCGTCTTGCCCGTATTTCGCGGCCTGCTCGGCCGTGTGGGCCGAGAGGCCGGCGCGAACCGGAACCCGTCCGTCGGCGGCGGCGACGACGGTCTCGATCACCGCGCCGCGTTCCTCGCGGGACATGCTGCCGCCCTCGCCGACCGTGCCGTTGGCCACGATGCCGTGGATTCCGGCGACGATCAGGCGGTCAACCTCGGCCGCGACCGCCTCGTGATCGACGTTCAGATCGGCGTCGAAGTGGGTGACGATTGCAGCGTGTACACCGTTCATCGCGGTTCCTCCTGTGGTTGCTGTCGAGTTCCGTCAGCGCGGCCGGCGGTGGCCGACCCGCCACGGCTTGGGGCCGGTCGCAGCAGCGGCCGCAGGGCGCGGCGCGGATCGAACGCGGCCAGCAGCTCGTCGGCGCGGTGATCCAGCAGCGAGGCAGCGAGCAGCTCGCCGGTCAGGGGCGCGAGCGTGATGCCCAGCATCGCATGCGCACTGGCAATGTGGACGCCGTCCGCGCCGGGCACTGGGCCGACGAACGGCAGGCCGTCGGGCGACAGCGGGCGCATCCCCGCCCAGTCGGAAGGCCGCGCGGTCATCTGCCAGCTCGGCAGCGCCCGCCGCGCCGCCGCAGTGATCGCCGCGAGCCGCCTGGAGCTGAGCGCGAGACTGCGAGCGCCGAGCTCCAGCGTGCCCGACACGCGCACGGCGTTGTCGAACACGCTGATCGCGACCTTGGGTCCCTCCAAGTACAGAGGCCGCCTCGGCCCGGTCGGATCCCGCGGATATGTGCGGCTATAGCCCTTCGCGGCAACGATCGGAAGGCGCATGCCGAGCTCGGCCAGCAGTCGCACCGAGTCCACGCCGCCGGCGATCACGACCGCATCGCCGCGACCGACCCATCCATAGCTTTCGACCAGCCACCGCGGCCCGTCGCGCCGGATCGAGGTTGCCGGCGACTGCTCGAGCACTTCCGCGCCACGCGAGACGAGCATGCGGTGCAGCCCGGCGGTGAGCGACTCGGGCCGCACGCGCCGCTCATCATCCGCGAGGATCCCGCCGAGCACGCTTGACTCGAGTGCCGGCTCAAGCGCCACAACCTCGCCGCGGGACAACCGGTCGAGCGATTGCCGGGCTCCTGCCCGGCGCAACTCCTCGACGGTCCGACAGAGGTGCTCGAGCTCGCCGGAATCGAACACCGGAAACAGCAGCTGGTCCTCGTGCAGCTCGAACTCCGCGCCGCGGCTCGCGAGGCGATCGAACGCCGCCCCCGCGAGCGCTGCCGCACGCTGAAGCGTCGCCAGCCCGCGCCGGTAGGCGGGTCGCCGGCAGTTGACGACGAACGCGGCGATCCATGCGAGCATCGTCGCCGACAACGTCGGGCGGATCCACAGCGGTCCCGAGGGCTTGATCAGCCACCGCAGCGACGCGCCGATCACGCCCGGGCCGGGCACGGGGATCGACAGCGACGGCGTGATCCACCCCGCGTTTCCCTCTGATGCGCCCGCCCCGCAGCGATCGCGCTCCAACACGGTCACCTCGATACCGCGGCTGACGAATTGCTCCGCGACGCACAGGCCGACGGCGCCCCCACCGATCACGATCACGCGCACAGCACAAGCACTCCCTATAAGGCGAAGCCCGCCGAGAATGGATCGCTGGGATCCCATAGGTATTCGCCGAGGCCGGTGATCCACGCGCGGCCGCTGACCTCCGGCACGACGGCACTCACGCCGCCAAGGTCGAGCTGGTCGATCAGGCGGCCGGTGAAGCGGCTGCCGATGATCGACTCGTTGACGAACTGCCGGCCAAGCGCCAGCTCGCCGCGGGCGTGGAGCGCGGCCATCCGCGCCGCGGTGCCGGTCCCGCACGGCGAGCGGTCAAGCCACCCCGGGTGGATCGCGGTCGCGTTGCGCGCGTCGGCGCCGTCTCGGCCGGGGGCGTAGAAGACGACGTGCTTGCAGCCGCGGATCGCTTCATCCAACGGGTGTACAGGCAAGGCGGAGGCGTTGATCGCGGCGGCGATCTCGAGGCCTCGCGCGATCAACTGCTGCGCGTTCGCCGGGTGTGGCTCGAGGCCTACCGAGGCGGCCGAAACGAGCGCGTAGAAGTTGCCGCCGTACGCCATGTCGTAGCCGACGGTCCCGAGCGAACCGACCTGGACGAGGGCGCCGAGTTCGACGGCGAACGCCGGCACGTTACGAATCGTGACTCGGTCGGCGTGCCCGTCGTGTACCTCCACCGTCGCCTCGATCAGCCCGGCCGGTGTGTCGAGACGGATCACGGTCTCGGGTTCAGCGACCTCCACCATCCCGCACTCGACCAGCACCGTGGCGACGCCGATCGTCCCATGCCCGCACATCGGCAGGCAGCCGGACACCTCGATGAACAGCACGCCCCAATCCGCGTCCGGCCGGGTCGGGGGCTGCAGGAACGCCCCGGACATCGCCGCGTGACCCCGAGGCTCGCGCATCAGCAGCAGCCGGAGGTGATCGAGATGCCGCTCGAAATACTGGCGCCGTTCCTGCATCGAGGAGCCTGGCAGCGGCCCAAGCCCGCCCGTGATCACGCGCGTCGGCATCCCCTCGGTGTGCGAGTCGACCGCCGCGAAGACCTTTGTCGCCCTCATCCCCAGCTCGATCCGCTTAGCCGGTGTCCGGGTCGGGTTCGTCAGCCTGCTGTGCCTGGTCGGTCAGCGTCATGTAGCGACGCACCCGCCGGATGTGCTGGCGCGAGTACAGCTCTGCCGCCTCGAGGTCGCCCTCGCTGACGGCCTCGTAGATCATCCGGTGTTCCGCGATGTGGATTTGCATCCGGCCTGGGTTCGAGAGCGAATCGTCCCGAAGCCGCCGCCACAGGGGCTGGTCCATGATTTCGGCGATCTGCTCGCACAGCGCAACCACCACCGGGTTCCCGGTCATGGCGCCGATCTGGCGATGAAACAGTCGGTCGGAGTCCGACCAGATCGCCCGTTCGTCCGGATTCGTGGGGTCGGACAGTCGCTCCATGTCCGCCAGCAGCTTTTCAGCGAACCGGTCGCGGCGGGCCCGCGTCGCAGCCAGGCGCGTCACCGCCGGCTCGAACGCCTCGCGCGCCTCGAGCACGGCGAACGGGCTGGCGTCGTGCGCGACGAGGATGTCCGCCGGCTCGTTGCGAAGCCGTTCGGGCGCGTCGACGGCAACGAACGATCCCGACCCCGGCCGCGTCTCGACGATGCCGTCCACCTGCAGCACGCCGATCGCGTCGCGCACTGACGAGCGCCCGACCTCCATCTGGCGCGCCAGTTCCCGTTCGGACGGCAACCGCTGGCCGGGCGCGAGCAGTCCTCCGCGGATGTCTTGCAGAATGCGTCGCGCGATTTGCTCGTACACCTGCTCGACGCGCAGCGGCCCGAGCGACATGCCGGGATCAGCGCTCACCCGCGCCCCTACCCCGGCCGCCGCGGCGGATTGCGAATCAGCAAGATGGTCCCGAAATCCGGCCTGCATAGCGCCCGCCTCAGCAATACTGGATCCTTTCGCAAACCAGTGTAAGAATTCTGGTCTGAATTGTACGCCGAACTGGTCATGTGCGGCTCGCGCGCACCGACGCGCGAGTGACAGGTGAGTGGATGAGCCCAGCAGCGATGATCCGTGCGGCCGTCGATGTCGGCGGCACCTTCACCGATCTTGCCTTCTTCGTCGCGGACCTCCCGCGGGAGGGGCAGGAGGTCGTCACTGCGAAGACGGACACGACACCACCCGAGTTCGAGCGAGGGGTGCTGAACGTGCTCGCCAAGAGCGGCGTGTCGCTGCCGGAGGTCGCCTTCATGGCCCACGGCACCACCGTGGTGATCAACGCGATCACCGAGCGAACCGGCGCGCGCACAGGCCTGATCACCACCGAGGGCTTTCGCGACGTGCTCGAGATAGCGCGGGGTAACCGGCCTGATTTCTTCAACCTCCACTATGTGAAGCCACCGCCGTTCGTCCCCCGCCGGCTGCGGCGCGAGCTTCCCGGCAGGCTGGCGCAGGACGGACGCGAGCGCCGGCCGCTGGACCTCGGCCCCCTGCGATCGATCGTGGAGGACTTCCGCGCTGCCGGGGTCGAGGCGGTGGCGATCTGCCTGTTGAACTCCTACGCCGACCCGCGGCACGAGCAGGCCGTCGCGGAGCGCGTTCGCGAGCGGTGGCCGGGCGTGTCGGTCGTGGCCTCGCACGAAATCACCCGCGAGTGGCGCGAGTATGAGCGGATGAGCACGGCGGTCCTGTCGGCGTACGTGCAACCTGCGACGGAGCGCTACCTCGGCCGCCTGAGTGATGGCGTCCGTGGGCGGGGCTTTGCTGGTCAGCTGTACATCATGCAGTCCAACGGCGGCGTCGACCTGGTCGAGCGGGCCAAGAGCATCCCGATCACGATGGTCGAATCGGGGCCGGCGAGCGGATTCTGGGGTGCCGCTGAGGTGGGGCGGTTGATCGGCGAGCCGAATGTGCTCGCGCTCGACGTCGGCGGTACCACGGCGAAGTGCTCGCTGATCGAAGGCGGTCAGGTAAGGATTGTCTCGGACTACTGGGTCGAGCGCAGCCGCCGCTCGGCGGGATATCCGGCAATGGTGCCGGTCGTCGACGTGGTCGAGATTGGTCAGGGGGGTGGCAGCATCGCGTCGGTCGACGAGTTCGGGAAGCTCCACGTCGGGCCACGCTCCGCCGGCGCCGTGCCGGGTCCGGCGGCATACGGCAGGGGTGGCCGTGAGGCGACGACGACCGACGCCAACCTCGCCCTCGGGCGGATCAACCCGCAGTACTTCTGCGGCGGTGAGATCGTGGCTGACATGGCCGCGGTGCGCCGCGCCCTCGGGGCCGTCGCCGACCAGCTCGGCGTCGACAGCGACGCGGCTGCCAGCGGCATCATTCGGATAGCCGACAACAACATGGTCAACGCACTGAAGCTGGTGTCGGTTAACCGCGGCTATGACCCGCGCGACTTCACGCTGGTCGCGTTCGGGGGCGGCGGTGGGCTGCACGCGGTCGCGCTCGCGACCGAGCTTGGGATCCGAAGGGTGGTGATCCCGCGCGCGGCCGACGTGTTCTCGGCGTGGGGCATGCTGATGAGCGATCTGCGCCGCGACTACTTTGTCACCCGGCTGCTGCGCCTGGAGCCCGACAGCGCCGACCCGCTCGGCCTGTTGCTCGACGAGATTTGCGCGCGGGCACTCGCGCAATTCGAGCGTGAGGGGATTGCCCCGGCCCAGGTCAGCTTCGTCCGCTACGGCAAGCTCCGCTATGAGAACCAAGAGCACGCCGTTGAGGTGCCGCTGCCGGAGGGCGAGATTGGGGCGACCGCGATGTCGGAAATTGCCGGGCGCTTCCACATCGCCTATGAGCGCGAGTACACCTACCGGCTCGATAGCCCGGTCGAGCTGGTGGGGGTACACGTCGTCGCCACCGCCGACGTCGGGAAGCTCGCGCCGGCGCCGCTCCCGAGAACGGGCCGGCGGCTTGCGGATGCCCGCAAGGGCAGCCGCCGCGTCGACTACGCCATCGATGGGATCGAGGAAGCGGATATCTATGTGGGTGAGCTGCTCGAGCCGGGGTCGCGCTTCGACGGACCGGCGATCGTCGAGGCGCGGAGCAGCACGGTCGTCGTGCGTCCCGGTCACGAGGTGGCGGTGGACGACTACGGCAGCATGCTGATCTCGGTCCCTACCCGCTCCAGCGAGGACGACGGCCGGTGACCGCGACGCGCTCGGACCCGATCACGCTCGAGATCATCCAGAGCTCTCTGGTGGCGATCAGCGAGGAGATGTTCGCCGCGTTTCGCAAGACGGCGATGAGCGCGATCATCTACGAGGTGCTCGACATGGGCACCGGCATCACGGACGCTGAGGGCAACATCGCCTCCTCGGGCGCCGGGATCCCGGCGTTCGTCGGTGTGCTGGACAAGGCGGTCAAGCGAGTGATCGAGTGCAACGCCGGGGAAGAGATCCGCCCGGGCGACATCTTCGCGACCAACGACCCGCTGTACGGCGGTGTGACGCATCTGAACGACGTCGTCCTCGTGATGCCCGTGTTTGCGGGAGATGAGCTGATCGCCTGGACAGCGAACATCGCCCACTGGAACGACATCGGCGGCATGGTCCCGGGCTCGATCTCCAACGACGCGCGCGAGATATTTCAGGAGGGTCTGAGGCTGCCGGCGGTCAAACTCATCTCCGAGCGAACGCCGATCCGATCGGTGATCGAGATCCTGAAGGCCAACAGCCGGCTGCCCGACTACCTCCACGGCGACCTGTGGGCGGGAATCGCGGCCGCGCGCGTCGGCGAGCAGCGGATCCTCGACCTCGCCGCCAAGTACGGGCGCGACACGTTCACGTCGGCTCTGAACGCGTTCATGCAGCACGGCGAGCAGGTGGCCCTGAGCGCCCTGCGCGAGTTGCCAAACGGGAAGTTCTCACTCGCCGAGGAGCAGGACAGCGGCGTGGTGTACACCGCCACCATCGAGATCAGCGACGAACAGTTCGTGGTCGACCTGCGCGCGAATCCAGACCAGGACCGCGGGCCGAACAACGCCTCGCGCGACGGCGCGACGATCGCCGCACAGATGGTGTTCATGAACATCACGGGCACCCACGCCTCGGCGAACGCCGGCCACTTCAAGCCCCTGAAGCTTCTGACGCGCCCTGGCTCGGTGTTCGACGCGACCCCACCGGCTGCGTTCGGCACCTACTACGAGGTCGAGGTTCGCCTCTACGACCTGCTGCTGCGCTGTCTCGCCCCGCATCTCGGCGAGCGCCTGCCTGCGGGCAATTTCGCGTCGATCTGCGGCACCTTCATCGGCGGACCTCACCCCGACACCGGCCGGCACTTCACGATCGTCGAGCCGCAGCTCGGTGGCTGGGGAGGCTCAGCGTTCCGGGACGGCAACAGTGCGATCTTTAGCGGCTTTCACGGCGACACGTTCAACTGCCCTGCCGAGGTCGCCGAGGCGCGGTATGGCCTCTACGTCGAGCAGCTGAGGCTGGGCGACGAGCGCGGAGGCGAAGGCCAGCATCGCGGGGGCAAGGGCGTCGTGCTCGACTACAGGGTGCGCTCTGACGGGTGCTTCCTCACGTGCGCATACACGCGCGACAAGCACCGGCCGTGGCCGCTCGAGGGCGGCAACGAGGGCTCGCCCAACTTCGTCGAGGTGATCCGCTCCGATGGTCGTCTCGAGCGGTATGCGGTCGTCACGGCGCTCGACCTGAACGCTGGCGACGTGATCAGGGTCCACACCGGCAACGGCGCGGGATACGGCGATCCCAGACGACGGCGTCGCGAGCTAGTACGCGACGACCTCGCCAACGGTTATGTGAGCGGCGAGGTGGCTACGACGGTCTACGCGCTCGAGCGCTGACGGTCGGTCCTGATCCCGGCCGGACGATCTGGTGTCCCCGATGATCCGCGCAAGAACCATCGGCGGCATCCGTGTGGGGCCGGTCGGGCTCGGCCGCATCGGACTCAACTGAGAGTACGGCGAGATTCCGCAGGACGTGGGTTGGTCACCGTCGCAGCTCGCGTACCTCGAGCGTCTGTGAATCGAGCACCACGCCGTAATCCCGGGCGGCTGCCTCGATGCTCACATACCCGTCCCGCACGTCGGCGCGCACGCGCTCCGGATCGCGCTGCAGCGGCTCGCCAAACCCGCCTCCGCCGCCGGTGCGCAACTCGACGATCGAGCCGGGCGCGAGCGGGTGCGCGTTGCACTTCAGCATATGTCGCTCGTCTTCACGGCCGGGATTGACGACCACGTCTGGACCGGTGGCATCGCCGCCGCCAAACAACCCCCAGCCGGGCGTCACTGAGCGCTCGAACCACAGGTAGAGCCGCGCCTGCGAGCCCAGCTCGAACGTGCGAAACAGCCCGCAGCCGCCCCGGAATCGGCCAGCTCCGCCCGTGTCGGTGCGGAAGCCATAGCGGCGGACTAACGCCGGGTACTTCACCTCGAAGATCTCGACCGGGTAGTCCTTGAAGCCGCCGTTGACGTTGTTGATCAGGCCGTCCGCGCCGTCACCGCCCTCGAAGCCCCCCCATCCACCCGCGTGAGGCATCACGTACAGGAATGGCTGTCCGCTACGCCGCGGGTCACTGCCGGAGAGGTACGCGACCATCGAGTCGCCGAAGTGCGCAGCCGCGACCTCGTTCGGCAGAGCAGAGGCCAGAGCGGTGACGACCAGATCGATCAGGAGCCCGAGCGAGCTGAAGTACCACTGACAGGCCGCCGGCTCCCGTGCGGCGAAGATCGAGCCCTCCGGGGCCTTCACTTCGAGCGTCTTGAATGTTCCACCGTCGACTGGTCGCTCGGGGTTGATCAACAACTTGAACGCGACGCGGCACGCGGAGATCGTCTGGGCGAAGCCGCAGTTGACCGGTCCCTCGGTCTGCGGCGCGGAGCCCTCGAGGTCGATCGTCATCCGATCGCCCTCCACGTCCACGCGTACTTGGACAGGGATCGGACCGTGGCCGAGACCGTCGTCGTCCAGGAACCCCTGGGCGAGGTAGACCCCATCGGCGATCGCGGCGGCCGCGGCCCGCTCGAGCTCCTCGGACTGGCGGTAGATCTCCGCCCGCGCGTGCTCGTAGGCTGCGTATCCGAACCGGTCGAGGATCGCGCGGAAGCGGGCCTCACCGGTGCGACAGGCGGCGACCTGCGCGTTCATGTCGCCGACGAGCGAGTAGCCGAAGCGGCCGTTGCGACGGAGCAGGTCGATGATGTCGGCACGCGGCTCGCCGCGTTCGTAGATCCGCGTCGGGCCCCATCGCATCCCCTCCTGATAGATCTCGCGTGAATCCATCGGCCCGCCGGGATCCTTGGCGCCGACGTCGAGCCAGTGCGCACGCGTCGCGGAGAAGCCGACCAACCGGTCGCGCCAGAACACCGGACCGAAGATCGTCGCGTCGTTGAGGTGCGTCCCGGTCATATAGGAGTCGTTCATGTGGAAGATGTCGCCGGGCTTGAACGCATCCCAGCCGAACATCTCCGCCGTGAGCTTTACGCAGATCTCCAGGTTGCCGAGAAACAGCGGTAACCCCAGTGACTGGCCGAGCACGTCGCCGTGTTCGTCGAGCACCGCCACAGAACAGTCCTTGCCCTCGTAGATGATCGGCGTGTAGGAGCTTCGGATCAGCGTCGCGTTCATGTCCTGTGCGCACGACACGAACGCGTTGCGGATGATCTCGGTCGTGATCGGGTCGGGACGGGTGGAGACGGTCGTCATTGGGCGCTCGTGAGGATGATGTTGCCAAGGCGGTCGACTTCTCCCTGGCGTCCCGGTGGGATGACCGTGGTCGAGCCGTGCTCCCCGATTACCGCAGGCCCATCGATGCGCGCCCCCGGCAGCAACCGGTCGCGGAGGATCAGGGAGGTCTCGTGTCGCTCGCCCCCGAAGATCGCGGGTCTCGTGCCCAGTCGCGGATCGAGCTTTTGGTCGGGCGCTTGGAACGGCGCGGCGTGGCCGGCTATGCGGCCGAAGGCGGCAAGGCGGAGATTGACGAACTCGACCGGGGCCCCAGGCGTGGAATGGCCATAGCGCGTTCGATGCGCGTCGTGGAACGACGCATCGACTGTGGCGAGGTCGACGGCGCCACCGATCGGGACGTTCACCGAGTACTCCTGCCCAACGTAGCGCATGTCCGCTGACCGGGCGAAGTAGTGATCCTCGACCGCCACGCCCTCCTCCTCGAGGAGCTCCGCTCCAGCGCTCTGGAGCTCGGAGAAGACGCCCTCGACGATCCGGGGATCGAGCCCGGCGAGGGGCAGGTAGAAGATCCTGACTACGTCGTGGCGGATGTCGGTCTGAAGCATCCCCCAGGCCGAGAACGTACCCGGGCTCCAGGGGATGATCACCTCGCCGATCTCGAGCTCCTCGGCCAGCCAGACGGCGTGCATCGGGCCGGCACCGCCGAAGGCGACGAG
>Ga0187777_10002918_pt1 | contig 10932 bp, 10 predicted proteins | sample 1015_Q2_SP5_10_M_FD_132416 | JGI IMG/M metagenome (GOLD analysis project Ga0187777, IMG submission 132416) | Tropical peat soil microbial communities from peatlands in Department of Meta, Colombia - 1015_Q2_SP5_10_MG | ecosystem: Environmental > Terrestrial > Soil > Wetlands > Peat | place...
AAATGTCACGTTGTTCCAGGCATCGGAAGAGAAGAGTGAGCCCACTTGGGAGACTGCCACGATGGCGATGGTGCTGACCATGATGGGAATTCCCACGCCTTCGGAGACATCGTGAAGGTTGCCGAGGCCGGAGTTCTGCCAGAAATTCCCGAAGTTGACCGCTATTGCTTCGGCATTCCGTCCAAAGAAAGCCGCTATCAATATCAAACCAGCCAGGGCACCAACTTTGGAGACGGTGAAGACATTCTGCACGAATGCGCCGGTCTTAATCCCGGTAACGTTCAGCAGAGACAAGAACACAACCGTGATGATGCCGGCGAGATTCTGCGTGTTGAGGCCGACATCCATGTTGCCCAACACCAGCGCACCAACTTTGTAGGCCGGCACGTGGGCGATGCGCCAGATCCAATTGTCGGCGGCAATGGCGGGGAAAAAGTGGCCCATGAATTTTCCGAAGGCCACACCGACAGCGGCGATGGTCCCGGTCTGGATCACGAGAAAAAGCGTCCAGCCGTAAAGGAAGCCCCAGATCGGGCCCAGCGACTCGCGCAGAAACACATACTGGCCGCCGGCCTTAGGCATCATCGCCGCCAGCTCGCCGTAAGTAAGAGCTCCAACAATGGTGAGAAAGCCGGTGACCACCCATGCCGCGATCAACAGCGCGGGCGAGTTGGTCATGCGCGCGATATCGGCTGACACGATGAAGATACCGGAGCCGATCATCGAGCCCATCACCAGCGTGGTGGCACTGGTAAGCCCGAGACACTTTACCAGTTCAGTTTGTTGCGGAGATTGGGAGGCAGTCTGAGTGGCTGTGCTCACGGTGCTGTTTTACCCCAAAACGCGCAAAAATTCCTCAACTCTTTTCTTTGGACTTTCTGCAAGGGCGGAGATCACCGCCACCGAGTCAGCGCCGGCATCCATGACTGAGCGATAATTCGCTGCAGTGATGCCGCCAATCGCCACCAAAGGCTTACGGGTGAGGCGGCGGGCGGCACGGAGGTTTTCTAACCCAACTTCGGGATCGGGATTTTCCTTGGAGCTGGTCGAGAAGATGGGCCCGATGGCCAGATAATCGGCTGGAAGGGCAGCACCCTCTTCGATCTGCACCAGGTTGTGCGTGGAATAGCCGATGATCTTCCCCTCCCCCAGAAGAGAGCGAACTGAGGAGGGGGAAAGGTCTGTCTGACCAAGGTGGACTCCGTCAAGATCAGCAGCCAAGCACAGGTCCGCGCGGTCGTTCATGATCAGCCTGGTTTTCTCGCTCAGGCGATGCCTAAGCCCGCGCGCCTGGCGCAAAGATTGGCGGGCTGATCCCCGCTTGTTGCGATACTGGACGAGCGACACCCCGGCGGCCACGAGCTGCTCCGCGAAATCAAACAAAGCGGAATCCACAGGAAATAAAGCCGAGTCGATGATCGCGTAGAGAGGCGGCAAACTGAATGTTTGAGGTCTCATGCGCGGATCTCATGGGTCGCCTCTTTGGCGCGCTCAAAGAAGCGTTCCATGAATTTGGTGTCGAACTGCCCCTGTTGAAACTCAGCATCAGCGAGAATACGCCTGTGGAGCGGAATCGTGGTGTAGATGCCCTGGACAATGAACATTTCGAGAGCGCGGGCCATCCTAGACATGGCTTCCTGGCGGTCCTTGCCATGGGTGATGAGCTTGGCAATCAGAGAGTCGTAATAAGGGGGAATGACACCCTCGGCGTAGGCGGCCGTATCAACACGAACGCCTGTTCCTCCGGGAGTGTGGAAGGCGGTAATCTTACCCGCTGAGGGCGTGAACTTTTCCGGATGCTCGGCGTTTATGCGGCACTCGATGGCGTGTCCACTGTGCTCGATCTTTGCCGGCAGCACACGCGAGAGGCGCTCGCCGGAAGCGATCAGGATCTGGGCCTTCACCAGGTCTATATCAGTCACCATCTCCGTCACCGGGTGTTCCACCTGGATGCGGGTGTTCATCTCGATGAAGTACAGGCTGCCATCTTCATCCATGAGAAATTCGACAGTGCCAGCGTTGACGTAGCCGATCCCGCTCAGAGTCGCAGCGAGTTTTTCGCCGATCTGGCGGCGTAGCTCAGGCGAGACCTTGAGCGAAGGAGATTCCTCCAAGAGCTTCTGGTGCCGCCGCTGGATGCTGCACTCGCGCTCGCCGAGGCTCACGACGTTCCCAAAGGAATCGGCCAGCACCTGAAACTCAATATGTCGAGGCCGCTCGATGAACTTTTCCATATATAGGTCGCCGTTGCCGAATGCGGCTGCGGCCTCAGCCTGAGCAGCCTGAAAAAGCGGCGTCAACTCCTCTTCTTTGCGGATCACCCGCATGCCACGGCCGCCTCCGCCGGCAGACGCCTTCACGATCACGGGGAAGCCCACACTCTCCGCCCACTCGAGGGACTCCTCGGGCGAAGCGATGACGCCATCCGAGCCGGGCAGGATGGGAACGCCGGCTTTTTTCATCGCCTGCCGCGCCTTCTCCTTTTCGCCCATCGCTCGCGTCACTTCCGGCGGCGGCCCGATGAACTTGATGTGGCAGGTCTCGCAGACCTCGGCGAAGTTTGCATTCTCGCTGAGCAGGCCATAGCCGGGATGGATAGCATCCACATTGGTCACTTCTGCGGCGCTGATCACGGCCGGAATATTCAGGTAGCTTTCGCTGGAACGCGGGGGTCCGATGCAGATAGCCTCATCGGCAAAGCGCACCGGCAAAGAGTTGCGGTCTGCCTCACTGTAGACGGCAACCGTCTTGATGCCGAGCTCCTTGCAGGCGCAGATCACCCGCAGGGCGATCTCTCCGCGATTGGCAATGAGAATCTTCTTAAACATGAGAGAGCGGCGACAGACTATTTTGCCCGGATGGCGAACAAGGCCTGGCCGTACTCTACCGGCTGTCCATTGGAAACCAGCTTCTTGACGATCTCGCCCGCCACTTCCGATTCAATCTCGTTCATTAGCTTCATGGCTTCGACGATGCAGAGCACGGTGCCCGCTTCAACCGTATCGCCGATCTTTACAAAGGGTGGTGAGCCAGGAGACGGTGCTTCAAAGAACGTGCCCACGATGGGTGACTTCACGATATGGAACCCAGCCTCCTCAGCCAACGCTGAAGCAGCAGCTGGGGACACAGGTTGAGCACCGGCCGGAGCGGGCGCCGAGACCGGCGGGGGAAATGCCACGGGAATGGCGGCCGGGCCCACAGACCCAGCAGGCGCTGGCGAACCAGCGTGGTCACTGGAACGCTTCACGCGGACTTTCAGGTCACCGCGCACCAGTTCGAACTCGGCTATATCCTTTTCGACCAAAAACTCGATGAGTTCTTTCAGCTCTTTTTGATTCATGGGTCGGCGAGTGCGAACCGCAGTAGCGGCTAGACGACGAGCAGTTCCTTGCTGGCACGGGTGAGCACTTCGCTGCCTCGGTCGGTAACCAGCACCATATCTTCTATCCTCACGCCGCCATAGCCTGGAACATACGCTCCAGGTTCGACGGTTATGATCATGCCCGGCCTAAGCGGTTCCTTCTGGCCCGCCGCCAGGCGGGGCAGCTCGTGAATCTCAAGTCCAACTCCGTGGCCCGTGGAGTGGGTGAAATAGCGCCCAAAACCTTCGGCTCGAAGCACCCGCCGCGCTGCGGCATCCACCTTTTCGGCCGGAATGCCGGGGCCAGCCACGGTTAACGCCGCCTCCTGAGCTTTATGCACAGCCTCATAAAGCCGCCTGGCGCGCTTATCAGGAGGACCCAAGTGCACGGTTCGGGTCATATCCGAACAATGACCGCTGAGTATAACACCATAGTCCAACACCACGAACCCGCGACGGGGCAGAGGTGCCGAGGTCGCGCGTCCGTGTGGCAGGGCCGAGCGCTTCCCCGCGGCGACGATCGTTTCAAATGACATGCCTTCGGCTCCGCGTTTGCGGGCGGCATACTCCAATTCGGCAGCGACCTCGCATTCACGAACTCCCGGAGCAAGATGCTTGAGCGCAATCCGCAGCAGATCAACACCCAAGGCGGCGGCAGAACGAAGACAGGCGATCTCTGCCGCGTCCTTGATCATCCGCTGGCGTTCCACGATGCAGTTGGCATCGTGCCAGCCCACTCTGCTGCCAAGCTTGCGGCTGGCCGCAGCATGATCGGCCGCGCTGAGGTGATCGCCCTCAAATGCGATGTTCTTGAAGCCCTGGGCTTTGATCCACTCTGCTACATTCTGCAGGGCTGCACCCTTGAAGAACGCCTGTCGCGCATGGACTTCAGTTTTCGCCTGCTGCCGGTAGCGGCCATCTGTGAAGAACGCCGAACCGCGAGCTGTGAGGATGAGAGTCCCGGCACTGCCAGTGAAGCCGCACAGATAGCGGACGTTAGGCGGGTGGGTGATCAGCAAGCCATCCCAGTGACGAGGCTTCATCGCCTCGCTTTGCAGCTTTCTTTGCCTGAGTTCGTATTGGCTGCCGGCAGTCACAAGGAAAAAGCAAGGCCCCCTTTCACGGGGGCCCTGTTCAAGACTGCTTAGAATCCTACAGCAGGTTCGCTCACTAGGTCTGTATGATCCGCGGAGTGATGAAGAAGATCAGCTCCTGGGTCTGCGTGCTCACAGCCTTGTGGCGGAAGAGGCTGCCCAAGCCGGGGATGTTGCCCAGCAAAGGTACCTGTTGAATGTTGATAGAGTTGGTGGTTTGAATGACGCCGCCAATCACCACCGTTCCGCCATCCGTCACCAGCACCTGGGTGGTGGCCTGTTGCGTGATGAGGGTGGGGTTGCCCTGGATCGTGCGGCTGAAGTCGGGCGTGGTATTTTCCACGTCCACGTTCAGGAAGATGGTGTTCTCAGCCGTGATCTGCGGCGTGACGCTGAGCCGCAGGAAAGCATCCACGTAGGTGACCGTCGGCGGGCCGCCCAACTGGGCTTGCGTGGTGACGGGAACGCGGACACCTTGCCGCACCAGAGCCTGGATGTTGTTCTGGGTGACTACACGCGGACGCGAGAGGATCTTCAACAGACCGCGTGACTCGAGCAGCGAGAGCTGGAAGTCAAGGCGGAAGTTGCGTGTCGCGTTGACCAGGGTCAGGCCGCTGGTGGGTCCGGTGACCGGCAGGTTGGAGAACAGCGGAATGGTTGTTCCGGCTCCACCTCCGGCGACGGTCGGGTAATTCACGCCAGTGGCGCCAGCAGGCGAGCCTGCGGGCACCGGAAACTGGACGCCGGTGTTGCTGTGTCCTACATCTGAGTTGCCGCCCGTGGTCGTGGTGCTGTTGATGCCCCAACCGAAGCCGAGCTGGGTACCGATCTCACGCGAGAAGTTGCGCGTAGCGGCGACCACGCGGGCTTCAATCTCAACCTCGGCGGTCTTGCGATCGAGCTTGGCGATGAGTTCATCCACCTTGGGGATCGAGTTGGGGATGTCATCGATGATGAGCGAGTTGGTGCGGTCATCGGCTACCACATCGCCTCGTGCGCTGAGGAACCGCTTGATGACCGGCACAACGTCCTTGGAATGGGCGTAGCTCAGGAAGCGAACGACTGTGACCTTATCCACTGCCAGAGCCTGCGCCTCGATCTGACCACGGCGAGCATCGGCCTCTTTCTTCAGCGTCTCCACAGTTGCGATGCGCAGGACGTTGCCTTCCAGCTGGCGGTCCATGCCGTTGTTCTTGAGCACGATGTCGAGTGCCTGATCCCACGGCACGTCATCGAGCACAATGGTCAGGGTCCCGTGCACGTTGGGATCGAGTACGACGTTCAGGCCGCTGATCTCGTGGATCAGGCGGAAGAAGTCCTTCAAGTCAACATCTTTCAGGTTGACCGAGATCGGTTCGCCGGTGTACTTGGGACGAGCAGCCGTACCGGCAGCCGGCATCGATCCGGTCTGCTGGAAAGCCAGGTTCGGATTGGCCAGCGGATGCAGCGAGGCGCTCGGCGTCTGCGACACATCGAAGGAATCGCTCTTGGCCGCCTGAGTGAAGTGAGAAGCAGCATCGCCAGCCTTGGCCACCGGGTCCTGGGCAGGAGCCACAGGCTTCATCTCAGCATTGACCACAGCAAAATCTGCAGCTTTGCCAGCAGCAGCTGCGGGGGCGGTTTGTGGCGCATCTGCCTCGGCAGAGACCACCGGAGGCGCTGACTGGGCCGGAGCCGGGGTTACGGCTGCGGCAGGCTCAGTCGCGGGCGCGTTGGAAGCAGCTGCGGCGGGCTCGCTCGAAACCGGAGCGGGCACGGGAGCAGCGGCCTGAGTGGCGGCCGCTACTTCATGGAATTTCACCAGCAGCTTGCTGCCATCGGGCGCCAGCTCGAAGTCGTGGTCCTGGTTGAGATCCACGACGATCCGCGTTACCGGCGGGTTCTGCTGGAAGCGGCCCATGCGAACGCCCTTGATCGCGCCGGAGTTCACAGCCAGGGGTTTGAAATGCGTGGCTGCAATGGCGTTGGGAACATCGAGCACAAGGCGATCGGGACCGGAGAGCTTTGTGGTCTGCGGCGTGAAGGGCGCAGAGGCAAGAATCTCAAGAGCGACGCCATCTTTGCCGTGCACGACCCCGACCTTTTCGATCCTGATAGGCCGAGCGGCGTTCTCGGCGTGGGTGGGAGCGCTCTCGCCGACGGGAGCAGCCGAGGCCGCCTCGACCAAAGCGGGCGCACTGGCCGTTGCCGGAGCAGAGGCAGAGCTGGCGGCGGCGATCTGCACGCTGAGCAGATTCGCGCCTTCGCTAAGCTTCACGTCGCTGCCGGCAGGCAGAGTAAGCTCGACGCGGGCCACGTTGCTGCCGTCGCTGCTCTTATAGCCGAGCACGCGATACGACACTACGCCCGGGGCGTGGACGATGTGGGTCTTGCCGTCCATCTTCGCCGCCGAGACACCCGCCATATCCACGAGCAACAGATTGTCCGTGGGCCGGTACTCGGTATGGGTGAAGGCGCCCGTCGCCCGCAGTGTGACGGTCGTGGCGCTGCCTTGCGAGGCGACGCCCACCTGGGTCAATTGCGGTTCGGCAGCGGCCGCCATCGCGCTCACGATGCACGGCAGCAAGAAGATTATGAATCGTTGCTTTAGCCTCATCTCGTCTCTCCTCACACTCCAGCGATTTCTCTGGTGCGTGCGCGGCTTCCGTTTCCTCCGCCGCTTCTTGGGAATTACTGCCCCTGGGTTCGGTCCAAACTGCTTACCGCTTGCCTGCGCCTAGACCACCGGCGCGTTGACTGTTTTCACCACCTCGCGCAACTGATCGTGCCCGAGATTGTCGGTAAAGTGCTCTCTGAAGATCACCGAATCCGGTGTGATCTTCTGTACATAGCCGTTAAAAATCGCGTCGTTCTCGTGCAGGAAGTAAGTCCGCTGGGCGGCATTCTCCACCACGGCGATCAGCCCGTTGGGCGACTTCACGACTCCCCGCAATACGATCTCTGTCACCACCAGGCAGCGCTTGCCGCCCTGGCAGCGTTCGTTGCGTCCCTCGAGGACGGCCTGGATGGGGTTCACGAACGGGTCGCGCTTGCCGCCGGGAGGCGCAGCCGCACTCATGCCCTCGGGAGCGGGAGCCGCCTCCGACGCTGCGGCCGCAGGCGCGGTCTTATGTGCAGCCTTGTGCTTGGCGGGCGGCTTGGCCGGGGCCGCAGCCTTGGCCGCGGGCTTGGCAGGCGGCGGCGTGGTGGCCTGCGCCTGGCCGTAGGCCAGCGACGCTGCCAGCAACAAACCGAATGTGCTAATCGCCAGTTTCATCGCCATCCCCCTCATTTCTTTGCCCCTGCTGCCGGCGGCTGCTGCAAAGAGGCCGAATCGTGACTGAAGAACGTTGTAGTGGTGCAGCTGGCCACCGTGGTCTTGTTGCCGGCGTATTCGAAGTTGCCCTTGACCTTGGCATCGTTGGGCTTGCGCACGCTGGCGATCTGCAGATTGCTCACGTTGATGATGCGCTGCAGCTTGGCGACCTTGTCGAAGAAGCTCACCAGCGCGTAGTAAGAGCCATCCAGGTCCATCTCGTAGGGAACTTCGGTGTAGAACTCGCGGTTGGCGGTGGGCTTGGTGGTATAGCGGCGGATATCGATGCCGGCGCTGGAGGCGACCTCCTGCATCAGGTGCATGAAATCCGGGGCTGCCTTCTCGTCGGGAACGATGGTCTTCTGGATCTCCAGCTGCTGTTGCAGGCTGGCGATCTGGCGCTCCAGGCCGGGCAAGTCGCGCTCGAACTGCTCGAGCCGCTTGTTGTCATCCAGCTTCGCCTGCAGTGCCGCCTGGGCCTGCACGTTCTGGTCGCGCATCTGATTGATGTTCGGGAATGCATACAAGCCGACGCCGACAATGACTGCAGCGATGACCAGCGCAATCACGATCTGGACGCCCATCGACATTTCTCTCAAGCTCGCCATATTCGACCCTTCGCTTACAAATTCGCTCTCATGGTTACGGTTACGCCTTTAGCTTCTCGCAGGTCAGCTTGAAGGTGAACTCCTGGAGGTTCTTGCTGGAGGCGTCCTGAATCGTCTCCGTCATCTCCACCGACTTGAAATAGCCCGTCTTCTGCAGGTTGCGGATCAGGTTGGCGACCGCATTGGCGCTCAGCGCCGTGCCATTGATACTGATGGCGGGGCCGCTATCCTGCACGCTATCCAGCCAGACCGCATCGGTGGCGTTGATGGTGTCGCCGATCATGGTCAGCAGGTTGACAGGGCCGGACTGGCTGGCACGCAGGTCATCGATCACCTTCACCCGGCGGGCGTAATTCTCTTTCACCCGTTCTTCCTGGTCGTACTTGGCCTTCACCTGCGCCAGCCGGCGGTTCTCGGCCTCGGCCTGCTGCATCTGCTTGGCGATGCGGGCGGCTTCGTCGCTGGCCGCCTTGTACATGTAGCCGATGACGCCCAGCGCGATCACGGCGAAGATGAGGATGATGACGAAGGGACTTCCGCCACCGGCTCCGCCGGCCCCGCCCATTTCGATGGCGGCGGTGGTGGTGGTGGCAGTGCGTTTGCCTCCGCGCTTCGGCTTCGGTGCCCCGAGTAGATTGATCTTGATCATAGTTCGAAACTCCTGAGGGCCAGTCCTACCGCCACGGCCAGCTGCCCGGCGTTGCGGTCGATCAACTCCGATTGTGTGCCCGATCCGGTGGCAATGCGCTGGAACGGGTTCAACATCTCCACCGGCAGCGAGAACTCCTGCCTTAGAGCTTCGACCAGTCCCGGCACCTTGGCCGAGCCGCCAGCCAGGTAGATGCGCTCGATATGCTCGCCGGCCGCGGTGGCGCGGAAGAAGTCGAAGGTCTTCTGAATCTCCAGCACGATGATCTCTGTGACCTGCTGCAGGATGGGCATCTTGGCGTCTTCGCTCACGGTGCCGACCTTATTGCCCAGCTTGAGCGATTCGGCATCGTCGAAGCTGAGGTCGAGTTCCTTCTGCAGCGAATCGGTGTACTGATTGCCGCCCACGCTGACGTCGCGGGTGAACAGCGGCGAAGAGCCCTTGACGATGTTGATGTTCATGACGCTGGCGCCCAGGTTCAGCAGGGCGCAGGTCGCCGTGGGCGCCGGCTCGTAGTTGTACTCGTAGCAGTTCTGCAGCGCGAAGGCGTCGATATCCACCACCTTGGCGTTCTTGCCGGCGAGCGAGAGCACGTTGGTGTAGTTGAGGATCTTGTCTTTCTTCACCGCCACCAGCAACACATCCATCTGCGGGCCGCCGGTATCTTCGGAGAGGATCTGGTAATCCACGTTGACGTCGGCGATGTCGAAGGGGATATGCTGCGCCGCCTCGGTGGAGATGCTGGCGGCCAGCGAGGCATCATCCATGCTGGCCATGGGGATGCGCTTCACGATCACGGAGTGGCCGCTGACCGAGGTGGCCACGTCCTTGGACTTGATGCCGTTCTCGGTGAAGATCTTGGTGATGGCGCTGGAGACGCTGCCGCTATCCACGATCATCGAATCCACCACGATGTCGCTGGCCAGCGGCTCCAGGCCGATGTGCACGACTTCGACCTCGCCCCGCGACTTCTTCAGCTCCACCGCCTTGATGCTGCTGGAGCCAATATCCAGCCCCACGATCGTCTTGGAACCGCCCATTCCAAACATAATGTTCTGCCTCTCTTGCCGGCCTCAGGGGACCCGGCTGTTTTAGCCTTTCAGTGGCTGCTGGCGGCGCGCGCCGCCTTCGGCCTCTTCTTCCCCCGACCCTCACCCATGCTGCTCTTGCGCTCCATCCATGAATCCAGGATGGTCTTCTTGAACTTCCAGCGGTTGCCCAGCTTGAAAGCCGGGATCCGCTCTTCATACACGTACTTGTAAAGCGTGTCCGGACTCACTCCCAGGTATTGCGATGCCTGACGAATATTCATCACTTCCCGCGAATCGGCCATATCACCTGAGCCTTTCCACAGACTTTTTGCCCGCAAGGCGGGAAGGCCTTCGGGCTTTTCGAAATCTGCGGAGGAACGAGTCCTCTGCTTAACTATTGTTCTCGGGGGGAAAACCTATAGTGCGCGTGTTATACCAGCGTTGCAGGGAGGTGTGTCAAGGCCATTTTCCGTTATCTTCCGGTTTTCTAGGATATTTCCCCGCCTTTTCTGTTGCCCATTTTGGTAACGTTACCTATAGGTTGGGCCTGAATTCACCGTCGACCGCAATATATTGCGGTGTTGCTGCACACGGTTCCCAGATTTACCGCTTTGACACACGTTGGTACAGGGTGGGGATGTACCTCTGGTGCGGGGTTAATTTCCGGTAAAAAAGGGTGTTCCGCTGTTCCGCAAGGGTGGGTAACGGAACAGCGGAACAGGAGAGCTAAGCCGAGAGTGCCTGCTCGGCTTCGGCAGGGTCGAAGGGCAGGGCAGGCGTGACCTCCTCTGGCGGCAGGGCAGCCGGTTCCTCGAGCAGCTCCTGCTGCATGCGCAGCTGGCGCAGGCGGCGATGCGCGGCAGTGGGGGAGATGCCCAGCTCGGCGGCTACCTC
>Ga0187777_10002919_pt1 | contig 10931 bp, 9 predicted proteins | sample 1015_Q2_SP5_10_M_FD_132416 | JGI IMG/M metagenome (GOLD analysis project Ga0187777, IMG submission 132416) | Tropical peat soil microbial communities from peatlands in Department of Meta, Colombia - 1015_Q2_SP5_10_MG | ecosystem: Environmental > Terrestrial > Soil > Wetlands > Peat | place...
CGAGAAATTCCAGCGTGGCCACGAGGAAGGCTCGATCGTCGGCGTCGGGCTCGGGCTTGCAATAGCCCGGGCGATCGTGCGCGCGCACGGCGGGGAGATCGAAGCGGGCACGCGACCGGGCGGGGGCGCGCGGTTCGAATTCACGCTGCCCACGACCGCCGAGATTCCTGCGGCGAGCGACGAGTCGGGTGCATGACGCGCGCCATGCACCGGATCCTCGTCGTCGAGGACGAACCCGACATCCGGCAGATCATCCGGGTGCTGCTCGAAACCGAGCAATATCGCGTGTCCGAGGCGGAAACCGCAGACCGCGCCGCAAAACTCGCGCGGGCGGATAAGCCCGATCTCATCCTGCTCGATCTCGGCCTGCCGGACGCCGACGGCGCCGAACTCATCCGCGCCGTGCGCTCCTGGTCGCCCGTGCCGATCGTGGTGCTGTCGGCGCGCCTGATGGAGGAGCAGAAGATCCTGGCGCTCGATGCCGGCGCCGACGACTATGTCACCAAGCCCTTTAGCGCACCCGAGCTCCTCGCACGCGTGCGCGCCGCATTGCGTCGCAACGCGCGCGGCAGCGAGCAGACAGCGATCGTGCGTCTGGGTCCCGTAGCGCTGGATCTCGGGCGCCGCACGGCGCGCGGTCCCGCGGGCACCATTCATCTGACGCCAACCGAATACCGGGTGCTCGAGTGCCTCACCCGCAACGCCGGTCTGATCGTGACGCAGGAACAGATCATCCGCGAAGTCTGGGGCCCGGAGCGCACGAGCGATACGCGGAATCTGCGCGTGGTGGTGAGAAGTCTCAGGCAGAAGCTCGAACCCGATCCGCCGCGGCCGCGCTACCTGCTCACGGAATCGGGCGTCGGGTACCGCATGCGAGTCGACCCGCAAGACGAGACGTCCGCGCTCTGAGGGGCTCGCGGTGCGCCGCGCGGGCTCTGCGGACTTCGACTCGACAATGGCATACTTGCGCCTCATTCCCGAGGACGGCAGGACGAGGCGTCGATGACCACCCGCAGGCGAGAATCCCGTAGGGCTGGTGCCAGTGCGGGCGCGGAACGCTCGATCCGCTACCGCAACCTCGTCAACCCCTTCGAACCCGTGCGGCTTTTCTCCGACGACGAGATTGAGAACCTGCATCGCGAAGCACTCGGGCTCCTAGAACGCCAGGGCATGCGCGTCCTCTCGCCCCGGGGACGGGCAGCGCTCGCCGCCGCAGGTGCCGCCGTCGACGAAGCGACCCACATGGTGCGGCTCGAGCGGGATATGGTGGCTGAGGCGCTCACCACCGTACCTGCAGAAGTCAAGCTCATCGCCCGCAATCCACAGCGTTCCTGCCAGGTGGGCGGCCGACACGTCGTGTTCGCACCCGTCGCCGGCCCGCCAAGCGTTCACGATCTCGAGCGCGGTAAGCGCTCAGGAACACTCGAGGATTATCAGAACTTCGTGCGCCTGAGTCAGTCGTTCGACGTCATTCATGTTCTTGGACAAATGACCGAACCGCTCGATTCGCCCGTCGCGGAGCGTCACCTTGATACGACGTTCGCGCAGCTCACCTTAGGGGACAAGGCGCCTTACATCTACTGCCGCGGCGAGGGGCAGCTGCGCGATGCGTTCGCGATGCTGCGTATCGCTCACGGCATCGACGAAGCGACCTTCCAGAGCGCTCCGACCTGCTACACGATCTGCAATACCAACTCGCCCCTGCAACTCGACCTGCCAATGACCGACGGCATCATTGACTTCGCGACGCAAGGTCAGCTGGTGATCATCACGCCCTTCACGCTCGCGGGCGCCATGGCTCCGGTGACGATTGCCGGTGCGCTTACGCTCGCGCACGCGGAAGCGCTCTTCGGCATCACCCTCACCCAGATCATTCGCCGCGGCGCCCCGGTGATGTACGGCAGCTTCACCTCCAACGTCGACATGAAGTCGGGCTCGCCGGCCTTCGGGACACCCGAGTACACCAAGGCGGCTTTCGGCGCCGGGCAGCTGGCGCGGCGCATCGGCGTGCCGTGGCGCTGCTCAAGCGCCACCGCCTCCAACGCCCCCGACGCGCAGGCGGCGTACGAATCCGAGATGAGCCTGTGGGGGGCGCTGCTCGGCGGTTCCCACTTCATTCTCCATGCCGCCGGCTGGCTCGAAGGCGGACTGACTGCGAGCTACGAGAAGTTCATTCTCGATGTCGAGATGTTGCAGATGTTCGCCGAGATCTTCCAACCCGTGCCCGCGACCACCGAGGAGATCGGCGTCGAGGCGGTCGCCGAGGCGGGGCCGGGCGGGCATTTCTTCGCCACCGCCCACACCATGCAGCGTTACCGCGACGCGTTCTACGCTCCGCTCGTTTCGGACTGGCGCAACTACGGGGCCTGGCAGGCGGATGGAGCCAAAACCGCAACCCAGCGCGCGAGCGCGGTGTGGCGCGGTACGCTCGCCGCCTTCCAACCCCCGCCGATGGAGCCCGCAGTGCTCGAAGCGCTGAGCGAGTTCGTCGCCCGCCGCCGGCGTGAAGGCGGAGCGCCGCCCGTGTCCTGACGATCCCGCGCCGTTCTTTCCAGGGAGTGCTCAGTGTCTAGAGGATTGGTCTCGCTGCTTTCCTGCCTGCTCTCGCTCCCGAGCGTGCCCGCGCAGGCTGTCGATATCGTGCCGTTTGTCGGCTTCCGGTTCGGGGGCAACGTCGATGCAACACCGACGGGCGCCACGATTCCCGAGTCGCTCACTATCAATGCGGCACTTAGCTACGGTGGGATGCTCGATATACCGATCTCGAAGGAGCGTTCGGTCGAGCTTTACTACAGCCGTCAGCCAACGACGCTCAGCGGCGGCGGCACGCTCACCGAACCGCTGCGGGATGTGACCGTGAGCGTACTGCAGATCGGGCTCGTGGATTCATACCAAACCGACGACGAGCGCTTCCGCTGGCTCCTCGAGGGCATGTTCGGCGCGACTCAGCTCAACGCCACGGGTGGCAGCGCGACGCGAGCGAGCATCGGCCTCGGGGGCGGATTTCTATGGATGGCGAGCCCGCACGTCGGACTGCGCGGCGACATACGCACCTTCATCACCTTCACCGGAGGCGGGGGTGGGTCGATCGTCTGTGGCGGCGGATGCACGGTGAGCCTCGCCACGACTGCGATCGCACAGGGCGAGGCGACGCTCGGGCTGGTCGCGCGGTTCTGAGCCGCGCCGCACCTCGCTCAGCCTAGGGATTCTCCTCCCACGACTCGGTCGGCACGTCGGCAGGTACGGGGAGCGAGCGCAGATAAGTGACGAGCGTCCAAACGCCCTCGGCACCGAGCGTGCCGCCGAAGGCCGGCATCCCCTTGGGACGACCGTAATAGATCGAAGTGAATACCTCGCCGTCGTCACCGCCATAACGCCAGCGTCCGTCCGCGAGATTCGGGCCGACCCATCCGCTTCCATCACCACCATGACAACCGTCGCAGTTCATGGTGGTGAAAAGGAGCGCCCCCTGTTTGGCCACCGCGGCATCGCCCGCATGCGGGTTGCGCAACGTGCCCCCCGGGGGCGCGACGCCCCCAGCGGCGATGTGTGATTCATACGCGATCGCGGGCGGCGCACCGCCCGCTGGCGCCTGCGGGGCAGTGCTCTCCGTGCGGGGCGCACAGGCCGCAAGAGCCAGCGACGCGAGTAAGGTCCAAGCGCCCATGGCGTATGCCAGGGGAGGTTTGGGCAGAGCGATCACAAGGCGAAAATCCAAACCATGCCGCCCTGGCTCGTATGGCGCGCGATGTCCTTGGCGAACTCCGCAGGCGGGCGCACATCGGCAGGATCATCCGAGCGCACATCTCCCGAGAGCAGGAACCAGTCCCCGCCGATCCCGGCATAGACGGCCACATACTGCTTGCCGTCGGGGCCGCGATAGGTGATCGGGTTGCCGACGACGCCGGAACCTACCTTGAATTTCGAAAGCAGTTTCCCGGTGCGGGCATCGACCGCCTTGAACCAGCCATCGAGCGTGCCGTAGAAAACGATATCACCCGCGGTAACGAGCGCCCCGCTCCAGCTCGGGAAAGGTTCCTTGTTCTCCCAGACTTTCTTGCCCTTGGTCGCGTCCCAGGCAATGAAACTGCCAAGATTGCCACCGGGCCCTGCGAAGTAAGGGCTGGTAACCCCGAGAAAGGGCGTTCCCTTCAAGTGCGCGGCGCGCGCGGCGGTGTAGTCCATGCAGAAGTTGTTCGTGGAGCTGTAGAAAAGCCCGGTACGCGGTGAATAGGCTCCAGGGGATGCGGGGCTCACCGCCCCCTCGAGACTCGGACAGATGTCCTTCACGGTGCCACGCGACAGCCCCGTCTGCTTCGTCGGATCCACCACCGGCCGACCGCTCGCAAGATCCACCGACTTCGCCCAATTCATGGCCGCAAAGGGTGCGGCAAGAAGGAGTTTTCCAGTCGCGCGATCTAGCGTGTAGGCGAAGCCGTTCTTGTCGAAATGCACGAGTGCCTTGACATGGCGGCCGCCGATCGTGAGGTCCGCAAGAATCATCGCCCCGGTTGCGTCGAAGTCCCAGTTGTCGTGCGGCGTGAACTGGTACGCCCACACGAGCGCGCCATCGGCGGGTCGCCGCGCGAGCACGCTCGCGCTCCACTTGTTGTCGCCGAAGCGCTGCTCGGGATTGTAGGGCGCGGCGTTGCCCGTGCCGTAATAGAGGAGATCGAGCTCGGCATCGTACGAGAGCCAGCCCCATACGGGTGCACCGCCGGTCTTCCAGCCCTCCTCCGCCCAGCTACTCGCGCCAAGATCGGTGCCAGTTTCGTACGGGGGCTTGAACGTTCCCGGAGCGGCGAGCATGTCGCGATCGGGACCGAGATTGTGCGCCGTCCAGAGGATGCGGCCGCTCGCAAGATCGAGTCCCTTCAGCCACCCATAGATTCCGAACTCACCGCCCGATGCCCCGACGATCACTCGATCCCTGACGACGAGCGGCGCCATCGTCGTCGTCTCACCGCTGCCAACGTCTGCGATCTGCGTCTTCCAGAGCTCGCGGCCCGATCGCGCGTCGATGGCCACCGTGTGCCCATCGAGGAGGTTGTAAATGATCTTGCCCTCCGCGAAGAACGCACCGCGATTGACCGAGTCGCAACAGGCGATGCCGATCGCATTGGCGCTGACGTCCGGTCGGTACTTCCAGCGCAGCGGATATCCCTCTTTGCTGAGGTCGAAGGCGTAAAGCACGTTGGGCCAGGGTGTCACCACGTACATCGTCTTGCCGACGACGAGGGGCTGACCTTCGTGCCCGCCGAGCACACCGGTCGAAAACGTCCACACCGGGTGAAGCGCCGCGGCGTTGCGCGCGTTGATGTCAGAGAGGCCACTGTAGCGGGTCGCCGCATAGTCCTTCGCCGGCATCCGCCACTCTCCCTCCTCGCTCGAGCGCGGCTCGGCCGGCGCCGCCCGCACGCTCGCCGGCCCGAGGCAACAGAGGCCAAGGCAACCGAGAAGTGCGATGTGGAAGGCTCGCGACATACGCAGTGACGTAAGACTGGGACCGCACATCACGCAGGTCAAGGGTCCGCGAATGTCGGACGCGTCGCGCCGATACAAGCCGAGCGACGCTCTTCACAATCCAGTACAACTGAAACTCCTAACAAGCTCTTCCGCCAACGCTCCGATGCTCTCCCTGGCAGTGGAAGCGCCTTGCCATCCGAGAGCGCGGAGATCATCATTAACGGCAACCTCGGTGCCGAAACCGAGGGAACTCCAACGCGGCGCGAGCCGCAGCTTCCCGCAGTCGTACGAGAATCAGCGTCTTTGCTGCGAGGGGTAAGCGGTCGCCGTGATGCAAGGCGGGATGTCACTATGACGCCCGCCGCAAACGAAAAAAGCCACTCAATAGGGCTTAGGGGGAACAGATCGTGAATGCCTACAAAATCGCGGGTTGGATCGGCGTACTTCTGGCCATCCTCAGCGCATTCGTCCCGATACCGTATGCCGGCGCGATCATGGCGATCGCCGGAGTGGTCGTCGGTATCGGTGTCGTCGCTGATCACTATGTGCGTGTCATCGCATCGGCGATCGCGCTCAATCTGCTCGCGAACGCCTTCGGCGGTATTCCCGGATTAGGCCCGTATCTCACCGTGATCCTCAGTGGCTTCGGCATGGTAGCCGCCGGCGCCGCGATCCTGATCATCGTTCGCAACATGTGGACGCGCCTGAAACCGTAGAGGCGGTTCTTGCCAGCGGGGGAGCCGCGCGGCTCCCCCGGTTGCCACATGGTTAAGCGCGCAGTGCCGCGCGAACGCGCGCGCCCAAACCCCTGAGGCGCGCGACCGGCTCGTTGGCAAACACGAAGCGGATGTACTGCGGCCCGTGCACGGCGCCCCAGCCCTGCATGGGGGTGGCACAGACACCCTGCTCAAGAAGCCGCTCCGACATCGTGGTGCCGTCAAGCCCAAAGTCCGTGACTCGCAAGAGGAGCGACCAGCCTCCGCCCGGAACTCCGAGCGGCAAACCTTCGAGCTCCCCGAGCAGCGCGTCGCGGCGGGCCTCGAGCTCCGAGACGTAGGGACCGAGCGTCAATGCGGAGCGTTCGAGAGCAATCGCGACCGCATCCTGCGCGATGCCGACGGGCACCACCACGTTGGCGAGTGATACCGCGACGATGTCAGGGATGAGGCGCTCGGGAGCGACGATCCAACCGACTCGCCACCCAATCATCCGCAGCTCCTTGGACGCCGAACCCACAATCACGGTGCGCTCCGCCATGCCCGGCAGTCCTGCTGGCTGAATGACTTGCCGGCCATCGAAGAGCAGTCGCTCCATGGCCGCATCAAAGACGAGGAGGAGATCGTTGGCGATGCAGAGCTCGGCAATCAGTGCCCAATCGGTCGCATCAAGACAGCCCCCGGAGGGCATCGATGGCGACATAAACAACATCGCCTTCACCCTGGCGCCAACCGCCTCGCGCAACGCGTCGCGGTCGAGTCGCCATTCACCGCCGGGAGCGAAGCGGAATGGAACAAACTTGGGTAGCCCGCCGCAGAGATGGATGCGATTGATCAAACCCGCATAGGTCGGATCCGTGACGACGACCTCGTCGCCCGTTTCGATCGTCGCGAGGAGAACGTTCAGGATTCCGCAAAGACCGCCGGCCGTGACAATGCAGTTGCGCGCCGGGTGATAGTCGATCCCGGCGAGCGCTGAGACATGCCGGGCCACGCTCTCGCGCAGGCGCGGCTGCCCGACGAACGGCAGGTAGCTGTTCGCAGCATCCTCGCTCGCCGCCGCGCGGGTGCGGGCGATCGCCTCCGCGTCGGGCGGGATATCCACATCGAGGTTCTCGAGCCGCAGCAGATCTCTCCCGGACGCATCGGCGATCGATCCCATCCGATCGACGCCAATGCCCGCGACGCGATCGAGTCGCGAAGGGCGCACGCCTCTCATGAAATGACCTCCCGACGTCAGGCGGTGTTCTTAGCTTACGGCCTTTTCGGATGCGGGAGTCGGAGCTGCGGGCGGCGTTGTAAGGATCAGAAAGACGCTCGCGAGCACGAACGCTGACGCCATGATCGTGCGGACGGTCAGCTGCTCTCCGGCCACGAAATAGCCCAAGGCGAGTGCTACCAGGGGATTGACGTAGGCATGGCTCGCAACCTTCGTAGCCGACATCCGCGCAAGGAGCCACACGTACGCCGTGAAACCGAGCAGCGAGCCGCCAACAATGAGGTAGAGCAGTGCCAGGCCGGCGCGCAGGGCGATGTGAGGAAAAGGCTGTAACTCTCCGCGCGCCTGTGCCAGGGCGAGGAGCACCGCTCCACCGAGCATCATCTGTGCGCCGGCCGTGAGCGCCGGTGATGTCGGGCGTGGCATGGAGCGGGTCAACACGGCCCCGAGCGACCAGGCGATGCCGCCGGCCAGAATCGCAAGACACGGTAACACTCCAAAGGAACGCTCCCCGTCTTTCATCAGAAGCCAGGCGACAGCCAGAAATCCGATCACCACCGCGATCAGCATCCGCCACCGAAACGGCTGCTGGCGGAATAGGAAAACTTCAAACGCGATCGTAATGAGCGGCAGCGTCGCCTCGATGACGGATGTGATTCCCGAGGGTACGTACTGTTCGGCCCAGAAAAGCGCGCCGTAAGTGGCGACGAACATGCATAGGGCGGTGATCGTGAGGCTGCGCCACTGGGCAGCGGAAGGACCGGGTTCGCCCGCGCCGCGCATGAATCCATAGAGCGCGACGCCCGCGGTGAGGAAACGCACGCCGGCGGTGAAGAACGGCGGGATCTCGAGCACCGCAATCCGGATCGCGAGAAACGTCGCCCCCCACAGGAAGTAAATGGCCGCGAACGCAAGCAGCACGCGGACGTCGAGTCGCGACCAGCGTGTCCGTGACAGAGTCCCTGTAACCGTCAAAATGTTCATGGGAGGTTAGTATAGGGGATGGATTATTTCTTTGTAACCTATAAAATAAGATTTAGGGGTTATAGAGAAATGACCAAAACCGATGAAACGCGCCCGCCTTTCGACCTCTCGGGAGGTCACCCGGCGCTCGATTTCGTCAATTCACTCGACAAGCGCTTCGGCGAGGGCGGCCCTCTCGAGCTGCTTGCGAGCTACGCGGATCTGCTGCGATTTATGGAGCAGACCAAGCTCCTTGACGCCCCCCAGACGCGCCGGCTCGCGAAATCGACGGATGCGGCTGCGGGAGCCCGGGCGCTGCGCTCGGCGCGGGAGTTACGCGAAGCGCTCGCTGTGGTGTTCTACGGCACGCTGAACGGACGCACTCCTCCGCCGGAAGAGACCCGCATCTTGGGGCGGCATTTCCGCGCTGCAGCGCAGCATCGCGAGCTGCACTGGCAGCAGGCGGCCAACGCTCATCTGGAGCCGCGAATGGGCTGGGAATGGGGCCGCTTTGAAGGCGCGGCGGAGCTGCCGGTGTGGATCCTCTCGCAGACCGCTGCCGACCTCATGACCTCCGATGCGATGGGTCAGGTGCGCGCCTGCGGCGCCGACACCTGCCGCTGGCTTTTTCTTGACACGAGCAAGAACCACACGCGCCGCTGGTGCAACATGAAAGTCTGTGGAAACCGTATGAAAGCCCGACGGTTTCACGCGCGCCACGCGTAGCGCGTGGTGCGCGCCGGAGTCGGCGTCTACTGACGGAAAATTGCGGTGATGCCCAGGGTGAGGGGCTGGTAGCTATAGTTGCGCTGCAGCCGGCTGCCGCTCGAGGTGCCGCAATCGGGAGGCTGACTGCAGATGCTGTGGTTGTAGTCGAGAAGCGCCTGCGAGTTCGTGAGGTTGTCCGCGAATGCGCTCACCGACCACGAGCCAAACTCCATCCCCGCACGCAGACTCATGAACGTCCGCCCGGGCAGCACGAAGTTCGCCGGATCGTACTGCAAAGTATTCGGGTCAGTGCCCGGTGTCACCCACTTGGCGCGCGCCTCGTACTCGCCATCGAGGCGCACGAAGGACTGACGGCCGAAAGCGAGGAACTGGTAATTGAGGCCAAGAGCCACTGTGACCGGGGCAGTCGGTTGGCCGCCGCCCGTTTCGCTGCTCTGCCCGGTGATCGCATCGCCGCTTGCCACGATAGGCGTCGTCTCCGTCGGACTCAGGCGCGAGTCCTTCGTGTAGCGCGCATCGGTGTATCCCGCCGCAAAGTCGATCGTGAAGCGGTCGGTAACGGCGATGTCGCCTTGGATGTCGATGCCTTTTGCCGTCGCCTGGCCGAGATTGGCGATGAAGGAGATCTGGCAGATCGGCGGAATGACGGTCTGCTGGATGTTGCTCCAGTCAATGTAGTAGATGCTGGTCGCGAGTCGGAAGCGATTGCCGAAGTTGTTCTTGGCACCGATTTCGTAGCTGTTGACGGAATCGGAACTGAATGTCCCCGGATTGCCCGTGATACCGAAATTGATAAAGTCGCTGGCGCACGCCGCATAGGGAATCGGATTGTTGGCGCCGCCGGGACGGAAACCCTTGGCGTAGGTCAGGTAGTAGAGGTTGTGTGAATCGGGTTGGAACTCCACACCAACCTTCGGCGTGAAGGGACTTTCGCTGATGTCGCCGCTTCCCGTGCGCGATGGCGCAAAGAGTTGCGGGCCGCCGGTGAAGGTATCGAAAGAGTACTTGTCGCGTGAGTAACGGGCGCCGAGCGTAGCCCGGAACCAATCAGTAAACGCATAGGTCGCCTCGCCGTAGATCGCGGCCTGGGTGTCCTTCGCCGAGGTCTGCAGAAAATAAGAATCTTCCGGGTACGTCGGATCGTAGCCAACGAGGAATATCTGGGTGAAGTCCGCGACGCCTGTCGCCGCCTGAGTGAGCACGCTCAACATCGGATCGTGGATCTGCTCCAGATAGGACTGGCGGTTTTCGGTGAGGAAGATACCCGTCGTCCATTTGAGTCGCGCGCCAGGGTTGCTCGACTGTAAACGTATCTCCTCGGTGATGTTCTCCTGGCCGTTGTCGATCGTGTTCGGTGAGCGATAACTGGTCGCCCCAGCGGGAAGGAGCACCCCGTTGGCGGCCAGCATGGGAAAGATGCCCGGCAGGAACGGCGTGCAGGTCCCCGCCGCGACGCAGGGGGAGTTCGGCAGCGCAAATACCGGCGTCGCGCCGTTCGCCTGATTGGCAGCACTCGGTTGAGCCTGGTAAAAGCCGAGGTTGTAGAGAGTGCCCTCGTAGCCGGTTTGCTCCTGACGCCAGTAGTAGGCGGTGTTGGAGATCAGCTCCATAGCGCCGATCTCCCCTTGGATCTTGAGCGAGGCCAGATAGAATTTGTCGGGTACCTGGCGTTGCGAGGGGTCCGCATCCAGAAAAGTGCCGTTCGATGCATTCGAGTAAATCGGCCAAAAGTTGTTGATGTCGTTGCGTTGCTGGTTCTGGTAGTAGAAGGCCGGCGTCAGCGACCAGGTCTCGGACGGCGCCCAAAGCAGCGCCACGCGCACGAGCGCGGTATTCAC
>Ga0187777_10002923_pt1 | contig 10923 bp, 6 predicted proteins | sample 1015_Q2_SP5_10_M_FD_132416 | JGI IMG/M metagenome (GOLD analysis project Ga0187777, IMG submission 132416) | Tropical peat soil microbial communities from peatlands in Department of Meta, Colombia - 1015_Q2_SP5_10_MG | ecosystem: Environmental > Terrestrial > Soil > Wetlands > Peat | place...
CGACTTCGGGTTCATGATCGCCATGTTCCTCATCTTCTCGAACCTGGGAACGCTCGACTTCGCCGGCGTGGCCGCGGCCGCCCCGTCGCTCGACGCCGGCGGCGCGCTCGTCACCTCGATCTGCCTCTTCCTTTTCCTCGGCTGCGTCGGAAAGAGCGCCCAGATTCCGCTCTACGTCTGGCTGCCCGATGCGATGGCGGGACCCACCCCCGTCTCGGCGCTGATCCACGCGGCAACGATGGTGACCGCCGGTGTCTACCTCGTCGCCCGCAGCAACTTCCTCTTCGTCCTCGCGCCCTCGGCCTCGCTGACCGTGGCCGTGACCGGTGCCGTCACCGCGTTCTTCGCCGCCACCATCGCGCTCAAGCAGTGGGACATCAAGAAGGTCCTCGCGTATTCGACCGTCTCGCAGCTCGGATACATGTTCGTCGGCGTCGGCGTCGGAGCGTACGCGAGCGGCATCTTCCACCTGGTGACACACTCGTTCTTCAAGGCCCTCCTCTTCCTCGGGTCGGGGTCGGTGATCCACGCGATGCACGCCGCGTATCACCACACCGGGAGCCATGACGACGCGCAGGACATGCGCAACATGGGCGGGCTGCGGCACCATCTGCCGATCACGTTCGTGCTGATGTGGATCGCCACGCTGGCGATAGCGGGCGTTCCACTCTTCTCCGGATTCTTCTCCAAGGACGCGATTCTGGCTGCCAGCATGGAGGGCGCGGGCGGGGGTGCGTTGGGGAGCGCGAGCTGGTTAGGTGTCGGCGGCTCGACCGTCCTCTACGCGGTCTACATCCTCTGCCTCCTCGCCGCCTTCCTGACGGCGTTCTACATGACCCGGTTGATGCTCTACACCTTCCACGGCCCGAACCGCACCGGCGAGGCGGAGCGATCCCACCTGCATGAGGCGCCGTGGACGATGACCGGGCCGCTCGTGATTCTCGGCATCCTCTCCGCGGTCGGCGGCTGGCTCAACGTGCCCGAGCCGCTCCGCGCGCTCGGACCGACCCATCTCGTGGAGACGTGGCTCGGGCCGGTCGTCGGGAGCGCCACCGAGCGCCTCGCCGGCGCGCATCTCAGCGAGAACGGCGAGTGGATTCTCATCGGGGTCGCTGTGGCGGTGGCAGTTGCCGGCATCACCCTCGCTGTCGTGCGACTCAAGCCGGCGGCGCTCGTCGCGGCCGATGAGGCCCCGCCGGAGCACGGCATCGAGCGGGTGCTCGCGAACGCCTACGACGTCGACAAGATCTACGATGATGTCATCGTGCAGCCCGTTGTCACCGTCTCGCGCAACGTGCTCGCCAAAGGGATCGATGAGGGGTTGCTCGATGGAGCGATGGTGTCGGGATCCGCCTGGCTCGCCCGAAGCCTCGGCTGGATCGGCTCGCGTCTCGAGACAGGGCAGGTGGGCGCCTACGCCTGGGCGATCGCCCTCGGCGCACTCGCCGTCATCGGCGCCCTTACTTACAAGTGAGCATGCGCGACTTTCTGGCCTCCATTCACTACGACCAGTGGGCGCTGCCCGCGCTGCTTCTTCTGCCGCTGGCAGGGGCGTTCGCGCTTCTCATCCAGGGAATCCTCGCGGGCGGCGACGACGATCTCGAGGGCGCCCCCACAGCGCGGTGGGTTGCCCTCATCACGCTCGTCGCCGAGCTGGTCGTCTCCCTCGGCCTCTGGTGGTCATACGACCCCGGCTCCGCCGCCTGGCAGGCTCGCGTCGAGTACCGGTGGATCGGACCGTGGAACGCCCGGATCTCCCTCGGCATCGACGGCATCTCGCTCGTCATGATCCTCCTGACGACGCTCATCATGCCGCTGGCGGTCTTGAGCAGCTGGACCAGCATTCGGCAGAAGGTCCGCACGTACTACGGACTCCTTCTCATCCTCACGACGGGGATGCTCGGAGTATTCGTTGCGCTCGACCTCCTTCTCTTCTACGTGATGTGGGAGATCATGCTCGTGCCGATGTACTTCATCATCGGCGTCTGGGGGGGCGAGGGGCGGATCAAGGCGAGCGTGATGTTCTTCATCTACACGATGCTCGGCTCGCTGCTCATGCTGGTGGCGATCATCTACCTCTGGACCAAGGCCCACAACTCGTTCGCCTACGACGAGATCGTGAGCTTCGCGTCGGGGCGCGGACGGCTCACACCGATGGCGTCGACGCTGCTCTTCACCGCCTTCTTTCTGGCGTTCGCCATCAAGGTGCCGATGTTCCCGTTCCACACCTGGCTGCCGCACGCCCACGTCGAGGCACCGACCGCGGGCTCGGTGATTCTGGCGTCGATCATGCTCAAGATGGGGACTTACGGATTCCTCCGGTTCGCGCTCCCCTTCTTCCCCGGGGTCGCGATGTCGCCTACGGTGCGCACGACGATCTTGGCTCTGGCCGTCGTGGGCATTCTCTACGGCGCCCTGGTCGCCATGGTGCAGCCGGACTTCAAGAAGCTCGTGGCCTATTCCTCGGTGAGCCACCTCGGCTTCGTCATGCTCGGCATCTTCGCGCTCACCTTGCAGAGCGTGCAGGGCGCGATCATGGTCATGATCAATCACGGCATCTCGACGGGGGCGCTCTTCCTTCTCGTCGGCATTCTCTACGAGCGACGCCACACGCGAATGATCGCGGCATACGGCGGCATCGCGCGGGTCGTGCCGATGTTCGCGGCGCTCCTCACTCTGGTGTCTCTGAGCAGCATCGGCCTCCCGGGGACGAACGGTTTCATCGGCGAGTTCCTCGTGCTGCTCGGATCTTTCCGCACCCAGCCGTACATGACGTTTCTGTCGACGTTCGGGGTGATTCTCGCCGCTGCCTATCTGCTCTGGGCGATCCAGCGCATCCTCTTCAATCCGCTCGACAAGCCGGAGAACGAGCACATCTCCGATCTCAATCGTCGTGAGCTGGTGATGATGGGCGCCCTGGTGGCGGCCATCCTCTGGATCGGACTCTATCCGGCTCCGATCCTTCGGCGCACGGAGCCGGCGGCGAGCCGATTGGTGTCGGCTGTCTCCGGTGCCGCTCCCACTCGCGTGGCCCGGGCCGGCAGCGCGGAGACCGCGGGGCGCTGATGTACTTCGACCTGTCGATCCCCTCGCAGCTCGCCGGAGCGCTCCTCCCCGACCTCGTCATGATGGGCGGGGCGATGATCCTCCTCCTCTACGCGGTGTGGGGAGGCGAGGATCCGGGTCGCGCGCGGACCGTCGGGTGGCTGGCCATCCTTCTGACGATCGCGACGGGCGTCGTGATCGGCTGGATCTGGCGGCGCGACGCCTCCGCGTCCACAGGAATGGTGGCAGTCGACAATTTCCGCTGGGCCACCGACTACGTGATCCTCTTCTCGACCGTGGTCGCGCTGACCCTGGCGCTCGACGCCGGCATTCGCGAAGGGGTCGTGGTCGCGGAGTCGTACGTCCTGATCCTCTTCGCGGCATCGGGGATGATGTTGCTCGCCGCCGCCCGCGACCTGATCGTCGTTTTCCTCGGCATCGAGCTGATGTCGATCGCCGTCTACGTCCTTGCCGGCGTCGACCGCCGGAGCCCGCGTGCCGCCGAGGCTGCACTCAAGTACTTCCTCCTCGGTGCATTCGCGAGCGCCTTTCTCCTGTACGGTATCGCGCTGATCTACGGCGCCACCGGCTCGACGAATCTCCACTTCATCGGGGCGAAGGTCAGCGGCAGCACGATCGACAACGCCATTCTCCTGATCGGTATCGCCTTCATCATGGTGGGCCTCGGCTTCAAGGTGGCGGCCGTCCCCTTTCACATGTGGACCCCCGACGTCTACGATGGCGCCCCCACTCCGATCACCGCCTTCATGGCGGCCGGCGTGAAGGCCGGTGCGTTCGCCGTCTTTCTGCGCATCTGGATGGAGTCCTTTCCCGGCGCCGCGTTGGTCTGGCACCGACCCCTCTGGTGGATCGCCGTGGCGACGATGATCGTCGGCAACCTGATCGCTCTCGGCCAAACCAACATCAAGCGGATGCTCGCGTACTCGAGCATCGCCCACGCGGGCTATCTCCTCGTCGCCGTCGTCACCAACACGATCGCCGCCGCCTCGGCGTTCATCTTCTACATCTTCGCCTACTGCCTGGCGACGATGGGAGCGTTCGGCGTCGTCATCGCGCTCGGCGAATCGGAGCAGCGTGGGCAGTCGATCTCCGATTACGATGGCTTGTGGCAGGTTCGCCCTTGGCTCGCGGCCGCCATGACGGTCTTCATGCTCGCGCTGCTCGGCTTTCCCATCGCCGGCGGGATGGGTTTCTTCGGCAAGTGGCTGATCATTCAGGCCGCCCTCGGCGCTCCGGCGCCACAGACGACCCTGGCGGTGGTCGTGGTGATGGCGAGCCTGATTTCGGCGGGGTATTATCTCGGCGTCGTCGTCGCCATGTTCATGAAGCCGCGGCCGGCCGACGCGCCGGTGGCCCGGCGTATCGCGCCCGCCACGTCGGTCGTCATCGGCGCCTGCGCACTCGTCCTGCTCTTCTTCGGCGCGCTGCCGAGCGTCGTCGTGACCTTCGCCAACCGGAGCGCCCCGAACACGGCAGCCGGGGTCGCCCCGGTCTCCGCAGCGTCGGTCACCCTTCCGCGCTGACTGCGGCGCGGCCGACGTGAGTGACCCCGGCCGCGACAGCCCATGGCACTCATGACCGTCGACCAGGGAATCTTCCGCCAGTACGACATTCGGGGCGTGGTGGGGCGCGATCTCACGCCGCGCGTTGCCCACGCCGTCGGGCGGGCGTTCGCCGCCTACCTCGCCTCTCGTCGGCTGATCGGCCCGGTGGCCGTCGGTCGCGACAACCGGCCGAGCGGCGCCGCCCTCCGCGAGTCGCTCGTGCGCGCGCTCATCGAGAGCGGGACGGACGTCGTGGACATCGGCGTCGTACCCACTCCGCTGCTCTACTGGTCGATGCACAACTTGCCGGTGGTGGGCGGCATCCAGATCACCGGCTCGCACAACCCATCGGAATACAACGGGTTCAAGCTGTGCGTAGGAGCGTCATCGCTACATGGTGAGGAGATTCAGGAGCTCTACCGTCTGGCCGTGCGCGGCGTCTTTCCGGCGGGTCAAGGGACGGTGCACGAAGAGCGCGTCGTCGATCGCTACATCGACGATGTGGTGACGCGCGTCGGGCCCCTCGCCCGCAAGCTCACGGTGGTGATCGACTGCGGAAATGGCGTGGGGTCGCTGGTGGCTCCGCAGCTGATGGACCGTCTCGGCGTGCGTTGGACCGGGCTCTATTGCGAGAGCGACGGGACCTTCCCGAATCACCATCCCGACCCCACAGTCGTCGAGAATGTGCAGGACCTCATTGCCGCCGTCCGCGAGCGGAGCGCCGACATCGGGATCGCCTTCGATGGCGACGCCGACCGGATCGGCGTGATCGACGAGCGCGGGACGATCGTGTGGGGGGACCACGTGCTCATTCTCTACGCTCGGGATGTCCTCGCGCGGACGGGGAAGGGACAACCGATCATCTTCGATGTGAAGTGCTCGCAGGCTCTCCCCGACGCCATCGAGCGCGCCGGCGGGAAGCCGATCATGTGGCGCACCGGCCACTCGCTGATCAAGGACAAGATGAGGGAGCTGCACGCACCGGTGGCTGGAGAGATGTCGGGGCACATGTTCTTCAGCGAAGGCTTCTACGGACACGACGACGCGCTGTATGGTGCCGGTCGGCTGCTGCGCATCATCGCCGCGGGGAGCGGATCGCTCTCCCGGCAGCTCGCCGATGTCCCCGTCTTCGTGTCGACGCCCGAGATCCGGGTCGACTGCGCGGACGATCTCAAGTTTCGCGTCGTCGACGACGCGGTGCGCCACTTCCGGTCCCTACACGAGGTGGTGGACGTCGACGGTGCCCGCGTGCTGTTCGGCGATGGGTGGGGGCTGATCCGGGCGTCGAACACCCAGCCGATGCTGGTGCTGCGCTTCGAGGCGAGAACGCCCGAGCGGCTGCAACAGATCCGCGGCGAGATGGAGGGCTGGCTCCGCTCGCGAGGCGTCGGCACGTAGCGTGAGCGTCCGGCGCTGGCCGCTGCTCGCCATCGCCATCCTCGCGCTCGCGCTCCTGCTCGGGCGCGCGGCCGCCGGCGTATACGCGGACTACCGATGGTACGAGTCCCTCGGGGCCACCGCGCTCTGGCGGGAGCGGACGCTGTTGACCGCGGCCCTCCGCATCGGCTCGGCGCTCGCGGCGAGCGCCTTCGTCTTCGCCAACCTCTACGCGGTGCGCCACAGCGTCGTGTCGCTCGTGCTGCCGCGCCGGGTCGCGAATCTCGAGATCGGCGAGGAGGTCCCCGGACGCTATCTGGTGGGCGCGGCCCTCTTGATCTCGGCCGTTCTGGGCTGGATGCTGGCCCTTCCGTCGGACAGCTGGCGGCTCTTCGCCCTCGTCAGGCACGGCGTGCCGTTCAACGAGACCGATCCGTACTTCAACGCCGACCTCGGGTTCTTCGTCTACTGGCTCCCCCTCGAGATCACGCTCTACGTGACGTCGCTGATCGCGGTCCTGCTGGTAGCGGCGGTCGTGATCTTTCTCTACGCGCTCACCCCCAGCCTGCGGTGGGAGCGCGGCACGCTCTACGTCTCCAACTACGTGCGGCGACACCTGGTCGTGCTCGGCTGCGCGCTCCTGCTGGTGCTCGCCTGGAGCTACCGGTTGGACATCTACAAGTCGGTCCTCGAGGGATCGGCGGCCGGCGGTGCCTTCGGCTTCGTCGATCATCAGGCGGTTATCCCCGTCTGCATCTGGCTGTCGATCCTCTCGGTGGCGGCGGCGTTCGCCGTGCTCTTCTTCGGATGGGCCGGACAGGTGCGCCTCGCCCTCGGCTCGGTGGCGGCGATCCTCTTCCTCTCGCTCGTCCTGCGCCAAGTCGCACCGGCGCTCGTGCGCCACTATTCGGTGTCCGGGGAATCGGATTCTCGCGATCGCCCCTATCTGGCCACGCGGGCGGAGTACACGCGCCGGGCGTACGCGATCGACCGCATGGCATCGCCCGATCCGCTCTATCTCTTCTCGAACGTGCGCGAGGCGGCGGCGCTGCTACCGGCGTGGGATCCGGTGGCTTTGCGCCGCGCCATCGGCCGATCCGGCCGCACCGACAGCGCGGAGCGACCGGTGGCGTACGCCGCGTCTCCCTCCGGGCTCGTCGCCATCGATGCCGAGCCGCTCGCCGGATCGGACAGCGGCTCGGCCAATGCCTGGCGCCTGACGCGAGTGTTGGCCGGCGGCGCGGACCGCGGCGGAGCGCCGGCCCGCGCGACGCCTCCCGCCGCCGATCGCGATGGGGAAAGCGTGATCGATGTGCGAGTCTTTCCCGGCGCCGAAGGATACGAGCTGGTGACCGACACGGCGTCGGGCGTTGCGGCGCCCGCGCTCGGCGAGGGAGTCTCCCGCCTCGCGCTCGCGTGGAGCCTACAGAACCTCCGGCTGGTGGCGGGCGAGCCCGCCCCGGCGGGGGCGCGCCTCCTCACCCGGCGAGCAGTGCGCGACCGAGTGGACGCGTTGGCTCCCTTCTTCGCCCAGAGCGCGCTCTTCGCGATCGTCGTGGATGACTCGCTCTACTGGGGAATCGACCTGTACAGCGTCTCCCAATACTATCCGCTGAGCGAGCGCGACTCCCTGGGAGACGACGTCTATAGCTACGCGCAGCACGCCGCCGTCGCGCTCGTGAACGCGCACACGGGGCGCACGCTCCTGGTCGCCGACAGCGTGCGCGATCCGCTGGCAGCCAGCTGGATCGACGCGTACCCCACGGTCTTCCTGCCGCTCCGCGCTCTTCCGCCGGCGATTGCTCACGCCCTCCCGCCGGCGAGAGATGCGGCGCGTCTCCAGGCGACCGTGCTGGCGCGCTACGGCCGGCGTGGGGAGTCGGCGCGCGATGGACGGGTGCCCGCGAGCCTCGGCGCCGACGGAGTGATCGGCTCCGATGATCCGCCGCCGTACGCACTCCCCGGGGATCGGTCGCTCGGCTGGGGCGTACCCGTGCTCGATCAGAACGAGCATGTCGCCGGGCTCGTGCTGGCGACGAGCGGCGCCGGGCAGCGCGCGAGCCGATGGCTGGCCCTCCCGGATCCGGGGGCGCGATGGAGCACGATCGTGGACCAGCTCCGGCGCGCCCTCGACAGTACGGCGGGATCGCCCCATGACGCCCGCCTCGTCCACGGGCCGGTGCGCGCGGTCGCGACGGGGAGCGGCCTCGCCTTCACCCAGTCCGCGTACGCGTGGACCGGCGACGGCGCCTCGTTGTTGCGCGTGGGCATCCTCACCGAGCACGGCCTAACGACCGGCCGCACGATGACCGATGCGCTCGGCGTGCGCGTACCCGGCGACAGCGCCGCGCTCCCGCCGCAGGAGCTGCGGGCGCGGGTGGAGCTCCTGTACGAGCAGATGCGATCGGCGCTGCAGCGCGGGGACTGGGTCGCCTTCGGCCGAGCCTATGAAGCGCTCGGCGCGCTGCTCGGCGTGCCCAAGCGATGATCTTGTGGCACTCACGGGGGGCGGCTAGCTTGCGCGCGCCGCGAGGGGGCGGGAGGCCCACCGAATGAATCTTCACGAGTACCAGGCGAAGGACATCTTCCGTCGCTTCGGCATCCCCGTGCCGCCGGGCGAGGTCGCGTCCACACCCGAGGAGGCGGAGCAGATCGCCCGCCGGTACGGCGGAACGGTGGTCGTCAAGGCGCAGGTCCATACGGGCGGACGGGGCAAGGCGGGCGGCGTGAAGCTCGCCAAGACGGCCGCCGAGGCCCGCGACGTGGCGTCGCGGATCCTCGGCATGAACATCAAAGGGCTCGTGGTGGCAAAAGTCCTCGTGACGCCCGCGGTCGACATCGCCACGGAAGCCTACCTCGGCATCATCATCGACCGCGAGTCGAAGCGCGCCGTCGTCATGGCAAGCGCGGCGGGCGGCATCGACATCGAGGAGGTGGCGGCGACCGCGCCAGAGAAGATCGTCAAGCTCCCGGTGGACCCGCGCTACGGGCTTCTCCCCTTCGAGAGTACGCGCCTGGCCTTCGCGCTCTACGGCGACCCGCGTCAGGCAAAGGCGGCGGCGGCGATCGTGCGGCAGCTGTACGGTGTGTTCGCGGCCAATGGCGCCTCGCTCGTCGAGATCAACCCGCTCGTCGTGACGGCCGGCGGAGAGCTCGCTGCGCTCGACGGCAAGATGGTGATCGACGACAACGAGCTCGACCGGCATCCGGAGCTCGAGGCGCTCCGCGACAAGAGCGAGGAAGCGGCAAGCGAAGTCGCGGCCCGGGAGGCCAACCTCACCTTCATCAAGCTCGATGGGAACGTCGGGTGCGTGGTCAACGGTGCCGGTCTGGCCATGGCCACCATGGATCTGGTGAAGTATTACGGTGGCCAGCCCGCCAACTTCCTCGACATCGGCGGCTCGTCGAGTCCGCAGAAGGTCATAAACGCACTGCGCATCATTGCGGCCGATCCGAACGTGCGAGCCATCCTCTTCAACATCTTCGGGGGAATCACCCGCACCGACGACGTGGCCAACGGAATCGTGGCGGCCACGAGTCAGAATCCGCTCACCGTCCCTGTCGTCATCCGCCTCACCGGCACGAACGAGGAGATCGCCGTTGCCATCCTCAAGGAGCATGGCTACGCCGCCATGACCGACATGGACGAGGCGGTCAAGCGCGCCGTCGCCCTCGCCACCGGCGGGGGGAGTAAGGTCGCGTGAGCATCTTCGCAGACAGCGATACGACCGTCATCGTCCAGGGCATCACCGGCCGCGATGGGTCGTTCCACGCGAAGCAGATGCTGGAATACGGGACTCGCATCGTCGCCGGCGTCACGCCGGGGAAGGGTGGCCAGCGCTTCGAAGAGCGCGTGCCGATCTTCAACACGATGGCCGACGCCGTCGTGGCCACGGGCGCGAACACGTCCGTGATCTACGTGCCGCCGCTGCTCGCCGCCGACGCCATGATGGAAGCAGCGGCCGCCGGCGTGGAGCTCGTTGTCTGCATCACGGAGGGGGTGCCGGTCCAAGACATGACCCGCGTCTATCCCTACGTGAGGGAGCAGGGCGCCCGACTCATCGGTCCGAACTGTCCGGGGCTCATCACACCCGGGCAATCGAAGGTGGGGATCATCCCCGGGCGCATCTGTCAGCCCGGGCCGGTGGGAGTGGTGAGTCGATCAGGGACGCTCACGTACGAGGTCGTCTATCAGCTCACGCGCGCCGGCATCGGCCAGAGCACGTGCGTCGGGATCGGCGGTGACCCGATCAACGGCACGAACTTCATCGAGTGCCTGGAGGCGTTCGAGCGCGACCCGGAGACGAAGGCCGTCGCCCTCATGGGGGAGATCGGCGGAACGGACGAGCAGGATGCCGCCGTCTTCGTGCGTGAGCAGATGAAGAAGCCCGTGGTCGGCTTCATCGCCGGCCAGACGGCGCCCCCCGGGCGCCGCATGGGGCACGCTGGCGCGATCATCTCGGGCGCCGCGGGAACGGCCGCCGAAAAGCTGCAGTCCTTCCGCGATGCCGGTATTGGTGTCGCTCAACGCCCGAGCGATTTCGTGACGCTCCTGAGAGGTCGGTTGTGAGGCTGGCCGAGCTCATACGGGCGGATCGCGTCGCCTCCCTCAACGAGCCGGAGCTCTCCGCCGCTACGCGGGCGCTGGTGGAGCGACTCGCGACGTCGGGCGTGATCAGAGACCCGGCGAAGCTGCGAGGACGCGTCGAAGAGGAGCGCGGGGAGGACATCGTGGCTCTCGACGGCCGGGCCTTCATCGCGCACTACCGGACGGAAGCCGTTGGGGATCTGATCGTCTCCCTCGGCATCTCGCGTCGAGGCTTTGCGCGGGAGGTGGGGGATGGCGAAGCGCAACGAGCGCCTCTGGTCGTACTCCTTCTCGCGCCCCCGCGCATGGCGGCGCGCTACCTCCAAGTCCTCCGTGCGCTCGCCAAGC
>Ga0187777_10002924_pt1 | contig 10920 bp, 9 predicted proteins | sample 1015_Q2_SP5_10_M_FD_132416 | JGI IMG/M metagenome (GOLD analysis project Ga0187777, IMG submission 132416) | Tropical peat soil microbial communities from peatlands in Department of Meta, Colombia - 1015_Q2_SP5_10_MG | ecosystem: Environmental > Terrestrial > Soil > Wetlands > Peat | place...
ATCCGCCTTCGACTGCACGGCGTCGAGCGTGAGCGTCGTCAGGATCGGCGTGCCGTCGAGTTTTTCGAGCTCCGGGTTCAAACGCGTCAGCGACGGCTTCATCAGCGGATACATCCGCATCGCGGCGGCCATCTGGTCGGCGGACACGCCGGCCAGCATCGGCCCGTACAGCTTCTGCGCGTACCGGATGTCGAAGTCCGTGATTTCCTGCATCGCGGCGATCTTCGACGTCAGCCAGGTGTCGGCCGTGGTAATCAGGCCGCCGCTGTCCTCGACCTTCTTGCCCTTCTCGCGGATCGTGATCGTCAGGATGACTTCCTTCGTGTCGAACCCGTTGATCGTCTTGCGCTCGCCCGTCTGCTTGACGTCGATGTCGAAATCGAGCTGCTTCTCGTCCTTCGGCGGCTCGGCGGACTTCTGCTGCGGCTCTTCCTTCTGCGCCTGCTCGTCGGCCTTCTTCTGCGCTTCTTCCATCTGCCGGCGAAGCTCGGCGAAGGTCGTCACCTTGTACGTCTTCTTGCGGATATCGAGGTTGTAGATCTTCTCCTCGCCCAGATCGATGATCTCGCCCGTCTGATCGTTCGTCGATGCCTTGCGATCGCCCTTGACGGCGACGGTCGTGACCACGCCTTCGCGCGCGGCCTTGCCGCCGAAGATGTTCACGATGCGGCCGAGCATGCCGGCGAACTGAATGCGCGTTTTCTCATCGGTGCGGACGTCGGCGCGCAGGAGCGAGACCGAGGCCACGATCAGGGCACACGCGACGGCGGATCTCAAACGCTTCATACAGGCTCCTCCCGGGGTAAGCGCGGAGATTGTACTCTGCTCAAGACCAGCGGGACGAGCGCCAGCGCGGGCGCCCAGATCCACGCGAGTCCCGCGAACCCCAGGCGATCGAACAGGAAGCCGCCGGCCGCGGGCCCGACGAGCAGGCCCGCGCCCCATGCCATGTTGTAAAGTCCGTACGCCACACCGTAGTTGCCCAGACCGACAACGGCGACCGATTCAGCCATGTAGGCGAGCGACGGCGTGATCACGACCGAGCTCGCTCCCGTCTGCACCAAGCTCAGCATCACCGCGGATCGAAAGCTCCACATTCTCGAGGTCAATGGAAGCACCGCCGCCGTGAGCGCGAGACCGATCAACGTGAAGCGCCGCGCGCCCCATCGATCGGCCAGACGACCGAAGAGCGGATGCAGTCCCATGTTCGCCAGCGCGGCCGGCGCGAAGACCAGCCCCACCCGCGCGGGCGTCAGGCCGACGCGCGTCTCGAGGTGCAGCGCCACCACCGGCTCGAACATCGCCAGCGTCGTCGCGATGGCGAGAACGGCCGCGGAGCATGCGAGGACGGCGGGCTCGCGCACAATCGCCGCGGCGGGCACGCGGTCGCGTGCCGGGACCCGTCCCGCTTGCGCAAGCCGGGCGGGTCCCGAATCGAGATTGACGATGGCGAAGATCGCGGCGGCGAGTGCGGCGAACACGGCGAGCGCGAAGAACGGCAGCCGGACGCCGCCCATCTCATACAGCCAGCCGCCAAGCGACGGACCGATCATGTACGCGAAGCTCGCGCCGGCCATCACGATGCCGGTCATCCGGCCGCGTTCGCCGGGCTCGTAGGCGTCGGCGAGGAGCGCGAATCCGATCACCCACGTGATCGCGTCGGCCGCGCCCTGCATCAGCCGAGCGACGAAGAGCGTCGGCAGATTCGTGCCGGCGCCGAAGGCGGCGCTCGCGACGGCAAGAAGGGCGAGGCCGGCCACCATCGGCGCTCTTCGCCCCGTGCGATCCGACAGGGCGCCCGCGGGAATCGGGACGACCAGCAGCGTGACGCCGAAGGAGGCGAACAGCACGCCGATCGTCGTCGCGCTCGCCCCCATCCGCGCCGCGAGGTCGGGCAGCACCGGGACGCAGATCGAGTAGGCGACGATGTCGATGAAGGTCGCGAGGGTGACGAGAGCGACGATGGAGTAACGCGTCGAAGGCGCGCCACGAAGGCACGAAGTCACAAAGAAGGGACTTAATCTAGTTCGTGTCTTCGCGGTTGCATTTAGGGTGTGAGCTTCAGGTACAGGCACCCGAGCGGCGGGACGGTCAGGCGCAGCGACTGCTGAAACCCGTGCGACGCAACCGGCTCGGTGGAAAGACCGCCGCCGTTGCCGACGTTCGTTCCACCGTAGGCCGCGGCGTCGCTGTTGAGGATTTCCGAGTACCACCCGGGCTCCGGCACGCCGACGCGGTACTCGTGCCGCGGCACCGGCGTGAAGTTGAAGAGCATCACGAGGAAATCGGCCCGGTCGCGCGCGTAGCGGACGATCGAGATGACGCTGTTCTCGTTGTCGTTCGCGTCGATCCAGCGGAACCCGTCCGGCGTGAAGTCCACTTCGTGGAGCGCCGGCTCCGCGGAGTAGTGCCAGTTGAGCGCCTGCACGAACCGCCGGATCGCCGCGTGCTCCGGGTCGTCGAGGAGGTGCCAGTCGAGGCTGCGATCGTGGTTCCACTCGCGCCACTGGCCGAACTCGCTCCCCATGAACAGCAGCTTCTTGCCGGGATGGCCGTACATGTATCCGTAGAGCGCCCTGAGCGTCGCCCGCTTCTGCCAGACGTCGCCCGGCATCTTGTCCAGCATCGCGCGCTTGCCGTGCACGACCTCGTCGTGCGAAAAGGGCTGGATGAAGTTCTCGGTGAAGGCGTACAGCATCGAGAACGTCACCATGTTGTGGTGCCAGCGCCGGTGGACCGGCTCGTGCTGGATGTACTCGAGCATGTCGTGCATCCAGCCCATGTTCCACTTGTAGGTGAAGCCGAGGCCGCCGAGGTGCACGGGGCGGGAGACGCCCGGCCACGCGGTCGATTCCTCCGCCGCGGTAATCGTGCCGGGAAACTCGCCGTGGGTCAGGCGATTCATCTCCTGGAGGAAGCTGATCGCCGCGAGGTTCTCGCGGCCGCCGTACTCGTTGGGAATCCACTCACCCGCCCGGCGTGAGTAGTCCAGATACAGCATGGAGGCGACGGCGTCCACGCGGAGCCCGTCGACGTGGTACTCCTCGAGCCAGAACAGCGCGCTGGACAACAGGAAGTTCCGGACTTCGTTGCGGCTGTAGTTGAAGATCAGCGTGCCCCAGTCCTGGTGCTCCCCCTGCCGCGGATCCGCGTGCTCGTAGAGCGCGGTGCCGTCGAAGTGCGCGAGGCCGTGCGCATCCTTCGGAAAGTGCCCGGGCACCCAGTCGAGGATCACGCCGATTCCCGCGAGATGGCACTGGTCGACGAAGTACTTGAAATCCTCCGGCGCGCCGAACCGGCTCGTCGGAGCGAAGAACCCGAGCACCTGGTAGCCCCACGATCCGGAATACGGGTGCTCCATCACCGGCATGAGCTCGATGTGCGTGAAACCGGTGTCCTGCACGTACGGAATCAGCCGGTGCGCCAGCTCGCGATACGTGAGGAACCGGTTGCCGTCCTCCGGCACCCGCGCCCACGACCCGAGGTGGACCTCGTAGATCGCCATCGGCCGGTCGAGCCATTCGCGCGACGCCCGTCGATCGGCGATCCATCCCCGGTCCTGCCATTGATAGCGGCCGATGTCGCGGACGATCGACGCCGATTGCGGCGGCACCTCGAACGCCACCCCGAACGGGTCCGACTTCTGCAGCAGCGCGCCGCTCTTGGTCCGGATCTCGAACTTGTACTTCTCGCCTTCGCCGAGATCCGGGATGAAGACCTCCCAGACGCCGGCCGGCACGAGCAGGCGCATCGCGTGAACGCGGCCGTCCCAGCCGTTGAAGTCGCCGACGACGCTCACCCGATCGGCGTTCGGCGCCCAGACGGCGAAGTGCACGCCGGCGACGGCGCCGAGCGTGATGCGATGGGCGCCGAGCGTGTCGTACAGGCGCCGGTGGGTGCCCTCGCCGAGCAGGTGCAGATCGAAATCGGTGATGACGCGGCCGAAGCGGTACGGATCGCCGGCTTCGACGGTGTGATCGCCGGGAAACGTGATGCGGAAACGATATGCCTGCGAGAGGTCGTCGATCGCCGCTTCGAAGACGCCGGCCGCCGTGCGCCGCTCCATCCGGCGCAATTCGCCCGTTTCGAGCAGCCGCAGATCGATCGATCGCGCCGCCGGTTGAAACGCGCGCACGACGAATCCGCCGCCGCGCTCGGCCTGATGCGGGCCGAGAACGGCGAACGGATCCCGATTGACGCCGTTGGCCAGCGCGGCCAGCGCGGAATCGAGCGGCGATTCGGTCAATGGCATCTGGTTGAATTGATCATCCGGTCATCTGGTCAATTCGCGCACGCTGGCAATCGATTGACCAATCAACCAGAGGACTCATCTTCCAATGGCTCAGGGTTCAATCGTCGCCGTCTTGACGTAGTCGAGCTTCGGGAAGCTCTTCGTCAGATACGCGTTTCCCTCCGTGCGGATCCGCTGCTGGTCGGGACCCCGGCCGCGGGGCGCCGCGTCGCCGTATCCGTTGTACAGCTGATCGACCACATCCGTGCCCGACACGACCTGTCCGAAGGGCGGGAACGCGCAGCCGGGGCCGCACGCGCCGGGTTTGTCGAGGAAATCGTTGTTGCCGAGGCTGATGAAGAACTGCGTGGTCCGCGTATTCGCGCCGGCGGACGCGAAGGAGACGTAGCCCTTCTTGTTGCTCTGCTTGACCGGGTCGTCGGGGAACCGGGCGTTGTCCCACACGGCCTGGATGGAGGGCGTCCCGTTCATGCCGACCTGCGCCATGAACCCGTCCACGACGCGAAAGAACCGGACGTTGTCGTAGAAGCCGTTCTTGACGAGGTTATAGAACCGATCCGCGCCTCGCGGGGCCCAGTCGCGGTGCACTTCGATGACGAAGGCGCCCTTGCTCGTGTCGAACTTCGCCCTGTACGTGTCTGGCGCCTTTTCGGTAAGCGCCGCCGGGCTCCGCAGCTTCGCGGTCTTGTCGGCCGGCGCCTGCGCGGCGATGGCCCCGCCTGCGAGCAACGCCAGTAGTGCCGTCACGGTCGGTTTCATCATGTTCTCCCGGCGGACCTGAAGGTCCGCCCTACATCCCATTAAACGTACAACGTTCCCTCGCCGGCCAACACTGATTCTCCACCGACGCGGACGCTCGTGATCTCCCCCGCGTCGACGCCAATCGAGATATGGATGTGGCTGGGCCGGCCCATCTTGACGCCCTGCAGGCTGAGCATCGTGTGCGCCTGCTCGGGCGCGACGACCTTGTGCCGCACGAGATAGCACCCCAGCGGTCCGCTCGCGCCCCCCGTCGCCGCGTCCTCGGTGATGCCGTGAAACGGCGCGAACATGCGGCTGTACGCCGTCGCCTTGTCGCTCGCGTGCTCGGTGGAGAACACGAAGATGCCGTGCGCGTCGATATTCGCCGACTGAAAGAACTCCTCGATCGCGGCGCGATTGCTCGACGCGCTGTCCACCGCGCGCCGCGTCGCGAGCGGTACGAACAGGAACGGCGTGCCGCACGACACCACCTGCACCGGCAGACCGGTCCCGCCGACCGCGGCGTCCGACAATCCGAGCGCGGCCGCCGCGCCGCCGCGGTTCGCGATCGGCTCCGAAAACACGGGCAGCCGCTGCGTCATCCAGGCGAAGCTCAGCTCTCCGCCGCGCCAGGAGAGCGACACCGGCGTCGGTCCGACGCCGAGCCCGAAGACGAACCGCTCGCGGCCGGGCGCGATGACGCCGGCGCGGGCGAGCGCGAAGGTGCTGCCGATGGTCGGGTGCCCCGCCATCGGCAGCTCGCCACCCGGCGTGAAGATGCGGAGCCTCGCGTCCGTGCCGCTCTGCTCCGGCGGCAGCACGAACGTCGTCTCGGAAAAATTCATCTCCTGGGCGATGGCCTGCATCGTCTCGGCGGCCAGACCCCGGCCGTCGAGCACGACGGCGAGCTGGTTGCCGCCGAAGAGCCGATCGGTGAAGACGTCGAGATGAAGGTAGCGGTATGATCGCGCCATGGTGCTTGCGCATTTTACGACGAGCGAAGGGAACTTTACGGCGCGGCTGTACGACGCGGAGACGCCGAACACGGTCGCGAACTTCGTCGGCCTCGCCGAGGGCACGAAGGAATGGACCGACCCGCGATCGGGAAAGAAGGTGAAGTCGCCGTACTACGACGGCACGATCTTTCACCGCGTGATCGATCAGTTCATGATTCAGGGCGGCGACCCGCTCGGCCAGGGCGTCGGCGGCCCGGGGTACACCTTCGGCGACGAGTTCCATCCCAAGCTGCGCCACGACCGCGCGGGCATATTGTCGATGGCGAACCGCGGCCCCAATACGAACGGCGGTCAGTTCTTCGTCACGCTCGTGCCAACGCCGTGGCTCGACGACAAGCACAGCGTCTTCGGTCTGGTCACCGAAGGCATGGACGTGGTCAAGAAGATCGGCAGCACGGCGACCAGCAAGCCCGGCGACCGGCCGCTCAAGCCGATCACGATCCAGTCGGTGACGATCGAGCGGAAGTGATCGGCGCCAGAGTCACCGCCCCGCGCTCGTAAGTGCACGACAGCCGGAGCCCCTCGCCAGTCGGCGCGTCCCCGAACGGCGCCCGCGCGCCATCGAGCCCGGGCCGGCCCGTCGCGAACTTCACCACCAGGTAGAAGTAGCCGGCCAGGGCGAGATCCATCACCCGGTCCGTGTCGGCATCGGCCGGCACGACGATCACACGGCGGGGTTCGCGCCTGATCGCGTCGCTGCCGCGCAGCGCCGCGACGAATCGCGACGAGAACTCGAGGGCGTCGTGCGTCCGCCACGCCATCACCAGCTGGTACGCCGCGAGCGCCAGAACGCACGCTGCAAGAACGGCGGTCGCGGCTCGAGTGACGCGGGCGGGCAGCACCTGATCGACGATCCGGCCTGCCAGCAGGCACAGCCCGAACCCCGCGAAATACACGTACAGCTCACTGCGCGAGGGCATCGGCAGTACCGGCACGATGAACACGAGGAACCACGCCGCCGCGAAGAGCGCGAGCCGACGGACAAACGGATCGCGGGCCTCCTGGACAAACCGCGTCCACCCCGCGCCGCCCGCCGCCACCGTTCCAACGACGACCAGCGCGAGCGAGGCCGGAACCGTCCGATTGAAGTAGTTGACGATGTTCGCGAGGTCGAGCGCGAGAGGCGCGGTCAGGTGGTAGTTCGGATCCTCGAGCGGTGTCCGCGCGCCGGCCAGCTGGCGAATCGCCATCAGCACGACGGCCACGACGACGAACCAGAGCCAGGCGGACCTGAAGGTCCACCCGGCTTCGGCTCCGTCGGTGCTCATGTCGCGCAGACCTTCAGGTCTGCCATCTCCAGCCACGGGAATCAGCGGCAGCACCACCGGTAACAGCACGGCCGATTCCTTGCTGACGACCGCGGCCGCGTAGCACGCGACCGACACCGCGATCCACCAGCCACCGCCTGTCCGCCGCCACGACACCCACGACGCGATCGACAGCAGCGCGAACGCGGCCATCAGGAGGTCCGCCCGCGCCGAGGTCCACAGCACGGCGATCGGCGCCGCTTTCGGCATCAACGCGAACGCCAGCATCGCGACGAACGCCGCCCGACGGCGGCCGAGCACCAGCGCGCCGACGAGGAACGTCGCGCCGACGACCGACGCGTGCAGCGCCAGATTGACGGCGCGAAAGGTCCACGGCGCGTCCGCCGCGAACCGGAGATTGGCGAGCAGCGTCAACTGCGTGAGCGGGCGGTAATATCTGAAGACGTCCGACGTCCGCAGCACGTCGGCCGCGTGCAGCGGCTGCAGGCGCATCACGTGCGGAAAATCGTCCGACATCCAGCCGCCGCCGAGGAGCCGCGCGTACGCGAGAATGACGGCCGCGACGACGCTCGCGGGCCCGACGACGGTCGATCGCTCGTGGATGTCGGCGGCGATGGCGGGATTCTACATGACCCTTCGACTTCGCTCGGGGCAGGCTGAATGATCCGAGAGGCCGCGCTCCGGCGCTTCCTGTCGCTCGGCGTGCCGAACGGCGCGCGTGTGCTCGATGCGCCGTGCGGCGACGGATCGCTGACGGCGGCGCTCGCCGCGGCCGGCTACGACGCGCACGGTATCGACGCGGTCGACAGCGGCGGCTCGTCAACGCTCGGCGCCGCGTTTCGTCTGGGAGATCTCAACGGCCCGCTCCCCTGGCCCGATCGGTTCTTCGACGCCGCGCTTTCGATCGAAGGCATCGAGCACCTGGAGAACCGGTTCGCGTTCCTCCGCGAGCTGCACCGCGTGCTGGCGCCGGGCGCGACGCTGCTCGTCACGACGCCGAACATCGCCTCGCTCCGTTCGCGCGTGCGGTTCCTCGGCAGCAGCTTCTACCACCGCGACACGCGGCCGCTCCGTGAAGCGGCGCGTCATCCGCTCCACCACATCGCGCTCGCGACGCTGGCCGATCTGCGCTACGCGCTTCACACGTCCGGGTTCCGCCTGACGACGGTCGGCCACACCCATATCAAGCCGGTGAGCTACGCGTACGCGTGGCTCGCGCCGTGGATGTGGGTGTACACGAGCGCGGCGTTCAGAAAGGAGAAAGACCCGGATCAGCGCCGCGCGAACCGCGAGATCCGCTCGGCGCTGTTGTCGAAATCGGTGTTGTTCGGTGAAAACCTGATGCTGACGTGCGTACGAGCCTGAGGGCTACTCAGGGCTGACCGACGGGCGGCCGCAGTCGTCGCAGCGCAGATAAACCACCGGAAGGGAGTCGGACCGCCCAATGACCTTCGCGCTTGGCGCGCCGCAGCGGGGGCAGATGATTCCCGACCCGGACCGTTTTGCCATATGAAGTGCTCCTTCCGATCCTTTAGACGCACATCCGGCGCCTCCGGATGCCGCAACTGCCGAGCTAGGGCTGGCAATTACAACTCACCATCATACCTGCTCGCCTGATCTTCGTAAACCCCCGGAAATGCTGGGTATTTATTCGTGCCGGGACTGGTAGTTCCACCAGCGTGTGGTTTCCCGTACGCGGGTTACACTCGACCCTCCGATGGCCGAACGACCTAAATGGGAGTGCCCAATCTGCGGGAGCGCCCTGCGCGATGAGGTGCGCCCCAGCCTCCCCTTACGGACCCGGTGTCCTGTCTGCCGATTCGAGCTCATCTTCGACCACGAACTCGACCGCTTCGTCCCCGCGTCCGATAGCGATCGTTCCCGGTTCCTGCCGACCACGTAGCTGATACGGCGCAGTTCGGTAAAGCCTCGCCGGTACAAAGGTTGCGACGATTTCCGCGTCACTATGTGTGCGGACCGTGACAAACACCAGCGAGACGAGGATTCGGAGCCTCCCGAGCCCTCAAGTGCTCGCGACGTCCAGGCGAGCGAGAACTCGCGGCTGCACGGAGACCGGACAGGTTCGGCACTCGGCGGCAGGCTGGACTACGCAGACCTGGCCGAACGGGTGGTGCAGGGCATTACGGTCACCCAGGAAGAGAAGAAGGACACCCAGGACTAACCCCGTATAATCCGAACACCGTGCTCTTCTGGGTGTTGGCGCTCCTCGCTGGCGTGGCTGGACAGTCGGCCGATCTGCCGAGGGGTCAGGTTATCGACGAGGTCTCCTGCCTGCGCGATCCCGCGCAGAGCTACGCCCTGTACGTTCCGTCCGCCTACACGCCTGATCGCGCGTGGCCGGTCATCTACGTGTTCGACCCCGGCGCCCGCGGCCGCGTCGCCGTCGAGCTCTTTCACGCCGCCGCCGAACAATACGGCTACATCGTCGCCGGCTCGAACAACTCGCGGAACGGCCGGCCGAACGCCGACGCGCTGGTGACGATGCCGGCGGACGTCAGCGCGCGATTCCATGTGGACGCCAGGCGGTTGTACACCGCGGGCATGTCGGGCGGCTCGCGCGTCGCGCTCGGGACCGCGGAAGACGGCAAAGGCAGCTTTGCGGGAGTGTTCGCCGCGAGCGCCGCGTTTCCCGATGCGGTCCCGCGGAAAGCCGTGCCGTTCGCCATCTTCTCGACGGCCGGCACCGAGGATTTCAATCACCTCGAGCTGCGCCTGCTGGATCGAGCGTTGACCACGCCGCATCGCCTCGAAGTGTTTACAGGCGGTCACGGCTGGCCGCCGGAATCGTATTTCGCCGACGGCATCGAGTGGTTCGAAACGCAGGCGATGAAGAGCGGCATCAAGGCGCGCGACGCGAAGGAAATCGACGCGCTGCTTGCCCGCCGGCTTCAGGCCGCAGCGCTCAACGCCGACGGCACCCCGGCAGCCGGCGCCCAGTCGGCGTTCGAGCAATACGTGGCGCTGCGCGATATCGCCGCTGACTTCAAGGGGCTCCGCGACACGACGGCGCTCGCCAGACGCGCCGCCACGCTCGCGCGCGATCCAGCCGTCGTCGGTGCGATCAAGCGCGACCGCGACGAAGACGACCGCGAGAACGCGATTGTGACGACGGTGACAGCGGAGGAAAAGAACCTCGACTCGCCTACACGGCACACCGCCGCCATGGTGGCGTTGAGCAACAAGTGGGAAGAGCTCTCCGCCGCCGCGAGCGCACCGGAAGATTCGGCCGACCGCCGGATCGCCCGGCGCGCGATGGCGTGGCTGGCCATCAACACGCAGACGATGGACGACGAGTACGTCGAGCTCGTCCGCGAGATCCGCAACCGGCCGCGCCCCCGCTGAATCGGCGCGGCCGTCGCGAGACTCAACCGTCAGGCGTGGGTGTGGGTGCGCACCGGCGACTGACGGTAGACGGCGTTCGCGACGCCGAGCACCAGGATGATGATCCCCACGACGACGTCGTTGGCCTTCGCGGAAGGATGCATCGCGTAGTTGATGACGGCTGGCGCGATGAGCGTCCACAGCCCGGCGGCGGCGACGATCCAGCTGAGCGCCGCGCTCTCGGTGCGCGCCGCTCCAATCGCCAGAAGCGCGATGATGATCCCGAGGACGACCTCCTCAG
>Ga0187777_10002925_pt1 | contig 10919 bp, 9 predicted proteins | sample 1015_Q2_SP5_10_M_FD_132416 | JGI IMG/M metagenome (GOLD analysis project Ga0187777, IMG submission 132416) | Tropical peat soil microbial communities from peatlands in Department of Meta, Colombia - 1015_Q2_SP5_10_MG | ecosystem: Environmental > Terrestrial > Soil > Wetlands > Peat | place...
GATCCCGTAGCTGTCGCCGAGCAGCCGGACGGAGCTCATCGTGTAGGGGGTGAGGATGGACTGGGTGTCGCCCGTCCAGAGGAGGTAGGCCAGGTTCTGGAGCACCAGCCACAGCCCGAAGAGCAGGAGCAGCGACTGCATCGAGGGGGTGGTGCCCCCCCGCGGGAGCCGGCGGACGAGCGCCATGTCGAGCAGCATTCCCAGGCCGAAGAAGAGCGGCGCCACCAGGAAGAGGCTGAGGAAGGGGTCCAGCCCGAACCGGACGTTCAGCGTCAGGGTGACGTAGGCGGCCAGCATCATCAGCCCGGCGTGGGCGAGATTGATGATGCGCATCACGCCGTAGATGACCGCCAGCCCGTAGGACATCGTGGCGTACAGCCCGGCGGCGAAGAGTGAGCTGAGCAGGACTCCGGCGAGCTTTTCCACGCTGGGGGCTACTTCCAGGGGATCGGCGCCACCGCCTCCCCGGTCCTCGCCTCCTTGGGCCAGACCAGGTCCACCTTGCCCCCCGGCTTGTTCTGGGTCACGACGAAGGGGAGGTCCGCCTGCCCGGTCTTGGTGAAGTAGAGCACCGCGCCCGGGACGATGGACTTCTCCAGGCGAAGAGCGGCCAGCGCGGCGCGGATCTTCTCCGGCTCGAGCGAGCCGGCCCGCTCGATGGCCACCAGGAGCGCGCGCGTCGTCTCGTAGGCGACGGCGTGGTACCACTGCGGAGCCACGCCGGTGGCCGCCTTGTAGCGCTCGTCGAAGGCCTTGACCTGAGGGTAGGGGAGGAGGTCGGACCACCAGCCGCTGGCGAAGATGTAGTCGGTGGCCGCCCCGAGCGCCTTCCGGGCCGCCTCGTCCGCGCCGCGCGCTCCGTAGGTGATCATCTGATTGCGGATCCCCATCTGGGTGTAGGTCCGCTGCATGGAGATGAAGTCCTCCAGGTGCGCGTCGGCCATGAACAGGTCCGCCTTGGCCGCCTGGACCCGGCCGAGCAGCGGCCGGAAGTCCGGGGCGTAGAGCTCGAACTTCTGCTCCACTCCGAGCGTCCAGGCGCCGGCGTGGGCGGCCACGTAGTCCTTGACTCCCTTGGCGTAGTCGTTGCCGTGCTCGGTCTGCTCGGTGATCAGGGCGATGGAGAGCGGAGACTTCAGCCTGCCGCCGGCCACCAGGTCGGCCAGGAACTCCATCTGGGTCCGGGCCAGGTGCTCCACCGGAGAGAGCGTGCCGAACACCCACTTGCTTCGCCCGTAGATGCTCGTCGCCCCGGCACCGGCGCTGACGTAGGGGACGCCGTAGCGCTCCGGGACCACCGACTGGGCCTGGACCAGCTGGGAGCCGTAGCCGCCGGTGAGGGCGTGGACCTTGGTCTCGGTGATCAGCTGCTCGACCAGCTGTGCGCTCTTGGCTGCGTCCGACGTGTCGTCGAGCAGCGTGAGCTGGACCTGGAGCTTCTTGCCGCCGACCTGCAGGCCGCCCGCGTCGTTGGCCTCCTTCACCGCCAGCTCGGTGGCCTGCTTGTAGGCGCTGCCGATCTTCGACTCCTTCCCGGTCACCGGGAGCACGGCGCCGATGCGCACCGTCTCCTGTGCGGAGCCGGCGCCGGAGACCAGGAGACAGGCGGGGACGAAGCCTCTGAAGAACCGGAGGAGCTTCACGGCGGACCTCCCGAGCGTTCGACGAGCCGCGGTGTGCGTACCATGGAAACGGTTGATCCGGCGGCGGCCGACGCGTAAATCAAGCGCCGGGTGCTGCGCACCGCGTCAACCCCTCCCGAGGGCCCTTCACCGTGAAGATCCTGGTCACCGCCAAGCGCGTCGAAGACCCCGAGTCGAAGATCAAGGTCAAGGCCGACGGCTCGGGCATCGTCCAGGAGGGGCTGAAGTACAAGATCAATCCCTTCGACGAGATCGCCGTCGAAGAGGGCCTGCGCCTGGTGGCCAAGCACGGCGGCGAGGTGGTGGTGGCCTCCATCGGCTCGAAGGACGTCCAGGAGCAGCTCCGCCATGCGCTGGCCATGGGTGCGGCGCGCGCGGTGTGGGTCAACCATGCCGGACCGCTCGATCCGATGGGCGCCGCCGGCATCCTCCAGAAGGTGGTGGAGAAGGAGAAGCCCGACCTCTGCATCCTGGGGAAGCAATCGATCGACGACGACCAGAACCAGACCGGGCAGTACCTCGCCGAGTGGCTGGGCTGGAGCCAGGCCACCTTCGCCTCGAAGCTCGATTCGCTGGAGAGCGAGGCGGAGAAGGCCAAGGCGCCGGCGCTGGAGCTGTCCGCCGACGGCAAGAGCCTCAAGGTCGTCCGGGAGGTGGACAGCGGGCTGGCCACGCTGGAGTGCACCCTCCCGGCGGTGGTCACCACCGACCTGCGGCTCAACCAGCCCCGCTACGCCTCCCTGCCCGGGATCATGAAGGCCAAGAACAAGCCCATCGAGGAGCTGACGCCGGCCGGGCTGGGGGTGGACGTCAGCCCGACGGTGGAGGTGCGCCGCCTGTCGCCGCCGCCGCCGCGCAAGGCCGGGGTCAAGGTGGGGGACGTCCAGGAGCTGTTCCAGAAGCTGAAGAACGAAGCCAAGGTGCTCTGAAGGGAGAGGCGGTGCCCATGTCCGTGGTCCTCATCGTCGCCGAGCGTCAGCCGGACGGTCAGCTCCGCAAGGCCACGCTGCACGCCGTCGCCGCCGGGTCCGACCTGGCGGCCAAGGCCGGAGCCGAGCTCCACCTCGCGGTCCTGGCCGACGACCCCGGGCCGACGGCGGACAAGCTCCGGGACCTGGGGGCGAAGGCCGTCCACGCCCTGGCCGCGCCGGGGCTGGCACACTACCTGGCGGAGACCTTCGCCCCTCCCGTGGCCGAGCTGGCCCGGTCCATCGGGGCCAGCTTCGTCGGCGCCGCCGCCACCGCCCAGGGACGGGACCTCATGCCCCGCGTCGCGGCACGGCTCCGCGCCGCGATGGCCTCGGACGTGGTCGGCTTCTCCGGCTCGGGGGCGGACATCACCTTCACCCGGCCGATGTGGGCCGGTGCGGTGGTCTCCGAGACGGTGCTCCGGACTCCGGTCAAGGTGTTCACCGTGCGGGCCACCGAGTTCCCGGCCGCCGCCGGTGGAAAGCCGACTGCCGAGGTGAAGGCCGGATCGGCGTCGGTGCCCGCCGCGCCCACGCGCTTCGTGGACTTCAAGGAGGTGAAGAGCGCGCGGCCGGAGCTCACCGAGGCGCGCATCGTCGTCTCCGGCGGGCGCGGGACGAAGGGAGACTTCAAGGAGGTCGAGGCCCTGGCCGACGAGCTCGGCGCGGCCGTCGGCGCCTCGCGGGCCGCCTGCGATGCCGGATGGGTTCCCAACGACTGGCAGGTCGGTCAGACGGGCAAGGTGGTCGCCCCCCAGCTCTACATCGCCGCGGGCATCTCCGGGGCCATCCAGCACCTGGCCGGGATGAAGGGCAGCAAGGTCATCGTCGCCATCAACAAGGACCCGGAGGCGCCCATCTTCCAGGTGGCCGACTACGGCATCGTCGGGGACCTGTTCAAGGTGCTCCCCGAGCTCCGCGCCGCCATCCACGGCGCGAAGTAACGGTGCCGAGCCCGCCCGAGAGCGACGCCGCCCTCGCCCCGCTGGGCGTGCATCGCATTCCCGTCCCGGTGCCGTTCCCGGACGCGGGCGGGCCGGTCAACGTCTACGCCATCGAGGACGGGGCGGGCTGGGCGCTGTTCGACTGCGGCATCGGAACGGCCGAGGGCGAGGCGGCGCTCCGGGCCGGCGCGGCCGAGCGCGGCGTCGACCTCGCTCGCTGCACGCGGCTCCTCGTCTCCCACGGGCACACCGACCACTACGGGCTGGCCCAGACGCTCTCCGAGCAGAGCGGCGCTCCGGTCTTCATCCACCCCGCCGACGCGGCCAAGGCGGTGGGTCCGGACGCCTGGCCGGCGCGCGAGCCGGTCTACCGCGTCTTCCTCCTGCGCCAGGGCATCCCCCTCGACCAGGTGGACCGCCTGGCCGCCATGGGCCGCTTCTCCGGCAAGTACAGCCGCCGCATCGACCCGGAGCGAGCCCGGCCCCTCGCCGGAGGGGACCGCTTCCGCTTCCGCCGCTTCGAGGCCGAGGTCCTTCACCTCCCCGGGCACACGCCGGGGCTGGTCTGCCTCTGGGATTCCGAGCACCGGGTCCTCTTCGCCGACGACCACGTGCTCGCCCGGACCTCGCCCAACCCGTTCCTGGAGCTCACCGGGGAGGTGCCGGCCCGCACCACCCGCTCGCTGCTCACCTACTTCACCTCCATCCGGAGGGTCATGGCGCTGGGGCCGGACTGGGTGCTCCCCGGGCATGGCGAGCCGTTCCAGGAGGTGGGGCCCCTGCTCGAGCGGCTCTTCGGCTTCTACGCCCGGCGCCAGGACAAGCTCCTCGCCGCCGTCGGCAAGGGAGCGGACACCGCCTACGCCCTGACCCAGGCGCTCTTCGGGCCGCACCAGGGCCCCCGGCTGTACCTCACCCTCTCCGAGGTGGTGGGCAACCTCGAGGTGATGGAGGAGGACGGGCGCGTCCGCCGGACCGAGTCGGCCGGCGTCGAGCGCTGGGCGGCGACCTAGCCCCCAGGGCGCGTTCCCGGGCGTGCCCTGCTCCAGCGCCTGCAACGCGGCGGGCTCCGACGTCCCGGCGCGCTGCACGACCCCGCGCTGCGGCCGCCGGGGACCCCTGTCTCGCTTGCGGCCCGGCGCCGACCGGGCGAGAACCCGAGGAGGCGGCCCGGACAGGCCGGCCTCCGCTTCCGTGAGCTCCGCGGCCCACATCCCCTCCCGCCGCGCCGACGCGGTCCTGGTGGCCATCACCGCCTTCTGGGGCGTGACCTTCGTGGTGGTGAAGGACGCGGTGGGGCTGGCCGACCCCTTCACCTTCCTCGCGCTCCGCTTCGGCCTCGGGGCCGCCCTGCTCACCGCCGTCGCCTGGCGCGGCGTGCGGGGTGGGGCGCTGCTGCGCGCCGGAGCGGGCCTGGGCATGCTCCTCTTCGTCGGCTTCGCCGCCCAGACCGCCGGGCTCCAGTTCACCACGCCCTCGCGCAGCGCCTTCCTCACCGGGCTCTCGGTGCTGCTCGTGCCCTTCCTCGCCATCGCCTTTCACCGCCACCGGCCGCCGCCGGCCAGCCTGGTCGGGGTGGCCCTGGCCGTGGTCGGACTCTGGGCGCTCGCCGGGGCGGACCGCGCTCCCGGGGCCCCGCCCGATCTCTGGAAGGGCGATGCGCTGACGCTGCTCTGCGCCCTGGCCTTCGCCCTGCACATCACGCTCATCGAGCGCATGGCGCGCGTCCATCCCCCGGCGCCGCTGGTGGCCGTCCAGCTCGGGACGGTGGCCGTCATCGCCCTGGCGGCCATGGCCGCGCTCGGCCCCCGGCTCGTCTCCACGCCGGCCCTCTGGAGCGCGGTCCTCATCACCGGGGCGGGGGGCAGCGCGGTGGCGCTCCTCCTCCAGGCCTGGGCCCAGGCGCGCACCACCGCGGTGCGCGCGGCGCTGGTCTTCGCCCTCGAGCCGGTGTTCGCCGCGGCCTACTCGGTGGCGCTCGGCCGGGAGGAGCTGCGCCTCCGCGAGGTGGGCGGAGGCGGCCTCATCGTCCTCGGCGTGCTCGTCTCCGAGCTCGGGCCGGCCGGCTGGACGGGTCTCGTCCGGCTGCTCGGCCGCGAGGGGCGTGGGGCACGCGGGGTATAGAGTCGGCCGTCCGGGGAAACGGGATGGCCGTCGAGCTGCGCCGCGAAGGACTGCACCTGTCGGGCACGACGCTCGCGCTCGATGCACGGCGGAGGGCGCAGCTCTCGTTCGTCAGCCACGCCCACGCCGACCACATCGCCCGGCACGAGCGAACCATCGCCACCGCCGCCACGCTGCGCCTGATGGCCCACCGGCTCGGGCCCCTCTCCGCCCCGCTCAGCGTTCCCTTCCGACGGCCGTTCGCCCTCGGGCGGCTCACCCTCGAGCTCCTTCCCGCCGGCCACATCCTCGGCTCGGCCCAGCTCCGGGTGACCCGGCCGGATGGACGACGCGTCGTCTACTCCGGCGACCTCAACCTCTCCCCGGCGCTGACCGCCGAGCCGGCCGAGGTGGCCCACTGCGACACGCTGGTCCTCGAGTCGACCTTCGGCCACCCCCGCTACTCCTTCCCCGAGCGGGCCGCGGTGCTCCGCTCGGTCGAGGCCTGGGTCCGCGCCGTGCTCGCGCGGGACGCCACCCCGGTGGTGCTCGGCTACGCGCTGGGCAAGGCCCAGGAGGCGGTGGCGCACCTCACCCGGGCGGGGCTCCCGGTGGTCGCCCACGGAAGCGTGTGCGACATCGCCGTTCTCTACCGCGAGCTCGGCGTGGAGCTGGGCGAGGTCCGGCGCTTCGACGGGACGTGGCGGCCCGGGGAGGTGGGGGTCTTCCCGCCCCACGCCTGGCGCTTCGAGCGGCTCCCCCGGCCGCGGCCTCACCAGACGGCCGTGCTCACCGGGTGGGCGGCCGACCCGGGCGCCGCGCGGCGCTACCGGGCCGACGTCGCCTTCGCGCTCTCCGATCATGCCGACTGCCGCACCCTGGTCGAGTACGCGCGCGCCACCGGCGCCCGGGAGGTGGTCACCCATCACGGCTTCGCCCGGGAGCTGGCCCGGGAGCTCTGCCGTGCCGGCCTCGAGGCGCGCGTGCTCGGGGAGCGGCACCAGCTGTCACTCTTCTGACGTAGGCTCGGGGCCCATGGGGAGTGCCTGGATCGAGCACCCGCCGGCGAGCTCGTGGAAGGCCCCGGGGCGGGCCCTGTCCACGCTGCGCTCTCGCTCCCCGGGCAGCGGGCTGGGCGGCTCGAGCGTGGCCGCCGTCCTGGTGCTTCTCCTGGCCACCGCCGCCGCCGCAGTGGGCGTGGGCATCGTCCTCTACACGCAGCTCCGGCTGGCCGAGTCGGCCGGTGCCCGCGCCACCGCCCGCAGCAGCGAGCTGGAGGCGGAGGCACGTGGCCTGGGCACCAAGCTCGAGGACGCCGAGCGGCGGGAGCGCCGGCTGGCCGCCTCGGTCGACGACCTCTCCGCCCGGCAGCGCGCCCGCGACGCCCTGCTCGCCGAGCGGGCGGCGACGCTGGACGTGCTCCAGACCCTCCTGCTGCCCCTGGCCCGGTCCGGGGACGCGACCCTCCGGGAGCAGCCGGACGCCCTCGAGGTCTATCTCACCGAGCGGGCGCTCTTCATTCCGGAGACGTCCCGCCTGAGCACGCCGGGTGCCCGCCTCCTCCGGCACATCGGCGACGGGCTGGCCGACACGCGCTTTCGCGTCGAGGTCACCGGCCGCGCCCCCTCGCTGCTCACCGGCTCTCTGGAGGAAGGTGCGGAGCGCGCCCGGCTCGCCGCCGAGCGGGCGGCCTGGGTGGCCACCTTCCTCGTCCGGCGGGGCGGTGTGCCCGAGGACCGGGTGGTCGCCGGGGTCTATGGCGCGCTCGGGCTGGGTCGCCGTCCAGCGGAGCCGCCGGGCGTGCGCCGCTCCGCCATCGGGCTCCGGCTGCTCAGCGTCCCTCCGGCGGACGCCGAGCGGACCGCCCGGGCGCCGTCCCCCACACGCCCGAGCCGGCCCTAGGGTCAGGCCTCGGGCGACTGGACGACGAGCTTCTCCTTGCCGCACACCGCGCAGCGCAGGTGGATGAACAGGTCCCCCTCGCTGTCCTCGGGAACCGTCCCCGGAGGAACGCCGAGCTCGGCCTGGGCCAGCTCGGGGATGCGCGCCGGGACGTCCTCGGCCTCCAGGGTCTCCAGGGTGAGCATCTCCCGGTCGTGGCATTCGCGGAAATCCGGGCCCTGCAGCCAGCCCGGCTCGGTTCCCGGCGGGAGCCGGCTGAGCTGCTCCAGGTGCGTCGCCGCCTCCGCCAGGTAGGCCAGGCGCCTGAGCCGCGCCTCCTCGGGGAGCGCGGCGTACGCGCCGAAGGCCTCGGTGAGGAGCTCCCGCCCCTCGCCCACGGAGAGGGCGACCAGGTCGAGCGCGGCCTCCGAGGCGTCGACCGCCTCCTCCCAGTTGTTCTCCGGCGTGAAGCCCGCCTCGAGCAGCGCGGAGAAGAGCTGCGTCGCGGCCAGCCTCCGGCGGACCTCGCCGTAGGCCTCGTCCAGCTCCCGGGGCAAGCGGAGCTCCCAGAGGGCCGCCGCCACTCGCGGGTCCACCGCCCCGGTGAGGTCGTCGACCTCGAGGTCCGCCCGGAGGGCGCCCTTCAGCGCGGCGGCCGCCGAGAAGCGGAACAGCGGCTCCACCCCCACCTCGCGGAGGTACATCACCCCGTAGGCGGCGTCCTTGCCACCCATCCGGAGCGCGGCCTGGGCGCGCTTCACCCCCTCGGGGTCGGTCACCGGCCGGCTCCCCTCGAGGCGGGTCTTCACCGCCTCGCGGAGCAAGGCCTCGAGCCCGGACCCGGGGGCGAGGCGCGGCGGCAGCGGGGGACGCAGGCCCGGGGTGTCGAGCACCCACGGCGGAGGATTGCCCAGCCTCTTCAGGCCCCGGAAGAGCAGCGTCCCGGGGGGGTCCTGGGGCGAGAAGGGAGGCATCTCGTCCGCGCCGGACAGGCTCTGCTCGTTCGCCTGGCGCTGCTCGCGGGTGAAGGAGGTGATGCCCTGGGCCGGCGGGGGCGGAGGCGGGGGCGCCTCGGTGCCGTCGAGCCCCACCACCCGGTCCATGTCCACCTCCTCGAACTCCAGGTCCTCCAGGCCGAGCGCCCCGGAGAAATCGCACCGGAGCAGCTTCAGCCGCTCGAAGGTCGCCCCCTCGAGGTTGGCTCCCCGGAAGTCGCAGTCTTGCAGTCGCCCGCCGTGGAAGTAGGCCCCGGAGAGGTCCGACTCGCGGAAGGTGACCTTGGACAGGTCGCAGCGATCCCACTCCGTGCCCACCAGCACCAGCCCGGACAGGTCGGCATTGGCCGAGAAGAGATTCTCGAACGTGGCCCCGGTGTGGTCGGTCCCCACCTTCCCGCTCTTGCGGAGGCGGTTCCACTCCGTGGAGCCGTTCTTGAGGAGGTCCTCGATGGTCATGGTCTTCGGCATACCCCTACAGTCTAGCGGCGTGGTTCCAACCTCGCGCTCGAAATGATCGAGTTTCGCATCGACAGGGACCACGCCGGGGTGCGCCTGGACAAGGTTCTCCGCCAGCGGCTGCCGGGCGTCCCGGCGAGCCACCTGTTCAAGATGATCCGGACCAAGAAGGTCCGTGTGAACGGCAAGCGGGCCACGGTGAGCCAGCCGCTCGCCGCCGGCGACGTCGTCACCCTGCGCGGGACCGAGGAGCGGCTGCTCGCTCCGCGCCGGCCCGGGCCGGAGCCGCCGCCCGTCGGTCCGGGTGCGCTGCGCATCCTCCTGGAGGACGACTGGATGATGGCCGTGGACAAGCCCTCGGGGATGGCCGTGCATCCTGGGAGCGGCATCACCGGCGGGACGCTGGTGGACTACGTCCGCGCACACCTCGGCCCGCGGGCGGTGCGCAACGGCTTCGCCGCCAGCCCGGCGCACCGGCTGGATCGCGACACCTCCGGCGTCATCCTCGTCGCCCTTCGCCGCCCGGCGATGGTGCACTTCACCGAGATGTTCACCGCCGGCCGGGCGGTGAAACGCTACCTGACGCTGGTCAAGGGGAGGATGCCCCGTCCGTCGGGACGAATCGACCTGCCGCTCTCGGAGCACCAGCAGACGGCGGCCTCCCGGGCGCGCCGGGGAGTGAACATGCAGCCGGCGGTGACCCGCTGGCAGCTCGTGCGGCAGGGAGGGGAGGCGGCGCTCCTCGACTGCACCCTGGAGACGGGGCGGACCCACCAGATCCGGCGGCACCTGGCGGCCATCGGCCACCCGGTCGCCGGCGACCGGAGGTACGGGGACTTCGCCTTCAACCGCGAGGCCCGAGCGCGGTGGGGGCTGAAGCGGCTCTTCCTCCACGCCGCGGCCATCGAGTTTCCGCACCCCGCCGACGGGCGGGTGCTGCGCCTCGATTCGGCGCTCCCCGACGAGCTCGGGGGCGTCCTGGCGCGCGCCGGCATCGAGCCGCCGGGCCCGCCCGGACGCGGTTCGCGGTAAGGTGCCAGGCTCCGCCCCGGCCACGATGCACGAGCCCTCCTCGTCCGACCTTTCCCCGCCCGAGAGCCGGCCGCCGACCCGGCTTGTGCTGGTGGAGGCCCCGCTCCCGCCCCGCAGCCGGAGGCGGCGCCTCCTCGTCGCGCTGGGCAAGGTGGCCGGCTTTCTCGCCCTGACCGTGCTCACCGGGGCGACCGCGGCCGCGCTCCTCCTCTATTACCGCTTCTCGGAAGGCCTCCCCGACATCCCCCGGGTGTCGTCCTACGCTCCGCCCGTCCTGAGCGAGGTGTTCACCGACGACCAGGTGCTGGCCGGCGAGTTCTACGAGGAGCGCCGCAAGGTCGTCCCCTACGAGCGCATCCCCAAGCGGCTGGTCCAGGCCTTCATCGCCTCCGAGGACGCCGCCTTCTTCGACCATTTCGGGCTCGACCCGGTCGGCACCACCCGCGCCCTGTTCAAGACCCTGATGCGGAAGGCGGCCGGCTCGGGAAGCGTCCAGGGCGGCTCCACCCTCACCCAGCAGACCGCCAAGGCCCTGCTCGTCTCCGCCGAGGGATTCGAGCGCGGCACGCGGCGGACCGGTCGCGAGGGTCTGGTGCGGAAGATCCGCGAGGCCATCCTCGCCCGGCGCCTGGAGGCGGCGCTGACCAAGGAGGAGATCCTCTACCTCTACCTGAACAACGTCTACCTCGGTCACCACGCCTACGGCGTCCAGGCGGCGGCGGAGAACTACTATCGCAAGGACGTCCGTGACCTGAGCCTGGCCGAAATGGCGCTCATCGCCGGGCTCCCCCAGGCGCCGAGCCGCTACTCGCCGTTCATGAATCCGAGGGAGGCGAAGAGCCGCCGCGCCTACGTCCTCCGCCGGATGCGCGAGGAGGGGATGATCTCCCGGGA
>Ga0187777_10002926_pt1 | contig 10918 bp, 6 predicted proteins | sample 1015_Q2_SP5_10_M_FD_132416 | JGI IMG/M metagenome (GOLD analysis project Ga0187777, IMG submission 132416) | Tropical peat soil microbial communities from peatlands in Department of Meta, Colombia - 1015_Q2_SP5_10_MG | ecosystem: Environmental > Terrestrial > Soil > Wetlands > Peat | place...
CTGACCGAGAACGGGATCCGGATCGTGAAGCTGTTCTTGAACCTGTCCAAGGAGGAGCAGCGGATCAGGTTCCTGCGACGGCTCGACCTTCCGGACCACAACTGGAAGTTCTCCGCCGCGGACGTCAAGGAGCGCCAGCACTGGGACGAATATCAGAAGGCGTTCTCGGAGATGCTCACGCACACGAGCACCGAATGGGCGCCGTGGTACGTGATCCCCGCCGACCGGAAGTGGTTCGCTCGGATCGGCGCCGGCGCCGTACTCGTCCACACGCTGATGGAGATCGACCCGCGGTTTCCGACGGTCACCAAGGAGCGGCGCGAGGCGCTGCTCGAGGTCAAGCAAGAGCTCGAAGCCCAGGCTCCCAAGGGCGCGGCGCCCGACCCGTTCGAGCGCGAGCAGAACGCGGCGAGCGTGGCCGCAAGCGATGGCCGCAACGGGCACGAGCCAGAGCAGCGTGTGGCCCCGCCGTCTGACCCGTCGACGTCGGAGTAGGTGCATCCCGCATGGCCACGACAGCTCGTTCACAGACCGCCCACGCCACCGATGGGGACGGTTGGTACAGCGTCTCGCCGGACCAGGTCACGGCAAGGCTCGGCGTCGATCCATCCATCGGGCTCGCGAGCCAGAAGGCGGCGGAGCTGCTCGAGAGCCATGGACCGAACGCGCTGCCGGTGGAGCAGGCGGTGCCGGGCTGGAGGCGGTTCCTCGACCAGTACCGCAGCTACATGCAGATCATCCTGGTGGCCGCGGCGATCGTGTCGCTCGCGATCAAGGAGTGGAGCACCGGCGTAGTGCTGATTTTGATCACCGTGCTCAACGCGGTCGTCGGCCTGCGCCAGGAGGGCAAGGCGCAGAGCGCGATGAACGCGCTCAAGGCGATGGTCAAGGCGAGCGCGCGGGTGCGTCGCGACGGGTCGGAGGCCGAGATCCCGGTCGAGGAGGTCGTGGTTGGCGATGTCGTCGTGCTCGAGGCCGGCGACGACGTGCCGGCGGACGGGCGGATCCTCGAGGCGAGCTCCTTGCAGATCGACGAGGCCGCTCTGACCGGCGAGAGCGTGCCGGTCTCGAAGGGCGTTGACGTTCCCGACGGCGACGATCTCGCGCCAGCCGACCAGACCGACATGGCGTTCATGCACACGCCGGTCACGCACGGCAGCGGCCTGATGGTCGTGACAGCGACGGGCGCCGACACCCAGGTCGGGAAGATTGCCGGGATGCTCGCGACGACGACGCGCGAGCAGACCCCGCTGACCAAGCAGCTGAACACATTGACGCTGTGGATCGCGGCGGCGGCAGGCGGGACGATGGTGATCATGTTCGTGCTCGGCGCCCAGCGCGGTCTGTCGTCGACGGTCGTGTTCACGAGCGCGGTCGCGCTCGCGATCGCGGCGATTCCGGAGGCGATGCCAACCGTGCTCCAGGTGGTGATGTCGCTCGGCGCCGCCGATCTCGCCGAGCACGGGGCGGTGCTGACCGATCTCGCTTCGGTCGAGACACTCGGATCGACGTCCGCGATCAACTCGGACAAGACCGGGACGCTGACCATGAACCAGATGACGGCGGTCGAGGTCCTCGACCCGACGGACCGGTACACGATTTCCGGCTCGGGCTACGAGCTCGCGGGCAACGTCCACCACGTCGCGGGCTCGTCGGACACAATCGAGGACGCGATCCTGCCCTACATCGTCGCGAGCGACGCCACGCTCGCCGACGGCAAGGTGGTGGGCGATCCGACCGAGGGCGCGCTGCTCGTGCTCGCGCACAAGGCCGGCCTCGACATCGACGCGACGCGGGAGCAGCACCCACGCCTGGCGACGCTCCCGTTCGACCCCACCTACAAGCTGATGGCCGCGTTCACCAAGGCGGCCGACGCCTCGGGCAAGGAGGTCGTGCGCTGCTACGTGAAGGGCGCGGCGCCCGCGGTGATGAGCCACGCATCGACGGCGCTGTCCGCCGGCCGGAGCATCCCGTGGGACGAGGACCTGAGCGGTCGGGCCGAGGCGAACGTGCGCAGGATGGGCGAGGCCGGGCTGCGGGTGATGGCGGCTGCCTACCGCGACCTCGACCCCGGCTCGTTCGATGCCGAAGGCGACCTTTTGAGCTATGTCGAGGCGCTCGAGATGACGAGCCTCGTCGGCATGGTCGACCCGGCTCGTGCCGAGTCCAAGCCGGCGGTGGGGGATGCACAATCGGCGCACATCCGGGTGCGGATGGTCACCGGCGACGATGTGGTCACCGGCGCGGCGATCGCCAAGCAGCTCGGCATCGACGGCGAGGCGATCCTCGGCGCCGAATTCGCAGAGCTCGATGAGTCAGAGCGGCTGGCTCGAATCGACCAGATCGGCATCGTCGGGCGGGTCGCGCCCGAGCACAAGGTCCTGCTGGTCGAGACGCTCAAGAAGCAGGGCCACGTGGTGGCGATGACCGGCGACGGGGTCAACGACGCACCCTCGATCAAGGCCGCGCACATCGGCGTCGCGATGGGCAGCGGCACCGAGGTGGCCAAGAACGCGGCCCGGATGATCCTCACCGACGACAACTTCGCGACGATCGTGCGCGCGGTGTCCGAGGGCCGGAAGCTGTACGACAACCTGAGCAAGTACGTCCGGTTCGTGCTGATCTCGCTCGTGGCGTTCGTGCTGACGTTCCTCGGCGCGACGATCCTCAACATCGCCGAGGGCCAGCCGTTCTCGCCGGCCCAGGTCCTGTACATCCACTTTTTCGTCAGCGCGCCGTTCGGCGTGGCGCTTGGCCTCGACCAGGCGACTGCGGGGCTGATGGAGCGTCGGCCACGTGCCAGCACCGAGTCGATCGTGAACCGCGGCGTGCAGCTCACCTCAGGACTGGTTGGCCTGTACATGGCGGTCGTGATGGACCTCCTGATCTACTTCGGCAAGCAGCACTACCACAGCACGGCGGTCGGGTCGTCGATCGGGCTGAGCGCGTTTGCGCTGATGCTGATCGTCTCGGCCTACGAGTGCCGGAGCGTGTCGGGCTCCGTGCTCGCGACCCACACGTTCGACAACGCCCAGATGAACTGGACGGCGGCGGCGGAGCTCCTGCTCGCGGTGATGATCACGCAGATGGACTTCTTCAACCGTCTGCTGAAGACCACGCCGCTCACCTCTCCGCAGTTCGGGCTGTCAGTGGCCTCGGCGGTCCTCCTGCTCGTCCTGTGGGAGATCGGCAAGCTGATCGCCCGGCGCTCCTAGCCCGCGCACGGCAGCCCGATGGCCTCGCGTTCGCCCCCGGGGATCCGTTCGCTGGCGAGCTACCGGAGGTCGTGGCTGCGGAGCGATGTGGTCGCCGGCGTCGTGCTGACCACGCTGCTCGTCCCGCAAGGGATGGCTTACGCGGAGCTCGCCGGCCTGCCGGCGATCACGGGTCTGTACACGACGATCCTGTGCCTGCTCGGCTATGCCGTGTTCGGGCCGTCGCGGATCCTCGTGCTCGGCCCGGACTCGTCGCTTGGCCCGATGATCGCGGCCACCATCTTGCCGATCGTCGGCTCCGACGGCAGCCCCGAGCGCGCGATCGCGCTCGCGTCGATGATGGCCCTGATCGTCGGCGCGATCATGATCCTCGCCGGGATCGCGAAGCTCGGGTTTATCGCCGACCTGCTGTCCAAGCCCACGCAGATCGGCTACATGAACGGGCTGGCGCTGACGATCCTGATCGGGCAGCTCCCGAAGCTGTTCGGGTTCTCGACGGACGCCAACGGCTTGATCAACGAGGCGCACGCGTTTATCCACGGGGTCGCCTCGGGCGAGACGGTGGGGGCGGCGGTCGCGATCGGCCTCGTCAGCCTGGCGCTAATCCTGGCGCTCGGTCGCTGGCTGCCGCGGGTCCCAGGCGTGCTCGTGGCGGTCGTCGTCGCAATCGCCGCGGCGTCGGTGTTCGATCTGGCCGGGCACGGCGTCTCGCTGGTAGGCACGCTTCCGAAGGGGTTCCCGCCGCTGACCGTGCCCAACCCGGTCTCAGACCTACCCCTGCTGGTAGCGGGAGCACTCGGGATCGTGCTCGTAGCGCTCGCCGACACGATCTCGACGGCCTCCGCGTTCGCAGCGCGCACCGGCCAGGAGGTCGACGGTAACGGAGAGATGATCGGGATCGGCGCGGCCAACATCGCGGCCGGGTTCTTCCAGGGATTCCCGGTGAGCACGAGCGGGTCGCGGACCGCGGTGGCCGAGCAGTCCGGCGCCAAGACGCAGATCACGGGAGTGGTCGGCGCGGCGCTGATCGTGCTGATGCTCGTGCTCGTGCCCGGGTTGCTCAAGAACCTCCCTAACCCAACGCTCGCCGCGGTCGTGATCGCCGCGTCGTTATCGCTGGCCGACATCCCCGGAACCGTGAGGCTATTCAAGCAGCGCCCAGTCGAGTGCCTGCTGTCGATCGCCGCCTTCCTCGGTGTCGCTCTGCTCGGCGTGCTCGAGGGCATCGCGGTGGCGGTGGCTCTGTCGATCCTCAACGTGTTCCGCCGGGCCTGGCGGCCGTACCAAACGACGCTCGGCCGCGTCCCCGGGCTCGTTGGACAGCACGACCGGCAGCTGCACCCCGACGCCGAGGGCCTGCCGGGGCTCGTGATCTTCAGGTTCGACGCGCCGCTGTTCTTCGCCAACGCCCGGACGTTCCGCGACGAGATCCGACAGCTCGCGGCCGCCGATCCGCGACCGGAGTGGATCCTGATCGCCGCCGAGCCGATCACCGACGTCGACACCACCGCTGCCGACATGCTCGCGGACCTCGACGAGGAGCTTAACGCCGAGGGCACGTCGCTCGTGTTCGCCGAGCTCAAGGATCCGGTTCGGGGGAAGCTCGAGCGATACGCGCTGATCGGGCCGCTCGACCCCGACCATTTCTTCCCCACGCTCGACGCGGCGGTCGACAGGTTCCGGGAGACGACCGGTGCGGACTGGGTGCCGGCACCCCGCTAGGGGTTTTGCCGTGACAGGTTCTTGAGCATCTCCTGACAAGCCGTCTGGCTGCGATGTTGAAATCTCAAACGTGTCAGCCGGATTGCGTTCGACCGAAAAGCTGCCGCCATCGGCGGAGGCGAGGCTGGCAGTGCCGCGGCTGCGAGGTGGCATCGTGCGCCGGACGCGGCTCGAGCATGATGTCGAGGCCGGCGCCGGGGCGGCGCTCACACTGGTCGCGGCACCGGCCGGGTACGGGAAGACCACGGCGGTTCGCGCGTGGGCGGAGCGCAGACGGCCGTGGTCGGCGAGCTCGAGGAGACGAACATGCTCATGCTGAGCCTCGAGCGCCGCGAATGGTTCCGCGCAGACGCTGGGAGTGAAGCTCGTCAGCGTGACCGCGGTCGACGATCAGCCGGTTTAGCCTGAGCGCCGATCGTGGGCGACATCTTCGTGCTGGCGTTCACCGCCGCGTTGAACCCGACGCTCGTCGCGGCGTCGACGGTGATGATGCTGCTGCCCAACCCCGTGCGGCTCATGCTGGGCTATCTCCTTGGTGCGCTGCTGACCAGCATCACGCTCGGCCTTGTGATCGTCTCCGCGCTCGACGGGTCGGGTGTGGTCGCGACGACGAAGAGCACGTTGAGCCCGGCGGCGACGATCGCGCTCGGGTGCATCGCGCTCATTGGTGCCGTCGTGCTGGGCACCGACCGCCATCTGTTCAACGGAGACCGCCGGCGGGCGCGCAAAGAGAGCAAGAAGGAGAAGGGACCGCCCCGGTGGCAGCGGGCGCTCGGCAAGGGCTCGGCGCGCGTGACGTTCGTCGTCGGGGCCATGCTCACCCTGCCCGGCGCCTCGTACCTCGCGGGGCTGAGCCGGATCAACAAGGCGAACTACTCGGCGCCCAAGACCGTCCTGGTCGTGATCGTCTTCAACCTGATCATGCTCGCGCTCCTCGAGGTCCCGCTGATTTGCTTCGTGTTCGCCCCGAACTGGACCCCGAGGGCGATCGACCGAGCAAAGGCCTGGATCGGCCGGCACGCGCGTCGGTTCGCGGTCACGCTGCTCACGGTCGTGGGAGCGCTGCTGGTGCTCAAGGGGGTACTCGAGCTGGTGTGACGCGGCGGCTCGACTGAAGCGCGCCGTCGTCTATCGCGCGTAGACCGCAAAGAAATCACGGTCGTCCGGCGACAGGTAGCGGGTCGCAGGGCGGCTCATGCCGGGCAGCAGCTTGGTCGGCTCGCCGGCGCCGAAGACCCCGTAGAAGTTGAACGTCGTCCACTCGTAGTTGATGTCGAGCTCCATAGCTCGCACGGCGCCGGCGCGCTGGAGGATCCGCGCGAGGCTCTCCGCGGTCTGGATGTCGGCCGCCGCGTAGATCAGGTTGCCGTGGGCATCCAGGCCGATCCCCGAGCGCCACACGCGGACCGCGTTGCCGAGCGTCGCTCCCCAGAGCGAGTCGTTTGACAGGGCGGAGTTGAGCTGGCCGTTCGCGACGATCAACGGCAGATTCTGGCGCGCGAACGCGATCCCGCGACCGGGATCGGGGCCGCCGGTCCAGGTCCGGATGTCGATGGCCCCGTCGCCGTAGCCGATGAGCGTCGCCTGTCCGTCCTTCAGCGGCGCGTACACGTGACCTTGGGAGAAAAAGCCGCCTCCCGAGTCCTCGAGCTTGAAGCCGCTATTGAAGGTGGCGAGCAGGCTCGATCGCAGCTCGGGCGGTACCTGCGCGGGCTGGTTGCCGTCGTTGGGCGGCTCGTAGCGGCCCGGGTACAGCGCGAGCCGCGTACGTGTGTGGTCGATCCACGCGACGCCGGCGACCAGCTGCGGGTAGTTCGGATCCGAGCGGAAGGTGGTGACCAGGACGGGAGCGGCAGCGCCGGCCAACGGACCGGTTCCGCGCCACTGCCCCTCGCCCGGCAGCGCGGGCGTGATCACCGGGGGAATCGGCGGCGGCGCGTAGGCCGCCACGCGAGCCTGTGCGCCAGACCCGACCCGCGGGAGCCGCTTGAGCGGTGGGCCTCCAGTGTCGGGCGCATTCAGCGAGTAGTAGACGCTCTCGACGTCCGACACCAACCCGGCGGCGCCGTTGTCGCGCAGCCACTCGACCGCCCGTACCGCGAAGGAGACGTTCGAGGGGCCCGCCATCGCACTCCAGAACGACGCCACGAGGTCAAGCAGCAGGATCAGCGCCGTGACGACGACGATCCGCCGCACACGGAGCCGAAGCGGCCCGGGTCGCGAGCGGGGGCGGACGTGGGGCCGCGATGTGCCTCGCGGACGCGTCGGGTCGGCGGCGGCAGAGCGTGGGGGCGGCCGGAAGCGGACCGGGTTCGCACGCGATTCACGGCTCAGCTCGTAGGCCAGAATCCGGGCCTCGTAGTGTTCGATCGCCTCGCGGCTTGGGCTTGGCATTGCTTTCTGAGCGCGTTTCGACCCGCCCGCCGGCGGGTCCTTGCGCGCCGGCGGCGCGATGAGAGCTTTCTAAGCTCACCGGACGTATACGGCGAAGAAGTCCCGGTCGTCGGGTGTCAGGTACCGGGTCGGCGCCCGATCCATGTCGGCGAGCAGGTTCGCCGGCTCGCGCGCGCCCGGGTGGCGATACGTGATGAAGCTGGTCCAGTAGGCGTTGATGTCCATCTCCATCGCGCGGACGGCGCCGGCGCGGATCATGATCGCCGCGAGCGACGCGACCGTCTGGTCGTTGGCGGCCGCGTAGATCAGGTTCCCGTTGCGGTCTACCCCGACGGCCGAGCGCCACACCATGATCGCGTTGCCGAGTGTCGCGCCCCATTCGGGGCCGTCCGACAGGTTTGGGTTCGGCCGGCCGCCGTTCACGATCAGCGGCAGGTTCTGGCGCGCGTACAGGACGTCGGGCGGAACGTCAGGTCCTCCATGCCACGAGATCACGTCGACGCGGCCGTCGCGATAGCGCAGGATCGTCGCCGTGCCCAGCCTCATCGGCGCGTAGGTATGCCCGTTATACGCGAACCCACCCCCGGAATCCCGCAGTTTGAAGGCGCTGTTGAAGGTTGCGACGAGACCGGAGCGCATCCTCGGTGGTACCTCCGCCGGCCCGCGCGAGGGCATCGTGACAGCAGGCTCGGAAATCCCCGGGTACAACGTCACGGTCGTGCGCGTGTGGTCGATCCAGGCCACGCCCGCGACGAGGTGCGGGTAGTCCGGCTCGGGGCGGAAGCTCGTGATCAGCACCGGAGGGCGCGAGCCGCCGGTGGCGAAGGTGGGGTGCCAGACGCCCTCACCCGGAAGCGCCGGATGGATCGCCGGCCCGATGTTCGGCGGGCGGTAGTGCCGGAGCGGCGGGGGGCGGTATCGGATCTGCGGGGTCTGAACCGGCGTCACTGCGACGGCGCCGGATTGCCTTGGCAGCGCCTTCAGCGGTGGGCCGCCCTTGCTCGGGGCGGTCAGCGAGTAATAGAAGTTCTCGGCGCGGTCCACCAAGCCCCGCGCGCCGTTGTCGCGCAGCCACTCCACGGTCTGAATCCCGATGCTCGAATCGGATCGTTCCGCGAGCGCGCCGACGTAGGAGACAAGCGCCGGCACCAGACAGATCGTGGCTGCGATTGTCGCGATCCTGCGAACACGCATCCCTCGCCCTCCCGTCCGGCGCGAATGCCGGCTCGATGCCAGAAAACGGAAATGACGGGGCGACAGATTGAACGGTTCTTGCGTTCGAACTGTCATCGCCGAACCTTGTCACACGAAACGAGAACAACGCTAAGGAATTCCTGAGAGCGTCCTCATCGCTGTCACAGGTTGGCCTTACACAACACTCTTACCTTCCGGCCATGGAGCCGGTCACCGCGGGCAGTCTGCGCCTGCGCGAAGCGCGACGGAGTCGCGTGGGCGCTGTGATCGTGACGATGCGACCCAAGCAGTGGATCAAGAACGCGCTAGTGATCGCGGCGGCCGGGGCGGCCGGTGCGCTCGGCCACGATGACACTCCGGGGCGCGTCACCGTGGCGTTTGCGTCGTTCTGCCTGCTCGCGTCGGGGATCTACGCGATCAACGACGTCCGCGACGCGGAGGAGGATCGCCGCCACCCTCGCAAGCGCTTCCGTCCGGTCGCGGCCGGAGAGCTCGACCCGCGGTTCGCCACAGGTCTCGGTCTGTCGTTGTTGCTCGCCGGGCTCCTGTTGTGCGCCGTGATCGGGCCGCTGCTCGCGCTCGTCGGAATTGGGTACGCCGCGCTCACACTGTCATACACGCTCGTGTGGCGGCATCTGATCGTGTTCGACATCGTCGCGGTGGCAGGTGGGTTCGTGTTGCGTGCCGTGGCCGGCGGCACCGCTGCACCAGTGACTCTGTCGCGGTGGTTTCTGCTAGTTGTGACGAGTTCGGCGGTATTCGTGGCCGCGGGCAAGCGCTACGCGGAGCTGCGCCGGACTGATGGCAGGCGCGATCGGCGAAGACGGGTACTCAACTCGTATAGCCGGAGGGCGCTCGAGCTGATCATCGCGGGAGCGACTGCCGTGGCCCTGCTCGCGTACTGCATGTGGGCGTTCTCGCTGCCCGATGTGCGCGGAATCCCGTGGCGACCCTTGACGATCCTGCCGTTCGCCGCCTGCCTGCTCCGCTACGGCGAGCTCGTCCATCGTGGAGCCGGGGAGGCGCCCGAGGACGTGCTGCTGTCCGACCGGCCGTTGCAGCTCGCGGGACTGGCGTGGCTGGCGCTGTTCGCGCTGGAGGTCCATGCCGCCAGCTGACGCACCTCGGGCTCGCTTGTGTCGGATCGAGTCGATCCGCTCGGTCATCACCGGTTGGGGCGGAGGCCAGCCGGCGAATGTCACGATCGTGCGACCGCGTGGAGTCGAGGAGCTGCGCGTGTCGCTGCAATCCGCGGGGCACCGCCAGGCGCTTCCCCGAGGGATGGGTCGCAGCTATGGCGACGCTGCGCAGATCTCGGGTGGTCTGGTGATCGAGACAACCCGGCTGAAGGGAATCGAGCTCGACGCCGAGCGCGGCACGGTGATCGTGCAAGCCGGGGTAACGGTCGGCGAGCTCCTGCGCGAAGTCGTCCCTGCCGGTTGGATGGTCCCCGTGGTCCCGGGCACTCAGCACGTGACCGTCGGCGGTGCGGTCGCGAGCGACATCCACGGCAAGAACCACGGCACCGCGGGTAGCTTCGGGGCGCACGTCGATGCGATCTCGCTGCTGGAGGCCGATGGCGAGCTCGTGGAGCTTCGGCCTGGGATGGCCAACGAGCCGTTCGAGGCGACGCTCGGAGGGATGGGCCTGACGGGCATCGTCGTGGACGCGAGCGTGAACCTTCGTCCGATCCGGGGCGCGCTGCTGTCGGTCGACACCGACAGGGTCAACTCGCTCGACGACGCGCTCGCGGCGCTTTCGGGGCGCGGGGGGCCGTACCGCGTCGCGTGGCTAGATCTGTTGTGCCCGCAGCCGGGGAGGGGGGTGGTGACACGCGCGGAGCACGTCGATGCCCCGGGCGACGGCGCGGCGGTCGTGCGCTCGCGCGCGACCGTGCCGCGTGCGTGGCCGGCCGGCGCGCTTCGGCCGGCGATGGTTCGTGCAGCCAACGCGCTCAGGTACGCGAGCGCGCCCCGAATCGAGCGAGGCCGGCTCGAGCCGCTGGGCCGGCACATGTTTCCGCTCGACTCGCTCGAGGCGTGGCCGCGGCTGTACGGCCCGGAAGGCCTCCTCCAGTACCAGCTGGTCGTGCCGACCGGCTCCGAGTACGTGCTCGAGCTCGTCATCGAGCGACTGCGCCGCGGACGCGTGCCCTGCTATCTCGCCGTGCTGAAGGACTTCGGCCCCGCGAGCGGCGCGCCGCTGTCGTTCCCGCTCGAAGGGTGGACGCTGGCGCTCGACATGCCGCGGGCCGCGCCGGGGCTCGAGCCGCTGCTCCGAGGCTTCGATGACGCCGTCGCCGAGGCCGGCGGGCGCGTGTACCTGTCGAAGGACGCCCGGCTGCGCCCCGAGACGCTACGGGCGATGTACCCCCGGCTCGACGAGTGGCGGGC
>Ga0187777_10002927_pt1 | contig 10917 bp, 7 predicted proteins | sample 1015_Q2_SP5_10_M_FD_132416 | JGI IMG/M metagenome (GOLD analysis project Ga0187777, IMG submission 132416) | Tropical peat soil microbial communities from peatlands in Department of Meta, Colombia - 1015_Q2_SP5_10_MG | ecosystem: Environmental > Terrestrial > Soil > Wetlands > Peat | place...
AAGAACAGCTTCACCACCGCTCCGCGGGGCTGCCTGTTTTCGATCGTGACCCTGCCTCGATGCTCTTCGATGATCTTCTTGACGATGGCGAGTCCGAGCCCGGTGCCCTTGGCTTTGGTGGTGACGTACGGCTCGAAGGCGTGGCGCAAGATGTCCGGAGGAAAACCGCTTCCGTGATCGGCTATCGACAGCATCAACTCGCCGTCACGGATTTCGGAGCGGATATCGTACTCGGGGTCCGGCGTGTCCGCTTGTGCATCGACCGCATTCTGGATGAGATTATGGAACACTTGGCGAAGGCGCGTCGGCTCCCCGTGAATGGCCGGATTGTCGTCGACAAGCTTGAGCCGGACGTGCGGCCGCAGATTTTCGTACAAGGCGAGCACATCGAGCAAGAGGGCATTGAGATCGACCGGTTGCATGCGCCCGGGACGAGGCTGTCGCGCGTAGATTGCGAAATCGTCGACCATGTGCTTCATCGCCGTCACCTGAGCCACAATCGTCTGCGTTCCCCGCACCAGAGCGTCCTCGTCGGGGCCGGCGAGCCTGCCAGCGAGCTTGACGGCGAGACGCTCCGCTGAGAGCTGGATCGGCGTAAGCGGATTCTTGATCTCGTGCGCGAGCCGGCGCGCCACCTCCGCCCACGCAGCGTCGCGTTGCGCTTCGGCGAGCTCGGTCACATCGTCGAAGATCACTACGCACCCCGGCACGGGCTCGCCAGGGAGCCGCGAACCTCGCAGCAGCAACACCCGCGTATGACTGGACACGGCGATTTCCGCCTGCTGTTGCCACTGCCCCTCGCGGCCGGTGCGGAACCCCTCGGCGACCAAGTCCGCGAACGCGGTCAGCGCGGGCAGGCGCCGGCCCCAGTCGGCAAGCGGAACGCCGACTAAGTCCGCCATGGGCTGCTGAAGAATGACCGCCGCGCTGGGGTTTGCGGTGCGCAGGCGGAACGCGTCGTCGAAGGCGAGCACGCCCGCCGAGAGGTTGGCGAGGATGCTCTCCAGATACGCGCGCGTCGTTTCGATGGCACGCCGGCTCTCCGCGGCCTTCTGCTGCGCCTCCGAGAGCTGCGCGGTCATGGTGTTGAACGATTCGGTCAGCACGCCAAGCTCGTCGCGACTCTGGACCGGATGCCTGCGGCTGAAATCGCCCTGCGCGACCGCTCGCGTTCCTTCGGCAAGGAGCCCGAGTGGACGGCTGAATTGCTCGGAGAGCACCACCGCGAGGCCCAGTGCGGTGAACAACGCGAGCAGGAGAGTCAGCGTCAGCGTCAGGGCATACAGCCGCTTCAACGCGGTTCGCGAAAACGAAATCTCCTGATAGTCGCGATAGCCGGCCTGTACCTGTTCGGCGTCCTGCTGCAGCTGCTTGGGCACCGGCTCGATAACCTGAAGCAGGCGCAGCGGCTCCCTCGGGTCGGCGCTGTTGACGGGCACGACGACGCGCATCACGAGCCGCTGATCGGCAGCCTGCTCTGTCCTTGCATAGGTCTGTTGCAGCCGCGCCTGGCGGACCGCCTGTTGCGGCGGAGGCTCGGGCGACGCAGTCGACCCCGACACGCCGGCGACGGCGAGCGCGTTGCCCGAGACCGAGAACAGCGCCGCTTCGTACACGCCTGCCTGTTCACTGACGCGATTGAGTTGCTGCGCAAGACTCCCGGGTTCCACGTCCTGAAGCGAGACGGCGACCTGGGTAGCTTTGTTGGCCGTCTCCTTGAGCAGGTAATCGAGCGCCCCGCGCCCTAAGTCCAAGCCGCCTTCGAGCGCTCGGTCAACTCGCACGTCGAACCATGACTCGATGCTTTTCCCCAGGAATTGCACCGAGACGCCGTACAGCAGGGCGCCAGGAAGCACGGCGACCAGCGCGAACAGCAGCACCAGGCGCGCCGCGAGACGCGACCCGAAAACCCCCGCCTTCAAATTACTGCGCAGGCGCCAAAGCTGGTACCCAACCAATCCCATCAGAAGCACGACCAACGCGCCATTGAGAATCAGAAGCAGGTCGTAGCTGCGCGCGAACAACGCCGTGTTGGCGCTCGCGGTCGCGAGAAGGAACAGGAAGATCGTGCCCAGCGCGGCGAAGCCCAGCAGGACATATCGGATCACGCGCGATGCCAGCATGCCGCTCACGGTATGAAGCTCCACCGGTACCACTCCGACTGCAGCGACCAATCCCGGGACGCGAGCGCGTTGATCTGAAAGGGCTTCGGAAGCTGCGTGATGTCAAGCCGCAAGCGCACCGCGGCATCGTAGCGAGCGCCTTTCGCCAGCGCATCGCGAGAAACCACGGGCCGCGACACCACACGCGACAACAAGCCCTCCGCTTCCTCGAGCGAGTCGAAATGCTGCGACAGAAGTCCGGCCCCCAACCGATACTGGCGCGTCAGCGGGCTGTAGGAGAGCCGGTACTGAACCGAAAGTTCCGCGACCTTCTCATCGACCCAGTACCAGCGCGGGCGGCCCAGCTCGAACTCGAGCACGAAATACAGCGATACGCCTTTCTGCAGCGCTTCCTCGAGGGTCGGATTGAAAGCGACGTCGAACTGGGCATTGAGGACGTAGTTGTCCTCTTCGAGGAGTAGTTCGGCCGACTTGATGCCGATCGTGTCCGCGCAGGCAGCGGTGGTCGCCAGCCACAACGCGGTCGTACACAGCAGGCCGGCGAGGAGGCGGTGCGTTGGCAACATGCCACGTGCGCGTGGGCCGCGTGCGGTCTTTGAGCAGGCTCGAGAGACTCAGCGCTTCTGAAGGAGGGCGTAGAAAAACCCGTCGTGATTGTGCTCTGCGTGAGGTCCTGCTGGCAAGAGTTGTCCTCCTCCGGCGTCTCCGGGGAGCACGATCGTTTCGCGCTGCGCGTCGGAATGGCGGTCGATGAATGTCGCAACCTGGTGCTCGTTTTCCTCGCGGAAGATCGAACAGGTGGCGTAGAGCATCCTCCCGCCGCGGGCAAGGCACGGCCAGAGCGAATCGAGAAGCCGTCGCTGCTGTGCCACGAAGGCGGCTATGTCGCTTTCCCGGCGCAGCCACTTCGCGTCGGGATGTCGTCGCACCACGCCCGACGCCGTACATGGAGCGTCGATCAAGATTCGATCGAAGCACCGACCGTCCCACCACGCCGAAGTGTTCGCCGCGTCGGCGACAACGAGCTGCGCCGAGAGGCCGAGGCGCGAGAGATTCTGGGCGACGCGCTCGAGCCGCTTGCCATCGATGTCGATGGCGACCAAGTCGAGCGACGCGAGCTCTGCGAGATGCGTCGTCTTGCCACCTGGCGCTGCGCAGGCGTCGAGCACGCGCATGCCATCCTCCGCGTCGAGCAGCGGAGCCGCGAGCTGTGCGCCCGCGTCCTGCACCGAGAACGCTCCGTCGGCGTACCCTGGCAGTTCGGCCACCGGTCGAGGCCGAGCGACAATCACGCCCGAGTCGCCGATCGGATGCGCCTCGATGCCTTGCGCGGCGAGCAGCGCAAGATATTCATCGCGAGCCATCGCGCGCCGGTTGACGCGCAGAGCGAGCGGCGGCCTTGTGTTGCCGGCATCGAGGATCGCCTCGTGGCGTTCGCGATATTCGCTGCGCACGCGGTCGACCCACCAGAGCGGATACGAGAATCGAGCCTCCGGATCGCACGCGATTTGGGCCAAGACCTTCCCGCGGCGGCGAAGGAAGCCGCGTAGCACCGCGTTGGTCAGTCCTCGTGCGGAGCTCTTGCCCGAACGCACCGTCGCGCCCACCGCGCCGTCGACAACGGCGTGCGAAGGCGCAGCCGTGTGCACGAGCTGGTAGACGGCCACCAAGAGCAATGTCTCGACGTCCTTGTCGGGGAGCGGCCGGTCCACAAGCCTTTGCACGACAGCGCGCAACTGCCCGAGGAAGCGCAGCGTACCGTAGGCAAGCTCGTGAACCAGCGCCCGATCAGGCGATCGAGCAACCGCACCGACGTCCAATGCAGCGCCAAGACTGCGCCCTTCGGCAAGGACCGCCCGCACCACGCGAGCCGCGAGGCGCTGCGCGTGCTCCATCACGGCGCGGCGCACATGGACTCGAACTTATGCCGCCATCGCGAGCAGCCGGCGAATGCGCTCCTCGGTCGGCGGATGTGTGCTGAACAGCCCCGCGATGCCGCCGCCATGCAACGGATTGATGATCATCATCTGAGCCGTCGCCGGGTGCGCTTCGGCAGGGGGCAGCGGCAACCCCTTGGCGTAACGGTCGATCTTCGCCAGAGCGTCGGCGAGCGCACGCGGGTCGCCCGATACTTCTGCGCCTCCGTGGTCGGCTTCGTATTCGCGGCCGCGGGAAATCGCGAGCTGGATGAGCATCGCGGCAATCGGCGCGATGATCAGCACCAGCAGCGCGAGTACGGGGTTCCGATTATCTTCGTCGCGTCCCCCGAAAAACATGCCGAACTGGGCGAGCGTCGCTATCGCGCCGGCGATCGATGCGGTGATGGTCGAGGTGAGGATGTCGCGGTTCTTGACGTGGGTCAGTTCATGCCCCAGCACACCGGCGAGCTCGCGCGGGCTTAAGAGCTGCAGTATGCCGGTAGTCGCCGCCACCGCAGCGTGCTCCGGGTTGCGCCCGGTCGCAAAGGCGTTGGGCTGCGCCTCGTCGATGAGATAGACCTTCGGCATCGGCAGGCCCGCGCGCCGCGCGAGGTCCTTGACCGTACTGTAGAGCAAGGGCGCGGAGGCCTCGTCGACTTCGGTGGCGTTGTAGAGCTTGAGCACCATCTTGTCGGAGAACCAGTACGCCCAGAAATTCGTCGCGAGCCCCAAGCCTAGCGCGAGTAGCATGCCTTGCCCGCCGCCGAGCACGGAGCCGACCACGCCGAAGAGCGCCATGATGGCCGCCATGAGCAGGCCCGTCTTGAACCTGTTTCCGAGCATGTGCATTCTCCCGCCGTATCCAGTCCGAGTCATGCTCCGTTAGATCGTGGCGCGGCGCGCCGATTCAACCGCGTGCAGCGCCGAAGCGAGTTCCCGCAGCGAGTCGGTGCCCTGCGAGGAATGCAGCGGCGGAAAGCCTCTTCCCGCCCGCGCGCTGCAGCTCGAGCGCAACGAGCGCCCCTTCGCCGCAGGCCACGACGATACCGTCGCGCCCCGCGCGGACGATCGTGCCTGGCGCGCCGAAGCGCCCGGTCGCGGGCTCGGCGCGCCAGATTTTGAGCGTCTCGCCGTCAAGCAGCGTCGTCGCGCCTGGCGAGGGATCCAACGCCCGAACGCGACGATCGGCCGCGGGGGCGCTCGCATTCCAGTCGATGGTCGCCTCATCGCGCCCGATCTTCGGGGCATAGCTCACACCCGTCGTCGGTTGCTGGTGTTCGTCCAAGCGACCGGATTTTCGCAGCTGCGAGAGTACCGCCACGATGCGCCTTGCACCTGCGGCGGCGAGCTTCTCGCTCAAGCTCCCTGCTGTTTCGCGCGGTGAGATCGGCAACGGATCGACTGCGATCAGCGCGCCCGTGTCGAGGCCGGCGTCCATGTGCATGACGCTGATCCCCGTCTCGACGTCGCCTTCGAGCAGCGCTCGCTGAATGGGCGCCGCGCCCCGCCACCGGGGCAGCAGCGAGGCGTGAACGTTGATGCACCCGTGGCGGGGCCAGACGAGCAGAGGCGCGGGCAGTATCAGTCCATAGGCCGCAACGACCAGGACGTCGAGGGAGTGCGCCGTCAGCTCCGAGCGACCTTTTTCGTCGCGCAGCGTGGGTGGCTGGACGACCGCGAGGCCACGAGATGTTGCGAGCGCCTTGACGGCGCTGGGCCTGAGCTTGAGGCCGCGTCCCTGCGCGGCATCGGGGCGGGTTACGACCAGCGGGACGTCAAACCCGCCGTCGAGGATCGCCGCCAGGATGGTTGCGGCGAACGGGGGGGTTCCCGCAAACCCGACTCGGAATCCCTCGGCCACCGAAGCGTCAGCCTGCCAACCGCTGCCTTTTCCTGAGCTTTGCTGCGAGCCGCGCGCGCTTCAAGGGCGAGAGATAGTCGACGAAAACCTTGCCGATCAGATGGTCCATCTCATGCTGTACGCACACCGCCAGAGGGCCTTCCGTGGTCAGCTCGAAGCTCTCGCCGCGTGCATCCAGGGCGCGCACCGTAATGCGCGCAGCCCGCCTGACCCGCTCGTAATAACCGGGGACCGAAAGACAGCCCTCCTCCGCCTCGGCCTCGCCTTCCGCAGCCAGGATCTCTGGGTTGATGAACACGTGAAGCTCGTTGCGGGACTGGCTTACGTCGATGACGATCACCCGCTTATGGACATCGACCTGGGTTGCGGCCAGGCCCATGCCGGGCGCCGCATACATGGTCTCTGACATGTCGCTGACCAGCTTCTGGATCTCGGGGCCCACGGCCGCAACCGGCGCCGCAACCTTCCTCAGCCTGGGGTCGGGGTACTCGAGAATCGGGAGCCTTGCCATGAGAGCTTGCAAAATGGACACTTGGGATGCAGAATGATCCCTAAGGGCTTATTTTGTGGTAGTTTAGGACGTTTGCAAGTAGCCGCCCGCCAACGTTTCGGAGAGGCTCTATGCGCTCGAAGTCTACCATAGCGACCGCGCTGCTTTCGGCCTGCCTGCTGGCGCTCCTGCTCGCGCCGCGACAAGTGGCCGCCGATGAAATCCAGCTCCAGGACAACCGTCCCGACCGTTACACCGTGCAGAAGGGCGACACGCTCTGGGGCATCGCCGGAAAGTTCTTGAAACAGCCCTGGCGTTGGCCCGAGATCTGGCGCATGAACCGCGACCAGATCAAGAACCCGCACTGGATCTATCCGGGCGATGTCATCGCTCTGGATCGAGTCGACGGCGGGTGGAGGCTGCGCATCGCCGAGAAGACGATCCGTGTCTCGCCCACGGTCCGCGTCGAGTCCCTCGAAGGGGAGGCAATTCCCAGCATCCCCGCCGGTGACCTCGCGGCTTACATCACCCAGCCGATCGTGACCGGGCCCGATGGCCTCTCGGGAGCCGCGAAGATCATCGCTGCTCGCGACAGTCGCGTAGTGCGCGGCGAAGGCGATTCGGTGTACGCGATCGGCATCGAGGAAGGGTTCGGCACCGAATGGGTCATTTACCGGCCAGGCAACCTGCTTCGCTCCTACGATAGCGGTGAAGTGCTAGGGTGGGAGATGCGCTATCTGGGCACGGCGCGCGTCGAGCGCTTCGCCGAGGTGAGTCGCATGCTGATCACCGCGGCGCGCGAGGAGATTCTGATCAACGACTTGCTCATCCCCGCGCCGCGCGACGTACTGCTCAACTACGTGCCACACTCTCCCGACGTTGCGGTCGACGGCCGGGTCATCGAGCTATACAGCGCCGGCAGCGAGGCCGGCCGAGGATTCATCGTGGCGCTCGATCGCGGCGCCAACGACGGGCTCGAGGTCGGCAATGTGCTCGCGATTCTCCACCCGACGCCGGTCATCCCCGATCCTCGTCCGTACGAGGGCCCGGACATCATTTCAAAGCTCGCCGACCAGACCAGGATCATCATCCCGCCTGGACGGTACCTCAACGTTCCGCCGGAGCGCACCGGTCTGCTGTTCGTCTTCAAGGTCTTCGGCCGGGTGTCCTATGCGGTGGTGCTCAATACCGCGGAACCGGTTGAGGTTGGGGATCTGGTCCGTAAGCCCTAGCTCAAGCGAGCGCTTTGCACTGACCTCGGATGCAGATCGACGCTCGCGTCGAGGCCTGGGCATCCCTGCAACTCGTGCCCGGGGCGTCGCCGCGAGCGCTGTTCGCCTTGCTCAAGGCATTCGGTGGCCCCGCTGAAATACTCAAAGCCTCGCGAGCGACTCTCGCCGGTGTCGTGGCACGGGAACTTGCTGCAGCCGTTGAGCGAGGTCCCGATCAGGCAGCACTCGCTCGCGCGCTCGCTTGGCTGCACGAGCCGGGGCACGAGCTGATCGCCTGGGACGACCCGGCGTATCCACAAGCGCTGCTTTCCATCGCCGACCCGCCGCCCGTGCTGTACTTTCAAGGGCGCCGGGAACTTCTCAATCGCCCGTCGCTCGCCATCGTCGGCAGCCGCAACGCGACTCCGCAGGGCGTGGAAACTGCCGAGGCATTCGCCGCCGCGCTTTCTGCGGCCGGGCTCACCATCGTCAGCGGCCTTGCGTTAGGGATCGATGCCGCGGCGCACCGTGGAGGGCTTGATGGCTCGGGCTCGAGCCTCGCCGTCGTCGGAACAGGCATCGACCGTGTTTACCCCGCGGCGAACCGGGGCTTGGCGCAGAAGCTCGCCGAGGCCGGGGGATTGCTATCCGAGTTCCCCATCGACACTCCACCGCTGCCCGCGAACTTCCCGCGACGCAACCGGGTGATAAGCGGACTCGCTCGCGCCGTGCTGGTGGTCGAGGCAACGCTCGCGAGCGGATCGCTGATCACGGCGCGTTTTGCCGCTGAGCAGGGACGCGACGTGCTTGCCATTCCCGGGTCGATTCATTCTCCGTTCTCCAAGGGCAGCCACCGCCTGATCAAGGAAGGAGCGAAGCTCGTCGAGACCGCCCAGGATGTTCTGGAGGAACTTGGGATGCCGGCGGCGAGGGCAGCAAGCGCGACGGCGAGCGCGGCCCCGCAGGGCAAGGCCGAGCGCGTCTGGGCGGCTCTTGGGCACGACCCTGCGGATGTCGATACCCTGAGCGAGCGAAGCGGCCTGCCCGCGGATGCCGTCTGCGTGGCGCTGGTGGAGCTGGAACTCGAAGGGCGGGTCGCCAGTCTTCCCGGGGGGCTGTACCAGAGGCTGCGTTGAGCAGGCGCGCCCGCTCTTGCGTGGGCCCTTCCTTGCCCATCGCCCAACGCTTGCTTATCATCCCCCTCCTTTCGCCAGCCCTCTAACTGTGGCCCGATGGCAAAGCAGCTGATCCTTGCGGAAAAGCCTTCAGTGGCCGTCGACCTGTCGCGCGCGCTGGGGGGCTTCGCGCGGCACGACGACTACTTCGAGAGCGACCGTTATGTGCTCTCGTCGGCCGTCGGGCACCTACTCGAGATAGGCATGCCCGATGACGAGGAAGTCAAGCGCGGCAAGTGGACGTTCGCTCACCTGCCGGCGATACCGTCCCGGTTCGCGCTCAAGCCGATCGAAAAGAGCGAAGCGCGACTCAAGCTGCTATTGAAGCTCCTCAAGCGCAAGGACGTCACGGCATTGATCAACGCCTGTGATGCGGGGCGCGAGGGCGAGCTCATTTTCCGCTATCTCGTGCAGTACGCGGGAAACAGCAAGCCCGTCAAACGCCTGTGGCTTCAGTCGATGACCCCGGCGGCGATCCGGGACGGCTTCAGCCAACTTCGCAGCGACGAGGCGATGCGTCCTCTGGCCGATGCTGCGGTGTGCCGATCCGAATCGGACTGGCTCGTCGGCATCAACGGCACCCGCGCGATGACCGCCTTCAATTCCAAGGCGGGCGGGTTCCAGCTCACCACCGTCGGTCGCGTGCAGACGCCGACGCTCGCGATTCTGGTCGAGCGCGAGGAAAGGATCCGCGCTTTCCAGCCTCGGGCCTACTGGGAGGTGCTGGCGAGCTTCCGCGTTGCCGGCGGCGAGTACACCGGACGATGGTTCGACGAGACATTCAAGAAGCGCGACGACGACGCGGATGCGCGCGCGGAGCGCTTGTGGGACGAATCCGCAGCACGCACCATCGTCGCCAAGTGCGAAGGCAAGCTCGGCACGATTACCGAGGAGTCGAAGCCTTCGACTCAGGCCGCCCCCCTGCTCTACGACTTGACCAGCCTTCAGCGCGAAGCCAACGGCCGCTTCGGCCTCTCGGCACGTACAACGCTGTCGCTTGCGCAAGCGCTCTACGAGAAGCACAAGGTCCTGACCTATCCGCGAACCGATTCGCGCGCCCTGCCGGAGGATTACATCGCTACGGTCAAAGCGACCCTCGACGCACTTCGTGCCTCCAAGGCCTACGCCGCTTTCGCGGGGCAGATCCTCAAGGCGAAGTGGGTCAAGCCCAACAAGCGGATCTTCGATGACAGCAAGGTTTCGGATCACTTCGCGATCATCCCTACGCTGCAGCATTCCAAGGCGCTGAATGAACTGGAGGCCAAGCTCTACGACTTGGTGGTGAAGCGCTTTCTGGCCGTTTTCTATCCCAGCGCGGAATACCTGCTCACGACGCGCATTACGCGCGTGGCCGAGGAACCGTTCAAGACCGAAGGCAAGGTGCTGGTCGCCCCTGGGTGGCTGGCCGTGTACGGCAAGGAAGCGCAGGCGGGGACCGAGCCCTCCCTGCCCCCGGTCCGGCACAACGAAAAGGCGAAGACGGAGAAGGTCGAGGCCGTCGCCAACCAGACCCGGCCTCCCGCCCGCTTTACGGAGGCAACCTTGCTCTCGGCAATGGAAGGCGCGGGAAAACTCATCGAGGACGACGAACTGCGCGAAGCGATGCGCGAGAAGGGATTGGGCACGCCGGCAACCCGGGCGCAGATCATCGAGGGCCTGATTCAGGAGAAGTACATCCATCGCGACGGGCGCGAGCTCACGCCCACCGCGAAAGCGTTCTCGCTCATGACGTTGCTGCACGGCCTGGGAATCCCGGAACTGTTCTCGCCCGATCTTACTGCCGAGTGGGAGTTCAAACTCGCTCAGATGGAGCACGGGAAGTTGAAGCGGGCGCAGTTCATGCGCGAGATCGTGCGAATGACCCAGCACATCGTGGCGCAGGCCAAGAATTACGAAAGCGACACGATTCCCGGAGACTTCGCAACGCTCAGCGCACGATGTCCAAAGTGCGGCGGCGAAGTGCACGAGAAGTACCGGAAGTTCCAGTGCCAGTCGTGCGACTTCGGCATGTGGAAGATCCTCGCCGGCCGGCAGCTCGAGATTCCCGAAGCCGAAGCGCTACTCGCGCAGCGCGAGGTCGGACCGCTGGAGGGTTTCCGCAGCAGGCAGGGGCGACCGTTCGCGGCGAAGCTCAGGCT
>Ga0187777_10002929_pt1 | contig 10909 bp, 10 predicted proteins | sample 1015_Q2_SP5_10_M_FD_132416 | JGI IMG/M metagenome (GOLD analysis project Ga0187777, IMG submission 132416) | Tropical peat soil microbial communities from peatlands in Department of Meta, Colombia - 1015_Q2_SP5_10_MG | ecosystem: Environmental > Terrestrial > Soil > Wetlands > Peat | place...
AAATCAGCGAAACAGCTCACCAAGAGCTTGTCGTATCTATGTTGACGGTCCCGGAAAAGGCCCACACATGGCAACAGGGGCGCGCCGGCTGCAATTAACCGCTGTTAGTTGAGAGACTTACGCTTTTTTGAACAGGCTGTGAGTCCGTAAGTTCAGAAGGGGACATCTTAATCGAGGTAAGAATGGGGACACTTTAATCGAGCTTTGACAGATCCGTAGGTTCAGAGTAGGTTCAGATTGACTCGCGCCCGCAGTGCAACTACCATCCCCGCTAATTACCCCGGTAGTGGTTACCCCTAACTCTACAAGGAGGCACCTATGGCACGCCGAACCCCTTGGGCAATACCCCTTTTCTTGTTGCTGGGGATTTGTTGCACCGCACAGGCACAGGAGAGTTACTTGGATGAATACGTCGTCCATGTGAAACCGGAAAAGCGCTCAGCCTATGACGCCCTCATCAAGAAACTCGTGGCTGCCAACCGCGACCACTCTGGCGACAACTGGGTGGCCCTCGAAACTGTTTATGGCGAAGGTGACACCATCCGATTCGTTAGCACTCGCTCAAGCTATGCGGAAACCGAAAAGGCGAGCGGCGTGTTCATGGGTGCCGTGGAGAAAGCCCTCGGGCATCCAGGCACGGAGAACCTCCTTGAGACCTTGGCCAGCTACACAGCGGATTCGAACAGCATGTTGTTGCGTCGACGTCCCGACTTGAGCGCCAACTTCCCGTCTGATTCCGCTGCGCAAGCCAAGGTAGTTGGTAACACCCGCTGGATTCGTCTCATTCGGATCGTCGTCCGCATCGGCCAGGGACCGCGCTTCGAAGAGCTCGCCAAGCAGGTCAAAGCAGCCGAGGAAAAAGCTGGACCCAACACGAGAAGTTGGATTTCACAGTCTGCTGCAGGCGAGCGCGCGAGTGTGTACTACGTAGCGGAACTTCAAAGTTCCTTGGCGGGCTTCGACGGTGCACCCGTGCTCTCACAGATGATGGGCAAGGACGCATACCAGGATTTGCTCAAGACGGCTTCCGAAGTAATCCAGACTGAAGACGTCACCCTGAACCGATTTGCTCCCGAACTCAGCAATCCGCCGGCGGACACGGTTAATGCTGCACCGGATTTTTGGCGGCTCAAGACGGCCGCATCAAAGCCTGCTGCTGCGTCTCAGAGTCAAACCACGGCCAAAAAATAGTCCCAAACTTTTCTGGACAGGGCCGTGTAGAGTCACGCTGACCAATTGCTCGCGGCAGGTTTCGCGACAGAGGACATGGCAAGGCGGCATTCGTGCAGGAGCACTATGCTCCCTTGTTGAGCAGACGCTCCAAGCGTCTATGTAGGTCGTCTATCGATCGATAGAGATCGCCCATTCCTTCGGTCTCGGCAGTTACTTCCACAGTCTGAAGATCGAGGCACAGGTCAGTCGCAAGTTGAGTGGCGCGGCGTACTCGTTGGGCGGCTAGTGCAGGCAAAACTGCATAGGGATCGCCGGACTGTTGGGGCGCATCGACCCATTGTTGAACGCTCCAAGCTGTATTACGAATGTGGTCCACGGCGTTCCGGAATTCGCTCAACACTCGGGAGTCCAAATCGCCCGAGAGGACGGAATGCTCCAATTCTTGCAGCTCAGAGGTTATTGCCTGCAAGCGCGCCGTCAATGACGATTTCGGTGCGTTCGGCCCAGAAGTAGAAGTAACCATGTATCACACTCCGATTGGGGCTACCTCGGAAACACGAGCGCCCCGCTCGACGACCACCTCGTTAAAGTCGTTTTTCGCTGACTTTCTTTCGCTTATGCGTTCCTAGCTGCACTTCTCGGACTGAAGGCATAACGGACTTGAGTATAGTAACGACGCCGATTCGAGACCCACTGGCAGAATTAACAGGCGGATCATGAAAGTCGTACAGTTCGGTGGTGGGCCCCGCGACTTACTTCAAAAGATGAGGGGTTACGAGGTTAAGAAACTCGCGGGACGTAATAATCTTGGTCTTCTTCCAAAATCTCGGAAAGTGGTCGACGTTTCCGGTCACTAGGTAGTCCGCTCGGGCTGTATCGGCACACTCAAGAAAGATGTTGTCGCTTGGGTCGCTAGTGACGTGCAGGCGCTTCACGGGATGGACAGTATGGGTGCGTTTCTCGATCAGCTGGAGGAGTTGCTGGCGGAGCCCCTTGCGAATTTGGAGTTCTGGGCGCGCTAAGACCTCCCGGTACTCTGCGAGAATGGTCGGCGAAAGATAAAGCCTTGACGGCTTCGTGATTGCGAGCAGGAGAACGGTACGTTGTAATCCGTCCGGTTTGAGCGCTGCGGAGACGACGATATTCGTGTCAATGACCAGTCGAAGCGGAATCATCTACGCTTCGACTTCTTGGCGCGAGCGGCCCTGATAATCCTATCAATCTGCTGCGAACTGAAACTATCCGTCCCCTTGGCCCTTGATTCTTCGCCAATGATCCTGAGAACCTCGGGCTCAGGCGCAGCGAGACGCACGTAGTCCCGAATGCTCAATAGCACTGCCCGCGGGGTTCCGCGCTTCTCGATGATGACCGAGCGCCGTTCGTGCTCGATGCATTGCAGAAGATTACCGAAATTCGTACGCGCTCGGAGGGCGGGGACGATTCTAATCTCGCTCTTGCGTGTTCTCGGCATAGAATACACTCACTAGTTGGATTATACGAACTGTACAGTTCGCCGCACAACTTATTTCTGTCTTTTATCTCTGCCTTCCTAGCAGGCACGTTCCGGTATCCAGGCCGGCGATTGCGGCTGCCATGCCCAAGTGCTTACGGTAGAATTAGCAGGCAGAACACAAAACATCGTCCCCGGTGCGATCGTGGGGCTCAACCTTTTTTAATCATCTGGCGGAGTTGGTATATCTGGTGTTTGGTCGGGACTTTTCGCGCCGAAGTGGTCTGCTAGCTCCCGACCACTGAATCCCGCCGTTAAGCTTTCCTTGATCTCCGGTAACATTGGCGCGTTCCAGTCGTACCACTCCCGGACAAGCCTGCGATATACGTCCTTCTGGCGCTCTTTCAGGTTGGCACGCTCCAACGGGTCTTCCACTACATTAAACAAGAACGTGTTATCCAGGATTTTAAGAAATTTATAGTCGCCGTCACGCACGGCCCGCTGCGCATTCGCCTTGTAACGCCAGAACAGTCTCCGCGGCACGACCGGCGCATTTCCGGTGAGTGTCGGCAGAAGATTCATACCATCTGTTGGATAGGCGGGATCAGGTGCGGCGCCTGCCGCCGCCAGCAGCGTCGGCACCCAGTCCATGCTGATCGCCACTTGCTCGGTCGTTCGGCCCCGTGGAATGCGTGCAGGCCACGAGATCACCGCCGGGATTCTCAATCCACCTTCCAGCAATTCTGTCTTCTTGCCGGTGAAGGGCCACGTGTCGGCAAACCGCTCTCCTCCATTATCACTGGTGAAAATGACGATGGTGTTCTCTGCCAATCCGTTTACATTGAGCGCTTCGAGCACACGCCCAATCTGTTTGTCCATCGCTTCAATCATTCCCTGATACGTCTTCTGCGACCCACCGTTGAGATCGTAGATTCCTCCACTCCCCGGCTGAGCCAGCCGCTGCGACTCCGCTTCGTCGCCGGGAGCTTCCCAGGGCCAGTGCGGTGCATTGAAGTGCAGGCTGATGAAAAACGGCTGCCGAGATTTCGCATAAGCATTAATGACCTCAACCGAGCGGCTGCCCAGCAAATCGGTCAGGTAGCCTACTTGATGGACGGGAACATCATCATCCCAGAAATCCTCCGCGCCGTTTACGGTGTGATTGAAATAGTCCACCGCACCGCCACGGAATCCGTAGAAATGATCGTACCCGCTCTGCAGCGGGCCAAATTTCGGCAGAACACCCAGGTGCCACTTTCCAATTAGCGTTGTGCTGTAACCGGCCTTCTTCAAAAGCGACGGCAATGTCGGATGCTCTGGCGGTAAACCGACATCCGGATTCCCTCCCAGCGGCTCCTCCAAACCTACGCGCAAGCGATATTGGTACCGCCCAGTGATCAGTGCCACGCGCGTTGCGGTGCACACAGCAGAGTTCGCGTAAGCTTGCAGAAAACGCACGCCGCTCGTGGCAATGCCATCGATATTGAGCGTCCTCAGATCAGGCCGTCCGTAACAAGAAACGTCCGCATAACCAAGATCGTCCGCAAGAATGAAGACTATATTGGGTGGCTTTGACGCCCGCTGGGCTGTTAGGTCGCCGCTCGCGGCCAGCACGACCATTCCTGTGGCCTCGCGAAGCAGTGCCCGTCGGCTGATAGGGTGCTTATCTCCGGGCATCATGTGGATCTCCTGTAACTCACGGATGGCGATGACATTCGAGTCGGGGAAAGCACAACCGCCACGGCTTCGGCGGACGCGCTGCAAACACCTTACAGACCGTCGTTGTCCGGGAACGTCAACCGCTTAGTCGCAGATTGCGCAGAATCGAGCAACCTAGCTACGCCACCGTCTGGAGATTTCGCGCGCGGCAGCCTTCACGCATCGAATAGCGTCTTCCGGATATTCCCAAATAGAGTGACCAGCAGGGCCCACGGCGCTGACCGCTGCGCACACGTTGCCGGAAACGTCTACGATTGGCGCACCGACCGCTCGGCCTCCTACAAACTCTTCTTCATTGGAACTGGCATATCCACGTGCCCGCACGGTCTCGAGTTCCTGCAGCATCCTGGATTTGGATGTAATTGTCCTGGGAGTCCGGCGCGGCAGGCCGTGCACCTGAAAGAACTCGCTGATTTCGTCCGGGGAACGATGCGCTAGCAGCACCTTGCCCACAGCGCTTGAATGCACGTGGTACGGATAACCGAGATCTACGTCGAGTTTGATCGACTCCGGGCTTTCGACTTTGTCCACGACCACGGCGCGGCCTCGCACCCACACGGCTATGATGGCGGTCAAGCGGGTCTGCTCGACTAGGCGGTGTAGTGCGGGCTCGACAACAGGCCGATGGCCGATGGTCCGCAAGGCCCCATATGCCAGCTCCACAAGTCTTAATCCAATGTGATACCGGCCCGACGACTTATCCCGTTGTACGAAGGCTTCCCGCTCAAGACGGCTCAGAATATAGGAGCTGGAACTAGGGGCCATGTCCATGCGCCGGCTGATTTCGGCGTTGGTCAACCCCTCGCGTTCGCGCGCGACGATATCGAGTAGCAAGAGAGCTCGTTCGAGCGAATTGGTGGCAGCGCGTGGTTCCATCGATCGCCGGGACCAGGCCAGCAGGGATTATACCGGCTTTCAAAGTGCTTGCGCGCAATCACTTAGAGGCAGCGCCGGGCGAAATTACCGCAATAGTCGGCCTCAACGGGCTTTGCCAAGGCGTCTTCCTCCCGGCAAGAAAATCTCGTGCGTTCAATATGCTGAACGCCGGCCTTGCCCTCCGGTGGGACACGCAACACAATCCCCTCGTTTTCAGCCCAGCATCGCGAGACCAACCGAACACGCGGCAACGCCTCAGTTCGGTGGCCGGAGGAAGTTTGCCATGACGACCTGGAGTGAATACGTGGAAGAGCACGGGACCGTGCCGGAGTGGCCCTACCCCGTCCGTTACGACCAAGAAAGCGAGATTAGCGCCGATGTACTGGTCGTGGGCGGAGGCGTGGCCGGATCTCACGCAGCGATCAGCGCAGCGAGGCAAGGAGCCAAGGTCGTGATCGTAGAGACGGGCCACCTCAAGCGAAGCGGTTCGGGAGGGACGGGCGTGGACCACTGGCACGGGGCCTGTAAGAACCCGTGCTCGAAGGTGACGCCGCTGGACTACACGCTGGCAGTGATGGAGAGCGCGCACGGCTACTCGAACGGAATCGCGCGTTACATCACCTGCACGGAAGGTTGGGAAACGCTGCTCGAGTGCGAGCAAATGGGCGTGCAGATTCGAGACCTGCACGACGAGTTCAAGGGCGCGGAATTCCGCGACGACGAAACCAAGCTGATGTTTGGCTATGACTATCGGAACCGCCACATTCTCCGGATTTGGGGCTTCAACCTAAAGCAGTGCCTCTTCTACGAAATGAAGCGTCTCCGCATCGGGATGTATAACCGGACCGTGGTGACCAGCCTACTTACGGACGGCGCGCGGCAGGGAAGCAGGGTCGTGGGCGCAACCGGCATCAACATGCGGACCGGCGAGTTTTACGTATTCAGGGCGAAGGCCACGATCATCGCCAGCGGAGGCGCCGGGCGGCTGTTTTCTTTCGCACCCGAAATGACCGCTGCTGGAGCGATGAGCACGATGAACGGTGCAGGGACGGGCCATGCCATCGGCTGGAACGCAGGAGCTGAGTTTGTACAGATGGAACAGACCGCGCCTGGGCGCCTGGCCGGGTTCGGATACGCACCTTACAGCATGGGCAACACCAGCAACACGTACCACGGCACGTCGATCGTTGATGCCAATGGAAAGGAGGTTCCGTGGTTCGACCCGTTTGGCCGAGAACTGAAGACCGTGGAGGAGCGATTCCTTCCATCTCGAGGACAACGATTCCAACTCGGCATCGGCATTGGGCTCCAGGCTTATGCTGACGAGTACAAGTGGAACGACCTGCCGCGGGACTTGCCCGAGCGCATTCGGAAGGGGGAGTTTCAACTGCCGCTATACGCCGATTTGACCCGGCTGTCGGATATGGAACGGCGATGCATCTGGGGCATGATGATCGGCAACGAAGGCAAAACCCGAATCCCGATCTACGACACTCTCACCAAGGCAGGATTCGACCCCGACAAGGACTTGCTGCAGGCGCCAGTGATGTTGCCAGAAGGATACCAGCACTCAAATTTCTGGGGCGGCACGCCGCATCCTCATCTGCGGAGTCTCGCGGGCGGAGGCTTCCTGGTCGATTGGGACTTGAGGACATCGCTCGAAGGGCTATATGCCGCCGGCACTTCTCCAGTCTTCGGCGCGGGTTGCCACGGTGAGTCGCACACGATGGGAAGATACGCGGCACGGAAGGCTGTCGAATTCGCCAAAGACGCGGCCGAACCGGTGGTGAACCGCAAGCAAGTAGAGACAGAAAAGGAGCGTGCCTACAGGCACATCCACGCGAGCAAGAGCGGCATCGGGTGGAAAGAACTGAACGTCGCCATCGCTCGCGTCATGCAGGATTACTGCGGGAAATACAAGAACGAACTGACACTGACGCGAGGGCTGAGCCTTCTGAATGAACTCAAGGAGAACGAGGGAGCGAACGCCTACGCCGCCAACCCCCATGAACTCGGACGCACGCTCGAGTGCTTTTCGTTGATCACGGTTGGAGAGATGGTGATGCATGCATCGCGGCTGAGAAAGTGCAGCACAGCCTATCTCGATTTCTACCGGCTCGATTATCCGCAAATGGACCCGCCTGAATGGGAAAAACACCTCCCCATGCGGCAGGAAGACGGCCGCGTGAAGTCGCGGGAACTCCCGCTGGACTTTCATCTCCGATCGCCGCACGCGCCGAGTTACGAAGAAAACTACGCACGCCACGCCGGTCAACTCGAGGGACAAGGAGCCCAACCCTCATGAGCGAAAAAATCTATATGACGCCCAATTCCCCAACGCCCAATAAGGGGATGCGTTTTGAGGCCAGCTTGTGCAACGGTTGCAACCTGTGCGTAGACGTGTGCCCGACAGACGTCATGATGCCCAATCCTGAGAAACACAAGCCTCCTATTGTGCTCTATCCCGAGGAATGCTGGTTCTGTGGCGTGTGCATCGAGGAGTGCAACCACGGCGCGCTGAGCATGTCTCATCCGGCCGGCCAAAACATCTCGGTGAACTGGAAGCGGTTGGAGACCGGCGAGTATTTCCGTCTGGGGATGAAGAACCCTCCGCCACCGAACCTACGACCACCCTCGGGAGGGAGACGCTGAGCTCGTCCCTGCGCGCCTGAAGTCAGGCGTGGCCAGGAAACTCAGCTGAAGGGGCAGGTCGACCAGCTGAAGTCCGTTTGATAGCCTAGTCCAACAATGAGCGCAGGTGTCACGACACCGAAACCTGCAGCGGGCACGGCGGAACCTTGGTCGAGCTCCGGACAGGCGTGGTACGCGGTATTCGTATTGGCCTTGGGGCTGATGGTGACCTATCTGGACCGGGGCATCCTGAGCCTACTGGTCGAGCCGATCAAACGCGACCTGCGCATCAGCGACACGCAGATGAGCCTTTTGATGGGCTTCGCGTTCGTCTGCTTCTACATGCTGGTGGCGTTTCCGATCGCCCGGCTCGTTGACTGCAAAAGCCGCCGCGCAATTCTTGGAGTGGGCACGGCCATATGGAGCCTGACCACAGCTATGTCCGGATTGGCGCGCACATTCGGCCAATTGTTCATGTGCCGGATTGGAGCAGGAGTCGGAGCCGCGTGCGGGAGTCCGGCGTCTTTTTCGATCGTAGCGGACTTATTCCCGCGCAAAAAGCTGCCGCGGGCGTTCGCCATCCTCTTCTTCGGCACATTTCTCGGAGAAGGCGTAGCACTGATCGTGGGTGGCACGTTGGCCGGTGCGTTTACGCGACTCTCGGCAACGTTGCCCGTGATCGGTACACTGCACGGTTGGCAGTTGACGCTCATCGTGATCGGTCTTCCGGGATTGTTGGTGGCGGCGCTCATGGCAACCATCCGCGAACCGGTGCGGCGTGGGCGCGTGGTCGCCTCGAGTCGAGAGGCAGCCGCAACACCAAAGCAGCCTTCCGTGAAGGATGTGCTGGCATTCGTCTGGAACAACGCTGGAATCTTTCTGCCAATGTTCGCAAGCATGGGAATTTCGGCGATGACGGGCTTTGGCATCCGGAGCTGGGCGCCATCCTTTTACGTTCGCACATTCCACTGGTCGGTCGCAAAGTACGGCCTCGTGCAAGGCCTATTGGCACTCACGATCATGCCCATCGGGGCTCTTACCGGCAGCTTCATGGCCGAACATCTGGCTCGCAAAGGACACGACGACGCCAACATGCGCACTGTCTTCATCGGCCAAGTGCTGGCGCTGCCAGGAATGATCTTGTTCCCGCTAATGCCGACGCCCGCTCTGGCGATCGCGCTGTCAACCTCATATACGTTTTTCTCATTTTGGACGAACGCGCCGATGAACGCCGCGCTTCAAATCGTTACCCCCAATCAGATGCGGGGGCAGGTGACTGCCATCTTCCTTTTCATCTTCAACGTCATCGGCAGCGGCTTAGGCCCGACGGTTGTGGCATTGTTTACGGATTATCTTTTCCGTGCTGACCGGATGCTCGGACGCTCGATCGCGTTGGCTACGCTGGCGCTTGGTTGCCTTACGGCCGTCATTATGTGGTTCGGCATCAAGCCCTATGGGCGCGCACTGGCGCAGTTGAAAGCGCAGGACTTCCGAGACAGGCAGGCGCACTGCGTCCCGGATACGCTTCCCTGAGGTGACGAACCGGTTTAGGATCACGGCGGCGGGTGGATGCAAGAAGGCTATGAGTGAGTCGAGCTCAACTGGGAAAGCCGTGGCAGCACAGCTGACCGATCAAGCGTCATGGAGAGAAAAGCGCGAGCGGCGCTTCCGGCACTGGCTTGCCGCCTCCGGCGTGCAGTTCGCAAGTCAAGACGCGGAACGAGGCTACCAGGCGCGCGTCACGCGGATCATTCGGGCGATCCAGATGCAAAAGCCGGATCGCGTCCCTTGTATTCTCCCCGCCGGCCAGTTTCCGGCTCCTTATGCCGGGATTACGGTGCGCACGGCTATGTACGATTACCAGGCAATGAATCGCGCGTGGCGGAAGTTCCTCTATGACTTCGACGGAGATACCTGCATCGTTCCTGGCATAAGCGTCAATTCGGGGCCGGTCCATGAAATCACGAGGACGCGCATGACCGTGTGGCCGGGACATGGCCTCGCGGACGATGCGCCCATGGCGCAATTTGTGGAAGGCGAGTACATGAAGGCGGATGAGTACGACGCCCTGCTGAGCGATCCGGCCGATTTTTTCCTTCGCGTTTATTTGCCTCGCACGCTCGGAGCCTTCGAGCCTTTCCGTAAGCTGATGCCGTTCAAGCACGCGTTCGGCATGCCCACGGTCTTTCTCGCTTCCTGCATGCAGCCAGACGTCCAGGCAGCGTTTCAGGCCGTCATTGACGCGGGCAAGGAACTCGCAAAGTTTCGGGAGGCGGTCGCGGAGATTACGAATGAAGCCCAGGGTGCGGGGTATCCGCCGTTCCTAGGAGGTTTCGCGCATGCGCCTTTTGACCTGTTTGGCGACACGCTGCGCGGGACGCGGGGAATCATGATGGATATGTTGCGCCAGCCAGAGAAGCTACTGGAAGCGATCGAAGTCGCAACACCCTGGATCGTTGAGGAAGGCGTCGCGGGCGCGGACGCCACCGGAGTACCGGTCATTTTCATGGCCCTGCACAAAGGCGACGACACATTCATGTCCGAGAAGCAGTTTAAGACTTTCTACTGGCCAGGCTTAAAGAAGGTCATTCTAGGTCTGGTGGAGGAAGGTTGCGTGCCGCTGTTGTTTGCGGAAGGAAGCTATAACAAGCGGCTTGAAGCAGTGACGGACCTTCCGGAAAGCAGCGTCATCTGGTGGTTTGATCGCACGGACATGGCACGAGCGAAGAGGATTCTGGGCGAACGGAATTGCATTGCAGGCAACGTCCCGACATCGCTGATGTGCACTGGAACACCCCAACAGGTGAAGGAGTATTGCCGCAATCTCATCGAGGACTGTAGTAAAGGCGGGGGATACATTTTGACGGGCGGCGCTCAGGTTCACAATACGACTGCGGCGAACCTGCGAGCCATGATAGAAGCGGCAAAAGAATATAGCACCTAAGCCGCGACTTCGCTTGCGATGCCTTTTGTTTTCCTAGTTGTTCATAGCGGAACAGCCGGACCCCTGCGTCGCCGGCTGAATGCGATTCCTCTTGTGCGGACAAACCAATTCGATCC